>ERZ778028.774-NODE-774-length-51836-cov-7.744366_pt1 | contig 51836 bp, 54 predicted proteins | sample MGYA00375758_ERZ778028 | MGnify/ENA primary metagenome ERZ778028 (study PRJEB29350, sample SAMN05389828) | bioreactor metagenome | isolation source: Thiocyanate bioreactor | place: South Africa: University of Cape Town | collected 2014-03-17 ...
GGGGCGGTGGGCATGACTGCGGCGACCGAGGCGAGGATGCCGGGGATGGTCGAGACGATGCCGGTCGCCACCGCGAGCACCCCCACGAGCGTCGAGATCCAGCGGCCCGCGCCCCCGAAGACCGCGACGAGCGCCTGGTTGACCGCCGCGAACGAGACGCCCGCGACGACGGCGAGACCCGCGAAGGCGAACCAGGTGCCGGCGTCGTAGTTCGCCGCGATCTGGGCGACACCCGCGACGAGCAGGCCCTGGGCTGCCCCGATGCCGGCGGCCGGGGCGAGACTGCGCAGCGCCAGAAGCACGGACGGCCGCCGCGAGCTCAGCGCATGCCGCGGCACGGCCTGAAGCGCGATGAACGATCCGAGGCCGCCGAACCACAGCGCGAGCATCGCCAGGAGCGGGATCGCGGAGGCGCCGAAGAGGTTGGTGCCGATGCCGTCCGCGCTCACCGGGTTCGCGACGACCTTGGCGGTCGCGTCGGCCTGCTGCTGCGAGTACGTCGGGATCTGCGAGACCGCAGAGTCCAGGCCCTGCGCCAGCGAGCTGGATCCGGTGGCGAGCTGGTTCACACCGGTGCTGAGCTGGGTCGCGCCGTCGGCGAGCTGCGAAGCTCCGTCGGCGAGCTGCGAGGCGCCCGTCGACAGCCCGGTGGCGCCGGTGGCGGCCTGGCCGATGCCGCCGGCGAGCTGGCCGAGGCCGGACTGCAGCGACTGCGCCCCTCCGGCGAGCTGGTTCACGCCCTTCACCGCCTCGGGGACGGCCTCGTTCTTCAGGCCGTTCGCGTACCCCGCCGCGTAGCCGGCGTTCGTCGCGGAGCTCTGGACGTCCGGCGCCAACGTCAGCAGCGCGGCGCAGGTGGGCGTCTGCACCGGCGACGCCGGGTTGCAGGCGTTCTCCACGAGCTGCTTCTGGTACTTCGCCGCGAGCTCTTGCGTCGCCGTCGCCGCCGCCGACGCGTACTGCGCCGTGGTCGACACCGTGCCGCCGAGAGTGTTCGGAGTCGTGGCGGTGAACTGCGCCGACAGCTGGTTCAGCCCGTCGACGAGCTGACCGGCTCCGGCTGCGGAGCCTGTGGCCCCGGTCGCCAGCTTGTCGAGACCCGACGACAGGTCGCTCGCCCCCGTGCCGAGCTGACCTGCGCCCGAGGCGAGAGCGGTCGCACCGCTGGGCAGCTGAGCGGCGCCGGTGGCCGCCTGCTGCGCGCCGCTGGCGAGCTGGTCGGCACCGCCGGCGGCCTGACCGAGCTGGTCGTGCAGGTTCGTGAAGCCCATGAGCACGTTGGTGAGGTACTGCTGTGACACGGCGCTGCCGAACACGGATGCCGCGGTCTGCGTGATCGTCGCGGTGATCGCGCCGTCGACGACGCGGCCGTCCGGAGCGGTCTGGACCTGGATCGTAGCCTTCTCGGGCGTCTTCCCCGGTGCGGTCGAGGTCGCGGCGGCGGAGAAGTTCTCCGGAATCGTGACCACCGCGTCGTAGCTGCCGTCGGCGAGGCCCGCGGCCGCGTCGTCGGTGTTGGAGATCACCCAGTCGAGGTTGCTGGGCACATCGGGGGAGCCTTCCACCAGACCCGCGGTGAGCTGGCGGCCCAGCGGAGCCGTCTGCCCGTTGATCGTGACCGGCTTGTCGTTGTTCACGATCGCGGCGCGCACGTTGTCGAGGCGCTCGGTGGGGTTGTAGAGCGCCGCGAGCAGGATGCCGCCGATCAGCACGGGCAGCAGGAGCACGCCGAGCAGCGTGAGCCAGGTGACGGGGCGACGGGAGCGGGCGCGTTCGAGGGAGAGAGTCATGCGGAGATCACCTGCGTGGGAGAGTCGGCGGTGCCGGTGGTGAGGGCCAGCGCGGTCACGCTCTGGCGGTGGGCGTCGGCGAGCACGTCGAGGGCGGGGCCCTCGCGACGGGCGGAGGCGACGATGGTGAGCGGATGGACGGGAGCACCGCTGCGGGTGGTGCGGGCGGCGGCGCGCTCCTGTGCGTCGCGCAGCAGCGCGGCAGCCTGATCGCGGTCGGCGCCGGTCAAGGTGTCGAGACCGTCGATGACGACCATCGTGGTTCCGCCGGCGAGCGCCCGGCGCAGCTCGGTGAGGGGCGCGGCGGCGCCGTCGAGCAGTGCGACACCGACGTGCGCGCGCACCCAGGCGCCGCGTCCGGGCAGCAGGTGACCCGCGACGCGCAGGCGTCCTTCGCTCGGGTCGACTCGGCCCGCGACGGTGAGGACGAAGGCGCGACCGGCGCGCGGATCGGCCGCGGTCGCCAGGAGCGTGCCGCCTTGCTCGAGCCGGATGGAGGAGGTGCGGAACAGCGTGATGTCGCCGACCCCCTTGCCGCCCTCGACGCGGACGGACAGGTCGTCTGCGGCCAGCGCGCCGGTGTAGTCGGGCTCCGGCCACGCGGTCAGTGCGAGCTCGCGTTCGACGGCCTCGCCCTCGATGTCGAAGTGCGGCAGTGCACGGTCGAGCCACCTCGGCATCCACCATGCCTTCTCGCCCAGCAGTGCCATGATCGCCGGTCCGAGCGTCATACGCACGAGGAAGGCATCGACGGCGATGCCGACGGCGAGTCCGAGCGCGATCGGTTTGATCGACGTATCGCCTTCGGGGATGAAGGCCGCGAAGACCGCGAACATGATGACCGCGGCGGCGGTCACCACGCGCGCCGACGCCGTGAAGCCGCTGCGCACCGCCCCGACGGCCGTCTGCCGATCGGCCCGTCCGCCGCGAGCGCGTCGGGTGTGCACGTAGTCCTCGCGCATGCGCGAGACGAGGAAGACCTCGTAGTCCATCGCGAGCCCGAACAGCACGCCCATGAGGATGATCGGCATGAAGCTGATCACCGGACCGGTGCGCGTCACGTGCAGCGCGTCGGCCAGCCAGCCCCACTCGAACACCGCCGCGACGGCGCCGAATGCGGCGAGGATCGACAGCAGGTAGCCCAGGGTCGCCTTCAGCGGCACCCAGATCGAGCGGAACACGATCATCAGCAGGATGAACGACAGGCCGACGACGAAAAGGCCGAACGGCAGCAGGGCGGCCCCCAGGCGGTCGGAGATGTCGATCGCGATCGCCGTGAAGCCGGTGACCTTGAGGTCGATGCCGTACTTCTGCAGCCATTCGTCGTGGTGGGCGCGCAGCTCCCGCACGAGGTCGGCCGTCTGCGGGGCATCCGGTGCCGTGGTCGGCACGATCTGGACGAGACCCGTGTCGGCGGTCTGGTTCGGAGTGGCGAGGGCGACCGTCTTCACGCCGGGGATCTTCTCGACGTCGGCCTTCAGGTCCGCCATGAGCGTCAGTGGGTCGGTCGAGGTGACGATCGTGCCGGCGAGGATGAGTGGTCCGTTCGCGCCCGGCCCGAAGTGCTCGGCGGTCAGGTCGTAGGCCTGCCGCGCTTCGCTGGAGGCGGGCTGCATTCCCGCGTTCGGCAGGGCGAGCTGCAGGCTCGACGCGGGAATCGCCGCGATGCCGAGCACCAGGATCACCGACAGGGCGCTGACGACCGGATGCCGGGTCACGAGCGCCACCCACGGGTTCGTCTTCTTCGAAGCTGCCGACGCCGCCGGTGCGGCGCTGTCCTCGGCATCCCCCCGCGTGCGCGCCGCGCGGCGGCGGCGCCCGAACGGGATGCCGCGCCCCAGACCCCGCGGCCAGCCGGCGACGCGGCCCTTGGCGAAGCCGAGGAGCGCCGGGGTGAGGGTGACGGCGACGGCGACCGCGACGGCGACGGCGCCCGCGGCGGCCAGACCCATCGTGGTGAGGAAGGGGATGCCGGCAAAACCCAGACCGACGAGGGCGATCAGCACCGTGACACCGGCGAACATGACGGCGGAGCCGGCCGTCCCGGTCGCGCGCGCGGCGGACTCCTCGGGATCGATACCGGCGCGCACCTGGTCTTGATGTCGCGCGACGATGAACAGCGCGTAGTCGATGCCGACGGCCAACCCGAGCATGATCGCGAGCATCGGCGTCGTGGAGGACACCGTCGCGAAGGCCGTCGAGGCGAAGATCAGCACCACCGAGAGCACCACCCCGATGATCGCGCTGACGAGGGGGAACCACGCGACGGCGAGCGATCGGAACGTGATGATGAGCACGAACAGCGCCACGAGCACGCCGATGATCTCCGTCACCGACAGGCTGGGCAGCGAGGTCGAGAACAGATCACCACCGACCACGACCGTCGACCCGGCCGGGAGCGCCGTGCCGAGACTCGTGGCCATGTCTTGAAGGGCGGTCTTCGTGGCGGCGGGGACGTTGGTGACACTGCCCTCGAACTGCAGGCGGATGAGCGCGGCCTGGCCGTCGTCGCTGACCATGCCGGTCACGTTCTTGTTGAACGGATCGGTGACCGCCAGCACGCCGTCGAGCTTTCCGAGATCGGTGACGGTCGTCGCGATCTGGTCGTTGTAGGGCGCGTCGTCGACGTGTTGACCGGGCGCCGCCACGATCACGTACTGCGCACTGGTGCCGGCGGCCTGAGGGAAGGTGCGGTTGAGAAGCTCCAGGCCCTCCTGCCCTTCGGTCCCTGGGATGGAGAAGGAGTTGTCGAACCCCTTCACGGCGCCGGTGGCGACACCCACCCCGACGGCGCCGCCGATCACGCCCAGCAGCAGCAGCCACGACATGAGGACCCGCCAGGAGTGGCGGTACGACCAGCGGCCGAGCGAAAACAGAAGTGTGGACACGGGGTGCTCCGGTTCAGACGTTCGGGACAGTGACGGACAGGGAATGTTCGATACACCGCTGTATCCGATACACAGATGTATCCTAAGAGCAGGGATTCGCGCAATCCTGAGCACTCGATGTGAACTGAGACGCGACAGCGACGGCGGCGCCGCCGTCGTCAACGGAGGGAGGGACAGTGACCGACGTCGCCGACCGCACGGATGCCGGCCGCCCGCCCAGCCAACGCCGGGAGCAGACCCGCGCTCGCCTGCTGGATGCCGCCCACGAGGTCTTCTCGGAGGTCGGCATGGACGCCGCCTCCGTGGAGGCGATCTGCGAACGGGCCGGCTTCACGCGCGGCGCGTTCTACTCGAACTTCGAGTCCAAAGATGAGCTGTTCCTGGCGCTCGTCACGCGCCTGTCCGACGCCAAGCTGGACGCGGTGGAGAGCCGGGTGCAGCGCCTCTCACCCGATGGCCAGATCGACATCTCCGATCTCGTCGGTCACCTCGGAGCGCCCTTCGGTGAGGAGATGGACCCCCACCTGCTGACCGAGATCCGCGCCCAGGCTCTGCGCGATGAGCGTCTGGCCGACGCTTTCCTCACGCTGCAGCGACGCGTACTCGAGCGGATCGAGGGCTTTCTCCAGCACATCGTCGCCACCTACGGGCTCACGCTCCGGATGCCGATCCCCGATGCGGCGCGCGTGCTTCTGGACGTCTCGAATGAGACCTGCACGACGGCCACCCTGGAGGGCAAGTCCTCCGGTCGCATCACGGACGACCTTCGTCGCCGTATCGAAGCCCTCGTGCCGGCGATCGTCGCCGACGGCGGCGCCGCGGTCTTCCGCTCCTAAACGCTCCTAGATCAGCGCGGCGCAGCGCTCGAGGCGTTCGAGCCACCAGGTGCGACGATCGGGGGATGCCGCGTGGCGGGCCAGAAGCGCGGCATCCGGTGTCACACGCCCGAGCGGCAGGCTGCCGTCGACGGGCCGCAGCGGTGCGCGCGTGACGTCGGCGGCGAGCAGCGATGCCGTACCGAGGCCGCAGTCGTAGGGCAGTTCAGGGAGCGCGGCCGCCAAGGTCACACCCATCGCTAGGCCGATGCTCGTGTCGAGGGCGCTGGAGACGACCGCGGGAAGGCCCGCGTCGGCGACGATCGACAGGGCGCGCGCGACCCCGCCGAGCGGCTGCGCCTTGACGACGAGCAGGTCGGCGGCGCCCCGGCGCGCAACGTCGAGGGGGTCCGCCGCCTTGCGCACCGATTCGTCGGCGGCGATGGGCAGGTCCCAGTCGGCGAGGCGCTCGCGCAGCTCGGCGAGCTCGGCGACCGACGCGCAGGGCTGCTCGAGGTACTCCAGGTCGAACCCGGCGAGGGCGTGGGCGGCATGTTCGGCCTCATCGACGTTCCAGCCGCCGTTCGCGTCGACTCGCACGCGACCCTCGGGACCCATCGCCGCCCGCACCGCGCGCACCCGCGCGACATCGTCGGCGAGCGTCTGCCCGCGCTCGGCGACCTTGACCTTCGCGGTGCGGCAGCCGTCGAAGCGGGCGAGCAGCGCAGGCACGTCCGCCGCCGCCACGGCGGGGACGGTCGCGTTCACCGGAACTCGATCGCGCACCGGCTCGGGCTGGCGCTGCCAGCCGTAGTCGATCGCGGCCGCCAGCCAGACAGCGGCTTCCGCGTCGTCGTACTCGAGGAACGGCGAGAACTCCGTCCATCCTTCGGGGCCTTCGACCAGCACGGCCTCGCGGTGCTCGACACCGCGGAAGCGCGTGACGAGGGGGAGTGAGACCACGTGCGCCGTCGAGAGGAGATCGTCGACGGACGGCGTCGTCACGGAATGAAGTTCACGTAACGCGCTTGGCTGACGGCGAGGTGCTGGGCGTGCAGCATCTCCTGCTCGCGGCTGGGCTTTCGCGCGTTGCGCTGATCGTGGGTCTCGGGCGGGCCGAGCACGGCGTCGCGGATGCGGGTGAAGATCGTTCGGATCGACATGATGCCTCCTTTCATCCACCTTGTCACACGACGCCGCCGCACAGAAGGCGGTGACCGTAGAATCGGGCGGTGACCGCCTCGATCGCCGCCGCCCGCTTCGCGCTCGACATCGACGGTGTGCCCCGCACCGCCCGCGCACAGGCGCTGCTCGACACCCTGTCGGAGCGGGTCGTGATCGCCGACGGCGCGATGGGAACGATGCTGCAGCGCCACGATCTGCAGATCGACACCGACTTTCACGGCCTCGAGGGCTGCAACGAGATCCTCAACGTCACACGTCCCGATGTGGTCGGTGCGATCCACGACGCCTACTTCGCCGTCGGCGTGGATGCCGTGGAGACGAACACGTTCGGGGCTAACTGGTCGAACCTGTCGGACTACGGCATCGACGACCGCATCACGGAGCTCGCCGCCGCGGGCGCGCGGATCGCGCGCGAGCGCGCCGAGGCGGCCGAGGCGGTCGACGGACGGATGCGCTGGGTGCTCGGGTCGATGGGGCCCGGGACGAAGCTGCCGAGCCTCGGCCACACCACCTACGCCCATCTGAAGGAGACGTTCGCGCTCCAGGCGGAAGGCCTCATCGACGGCGGCGCCGATGCGTTCCTCGTCGAGACGAGCCAGGACCTGCTGCAGACCAAAGCCGCGATCAACGGGTGCAAGCAGGCGATCGTGGCCCGCGGCATCCGGCTGCCGATCTTCGTCGAGGTGACGGTGGAGACGACGGGCGCGATGCTCATGGGCTCCGAGATCGGGGCGGCGCTGACCGCGCTGGAACCGCTCGGGGTCGATGCGATCGGGCTGAACTGTGCGACGGGACCGGCCGAGATGAGCGAGCACCTGCGCCACCTCTCGAAGCACTCGTCCGTGACGATCGCGTGCATGCCCAACGCCGGGCTGCCGGTGCTGACCGCCGACGGCGCCCACTATCCCTTGACACCGGCGGAACTCGCGACCGCGCACGAGCAGTTCGTCCGCGAGTTCGGGATCGGGCTCATCGGCGGATGCTGCGGCACCACGCCCGAGCACCTCGCCGCGGTCGTGGACCGGGTGGGCCGGCTCTCCGTGGCGACCCGCACCCCTGACCGCGAGACACCGCCGGGGCACCGAGACACCGAGAGTGCACCGGTGTCTCGGCGCGAGAACGGTGTCTCGCTGGCGTCAGCGATCGAGACCGAGCCGGGCGTCGCGTCGCTGTATCAGCACGTGCCGTTCCGGCAGGATGCCAGCCACCTCGCGATCGGGGAGCGCACCAACGCGAACGGGTCGAAGGCGTTCCGCGAGGCGATGCTCGAGGGCCGGTGGGAGGACTGCGTCGAGATCGCACGTGGGCAGATCCGCGTCGGCGCGCATCTGCTGGACGTGTGTGTCGACTACGTCGGCCGCGACGGGGTCGACGACATCCGCGAGGTCGTGTCGCGCTTCGCCTCGGCATCCACTCTGCCGCTCGTGATCGACTCGACCGAGCCCGCCGTCATCCAGGCGGGGCTGGAACTGATCGGCGGGCGGCCCGTCGTGAACTCCGTCAACTACGAGGACGGCGACGGCGCGGCATCCCGCTTCGGTCGCATCATGCCGCTCGTCAAGGAGCACGGCACCGCGGTCATCGCCCTGACGATCGACGAGCAGGGTCAGGCGCGCACCGCGGCGGACAAGCTGCGCATCGCGTCGCGGCTCGTCGACGAGCTCGTCGGGGCGTGGGGCATGCGGGTCGAGGACATCATCGTCGACTGCCTCACGTTCCCGATCGCGACCGGCCAGGAAGAGACCCGTCGCGACGCGATCGAGACCATCGAGGCGATCCGCGGCCTCGTGGCGAAGTACCCGGGCATCAACACGACGCTCGGTGTGTCGAACGTGTCGTTCGGGCTCAACCCCGCCGCCCGCTCGGTGCTCAACTCCGTGTTCCTGCACGAGGCGACGCAGGCGGGGCTGACCAGCGGCATCATCGACGCCGCGAAGATCGTGCCGTTGGCCTCCCTCCCCGACGAGCAGCGGAAGGTCGCGCTCGACCTCGTCTGGGATCGGCGTGAATGGGATGCCGACGGGGCCCTCACCTACGACCCGCTCGCGACGATGCTCGACCTGTTCGCCGGGGTCGACACGGCGGCCCTCCGCGACCAGCGCGCCGCAGAGCTCGCGGCGCTCCCGGTCGGCGAGCGACTCGAGCGCCGGATCATCGACGGGGAGCTCAAGGGTCTCGAGGCCGACCTCGACCTGGCGCGCGCCGGCGATGCGGATGCCGCGCCGCTCAGCCCGCTGCAGATCATCAACGACCACCTGCTGGAGGGCATGAAGGTCGTCGGCGAACGGTTCGGATCGGGCCAGATGCAGCTGCCGTTCGTGCTGCAGTCCGCCGAAGTGATGAAGACCGCGGTCGCCCTGCTCGAGCCGCACATGGAGAAGACCGACGAGGCCGGCAAGGGCACGATCGTGCTGGCGACCGTCCGCGGCGACGTGCACGACATCGGCAAGAACCTCGTCGACATCATCCTCACCAACAACGGCTACACGGTGATCAACCTGGGCATCAAGCAGCCGATCGCCGACATCATCGCCGCCGCCGAGGAACACGACGCCGATGTGATCGGGCTCTCGGGGCTGCTCGTCAAGTCGACCGTCGTGATGAAGGAGAACCTCGAGGAGCTCATGGCCCGAGGCCTCGGCACGAGGTGGCCGGTCATCCTCGGCGGCGCGGCTCTCACCCGCGCATACGTCGAACAGGATCTCGCGGAGCTCTTCGAGGGCGAGGTCCGCTACGCGAAGGACGCGTTCGAGGGGCTCGCCCTCATGGAGCCGCTCGTGCGGATCGCGCGCGGCGAAGCACCGGATGCCGTCGGCCTGCCGCCGCTGAAGAAGCGCATCCATGCGGCGGGGTCGCGTCTGACCCTCACCGAGCCCGAGGCGATGCCGGCGCGGTCGGACGTGGCATCCGACAATCCCGTGCCCGCCCCGCCGTTCTGGGGGACGCGCATCGTCCGCGGCATCGCGCTCGCCGACTACGCCGCGTTCCTCGACGAGCGGGCGACCTTCATGGGGCAGTGGGGGCTGAAGCCCGGCCGCGGCGAGGGCGGACGGTCGTATGAGCAGCTCGTCGAGACCGAGGGGCGGCCGCGGCTGCGGTACTGGCTCGACCGCATCCTCGCCGAGCGCATGCTCGACGCCTCGGTCGCCTACGGGTACTTCCCGGTCGTGTCGGAGGGCGATGACATCGTCGTGCTGCACCACGGCGACGACCCGACCGGCCTGCTCGGGCGGGCGGGACTGCTGGCGCCGGACGGCGGGTCGGGCGGCGCGCTCGGAGCCGACCGGCTGCGCTTCCACTTCCCGCGCCAGCGCCGCGACCGGCACCTGAACCTCGCCGACTTCGTACGCTCACGCGCGTCGGGACAGATCGACGTCCTGCCGGTGCAGCTCGTGACCGCCGGAGCGGCGATCGACGCCGTGACCGCGAAGATGTTCGCGGAGGACCGCTACCGCGACTACTACGAGCTGAACGGGCTGGTCATGCAGCTGACCGAGGCGCTCGCCGAGTTCTGGCACGCCCGCATCCGCGCCGAGCTCGGTTTCGCCGCGGAAGACCCGGCCGACACCGCGGGATTGTTCACGCTCGACTACCGCGGCGCGCGGTTCTCGCTCGGCTACCCGGCCTGTCCCGACATGGAGGACCGCCGCAAGGTCGTCGAGCTGCTGCGTCCGGAGCGGATGGGCGTCGAGCTCAGCGAAGAGCTGCAGCTGCACCCCGAGCAGTCCACCGACGCGTTCGTGTTCCACCACCCCGAGGCGACCTACTTCTCGGTCTGAACGGGGCGCGGCATCCGTCGCCGTTCAGCTTTGCGGCAGGGCGGCGACGTGGGCGGCGATGCGGGCGAACACCGTCTGCTGGGCGGCGTACGACGCGCGCCAATCGCCGGGGATCAGCAGGCTGTGGTCGGCATCGGCGACCTCGGCGACGTGCGCCCGAGTGCCGTCGATGCGGTCGCGGCGCCAGGCGGCATCCGCTGTTCCCGCCACGACGAGGTGATCCTCGGATGCCGCGTTCAGCGCCTGCGCGACGACGTCGTGATGCACCAACGGGGTGAGCCAGACACCCGGGATGCCGGCGGCGATCGCGAGCGGTGCGGCGAAGGTGCCCAGCGACTTGGCGACGACGAGGTCGGGGACGCCCTCGAGTAGCGCTGTCACGTCTGCCCAGGCTCGGCGGCCGAACGCGGCCGGATCGTCGGCTGCGGCATCCGTCCACGCGACGGCGTGCACGTTCCAGCCCGTCTCGGCGAGCATCAGTCCGCTCCAGTGAAGCAGGGGCGCCTGCGCCGTGTAGCCGCGCCCAGGGAGCAGGACCGCCGTGCGGGCGGCATCCGCGTCGGGGGTGAGGCGGTGCAGGACGACCATTCCGCGATGCTAGCGGCCCGCGGCTGGGGTCCGGCGGCGGAGCAGGACCGACGCTCCGACGGCGATCAGCGCGATGAGCGCCGCGAAACTCAGGGCGTACAGCGGTCCGGCCCACGGCGAGTAATCGCCGCCGTTGATCTGGAACGTGTCGGCCATCCCCATGCCGATGTCGAACGATGCCCAGAAGTAGCCGGGGGCGCCGAGCACGATGAGTGCGAGGTAGACGCTCGCGACCGAGGTGATGGAGAGGTCACGGCGGCGGACGGTGACGATGAGCGCGGCGATCGCGAGGAGGGGGCCGATCGCGAGGGTGATGTAGACGCGGAGCGGGCCCGACCACTGTCTGGCCGCTGTCATCGCGTCGTGGATCTCCCCGACCGTGTACCCGGGCATCGCGGCGAGCGGGTTCACGATCAGGATGTGGACCGCCGCCCAGGCGGCGTAGGCCACCACGAGCACCGTTCCGGCGACGGCGAGGGCGAGGTTTCGCCGCTGATGCGCATCCATGCCGTCATCTTGCCGGATATGCCGCCACGACGGCATCCTCCCCGCGCGAACGGCGAAGCTCGGCGGCCGGGTGTCAGCCGACGCGGGCGCCGCACATGCCGCACACGCCCGTGGCGGGCACCTGCACGAAGCAGTCGGGGCAGAGCGCGGCCTCGCGCTCGGGGATGATCGGTGCGGGCGCCTTGCGCGGCGCCGCCGAGCCGGCGGCGGCGCGCGTGCGGCGAGCGCGTTCGGGTACCGCGGCGGCGGGTGCGAGCTTCGCGGCCGGCTTGTGGTCGGAGCAGTAGAACCGCACGAAGCCGGCGGGGTTCGTCGGATGCCGGTGCTTCACCACCCACAACGCCTCGCGCGGCCACGGCTCACTCGTGGGACCGCAGCCGGAGCATCGCGTGGCATCGCCGGGCACGGCCTCGGCTGCGGCGACGGGCAGCTCGAAGGGGAGGGCATCGCGCCAGTCCGAGGAGTTCCTGATCTGCACGATTCGTCCTTCCGGCGGCATCCTCGGGTGGATCACGCCGTGCCCCATTCTCCCACGCCGGTGGATGCGCGTGCCCCGCCTCACCGGCCGCGACGACGCAGAAGCGGTTGCCTTCAGGGTCTCGGCGGAGAGGTCGCCGACGCGGATCACCTCCGACCCGACGGTGAGGATCAGTCGCGGCTTCCGTTGCGCGCCGTGACCGTGATCCACGCCTCTGCTGCGTGCGGTGAGGACGAATCCCGCACCTCGACGTCGGTCCAGCCGGCGGCGACGAACGCGTCGGCGAGAGCATCCTCACGCCAGAGGACGAAGTGTCGGGGCACCTCGAGTTTCGCGTCCGACCAGTGCTCGCCATCGCCCTTCTTGAATGACGCGATCATCACGCCGCCCCGTCTCGTCGCCATACGCGCGCGGCTCAGCACGCCGCCCAGTCGTGGTCGCGCCACGTGCAGCAGGACGGCGCTGGCGAAGACCCCGTCGTACGGTCCGCCGAAGTCGGCATCGCGCACGTCGAGCAGCCGTGCGCGATGACCAGCGTCGTGCTGCATGGCCACGAAGGATGCCGCGGCATCCGTGCGATCGACCGCAAAACCGGCCGCTTCCAGCGCGTCGGCGTCGCGACCCGGGCCGCTGCCGAGTTCCAGCACGCACGAACCCACGGGCAGCCGTGCGGCGAGCTCGGCGACGAGCGGCGATGGCGTCGCGGGCGTGCGCTGCGCGTAGCGCCGGGCGTGCGCGCGGTACGCGTCGAGCGTGAGCTCGGCCGGCTCCCCCAGAGGGTCCAGGAGGCAGTCGTAGCGCTGTCTGGTCGGCCAGCGCGGGTCGCGTGGCGCGTCTGCGACGACGAAGCCGAGGCGACGGTAGAAGTCCACGGCGTCGTCATCGGTGCTCGCATAGAGGGGTCGCGTCGGGTCGACGCGGCGCGCGGCATCCACGAGACGAGAGCCGAGCCCCGTTCCGCGTGCCTCGTGTGCGACGGCGATGTAGTGCAGATCGGTGCGGTCTTCGCCGTGCGTGTCGGCGCCGAACGCGGCGAAGCCGAGCACGCTGCCGTCGACCGTCCCGACGACGGTCATGGTGGGCAGCTCGACGTCGCGGATGCGGATGAGGGCGTCGGTGTCGAGACCCGCAGCCTCCCCGAGCAGGGCGAGGAATCCGTCGGTGTCGATCTCCTCGGCCGTCAAACGCCGCACCGTTGCCGTCACGATTCGACTGTAGCGAGAGCACTCCGAGGGCGTGCGCCGGGGCCCTGTGGTGGCGCGGCTGCCACCGGCTTCGCCCGGCGCAGGCAGCGCAGCACGGCGCGACCGACGAGACAGATCCCGACGGTCGTGGTGAGCGCGCGCACCGTGTCCCAGCTGACGGTCGATGTCACGAACGAGTAGACGAGGAAGGTGCCCAGGTTCTGAGGCAGTGGCGCTCCGGGAACGTACGAGATCGACGTTCCGGCGCCCACGGCGAACGGCCAGAACCACATGTTCATGATGAGTCCGAACGCGTACGCGGCGGCGACGCCGTATCCCACGAGCATCGCGATCTCCGCCCCGCCGCGCACCCGTCGCGGCAGGAGCCCCGCGCCGGCCGCGACCCACGCGCAGGCGAACATCTGGAACGGCAGCCACGGCCCGACGCCTCCCCACAGCAACGCCGACAGCCCCACGGATGCCGCGCCCAGCAGCAGCCCGAAACGAGCGCCGTAGGCGCGGCCGGCGAGGATGAGGAGCACGAACAGCGCCTCCACGCCGCCGACGCCGGTGCTCGCGATGCGGACGGCTGCGCCGATGGCGGCGAGCACCGCCAGCAGCGCCAGCGTCTGCGCCGAGCGGACTGTCGTGTCGAGCGCCGCGAGGGTGGCGAGTGCTGCCAGGGGAGCGAGGGCCAGCGCGATCGGACCGATGGCGGCCTGCGCCTGTGCGGGGAGGGCGGTCGCGGCGAGCGGCCAGACAAACGCGGCAGCGGCGACGACGTTCGCGGCGACCAGCGCGACGGTCAGCGCGGGGCGTGGCCGCGGTGCCCGGGCGGTGGTCCGCGCTCGTGTGTTCCGAACTCCTCCGATCTCGTCCGGTTCGGAGGTTCTCGCCGCCTCCGAGGGATGCGCGCGCGCGGAGTGGAGGAGTTCGGCACGCGGTCGATGCCTGGCGCCGCGGTCTTCGCCCGGCGCGGCGGCAGGCGCGGTCGCGGGGGCGGAGGCGGTGCCCATGGCGGACAGACGACCGGCGTCCATGCCGAGCACCACGTCGGCGCGGGAGATCACCACGGAGTCGTGGGTCGCGACGAACACGGCGGTCCCGGCCGCCGCGATGCGCGTAACGGCGGTATCGACCATCCGCCGTGCGTCGTGGTCGAGTCCGCGTGTCGGTTCGTCGACCAGCAGCACGCGGGGGCGCGCTGCCGTCTGGATCGCGAGCGCCAGGCACCGCCGCTGGCCTGCGGACAGGTCGCGCGGATGCCGAGGCCCCAGCAGCCGGGCCCGCTCGCCGCGTCCGAGCAGCGCGGCCACGCGGGCGATGGTGGTCCCGACCGGCAGGTGCGCCCGCCGGTCGGCGCGGCGACATTCCGCGGCGACCGTGTCGCGCACGAACAGCGCGTCGGCGTCGTCGGGCACCAGCCGCACGTCGCGAGCGTGCGCGCCCGTGGCGAGGGCGACCAGAAGGCTCGACTTGCCGGCTCCGTTGGGCCCGACCAGCGCCACCACCTCGCCCGGGTGCAGCGTCACGGCGACATCGTCGACGGCCAGGCGCTGCCCGTAGCGGACGGTCACCCGCGTCGAGAGCGCCGGTTCACAACTCCGGAGATCCGTAGCGGTCGCGGCCCGCGACGGCCCTTCGACGGGGAGGGGAGGCGGAAACTCCGGAGTTGTGAACGGCGCGGGTCGGGTGGTGACGGTCGCGGGCGTCGCTGCGGACGCCGCGGTGAGATGCAGCCATACGTCCGCGACGCCGGTGAGCTCGGCGCCGCGGTGTTCGGCGACGATGACGCACATGCCGGCCTCGTGCGCGAGTGCGCCCAGCAGCGTCACGATCCGGGAGCGCGCGGCGCGGTCGAGGTCGGCGAGGGGTTCATCCACGAGCAGCAGCACCGGCTGCTCGATGATGGCGGCGGCGATGGCGACGAGCGTCGCCTGGCCGGCCGAGAGCTCCCGCAGCGGCCGGTCGAGCAGTCCGGCGACACCCGCCCGCCCGGCGACGTCGCGAACACGCTCGTCGACGAGCACGCGGGCGAGCCCGCGCAGCTCCAGCGCCAGCCCGATCTCATCGCGTACGTTCGTCGTCACGAACCCGACGCGGGGGTTCTGCAGCACCACGCCGACGAGCCGCGACAGGTCGCGCGGCGGCGTGTCGGCGCGATCGTGCCCCGCGATCGACAGGCCGCCGTCGAGCCACCCGCCGTCGAGATGGGTGTGCAGCCCGCTCAGGGCACGCAGCAGGGTGGTCTTGCCCGAGCCGGTGGCGCCGGTGAGCACCGTCAGCGAGCCGCTGCGGATGCCGTCGCTCACCGCATCCGCCCCGACGCTCGACCCGTCGATCGTCAGGACGGTGTCGTCACCGAACCCGAGCGCGAGAGGTCCGTGCGCGATCGGAGAGCGGCAGTCGCCCTCGATCCTGCGACCTGCGTAGCCGCGCAGCTCCAGAGACGCGCCGACGGCGGTGGCACGCTCGATGGTCGCCTCCAGCACCGGCGCGAGGATGCGCACCCCCGCGCCGAACCCGCGCTCGCCGCGCAGGCGTTGCGCGCGCCGGGCCGTGCGTGCCGCATCGGCGAGCGCCGGAAGCGTGGCCCACGCGATCGACAGCGCCCGCGCGAGCCCCTGGAAGGGACCGCGCCGCGCCCCGCGCGCGAGCAGTCGCGGCAGATCGAGCAGTGCGCTGAGCACCCCGAAGACGATGATCGTCAGCGCGATCGGCAGTGCGCCGACCACGGCCGTCGCCAGCCCGTCGGCCGTGACCGGGCCGAACATCCGAACGTGGGCGAGCGGCGGAGCGAGTCGCCACACCGGCAGCGGCAGCAGCACCGCGCCGGTGCCGTCCACGCCGTGGAAGAGCACCCGGTACACGACCCGGACCGCCACGAAGCCGACCGCCAGAGCGAGGGCGGCGCGCAGGGGACCGGGGCGGAAGCTCACGCGCCGAGATTACGCGCGTCGGCAGCGATCAGCGGCAGTGGTGCTCACGCCGCCGGTGCAGCGGGGGCGCCGTCGAGGGTGAACAGCAACTCCACGCTCTCGCCGGGCTGTGCCGTCAGCGTCGACAGGCCCTCCTGCGCATAGTCCCAGGCTCCGTCGGCCGGCTTGGTCCACAGGGCCCAGTAGGCGAACGCCGCGGGCATGGCGTCGCACTTCTCGATGTACGCGGGGTCCTGCGCCGAGCCGACCGGAGCGGATGCCGAGGGCAGCCCGTTGACGCGGCAGACGACCTGGTCGCCGTACTGCTTCGTGCCCTCGATGCTCAGACCCGCGGCGGCGACGACGTCGGCCACCGCGACCTTGTCCATCGTGGGGAAGCACCAGGACTGAGACGAGCCGCCCGTCAGCGCCGACGAGTCGACGGCCAGAGTGACGCCCTTCCCCGTCGGGCAGGCGTCGGCCACGATGGTCTGCGCCGGCGTCGGCGATTCGGTCTCGGCGCGCTGCGCACTGCCGGTCGACGCACAGGCGGACAGGCCGAGCGCGAGGGTGCCGGCGGCGAGCAGGGTCAGGATGCGGGGAGTCGACGTCACCGCTCCAGCGTAGGGGAGCGGCAGGTGCGTCCCGGCCGGATCACGGCCCCCGCGCGTAGGCTGGGCGGGTGACCGACTCCTTCGTCTCCGAGCTGTTCGATCCCGCGGAGTGGATGCTCGCTGCGGGTGCGGACGCGTACACCGACATCACGGCGCACGTCTCGCGCGACGGTCGCATCGCGCGCATCGCGTTCGACCGTCCCGAGGTGCGAAACGCCTTCCGCCCGCACACCGTCGACGAGCTCTACCGCGCCCTCGACATCGCCCGCCAGGACCCGCGCATCGGGGTCGTGCTGCTGACGGGCAACGGTCCGAGCCCGAAGGACGGCGGCTGGGCGTTCTGCTCGGGTGGCGACCAGCGCATCCGCGGTCGCGATGGCTACACGTACGCCGCCGACGACGCGACCGCTCCCGACCCGGCACGCGCCGGTCGCCTCCACATCCTCGAGGTGCAGCGCCTCATCCGTTTCATGCCGAAGGTCGTCATCGCGGTGATCCCGGGGTGGGCCGCGGGCGGAGGGCACTCGCTGCACATCGTGTGCGACCTGTCGATCGCGAGCGCCGAGCACGGCCGTTTCAAGCAGACGGATGCCGATGTGGGCAGCTTCGACGCCGGCTACGGCTCCGCGTACATGGCGCGCCAGGTCGGCCAGAAGATCGCCCGTGAGGTGTTCTTCCTCGCCGAGGAGTACTCGGCCGCCCGTGCCTACGAGATGGGTGCGGTCAATCGCGTCGTGCCGCATGCGGAACTCGAGCGCGAGGCGGTCGCGATGGCGCGGACGATCCTCGGCAAGTCGCCGACGGCGATCCGCATGCTGAAGTTCGCGTTCAACGCGATCGATGACGGGATGGTGGGTCAGCAGGTGTTCGCGGGGGAGGCGACCCGACTCGCGTACGGCACCGACGAAGCCGTCGAAGGCCGCGATGCCTTTCTACAGAAGCGCGATCCCGACTGGTCGCCGTACCCGTACCACTACTGACCTCCCCGGAGACGAACGTGCGCCTGGAGAGGGTCGACGCGACGGATGCCCGCGCGGTGCTGCGCGGTCTGCGCTCGGCGGTGCTCGGCGCCGGGCCCGCGATCGCGCTCGGCGGAGAGGACGACCTGCCTCGGGAGGTGCCGGCCGGGACGGCGGTGGTGGTCACCACGTCCGGTTCCAGCGGCTACCCGAAGGCCGTCGCGCTCAGCCGGTCGGCGCTGACGGCGTCGGCGATGGCGACGGCCGCGCGCATCGGCAGCGGATCGTGGCTGCTCGCGCTGGCTCCCGGCTACATCGCCGGTGTGCAGGTGCTGGTGCGCGCGCTCGTCGCAGGCAACGAGCCTGCTGTCGTCGCGGGACCGTTTCGTACCGCGTCGTTCGTGGCGGCGGCATCCTCGATGGCGTCCAGTCGCGGGGGCGAGCGGGTGCCGACGTTCACCTCGCTCGTCCCCGCACAGCTGCAGACGCTTCTCGACGAGCCCGCCGGATGCCGCGCGCTCGCCGGCTTCGCGGCGGTGCTCGTGGGTGGGCAGGCCCTGCCGCCGGCGCTCGCCGCGCGCGCGAACGAGGCCGGCATCCGTATCGTGCGCACGTACGGATCGAGTGAGACGGCCGGCGGCTGCGTGTACGACGGCATCCCGCTCGACGGCGTGGGCGTGCGCATCGTCGACGGGGAGGTGCACGTGTCGGGGCCGACACTCGCGGACGGCTACCTCGGCGAGCCGGAGCGCACCTCCGCCGCGTTCGTGCGCGACGACGCGGGTGTGCGCTGGTACCGCACCGGCGACGCCGGTCGCTTCGACGGTCGGCTGACGGTCACCGGCCGCCGCGACAACGTCATCGTGTCGGGTGGAGTCAACGTCTCGCTCGACCGTGTCGAGCGGATCGTCCGCACCCTGCCCGGATTCGTCGACGCGGTCGTGGTGCCGGTCGCCGACGAGCGCTGGGGTGAGGCGTCGATCGTCGTCGCGGTCGGCGCCTCATCGTCGGATGCACCGGTCGATGCCGACCTGCCGGCCGTCCGCGACCTCGTCGGCGATGAGCTCGGCGCCCCGGCGCGGCCGCGTGCCATCCTTCGGGTGCCGCGACTGCCGACGCTCCCCAGCGGTAAGCCCGACCGGGCCGCCCTCACGGCGCTCGCGCGCACGTGGGCGGAGAGCTCCGGCGACAGCCGCTGATGCGGGCCGCCGGCGTCACAGCGGATCTATGCCCATCCGGGCATAGGATTCTGGCGTGGCAGGCAGCACCCGGAAGAAGAAGTCGCGCGCGGCGCATCACGCGAAGCAGAAGCCGCGCGGCAATCCGCAGCGCGCGCGTGTGTCGGGCGATCCCGCGCACGTGACACGGGCCACCGCGCGCGACTGGATCGGCGCCGCGCGCCTGCGGACGCTCCCGCTCGCCGTCGCGCCCGTGGTCATCGGCACGGGGGCGGCTCGTCTCGACGGGACGCCGCTGCGCTGGGTGCTGGCCCTGTGCTGCCTGGTCGTGGCGGTGGCGATCCAGATCGGCGTCAACTACGCGAACGACTACAGCGACGGCATCCGCGGTACCGACGACCACCGCGTCGGCCCCGCCCGCCTCACCGCCTCGCGTCGGGCGAAGCCGCGCACCGTTCTCACGGTCGCCTTGGTCTTCTTCGCCATCGCGGCCGTGGCGGGCATGGCCATCATCATCCGTACCGGTTACTGGTGGATGGCCCTCATCGGGGCGGCCTGCCTCGTCGCCGCGTGGTTCTACACCGGCGGAAAGCGACCCTACGGCTACGCGGGACTGGGCGAGCTGTTCGTCTTCGTGTTCTTCGGCCTCGTCGCCACGGTGGGCACCACGTTCGTGCAGATCGGGACGGTCCCGCAAGAGAGCTGGTTCGGCGGCGTGATCGCCGGCCTGCTGGCCTGCGCCGTGCTGCTGGCGAACAACCTCCGGGACATCGATCAGGACCGTCTCGCCGGCAAGCGCACCCTCACCGTGCGCATCGGTCGGCGCGCCACGCAGGTGCTGTTCACGGTGCTCGTCGTCATCGCCTTCGCCCTCGTCGCCATCCTCGCGGTGTTCTACCCGCTGGCATGGCTGGCGATGCTCGCGCTGATCCCCGCGGCGTGCGCCGTGCTGATCGTCTGGACGTACCGCGCACCGCGCGAGCTGGTCGTCGCGCTGGGGCTGACCTCGCTGACCTCGCTGGCCCTGTCGCTGCTGCTCTACTGGGCCTTCACCGGCTGAGCACACGCCCTCGCGGGGCGGCCGAGGAGCTCACTCCGAGGGCGTCGAGGTGACCTGGTCGGCCGCGGCATCCTCGGCGTCCTCGTCGCGGTCGCGGCGGGTGCGGCGCCGCGCGGCGAGACCTGCGGTCAGATCGTCGAGCGGGCGGCGCAGGAAGAGCACCGAGAGGCTGAGCCCGATGAGCGCGGCGAAGATCGCCGACAGCCAGTAATACTCGCGCATGATCGGGAAGAGCATCATGATCGCGAACGGCACGACGAACACCAGCAAACGAAGGACGGTGTAGACGAGGGCCGAACGGACACGCATGCGTCCAGCCTACGCGCGCGGCGTCGCGCCGCCGACCTCGGATCTCGCAGTGTTCGCGCCGCCTAAGATGGAAGGGTGGTGCGCATTCTGCTGCCTCTGGCGCTGTTGCTGATCGCCTTCTGGGTGTACAGCATCGTCGACTGCGCCCTGCAGCCGCCCACGCGTCACCGCGGCGTCAGCAAGCCGCTGTGGATCGTCATCGTCGTGCTGCTTCCGGTCATCGGCGGCCTGATGTGGTTCGTGGTCGGTCGCGGCCGAGCGCGGCCCCAGAACGCTTTCCGCGCACCCGACGACAACCCCGACTTCCTCGGGAGCCTGCGCAGCGTCTCGATCGCCGATCAGGACGAGCGCATCCGTCGCCTCGAAGAGGAGCTCGCCGCCCTCGACGCCGAGGGGCCCGATCCCGACCGCGGCCCGCAACCGCATCCGCCGGTGAGCGGCGACGACGACCCGGACGAGCACCGTCGCGGCAGCGTCGCCTGACATGGACGACAGCGCTCTCGCCGGTCGTGCACCGGCGACGGATGCCGCGGCCGCCCTGCTCGGACGCCTGGCGGAACTCGGGGTCGCCCACATCGTCGTCAGCCCCGGCTCGCGCTCTCAGGCGCTTGCCCTGGTCGCCGCCGAGCTGGAGAGTCGCGGCGACGTACGCGTGCACGTGCGCATCGACGAACGCGTCGCCGGTTTCACCGCGCTCGGCATCGGCCGCGAGTCCGGCATGCCCGCCGCCGTCGTGTGCACCTCCGGCACCGCGGTCGCGAATCTGCTGCCCGCGGCTCTCGAAGCGCATCACGCCGGCGTGCCCCTGCTGCTGCTCACGGCCGACCGTCCTCCCGAGCTACGCGGCGTCGGCGCCAACCAGACGACGCGCCAGCCCGGAATGTTCGCGCCGAACATGCGTCTGGAAGAAGACCTGCCCGTGCCCGACGCGCTCGATGCGGACGGCACCGGCGAGCAGTCGATGATGCTCCGCCGGGTCGCGGAGGACGCGGTCGCGGCCGCCCTCGGCGCGGGCACGAGGCAGGCCGGACCGGTGCACCTCAACCTGCCGCTGCGTGAGCCCCTCGCCGGTGTGCTGCCGTCGTGGCTGGGCACGACCGAGCTCGACCTTCCCGCGCCCGCGCTCGGCCCCGACGTCGCCGGCGACGAGCTGAGCGCGACCGAGCCGTCGGGAGCGCTCTACCAGGGCGGCGGCGGCATCGGCGAGGCGAACCATCCCGCCGACCCGGAGGTCGATCCGCACGTGCTGGTGCGTGGCCCCCGCACCGTGGTGATCGCCGGGGCCGATGCCGGCCCCGCTGCCGAGGCGCTCGCGCACGCGGGCGGCTGGCCGCTGATCGCCGAGATCGTCAGCGGCGCCCGCTTCGGCCGTAACGTCGTCCACGGCTACCGCGGGCTGCTGCGCGACCCGGAGCTCGGCGGCCGCATCGAGCGCGCCGTCGTCTTCGGTCATCCGACGCTCACGCGCGAGGTCACGGCGCTGCTGTCGCGTGCCGAGGTCGAGGTGCTCGCCGTGCGCGGGCCGGGAGAGCCCCTGAACCTCAACGGCGTCTCGGTCTCCGTCGACGCCGTCGTGGCCGCCGTCGGCGACATGGACCGCGACTGGTTCGGCGCCTGGATGCGGGCCTCGCGCGCGGCGGCCGTCGATCTCGCCCCGCCGGCTCCGGATGCCGCCGCGCTGTCGTCTGCGGTGCCGGCCGAACGCCTCGGCGCCATCGCGTCCGAGCTCGCCGTCGCGCGCGCCCGGATCGACCGCGCGGGACTCGTCGATGCCGTGTGGCGGGCGACCTGGCCGCACGACCGCCTGTTCTTCGCTTCGTCGCGCCTCGTGCGTGTGGCTGACGGCGTGCTCGCCGGCAAGAAGGTGCCGGTCCACGCCAACCGCGGTCTCGCCGGCATCGACGGCACCATCGCAACCTGCATGGGGATCGCGATCGCGAGCCAGGCCGGCGGCGACGTCGGCGTGACCCGCGTGCTGACCGGAGATCTCGCGTTCCTCTACGACGTGGGGGCGCTCTTGCTGCCGGTCGGCGAGACGGCGCCGCGGCTGCAGGTCGTCGTCGGCAACGACGGCGGGGGCACGATCTTCGACGGCCTCGAGGTCGCCGAGATCGCCGGGCCCGACGCCATGCAACGCGTGCTCTACACGCCGCAGGACGTGGATCTGGCCCCGCTGGCCGCCGCATACGGCTGGGAGTACGTGCGCGTCGCCACGCGCGCCGAGCTCGACCAGGCCCTCACCGCCCGCGTCGTCGGGCGACAGATCATCGAAGTCGCCCTCGCTCGCTGAACGTCCTGGCCCTATCCGCCTGCCCGCGCCATGATGTGGGGATGACCGCGAAAAGCCAGAAGAACTGGAACGCCGATCCCGCCGACCTCCTGCGCGCCGGCCCGGGTTTCCGTCTCGCCGACCTCGATCCGGCATCCACTCCGGGCTACGACGGCGACAAAGACCAGGGACAGAGCGACCTCGAGGCGGGTGCGGACGAGCTCGATGAGCTGCAGGAGCGCCTCTACGCGCAGAGCCGTGTCGAAGAGGGCGCTCCGGCAGTGCTGCTGGTGCTGCAGGCGATGGACTCCGCGGGCAAGGGCGGCATCGTCCGCCACGTGGTCGGATCGGTCGATCCGCAGGGCGTCGCGCTCGCCGCGTTCAAGAAGCCGACGCCCGAGGAACTCGCGCACGACTTCCTGTGGCGCATCGAGAAGCGTGTGCCCGCACCCGGCTTCATCGGGGTGTTCGACCGGTCGCACTACGAGGACGTCCTCATCGGCCGGGTGCGGGCGCTCGCGCCTGCCGACGAGATCGAGCGCCGCTACGACGCCATCGTCGCCTTCGAGAAGGGGCTCGTCGATCGCGGCATCCGCATCGTCAAAGTGATGCTGCACATCTCCGCCGACGAGCAGAAGAGCCGGCTGGGGGAGCGGCTGGAGCGGCCCGACAAGCACTGGAAGTACAACCCCGGTGACGTCGATGAGCGCCGCCTGTGGGACGAGTACATGGCGGCCTACCAGACGGTGTTCGAGCGCACCTCGACGCCCGAAGCCCCGTGGTTCGTCGTGCCCGCGAACCGCAAGTGGTACGCGCGTCTGGCCGTCCAGGCGCTCCTGCTGGATGCCCTCGAAGACATCGATCCGCACTGGCCCGCCGCCGACTTCGACGTCGCGGCCGAGAAGAAACGCCTCGCCGATAGCTGACCCCGGGCGCGCCCTACGCCAGGGCGTCGACGATCGGGCGGAACTTCACGCGGGTCTCGAGCATCTCGGCCTCGGGGTCGCTGCCGGCGACGATCCCGGCGCCGGCGTGCGCGCGGAACGGGATGCCGTCGGCATCCGCCGCCGCGAGATCGAACTGGGCCCCGCGCAGCGCGATCGCCCACTCGCCATCGCCGTTCGCGTCGACCCACCCGACGGGTCCGGCGTAGCGGCCACGGTCGAACGGCTCGATGCGACGGATCGCGGCCAGGGCGGCGGCCGTCGGCGTTCCCGCGACGGCCGCCGTCGGGTGCAGCACCCCCAGCAGGTCGAGGGCGGAGGTCTCGGGGGCGGTCGTGGCCTCCACATCGGTCGCGAGGTGCCAGACGTTCGGCAGCGCGAGAGTGAACGGCTGCTCCGCGGCCGCCAGCGCGCTCGCGTGCGGCGAGAGGGCGTCGACGAGACTGCGCACGGCGTACTGGTGCTCGGCGAGGTCCTTGGCGCTCGTCGCCAGGCGCAGCGCCGCCTCGCGATCGGCATCCGGTCCCGACCCCCGCGCGACGGTGCCGGCCAGCACGCGCGCGGTCACCTGGCCGCCCGAGACGGTGACGAGCGTTTCGGGGCTCGCGCCGATGAGCCCGTGCACGGCGTAGACCCACGTGTCGGGGTACGCGGAGGCGAGCGAGCGTGCGAGTCGGCGCAGGTCGGCGCCGGCGGGAACCGTGCCGGCCAGCTCCCGAGCGAGCACGACCTTGCTGACCTCTCCGGCGGCGATGGCGGCGAGCCCGGCACGGACCGCATCCTGATAGCCCTCCGGAGTCAGCGCGCCGGGTCCCACCGCGGCCGACCAGTGCGGGCCGTAGCCGATCGCGCGGGGCTCGTCGGGCTCGGGGGCGCCGTCGTCGGGCAGCACCCAGCTCACCCAGGTGCGGCCGTCGCGCGTGCCGATCGTCATCCGCGGCACCGTCAGCACCGCGGTCGCGGCCGACTGCACGTCGAACGGCAACGCGCCGAAGGCGATCAGGCCGCTGCCGGAAACGCCGACGTGGTCGTCCACCGTCGCCGCCGCCGCAACCGCGCGCCAGCGGTCGGCGAGGGTCGCGGCATCCGCCGCCGGCACCTCCATGCGCAGCGCCGAGCCGACGCCCACGAGCCACGATCCCCGTCGCGCCCACACCAGGGGGTTGGCCGGGTCGGCGTATTCGAGCAGGTCGTCGATCGCGGCGATCTCCCGGCTCACGATGCGCAGGCGGGGTGGCAAGAGCGGCGCGGAACTCACCCGATCAGCCTAATCCGCCGGGCGCACGCCGCAGCCGGGCGCCGAAGGTGAGGGCGGGTTAGGCTCCCGCCATGACCGATCGACCCGCGCCCGGCACCCCGCTCGTCTTCCGCTGGCGCAAGTGGGACGGCGCGCCGCACTGGGAGCACGAGTGCGTGTATCTCGGCAGCGACGTCCACGGCGACTGGGTCGGTCAGCGCGACGGCTGGCGCAGTGCCCGACCGGGCGTCGACACGGTCAGCGACGGCGACAACGTCACCCTGATCCCGCCGAGCGGCGAATACGCCGCCACCCTCAACGCGACCCACCCGCGCATCGCGATCTACATCGATGTGGCGTGGGATCTGCGATGGGATGCCGCGGCGGACCCCGCCGGCATCCCGAGCCCCACGGGCATCGACATGGATCTCGACGTCGTGCGTGCCCGCGACGGCCGCGGCACCTGGATCGACGACCGCGACGAGTGGGACGAGCATCGCGTGCAGTACGGGTATCCCTTGGACATCGTCGAGCGCCTCGAACGCGTCGCCCTCGAGCTCGAGGTCGAGGTCCGTGCCGAGCGGGCGCCGTACGACCAGGCGACGGCGGCGCGCTGGCTCGCCGTTCTCGCGGCGCTGCCTCATCGCTGAGAGCCGCCGCGCTGCCGCGCCGCCGCGCTGCCGCGCTGCCGCGAGCGCGCCTAGGATCGAAGGGTGAGTGAACACCGCGCCGACCTGGGCAAGGATCCGTCCCGCGTGAGCGGCATGTTCGACGAGGTCGCCGCCGGTTACGACCGCACGAACACCGTGCTGAGCCTCGGCAACGACCGGCTGTGGCGCATCGCCACGACGCGTGCCATTGCCCCGCGGCCCGGCCAGCGCATCCTCGACCTCGCCGCCGGAACCGGCGCGAGCTCGGTCGCCCTGGCGCGCAGCGGCGCAGAGGTGGTGGCCGGCGACTTCTCGCCGGGCATGATCGCCGAGGGCCGCCGTCGTCACGGACACGTGCCCAACGTCACCTTCGTCGAAGCCGATGCGATGGCGCTGCCGTTCGCCGACGGCGAGTTCGACGTCGTCACCATCTCGTTCGGCCTGCGCAACGTCAACGACCCGAAGAAGGCGCTCGCCGAGATGCTGCGGGTGACCGCCCCCGGCGGCATGCTGCTGGTGTGCGAGTTCTCGCACCCGCAGAACCCCGCGTTCGCGAGCCTCTACCGGTTCTACAACGACCGGATCCTGCCGACGGTGGCGCGCAGCGTGAGCTCGAACGCCGACGCGTACGACTACCTCAACGAGTCGATCAAGGACTGGCCCGACCAGGTGACGCTCTCGTCGTGGATCCGCGACGCCGGCTGGACCCGCGTCGCCCACCGCGACCTCACCTTCGGCATCGTCGCGCTGCACCGCGCGGTCAAGCCGCTCGTCTGAGCCCCGTTTCGACTCGCTGCCCTCGCTCACCGAGCGGGCGAGACAGCGACTCCCGGTCGTTGAGCGAGGGCGCGCAGCACCCGAGTCGAAACGGCCTCCGCGACCGCGGGTGCGACGGCCGCGGGTAGGCTGGGAGGGTGACTGCGAGCTCCTCCGCTGCCGGTGCGCGATTGACGGCCAACCTCGGTCTGGCCGAGCGTGTGCTCGCCGGTCCCCGGATGCGCAAACTGCTCGCCGTCGTCGAGGACGGCCTCGACCGCGTCGAGGACACCCTCGCCCGTGAGCTGCGCGTCAGCGACGCCCTCGCCGATGCCACGACCCGCTATCTCTACGAGGCAGGCGGCAAGCGGGTGCGGCCCATGCTCACCCTGCTCACCGCGCAGCTGGGCGAAGGCACCACAGAGAACGTCATCACGGGTGCCACGGCCCTGGAGATGACCCACCTGGGCTCGCTCTATCACGACGACGTCATGGACGGCGCGGACGTGCGTCGCGGGGTGCCCAGCGCCCACGCCGTCTGGGGCAACAACGTCGCCATCCTCACCGGCGACCTCATGTTCTCGCGCGCCAGCCAGCTCATGGCGCAGATCGGCGAACGCGCGATCCGTCTGCAGGCCGACACGTTCGAGCGTCTCGTCCTCGGACAGATGCACGAGACGGTCGGCGCTCAGGCCGGTGAGGACCCCGTCGAGTTCTACCTCCAGGTGCTGGCCGACAAGACCGGATCGCTGATCGCGGCATCCGCTCAGGCCGGCATCCTGTTCTCGGACGCGCCGTCGGAGTACCGCCGTCCCGCGCTGGAGTACGGCGAGAAGGTCGGCGTGGCCTTCCAGTTGCTCGACGACGTCATCGACCTCTCCGACGATCCCACCGAGACCGGCAAGGTCCCCGGTACCGACCTGCGCGCCGGCGTGCCGACCATGCCCTACCTGCTTCTCGCCCGGGCCGCCGACCCGGCCTCGCGCGCGCTGAAGGCCACGATCGACGACGGCGTGGCGCGCATCGCCGACGGGGCAGACCCCGCGATCCTCGATGAGGCGATGCAGCAGCTGCGTACGCACGCCGTGACGGCCGAGACCCGTGCGAAGGCGTACGAGTGGGCGGATGCCGCGATCGCGGCGATCGATCCGCTTCCGGCCGGTCCCGTGCGCGATGCGCTGGTCAAACTCGCCCACGTCATCGTCGACCGCTCCAGCTGATCGCGTCTCGACCCGGGCCTGCCGGCCCTCGCCCCACGACCGGATGAACACGAAGGACACACCCATGACCAAGCTGAGGCTGGCCATCGTCGGCGCGGGCCCCGCCGGCATCTACGCGGCGGACATCCTGTTGAAGGCCGAGCGCAAGTTCGACGTCTCGATCGATCTGTTCGACCACCTTCCCGCTCCCTACGGACTCGTGCGCTACGGCGTCGCCCCCGACCACCCCCGCATCAAGGGGATCATCACCGCCCTTCGCGACGTGCTCGATCGCGGTGACATCCGCATCTTCGGCAACGTCCGCTTCGGTCAGGACCTCACCCTCGACGACCTGAAGCAGCACTACAACGCCGTCATCTTCGCCACCGGTGCGATCAAGGATGCCGACCTCGACATCCCCGGCATCGATGCGGCCGGCTCGTTCGGCGCGGCCGACTTCGTCAGCTGGTACGACGGCCACCCGGACTTCCCGCGCGAGTGGCCGCTGGATGCGGCATCCGTCGCCGTGATCGGAAACGGCAACGTCGCGCTCGACGTCGCGCGTGTGCTCGCCAAGCACGCCGAAGACCTCCTCGTCACCGAGATCCCCGCGAATGTGCAGGCCGGGCTGGAGGCTTCGCAGGTGACCGACGTGCACGTGTTCGGTCGACGCGGCCCCGCCCAGGTGAAGTTCACGCCGCTGGAGCTGCGCGAGCTCGGCGAGCTGCGCGACGTCGACATGGTCGTCTACGACGAGGACTTCGACTACGACGAGGCGTCGCGCACCGCGGTCGCCAGCAACAAGCAGGTCATGGTCATCGACCGGGTGCTGCAGTCGTGGCGTCAGCGGCCGGGCGTCAACAACGCCGGAGGCGCGGCGTCGCGCCGGCTGCACCTGCACTTCTGGGCCAAGCCCGTCGAGGTGAAGACCGACGACAGCGGCCGCGTCGCCGCTCTCGTGTACGAGCGCACCCGTCCGGACGGTCAGGGCGGCGTCATCGGCACCGGCGAGCTGCGCGAGGTGCCGATCCAGCAGCTGTACCGCGCCGTCGGCTACTTCGGATCGCCCCTGCCGGGCGTGCCGTTCGACAAGAAGCACGGCGTGATCCCCAATCACGAGGGTCAGGTGCTGCACAAGGACTCCAACGAGCGCGTGCCCGGCGTCTATGCGACCGGCTGGATCAAGCGCGGCCCGGTCGGACTCATCGGGCACACGAAGTCGGACGCGATGGAGACGATCAGCCACCTCATCAATGACCAGGCGTCGTGGTGGCAGCCCGCCGACCCGTCGCCGGAGGCGATCCCCGCCCTGCTGGCCGAGCGCGGCGTCGCCTGGACGGATCTGGACGGGTGGCACCGCCTCGACGAGCACGAGGTCGCTCTCGGCGCCCCGCACGAGCGTGCGCGCATCAAGGTCGTCGACCGGGACGAGATGGTCCGGGTCTCGCGCGGCGAGTAAGCCGTCGGTTCGGGAGGAGATGTCGCGTCGGGAGGTCGTTTTCGCGGCATCCGTCCTCCCGAACGGAAATCTCCTCCGCTGGCGCGCACGGGTGGGCCTGCTTCGACTCCTCCCCAGCGGGGCGAGGCGACAGGTTGTGCACGGATGCCGCGGCGCGCGGGGTCGCCGGCTGTGGCTCGGGTCACGATGTCGCACATGGATGCCGCGACGTGGGCCCGTGCACGCGGAGGCGTGGTCCGCAGCGATCGGATCGCTCGAGCCGGATACGGGCGCGGTGCGCTCGACCGCGCGGTGGCGCGGCGGGAGCTGGTGCGCGTGGCTCGCGGCTGGCTGGCCGTACCGGATGCCGACCCGCACCTGACCGCGGCGGCACGGTCGGGCGTGGTGATCTCGTGCGTGACGCAGGCGCGCCGGCGCGGCTGGTGGGTGCACGACGACGACGCGCGCGTTCACGTCGCCGCTCACGCTCACGCCGGGAGGGCGCCGACGGCCACCGCGGTCGTGCACTGGGCGCGGCCGGTGGTGCCGCGGCATCCGGATGCACTGGTCGATGCTCCCGAGAACGTGCTCGCTGCGGTCGCCGCGTGCCAACCGTTCGAGGTCGCGTTGGCGGTGTGGGAGTCGGCTCTGCGGAAGGAAGAGGTCAGCGCCCCGGCGCTGGCACGGCTTCGCCTTCCGGCCTGTGCGCGCCGTGTGCTCGCGGCGGCGGAGGTCTGGTCCGACTCGGGATTGGAGACGATCGTCGTGCCCCGGTTGCGGTGGATGCGTCTGTCGCTGCGGCGCCAGATCTGGATCGCCGGCCACCGCGTCGACCTGCTCATCGGCGAGCGGCTCGTCCTGCAGATCGACGGCGGCCACCATGTCGGAGCGCAGCGCGATGCCGACAACGCGCACGATGCCGCCCTCATGCTGCTCGGGTATCACGTGATCCGCGTCGGCTATCGACAGGTGATCCATCAGTGGGAGCAGGTGCAGGACGTGCTCATGCGTGCGGTCGCCCAGGGACTCCACCTCGCGCGCTGAACCGCCCGGGAGGAGATGCCGCGTCGGGAGGTCGCTGCCGCGGCATCCGTCCTCCCGAACGGAAATCTCCTCCGCTATCCCCGTCGCCCCGCACAGAGGGGCCGCGGATAGGCTGGCGACATGGTGGGCGAGTGGGTCGCAGACATCCTCGGGCCGGGCTTCGAGCAGCTCACGCTCGAGCTCGGCGTGGACGCCGCTCCCGCCACCCTCGTGCGATCCCTCCCGCGGATGCCGTGGCTGCGACCGTTGAACGGTGTGGACGTGCTGTACGTGCACGGGTGGTCGGACTACTTCTTCCAGACGGAGCTGGCGCACTTCTGGACGGGCCTCGGTGCCCGGTTCTACGCCCTGGACCTGCACGGATACGGCCGGAGCCTGCGCCCGGGGCAGATCCCCGGATACGTCACGACGCTCGACGACTACGATCCCGACATCGCCGCCGCCCTCGCCGCGATGGGCACGCACGATCGCGGCCGGCGGCTCGTGCTGCTGGGGCACTCGACGGGAGGACTCACCCTGAGCCTCTGGGCGGCACGGCATCGCGGCGCGGCCTCCGCCGTCGTGCTCAACAGTCCGTGGCTGGAGCTGCAGACGGGTGCGATCGGGCGTCAGGCCATCGCCCCGATCATCGCGATGCGGGCACGCTTTGACCCTCTCGGCGCGCACCCAGTCGTCGATCTCGGCTTCTACACGCGCGCGCAGCGCGAACTGGGGACCCTGCCCGACAGTCCCGAAGGCTGGCGTCCCGAGCGGGGCTTTCCCACCCATCCGGGGTGGCTCGCCGCCGTGATGCGGGGTCACGCCACGGTCGCCGGCGGCCTGACGATCGACGCCCCGGTGCTCACCCTGCTCTCGGCCGCGTCGACCACGCCGCTGCAGTGGACGCCGGAGATGACCTCCACCGACAGCGTGCTGGTGGTCGCCGACATCGCCCGGGCGGCGACGCGGGTCGGCTCTCTCGTGACGGTCGCGCACATCGACGGCGCGATCCACGACGTGTTCCTGTCGGCGCCGAAGCCGAGGGATGCCGCGTACGGCGTGCTGCGCCGGTGGCTCGTCTCGGGCGCGCTGGGCTGATCCGCGCCGCTCAGCCGCCGGCGGTGGGAGTCGGGGACGGGCTCACGCTCGGCGACGGCGACGGCGCCGGGCCGCCGAGCAGCGAGGGGTGGGTCAGCTTCCACCAGTCGTCGGGAGGGGCGATCGTTCCGCGCACGGCCACCGCGACGCTGGCACTGCGGCCGCCGGAGGTCCACGTGGCGATGCCGATCTGCTGGCCGTCCTGGCCGGTCGGCGCAATCGTCAGCGTGATCGATGCGGTGATCGGCGTATCGGACCACGTGAGCAGGCTCTCGTCGCGTGACAGCACCAACTGCGCCTCCCCGCCCCAGGGGCTCGTCACCGTGCCGACCGGTGTTCCCGCTTTCGCGACCGGCACCAGGTGCACGCCGGCGGCGACGCTGCGCAGCGCGGTGGTGACATCGGCATCCACCTGCTCCCGCGACTGCCCATCGAGCGAGACGCCGACGATCTTCAGCGGTTCGCCCAGTCCGGGGTTGCTCGTCGCGGTGTAGAGCAGTGCGAACGTCCCGGCGCCGAGGTTGCCCGTCTTCAGGCCGGTCACACCGTCGCTGCCGAGCAGATCGTTGGTGTTGTCCACCTCTCCGACCGTCGGGACGGTGGCTGACGGCATCGACGTGATCCGGGCGAGCGCGGGATTGGCCGCGGCGAGCTGTCCGATGGCGAGCAGATCACTCGGTGTGCTCGTGTTGCGCTCATCGATGCCGGTGGGCTCGACGATCGTCGTTCCGTTCAGCTGGTGAGCCTGGAGCCACGTGCGCGTCGCGGAGACGTAGCCCGAACGGGAGCCGAAGGCCCACATCGCCACCGCGTCGGCATAGTTGCTCGCCGACGGCAGCAGCATGGTGGTCAGGGCGTCGCGCAGCGACATGGAGCTGCCGGTCGGCATGGCGGCCACCGTCGCGCCGAGCACGTAGTACTGGTCGTACAGGTCGTGGTCGGCCTTGTCGAACGTGATCGTCGGACCGGGGTCGTCGGCGCTCTGCAGCGGATGAGCGTCGAGCACGACGAGCGCGGTGATCAGCTTGCTGATGCTCGCGATCGGTCGGGGCTGGTCGTCACCGCTCACCGCGTGCAGTCCCGCCGCCCCCAGATCGCCTGCGGCGCCGACCACCGAGATCGCGGCGGCCCGTCCGGAGGGCATCGCCAGCGCTGCCGGGGCGCCCGGCGCCACGGTCGGAACGCGTGTCGTCGTCTCGAGCGCGGGCAACGGCGCCGAGAGGGCCCACGCCGTGTAGCCGCCGGCGCCGGCGACGATCGCGAGCACGACACCTGCGGCGATCAGCCAGCCACGGCGGCGGCGGCGCCGACGCCGGCGCAGGCGCTCGGCATCCTCGGCGGACAACGACACGTGCGGCGCACCGCTGGGGGCCGAGGCCATCAGGTCGGCGAAGTCCTCGAGCCCGTCGTCGTGCGGCATGGTCATCGGCCTCCCCGTCTGGTGACGGCGCGCGCCGGGAGCCGCGGCATGACAGCGGAGGAGCTCACTCTGCGAGCGTATCCGGTCGCGCACGCGGCGAGAGCCTCCATACCGTGTCGGCGGGCGTTTCGGCAACCCATCCGGGCGTCGGGCGCGAGCGTGGCAGGATCTTGGAGCGGACACCCGATCCGATCGGGCCACGGCTCCGAACAAGAGGCAGCTACGCCCATCCCGAAGGAGAGCTCCGTCCGTGAGAGAAGTCTCGACTGCGCCGCTTGCCGACCTGTCGGCGTACCGCAATGTGACCGACCTGCTGACGCGTCGGGTCGACGAGGCTCCCGACCACGTCGCCTTCGACGTGCGCGAAGGAGAACGGTGGCGGCCGGTGACCACAGCGGCCTTTGCCGCCGAAGTGAGCGCGGTCGCCAAGGGGCTGCTGGCCGACGGCCTGCGACCCGGCGACGCCGTGGCGATCATGGCCCCGACGCGCTACGAGTGGGCCGTCGCCGACCTGGCCGTCTGGTTCGCGGGAGGCGTCGTCGTGCCCGTGTACGACTCCTCCGCGCCGAGCCAGGTCGCGGCGATCGTCGCCGACGCCGGCGTGCGTGTCGCTTTCTTCGGTGACGAGCGCTCCCGGTCCGCGTTGACGGCGGCCGGGGTGCCGACCGTCCTGTCCCTGACGCGTGGCCTGGCCGACCTCGCCGCTCGCGGCGGCCTCGTCGACGACGCCGCGCTCGAGCGTGCCCGCACGGATGCCGGCCCCACCTCGCCCGCGACGATCGTCTACACCTCGGGCACGAGCGGCACGCCCAAGGGCGTCGTCCTCAGCCACGAGAACTTCCTCGGGCAGGTGCTCAACATCGCCGCCGCGTACTCCGACATCGTGCGCGCGGACGGCAGCACGGTGATCTTCCTTCCCCTGGCGCACGTGCTGGCCCGGGGGCTGCAGCTGATCTGTCTCGCCAGCGGCATGCGCATCGCTCATCTCTCGGAGCCGTCGGAGGTCGTCGCCTCGCTCGCGGAGCTGCGCCCGACCTTCCTCGTGGTCGTGCCCCGCATTCTCGAGAAGATCGCCGCGGCGGCCGGGGCGAAGGCCGCCGACAAGCACCTCGGGCGGGTCTGGGATGCCGCGGTTCGCACCGCCACAGAGCTTGCACGGCGTGAGGAGCAGATCGACGACGGCGAGAGGCCCGCGTCGTCGTGGAGCCTGGAGCTGCGTCGCCGCGTGTTCGACGCCCTCTTCTACCGTCGCATCCGCGGCCTCATGGGCGGGCGCATCGGCTACGTGCTCTCGGGCGGCGCGACGCTGCCGTCACGGCTGTCGCTGCTGTTCCGCGGCATGGGCATTCCGGTGATCGAGGGGTACGGGCTGACCGAGACGACCGCGCCTCTCACCGGCAACCTTCCCGGTCGCATCCGCTCGGGCACCGTCGGGGTGCCGCTTCCCGGCTCGACCGTGCGCATCGCCGACGACGGCGAGGTGCTCGCGAAGGGCGTCGGTGTGTTCGCCGGCTATCGCAACGCGGACGACGACCGTGACGCCTTCGTCGACGGCTTCTTCCGCACCGGTGATCTCGGCAGGCTCGACGAGCGCGGCCGTCTCGTGCTGGAGGGACGCGTCAAGGACGTCGTCACGACGTCGGGTGGCAAGACCGTCGCCCCCGCGCGGTGGGAAGCGGCGATCGAAGAGCACCCCGTCATCTCCTCGGCGGTGACCGTGGGGGAGGGGCGGCCGTATCTGACCGCACTCATCGTGCTCGACCAGGATGCGGTCACCGCCGCACGCGGCAGCGCCGTGGCGCTGGATGACCCCGACCTCCGCGCAGAGGTGCAGCGGGCCGTCGACGAAGCCAACGCGCTGGTCTCGCGCAGCGAGCAGGTGCGACGGTTCGCGCTCGTCTTCGCGGATGCCGAGGATCGCGAGGTCGTGACGCCGACGCTGAAGATCCGGCGTCGTCAGCTGCTCGATCGCGAGTCGGGCACCATCGACGCCCTCTACCTCTGACCCGCCCTCCTACGCCCCACAACCGGAGAACTCCCATGTCACAGCGCCCGGGCGCCATCCTCGTCACCATCCTCGTCGCGCTCGGCATCGGCGCAGCGCTCGCCGTCGCCGGCGGAAGCGCCGGCGCATCGTGGGGCGGCATCCCGCTGTTCGCGCTCGCGGTCGTCGTGGCATTCGCGATCCAGGTCGTCGCCTACATTCCGGCGGCGCTACTGTGTACCGAGAAGTTCTTCGATCTCACGGGAGGCCTGACGTTCGCACTGGTCGCGATCGTCTTGCTGGCGGCCGTCGCCCCGGCCTCGGTGCGGGCGTGGGTGCTGGCCGCCATGATCGTCGTGTGGGGGGTGCGGCTGTCCGTGTTCCTGTACGTGCGGGTGCACGCGCAGGGCGCGGACGGCCGCTTCGATGACATCAAGATCAACCCATTGGCGTTCCTGCGGGTCTGGATCATCCAGGGTCTGTGGGTCGCCGTCACGTCGTCGGCCGCGTGGGTCGGCATCACCGCTACCGCCGCGGGTGGGCTCGACGTCTGGATCGTCATCGGTGCCGTGGTGTGGCTCGTGGGCCTGCTCATCGAGGTCGTCGCCGACGGGCAGAAGGCGGCGTTCCGCAAGGATGCCGCCAACAAGGGGCGCTTCATCGATTCGGGCGTCTGGGCGTGGTCGCGGCATCCGAACTACTTCGGCGAGATCCTCGTCTGGGTCGGCGTCGCGATCGTCGCGCTGCCGGCGGCCGTGGGCTGGCAGTGGGTCACCGTGATCTCGCCGCTGTTCGTGATCCTTCTGCTGACGCGGGTGAGCGGCCTCCCGATGCTGGAGAAGCGCGCCGACGCGCGCTGGGGTGACGAGCCGGCCTATCAGGAGTACAAGAAGCGCACCCCGGTGCTGGTGCCCGGTCTCGGTCGCGGGTAGGGCCTCGGGCGGCCGCGGCCTGAGACCCGCAGCCTGCGAGAAGCAGCATTCCCGCGGCGGTCACCGCGGTCACCGCGGGCGCCGCTACCAGGCGGCGTGAGCGTCGTCGGATGTCATGCACGCCGAAACCTTACGGTTCCCGGTGATGAACCCGGTGAGTGCCGGGCGGGTCGCCGGGTCGCCCCGGTGCGCCGTCCCTCGCCCTCATCGCCCCGGTGCCTCGTCGCCCCGGCGCAGGCAATCTGCCCGGCGCAGGCAAAGACGGCCCAGATCGGCCTGTTCTCGGCAGATCGCCTGCGCCGAGCAAGCCGCTTCGCCCCGGTGCCCGGCTTACCGGTAGTTGACGAATCGCACCGCCGCTAGGGTGCGCTGGTGTGGAACGCGCGAGCCGCGGAATTGCGCGGCTGCGCACGGCTCACACGGTCAGCGTCAGCGCAGGATCGGGAGAATCTTGCGGACTCTGTGCGGACTCGACCTCGGGCGATGGGGTGGGTCTGAGCTACGTTGAGCGCATGTCTGATGATCTGCGGAGCATCATCCGCGAAGAACTCGAGCGAGCCTTCCAGCGGGGCCGGATCGCGATGCCGTACGACGAGGCCGCGCGCGCCGTGGGCCTGAGCCATGAGATGCTCCGACAGGCAGTGAGGCGCAACGAGCTGGTGCCGAAGTACGCCGGCACCAAGCCGCTGTTCACCCCGGAAGAGCTGCGTCGCTGGGTCGAATCGCTCCCCGATGAGCCTGTGCACCATGCGCGATAGTGGCGCGGATCACCCCTCCTCCCGCGTCGCGAGCCACTCTTCGACAACCTCGGGTTTCCATCGCAGGTAACGTCCGATCTTGATTGCCGGCGGCCCGTATGGGACCGGACGTGACCGCCAGTCGTAGATGGTCTTCGCAGGCACGCCGAGCCTCACGGACAGCTCCTCGACGTCAAGGAGGGCTCCGGGCGCACGCCCTGCAGCGTCCGCGGCGGCGGCGGGCGTCCTGGCGCGGTTGTCGTCGAGCGTCTCGATTGCGATGAGGATTGCCTGGGCGAGGTGCTGTGCGATCGCCTTGGCGGCGCGTTCGCGAGAGGAACTAGTCATGCCTCTAGCCTCTGCCTCGTCGCCGAGCGTGACGAGAACACCGTTCGCAAGCCGATGCTCCCGACCGAGGCTGCTGCGCTCGGCATGGCCATCGAAGAGATGGAGAAGCCCGCCGCGATGGAGCGGATGCTTGCGGGCAAGGCACCCTGTGCCACCGGTGGCACAGGGTCGGAAGAGGGCTACCGGTCGCGGGATATCGCTGCTGAGGCCGTGGGCATGTCCACCGCGACATACACGCGGTTGAAGACGCTCATCACCACCGCTGCCGATGTACGCGCGGGCGTCTACGTTTCGGTGTGCGTCGCCAGCCAAGCGGCCACGACCTCTGGTTTCCACCGCAGGTACTTGCCGACCTTGAACGCCTGCGGTCCGTGGACGGGGCGCATCGTCCGCCACCGGTAGATCGTCTGGACCGCGACGCCGAGCTTCTCCGCGACGTCCTCGACGGTCAGGAGCGCACCTGGCGCCCGTTGTGCGGCCGGCGGCGTCGGCGGTGCTGCCACGGGTTCGGGTGGCGCCTTGCGGGGGTCCTGGGCGGCTTCGAGGGCGATCAGGAGCGCTTCGGCGAGGTGGTGAGCGATCGCTGCTACGGCTCGTTCGCGTGGTGTGGTGGGGGTGGGCATGGTCATCACGATCGCATCGCGGCGCGCGTCTAGCTGACTGTCAGCGGTGGATGCTACATTGCGAGTACGACGAGCCGGATCCCGGAGCGTTGTTCGCCGAGGGCCCCACGCATGTGGGGCTTTCGTGCGTCAGGGGTCCCATCGGCGGTGCTTCGCGACGATAGGGCGGAGAGTCCACCACAACGTGTCGACGAGCTTCACCGCCCTCGCGTCCTGGGTCTGATGTGCGTCCCGCCGCCGGTAGAGGTAGACGGCGAGGTCGATGAACTGCAGTCCGGGTGACGCGGATGAGTCGGCGAACATCATCTGCTCGATCCGGGCGAGCTTGCTGGGCCGGTAGCCCGGTGTGCCGATCTTCTGGTAGATCCCGAACCGTCGCGAGTGTGCTTCCTGGTCGGTGACCTGGTCGCAGATCACGATGACCTCCTCGCCCTTGCTCGCGGCGTACGTGTTGACGTCTTCGAGCACGTGTCGGAGGCAGACAAGGTGCGGAGGGTCAGGATAGGCGTATCGGGCGTTGAGTCGTGCGACGTCCACCCCTTGGATGTAGACGACCGCGGGGAGTGTGGCGAGCTTGGTGAGAGCGTGCCGGTATATCTGGCCGGCGGCGCGGTGCTTGTTCCTGATGGGCTCCCAGCCGTCGCGACCAGCCATGATGCGGTGCCCGTGGAACTCGGTGCCCATCTCGACTCCGAAGCCCGCGGCGTACGCAGCGGCCTCCTTGAGGGCATCGCCCATCTGCCCGATGTCGTCGACGCTGATGACGAGAGCGGCGACGTAGTAGCGGTCCTGTGTGTAGGACTCGTCTATGAAGGCGAAGAGCACGGGCCCACCCTAGACGACGCCTCCCCCACACCGACGGCCCGTGCGGACCACCTACGTGCCCCGCGGGCGGGGCAGTTTGCTGCACGTGGTGGTGCGGTCAGTCGAGACCCATGTCTCGCTCCGCGATCCGGTCTTTCAGGATCTCCCTGAGCGTCGTACCGATCGTCATCACCGCGTTGGTGAGAGTGACGATCTGCATGCGCGCGGACAAGATAGCCACAGCGTCCGGCGATATGGGCGTCGGCCCACCGCCCGGATTGACTTGCCGGTGCAGCTCCAGCTCCTCGGCAGCGATCTTCTCGAGCTGCGCGGTCATGTCTTCGAGCGCTGCGCTGAGCGCCTTGGCCTGCTCGGCTTCAAACACGGTGTTCCCTTCGGTTGGATGGCGGCGAGCTCAGGCTATGGGCTCTCGCCGACATCGGTCAGCGGAGGAAGAGGATCGAGCCTGACACGCTCACCGACGGCACCGTATACGCCTCTGGGAACGACGCGAACGCGCTCACCGCGATGGAAGAGCCTGGAGTGAGATCCGTGAGCACTGCCGATGCTGCGGTCGCCACAGAGCCGTAGAGCCCCGCGGGAACGCTGTTGCGCATCGTGTTCCTCGCGGCGCCTTGGATGCCTGCGGAGACGAGGACCGTAGCCCAGCCAGTGGTCTGGCTGCTCTTCAGGCCGGCGGCGGCCGTGACGGACACGAGGGCGCGCGTGTACCCGTCGGGAACGGGGGTGCTGATCTGCGCGAACTCCGTCACCGAGGAGGACACGAACGGGCTGTCTAGCCGGTAGAGCGTGACGGGGATGACGGCGAGGCGGGCGGTTTCGATGCCCTGTTGGAGCGCGCTGTTTATGCTCGTGCCGGTCGGGCTCTCCAGCTCAATGAGACGGCGTTCGATGTCGCCGAGCTTGTAGCGGAAGACGTCGAGGCCCTCGCCGATTGGTGTGCGGTAGCCGTTGCCCATTAGAGCAGCCCCGTCAGGACGCGCTTGACCTCGCCGCCGATGATCATCGAGAGCACCCGCGGATCCTCCTGGTTGGTGCCGGTGACGTTGATGTTGATCACGGGTGCCTCCTTCGTGATGGTCGCGGTGGGAGTGGGCGTGCTGGTCGCGGGTGACGGGGTGAACCCGGCGTTGATCTGCTTCAGCAACGCCCGGTTCCGGTCCGCCTGGCCGAACACGTTGCCGACGACCTCCTCACCCCGGGCGAGGCGGTACAGCCCCGCGGTGTCTGAGCCGGCCGTGCCGGGGCCCGTGACGGTTCCACCGGTGCCGCCGCCGGCGAGCCCCCGGATGGTGCCGCCGTTCGCGTACGCGAGCTTCAGGCCGCCTGTGGTGGCGAGGTTCTCTGCCCCGTGCATCTGGACGGCGATGTTGATGTTGCGTTCGATGCTGGAGATGAGGTCCTTCACACGTTGCGCCTTCGCGAGAGCCTCGTCGGCGTCGACCTCGACCTTCGTCTTCGGCACCTGCGCGGGGATCTGGAACAGCTTGTCGATGAACGCCTGCACCTGATCCCGGTCCTCACCGAGCTCGACGGCGTGCTCGATGATCGCCGTCTTCATGTCGATGAGCTTCTGACGGGCCTCATCCGACGAGGCGCCGTTGTCGCGGTACGCCTGAGCGGCATCCTGCGCGGCGCGGACGGAGCTGAGGAGCTCGCCCCGGTTGGCGACTGCGGCCGAGGACATGCCCTCGAGCGACGTCGTCGCGCGGTTCACGTCTTTGCCGGTCTTGTCGATGTGGGCGCCCATGTTCGCCAGAGACGAGTCGAAACGGTTCTGCGCTTCCTCGGCGCTGATTACCTTCCCGTTGAGTCGGTCCATGGCGTCTTTGAGGAGGCCGGCGGCGTCGTTCTGGAGGTACATCTGAGCGGTGGCGCGTTGCGTCGCCCCGGCGTTGTCGTCCTGCTTCGCCCGCGCGTCCTGCAGCGCACCAGCGGTGATGCCCAGGGCGGCTGCCACGGCCTCGTCAGCGCGCTGCTGCGCCTGGGTGGCGACGGTCATGCCCTTGGTGGCTTCGGTGCGCTGCTGGGCGGCGTTCACCGACCCTTCGATGGCGGTGTTCTCCCCGAGCACGGCCGCCTTCACGCGGATCGCGTCCTGCGAATAGCCGACGGCGAACGTATGAGCGTCGTTCCAGCGGAGCCCGTTCTCTTCGATCAGCTTGTTCACTCGTGCGAGGGCATCGACGTTGCCGAGGGTCGCATCGGTGACGTCTTCGAGGGGAATCTTGAGTCGCTTCGCCGCGTCGAGCGCGCCCTCGTCTTGCAGCTTCTTGACGGCCGTGAGGCGCACGTTGTCACGGATGGCACCATTGTCAGCTTCGACGGCGGCGGTGTAGTCACGCATCGAGTCGGCCGCGGAGTCCGTCTTGATCATCGTGACCGCGAGGATCCCGGCAAGGGCCGACAGGCCCGCGACGATCCAACCGATCGGACCCGTGCCGATCGAGATCGCACCGTTCAGGAGCGTCATCGACCCGGCCGCGTACGCCATCTTCTCGGTGATGAGCGCGAGCATCGGCGCGACGAACCCCCACGCTTTGAACGCGACCGCACCCCAGGTGAGCCCGGCGATCAGCGAGCTCAAGACGTCGACCGGGATTCCGTTGATCGCGTCACCGATGCCGGTCAGCACGCCGAGGCCGATGGTGCCCAGAGGGGCGAGGGCCTCCAGGATGTGCATGATCGCGGAGGTCAGGGCTCCGAGCGCGTCTGTGACGCGGGGAAGCATGCCCAAGGCGTAGCTACCGAACTTCTCGATCCCGCCGCCTTCGGTCCAGGCCTTGAAGCCCTCGGTGAGGGTGCGGACATAGATGCCTGCGGTCAGGAACAGTGGGTTCAGGACGCGGAGGGAGTTGATCGCCCCCGTGAAGACGTTGGCGCCGGACTGGCCGAGCAGGGTGGAGAACTGGCCGACCTGCTTGTTCAGGTCCGGCATCGCCGAGTTCGTTTCGGCGACGACACGACGGAAAGAGGCGAGCATCGCCACAGCTGACGTCTGCGCGAGGATGCCCATTGAGCCCTTGAGGCTGTCGATGCCGGCGCGGTAGTCCTGCCCCGTGTCGGAGCCGCGCTTCAGCTCTTGGTTGATCCCGAACAGCGCTGCGATGCCAGCCGCGCCCATGCCCGCGAAGCCGCCGGCGAGACCGATCGTCGCCGCGCCCACCGGTGCGAGGAGCGGCACCAGGAGGGCGACGGCCGTCGCGATTGCACCAACGCGGGTCACGGACGTCTTGTTCGCCTCGTTCGCCTTGATCGTCGAGGCGGTGTTTACCTCGCGGGCGGCAGCGAGAGCCAGCTCCGACGCGGTCACCTTGTCGTTCGCGGAGTCCAGACGCTTCACCGCCTCGGAAAGAGCGAGCTGCGCGGACGCGTACCGCGACCCCGTCGTGATGCCCTTCTCTTCCAGCTCGTTCAGCCGCCTCTGCGCGAGCGCGGCGCGCGCGTAGGCCGTGTCGGCGGCCGACATCGCCGCCGTGAGACGGGTCTGCGCGGCCGTGACCTTCCCCTGCGTGCCGGCGAGCTTGCCGGTGCTCCCGTCCACAGCGTCGACAGCGGCCTTCGTCGCGGCCATCTTCGCCGTGACGGCCGCCGCGTTGTCGTTGATGTGGATGTCGGGGCGGAGCGCGCCGAGCTCCCGCGCATCCTCCTTCGTCTGAGCGACCGCAGCCTTCCACTCGGCCCGGTCCGCGCGGATCTTCGCGACGATCGAGCCGACGGTGGTGGGACCGGAGTCAACGCCCATCGTCGTTAGCCCTTGGTCGGGTCGGTGAAGAGCTGGGCGATGCGGTCGGCGACGTCCTTCGGGTCCGTGCCGGTGCCGATCGTCGTGGCGGGGCCGGTGACGCGGGGGAGGTCGCCCCGCGGTGTCGCGCTGTGGGTGACGACGCTACCGTCGCCGTACAGGCCCTGAGCGGGCTTCGCGGGGTCGCTCAGGCTCGCCGGCCACGGAGCGCGACCGAGATACGCGTCGAGCTCGCCAGCGGCGAACGCAGATGCGATGTGATCCGGCGTCGCCTGGTCCACCCACGCCTGATCCCGCTGGATGCCGGGGATGGTGCCGACCGCAGGGTCGGTGCGCACCGCGCGGCCCTGCAGAGCGTCGAGCTCGCCAGCGGCGTCGGCCGCCGCGATCTGCTCGGGTGTCGCGGACGCGAGCCACGCCTGGTCGCGCTGCACGGTCATCAGCGGACCTCACCGATCGCATCGAGCATCCGGTAGACGCTCTCGATCGCTGCGTCACCTTCCGGACGGACGCTGACGCTGTTGTCCGCAACGCCGAAAACGTTCGCGAGTGCGGCGGGGGCGCTGACGAGTTCGATCGGGACGCCGTCGACGCGAGGGGTGCCGAACTTCGTGATGCCGCGCTCCGTGGTGCCGTGTGCGATCCGGAAGCCGTCGATGCGGCGGAGCCAGTCGGAGACGATCGCGTCGTGTTCCTCGACGAGACGGGTGAAATCGCGCGCCGCGGCCTCCACGGCCTTCAGCGCAGCGGTCATAGCGTCTCCTGCGCCGGGAGCGGTCGCGTGGACTTCCTTGCGCAGCGCCTCCATGCTGCGGATGCGCATCGCGGCGACGTACCGGTCGCGGCGAGCCTGCTGGCCCTGTGCGAAGAGCTTCGCGAACCGTGACTTGCGTTCGGCGTTCTCGACGTCGTCGAGCGCGACACTGCGGTCGCCGCTGGCGATGGCGTTCTCGAGCGCCTCCGCCTCGGACGCGGCCTCCTTCGCAGCTCGCTCAGCGGCGCGCACGTCCGCGTCGGTCACTCGTTCGATGTCGTCGGTGGTGCTCGTCATGTCGTGCCTTTCCTGTGGCGGTACAGCTCCAAATCAGTGCGGCGAATCATCCACACCCCGGCCACTTTCTCCGCCGCCAGTCGGCTGCTCCCGATGGCCTTGCGAAGGGCCTGAGGGGAGCAGCCGATCAGCCGGGCGGACTGAGTGACCGAAAGGAGTTCACCTGCATCCAGCCTGTTCCCCGCCTCGTTCGGGGTTGCGCGATCGCAACCTTCCGTGTCGAGGAGGACCGCAGCGAGCACGTTGCTGTCCTCCAGGACCAGCGGGTATCGACCTCCCGCAGCTTGCGCCCGCGCCACGGTGAGCACCCGCCGGAGCCGCTCGGCGAGATCGGGAGTCACAACGGCGACTCGGGCGGCTGGCGGCGTCAGCACGGAGGCTCGCCGGGGTCGGCGGTCAAGCCTTCCGTGATCTGACCGAACACGAGGAGGTCGTCGAACTGCTGCACGAACTCCTGGACGTTGCGGGTTCGCGCGAGCTCATCGCGGAGGAACGTGATGGTGGTGTCGAGGATGGTGCACAGCTCCGCCCAGTCGTTGGTGGTGGTCGAGATCGTCGGGACGAGGTTGACCTGAGGGTTGCGGTCCTTCTCGCGGACGAGGTGGAGGATCGTGCGGATCACGTCGTGCGGGGTCATGAGCTCTCCTTCGTGGCGTTGATGTAGTAGCGGCCAGCCCAGAAGCCGGCTTTGGGGCGTGCGCGGCGCGCGTACGCGTCGCAGAGGTCGAAGAGCGGGCAGCCGTGGCACAGGCTCCGCAGATCGGCTTTCAGGTCGTTGTCGATCAGGTGCGGGTCTGCGACGAAGTAGGGCACGTCGCGGCAGGCGGGCGCGTGTTCGTCCATCGCGGATGCCAGAGCCGAGTACTCGGCGTCGCCGGCGGCCATCATGCGTCCCCGGCTGGTGAGCGGCGGGGCGTCGTGATGTCCACGACGTCTGTGGCTGTGCGCCGAGGCCGTTGCGCATGGAGCGCCGATCGGCCGTCTTCGCGCCACCCGCATCCGTGGAGGCACCAGCCGGAAACCACGTCGAACTCGTGGGGAAGGTCTCGTACGCACAGGCCAGGCATCATGCGGCGTCCTCGCGGGCTCCGCAGCCTCCGCAGTAGCCCGAGACGCGGTCGTAGCTGTGTGTGTGCGGTCTCGTGGGGCGGCGAGGAGGTTTCCAGGCGTCGGCGGTGCGGCGGGCGTCGCGGCGCGCGCCGCAGGGCGCGTTGGTGCCGTTCGGGTGTTGAGGGCAGAAGCGGGAAGGAGGGGCGCTCTCCTCCTCGTTGATCCTCTCCTCCTCTGCGGGACGGTGAGCGTCCCTCGTTGGTACGGTGACCGTCCTCCGTTGGTCAGGTGAGCGTCCTTCGTTCGAGGGACGGTGAGCGTCCTCCGTTACCTCGACGGAGGACGCTGAGCGTCCCGCGTCTGGTCGCAGCGGCCGGCCATGACCATCGAGCAGCAGATGGCGTGCGGGGTGCCCAGGCGCAGCAGGCCGTGACGAGATCAGTCCTGCTGTGGTGAGTGGCTCGAGGGCACGCGTGACCGCACGATGACCAGCCGACCCGGACTTGCCGAGCGCGGTCGCCAACGAGTCGCGACCGGCGTAGAACGCTGGCGCCGGGTCGTCGTCGAGCGCCGTGACCGCCATGAAGAGCAGTAAGCGTGCTGGGGCGTGATCGAGGCTGTGCTCACTGGCGACGGCGAAGGCGGCTTTCACAAGGCCGGCCCCCACGATGCTTCACCGCCTCCCGGCGTGGGCGTGCTCATCGGTCACTCCGCCGGGATCGCAGCGTTGAGCGACGCCAGCAGGCGCGCGTACCGCAAGCGCATACCGCCGCGGGGGCGACTGGTGCCGCTTTCCCATCGCTGGACCGTGTACGGCGTCACGTCGAGTTCGGCCGCGACACGAACCTGTGTCAGGCCGGAGCGCTCGCGGATGCGTCGGGCGGTGCTGGGGTCGAGTAGCTGCATGGCAGCCGCGTCTTCGGTGATGTTCACGTGGCCTCCCTGGTCGGATCACCACAAGTGTTCCGCGATTGTGGTTCGTATTGGTGCTATTGTTGGCACCAATTCGGAAGGACTGATCATGGAGTCATGGCAGGAAGTGTCCGAACTGATCACTCAGTTCGGTGATGAGCGGAACCTTGCTGGTCGTCTGCGCAAGCTGCGCGAGTCCAAGGTCGACGAGAACGGGCGCCCGTGGAGTCAGGAGGAGCTCGCCCGGAGGATGACGGCGGCGGGGTATCCGATGACGCACACGTCTGTCTGGAAGATCGAGAACGCTGACAAGAAGTCCGGTGGCCGGAGTGTTCCGATCGGGGAGGCGATCGGGTTCGCGCGAGTGCTCGGAGTCAGTCTGGCGGAGCTGCTGCTGCCGGAGAGCGCGGTCACCGAATTGGCCGTGTGGCGGGCCTTCCAGGACGCCACGGAGGCGCTCAATGAGGTCCGGCGACAGTGGGCGGTGTACGCCGGCGGCATCGAGCGTGTGCGGGCTGCTGTGGCCGAATCGTCCGGTATCCGTTCGCGGATCGCGGACTACCTCGAATCGGCCGAGGCCGACCGGCTCCGCCAGATCGGGGACGTGTGGATCAATGATGCCGACGATGAGACGGAGCGGCGCACGCGGGCGCAGCTCGTTGCTCAGGATCCTCGACGGTTGCCGGCCGGGGTCGAGGATGGCTATGCACCGACGCCGGCGATCGTCGCTGCGCGGCACGTGCTCGCCGATGACCCCATCGCGCCGTCGATACTCGTCAAGATCAGCGAGGGGGGCGCGTGATGTCGCTCGGTTGGCCGTATGACGCTCGGACGGCGGCGATGCAGGCGGAGTTCGTGCGTCTCGAGGAGCAGTTCTCTCAGGAGTGGGTAGTCGCGATGCGTCAGCTTGCAGGGGAGCGGCTGCCGCAGGAGGAGTTCACCGCGAGGCGCATGCTGCTGCTCAAGGAGGACCTCAAGCGGCGGCGGCGCGAATTCGCGAAGCTGCGCTGGAAGTTCGATGCGACAGGGAAACGGCGCCCGGACCTCGTCGAACGCGACATCCGCCGCGTCGAGAAGTGGGCCCGCGGCATCATCGACGAGTACGCGCAGCAGGGTACTGAGCGCCGGGAGGCGGAGAAGCAAGAGCGGGACCGCAAAGCGGCTATCCGTGAGCAGAACCGCCGCGCACGCCAAGAACACACGACCCTCGAGGATCTTCGAGTCGATCTCGCGGCTACTATCCTCGACGTCCCCACACCGGCGCCCGTGGAGCCCGAGAAACCCGTCGTGCGGTCGCTCGAGGGCGTCCGACCGTCACGGGTCGAGATGGTTTCGAACGACACCGGCATCGCTGACCTGTCCACCGCGACCGACGACGACATCATCACCGCGTACATGACACGCACAGGCATCAGCGAAGAAAACGCCCGCCAGTACCTCACCCTCCTGCAGCCCGAGAGCTGAACGGTTCCTCGCGCGTTTGACGTTGACCGGGACACCCGCCTGGCCAATCTGCTTCACGTGCGACACGTGCGCGCGTGGCCGCCGGCTGACGTCACGGTAGGTCCCCGATCTGCTTCACGCGTAGCGCGCCCGCGCGCATCGTTCGCGTAGTGACTGGTCACTGGTGAAGCCTCAGAGGCCCGTCGATCTGCTTCACGTGTGACGCGCAGCGTTGGGCCGCTGAACGTTCCGCTGTCTGCGCTCGGCGGTATTGTCCGGTGCATGGCTTGGAGCCTCCTGTCGCGGGGTGAGGGCGCACGCTGGAGGAAGCGGTGGCGCATCTCGCGCACCCGCGCTGAGCGGCGTCGTGTCGGTGCTCGGGCGTAGCGTCGCCGGCATGAGGTCTGAGACGGTTCGCCGGATGGTGGAGGTTCCCGGCGTGGGTCGTGTGACGTGCCGGGTGAATGTCGAAGGTGCTGCCGAACGGGTGGCGAGTCGATTCGCGCGTGAAGGATGCGCGGTACGCCGAGTCTGGTCGACTCCTGGAGCCCTCGCGGCTGTCGAGTGTGCGGCGTGCGCTTGGGCTGCTTGAGTAGCGCGGTGTTCGATCCCTCGACTCTCACCGACGAGCAGCGGGAGCGGTACGAGCGTGCGACGGATCTCGCCGCGGAGGCGCTCGTGGAGGCTCGGGCAGAACTCCGAGCGGCCTGGGTCGCCGATCGAGCAAGCCTGGAGGTGCCGTGAGCGCGATGTCGGGCCCAGAGGGTCTCACTCCTGAGCAGTTGGAGCGCCGAGCGAAGGCGTTCGAGCTGTCGGTTGAGGCTTACCTTGACGCGCGCGAAGAGATCCGGGCTGCGGCTGCTGGTGTCGACGAGCCGCCGAGCGGGTGCTGAGGCCGCTACGCGCGTACTGGACGTGCTTTTCGACGCGCCCCGTCGTGGGGCTCGTTGAGCGCGGCGGGATTGTCCCAGCGGCCCGCACCTGGCGGTGCGGGCGACTCCCAGGCCCACCGGGGCCGGCCCGTCACGCTGGTGGAGGTCGTCGAGGTGTTCCGGTTTGGACTGACTCGAAGGATTCGCCGATTCACTGGGGGACGTCACGTTCGTGAGTCGATGTGACCGACCGTACTGATTGCGGCGGGCTCGGGAGACCGGCTCACGTGAGTGTCTAGTTACTTAGTGCCCAGTGAGTGGGCAGGTCGGTTATCCACAACCTGCCCCGCTGAGTGGGCAGGTGGGGTGCCCAGTGAGTGGGCATGTCTGGCCGGATCCTTCTCGGCCAGCTCCCGTGGGATGTGGTTGAGTCGGTACCCGTTCGACCGGCCGCGTATCTTCGCGGTGACAGTGAGCGCTCCGACCAGTTCGAGGCGGCCAAGCGCGTTCTGCACTCCTGACCGTGCGCATCCGAGTTCACGCGCCATGCGGACCTGAGAGGGGAACGAGACGCCGTAGCTGTCGCTGCGGTCGACGAGGTACATCAGGACGAGCGCCTCCTCCTTGGTGAGGTTCAGGGCTGCGATGCCGCCGCGCAGGAGCCACCGGTTGCTGATTTTCGGCATGCCGCCTCCTTCCGGGCGTCGCCGTGCCCTCGCGCGCAGAGTGGCGCGAGGGCACGGCATGGGTGGGTCAGTCGGCGAGACGCTGCAGCTCGTCGTCGACGTGGGGAGCGCGCCGGAGGATGCGAGGACGCTCGGCCGCGCCGGCGGCCACCACCAGAGCTGCTGCGAGAGCACGCGCCTCATCGGGGAACATGCCTGCGGTGTTGCCTGGCATCTCGAGAGTCACGCCTCCCACACCGGCGAAGTCGGCCACGTCGACCTGCAGGGAACCGCCTGCGAAACGGGCATCCAGCATGGTCACGCGGTCACCTCCGTGAGAGCCTCGTCCGCGGTCGGCTCCGGGTTCGGCTGATTCGCCCTGCGGCAAGCCTCCTGCATCCACTGCAGGTCGACCATCAGCGATGCGACCTCTTCTGGGCGGCCGAAGAATTCGGGCACGTAGAGATCGACGTACCAACCAAGTTCATCCCGGTCGTCGACTTCCTTCCTCACCGAGACCTTGTAGTCGATCCGCTTGCCACGGTCTTCCGTTGCATCGAGAACGTGGGTGTCGCCGACGCCGGCGTGCCACTTCTCAAGGCATCGCGGCTCGTCACAGACGATCACGACGGGGCTATCGTCGCGGTTCGTGTATGGGTCGCCGTATTGGAAGGAACGGAACCGCACGTTCAGGGTCTTGTCATCGGCCCAGTCGGCCTCGAGGCGCTGCCAGATCCTCCCGCATGCCCCTCGTCTCGCTGCGTGGACGTAGTCGAGGAGTCGTTCGAGATCAGCCTGAGTTGCGCCTTTGAACAGCGTGATCACGTACGACCGGCGGTCATTCTCGCCGTGTCGTTGGATGCGTAACAGTCCAGCTTCACGAAACCAGGTGCCGCGCGCGTCTCGCCAAATCCGAACGCGGGTACCGACCTTCGTCTTCTGAATCACAAGCGGGAACTCGGCGAGTTCGTCGACCGTGAACACAGAGTTGGCATCGATCAGCCAGTCGCTGGACTCCAAGTTTTTCGTGTCGGCGCTGTAGGCGACGTCGAGTGCAGGAGCGTCTTCGATGGTGATCGTCGGGTCGGCGGCGACTGATCCGGGTATGGCCGCGGCGGCGCGGGCCTTTCGAGTAGACTTGCTCATGAATCTGGTCCCTTCTTTGGGGTCGTGGCCGCCGTCCTGTTCCTGCAGGGCGGCGGCTTTCTTTGTGGGGTCAGGACGCGTCGGCGAACGCATCGGCGATGAACTTCTCGAGGTCGACGCGACGGACGACGACGCGACCGCCGAGCTTGGCGGCCTTGAGTCGTTTCGTGTTGATCAGCCATCGGACGCTGTCGACCGAGCGTCGCAGCCGCTCTGCGACCTCGGCGACGAAGAGGATCTCGGGCTCGGGGGACTGTGCCCCGCCTGCGGTGTACATCGGATCTGCTCCTTGGTATCAGGTTTCTCGAAGTCTGATGGCATCGAGCTTGGAAATTGACTATACATCAGAAATGGCTATTGAGTGCAAGCTCTCACTAGTGGGTTCCTGATACAGTCGTCCCACGATGAACGACCATGACGAACTAATCGGCAGGAACCTCGCCCGCTTGCGCCTCGACGTTTCGCAGACCGAACTGGCGACCAAGATGCGCGCGCTCGGCCACAAATGGACCCAACCCACGGTGGTTTCGATCGAGAAAGGTGAGCGTCCGCTCCGCATGAGCGAAGCACTCGATGTGGCCTCTGTGCTCGGCGTCGATCTCTACGACTTGGTGAAGTATCCGGCGGCGCTCGACTTCTTCCATCAGCAGGTTCGCGCAGAGGATTCCGCTGGCCAGCTTTATGCGTGGGCCCAACGGTACGAGATGGACATACGCGATCTCGCGCGGAAGGCTGCAGCGTACGCCGCGGAGACCGGGGCGACGCTCGACGACGAACTCAAGCTGACGATGGTGGACCTGGGTGTTCCTGCTGACCAGGTCCCGTCCGCGCGTGCTGAGCTGGCGCGCTACGCGCAGGAGGCCATAGAGCACCTCGCCCACAGGGCTATACCCGAGCCGCGGAGGATCGAAGACGATGGCGAGCATCCAGAAGCGCCCTAACGGCAAGTACCGAGCCCGCTACCGCGATGCGGACGGCAAGGAGCACGCGCGCCACTTCGCCCTGAAGCGGGATGCGCAGGCGTGGCTCGACGAGAAGACCGCTTCGATCGTCACTGGTCAGTACGTCGATCCGAAAGCCAGCGCCGTCTCCTGGGCGGCCTGGACGCGGGCGTGGGTCGAGCGGTAGGCGTGGGTGGCGGGAACGGTCTTGGCGGCCGACACGGCCCTCCAGAGCGTCCCATGGAAGGACGAGCGGATCGGGGGAGTGAAGCCCTCACATGTACAGGCGTGGATCACTGCGGAGTCGAAGCGGGGCCTGGCGGCGTCCACGATCCGCACCCGCTTGAACTACGTGCAGATGGCGTTCCGGGCGGCCGTGCGTGACAGGGTGATCGCCGAGAGTCCCGCCGACGGTGCGAAGGCGCCGCGCGTCCGCCGCGCTGAGGTCACGATGCAGATCCTCACCGTCGAACAGGTGCGCGCCGTGGTCGAGGCGGCGGGGGAGTTCCGGCCGTTCGTGGAGGTGTGCCTGTTCGCGGGTCTGCGGCTCGGGGAGGCTGCGGGGCTGCAGCTCGGAGACGTGAACTTCCTCGGCCGCACGATCGACGTCCGCCGGCAGGTGCAAGGTACGTCGATTCCGAGCACGGTCATCGTTCCGCCGAAGTACGGGAGCGAGCGGACGGTGTTCGTGCCGAGCGAGCTCACGGCGTCCCTCTCTGTGCATGTCGCGAAGGAGGGGCTGACCGATCCTGCGGCGCAGCTGTTCCGGACGCCTCTGGGGCGCCTGTGGCAGAGGAACAACGCCGGCGAGGAGTGGCGTCGCATCCGTCGTGCGGTCGGCCTGCCGGACGAGGTCACGCTGCACACGCTCCGTCACACGTACGCGTCGAACCTCATCGCGTCCGGCTGTGACGTCGTCACGGTGCAGCGCGCGCTGGGGCACGCGCAGCCAAGCATCACGCTCAACACCTACTCGCATCTGTGGCCGTCAGCGGAGGACAAGACGCGCGCCGCGACCGCCACTTTTATGGCCGCGGTGATGAGTTCTGCGGACTCTCGGCGGACCGAGGGGAAGAAACCCCAGGTCAGCGGGTAGCCTTACCGGTAGTTGACGAACTGCAGGTCGACGTCGAGGTCGGCCGCCTTCAGCATCCGCTGCACTTCCTGCAGGTCGTCGCGCGACTTGGACTGCACGCGCAGCTCGTCGCCCTGGATCTGTGCCTTGACCGACTTGGGGCCTTCGTCGCGGATGAGCTTGGTGATCTTCTTCGCGTTCTCGGAGGAGATCCCCTCTTTGAGCGTCGACGTGATGCGGTACTCCTTGCCCGAGGCCTGCGGCTCACCCGACTCGAGCGACTTCAGCGAGATTCCCCGCTTGATCAGCTTTGACTGGAACACGTCCAGCACGGCCTTCGCGCGCTCTTCGCTGTTGGCCTTGATGAGGATCGCCTCGCCGCTCCAGTCGATCGACGCGTCGGTGCCCTTGAAGTCGTAGCGCTGCTCGACCTCTTTGCGGGCCTGGTTGAGCGCGTTGTCCGCCTCCTGGCGGTCGATCTTGGAGACGATGTCGAAAGAGGAGTCAGCCATGCGTGGCAGTCTAGCCGCGGCCGTGCGAGCAGGCCCAGGACGCCGAGCGGATGCCGAGCCCGCGCCCGCGGCCGGGCTCTTTCGTAGACTGGACGGATGCAGCCGCTCACGGAGAACCAGGTGCGCGCCGCCCTCGTCAACGCGACACCCGATGAGCTCGACCGCGTGGGTGTTCCGCTCTCTCTCGTGCTCGCGGACTGGGATCACCTCGATTTCCTCGCGTGGTCCGACCCCGACTTCCGAGGTCGCGGCTACATGATCGTCGAGCGTGACGGCGTGCCCACGGGGATCGTGCTGCGCGCGGCATCCGGATCCCGTCCGCGCGCGGCGATGTGCAACCTCTGCCACACGATGCAGCCCGGCAATCAGGTCGCCCTGTTCACGGCGCGACGGGCGGGGGATGCCGGGGATCGCGGCAGCGTCGGCACCTACATCTGCGCCGATCTGGGCTGCCACGAGAACGTCCGCCTTGCGGCGCCGCTCGCGCCGAGCGAGGTGCGTGCCAGCGTCGACCGCCGCATCGACGGGACGCGCCATCGCGTGGAGGCCTTCGTGGAGCGGGTCGTGGCCCCGCTCTGACGCGCGCGATGCGGCCCGTGGTTTTTCGGAACGCGTGCGGCCGGGTAAGATGGTTGATCGCGCCTCCGGTCGACTGGAAAAGCTGGGCGGGTGCGCACCTGGCGAGTTAC
>ERZ778028.776-NODE-776-length-51754-cov-8.604035_pt1 | contig 51754 bp, 46 predicted proteins | sample MGYA00375758_ERZ778028 | MGnify/ENA primary metagenome ERZ778028 (study PRJEB29350, sample SAMN05389828) | bioreactor metagenome | isolation source: Thiocyanate bioreactor | place: South Africa: University of Cape Town | collected 2014-03-17 ...
AGTCCCAGCCGATGGGGTGCAGCACGTTGAAGCCGCGCTGGCGCCAGTAGCGCGCGACGATGTCGCCGAAGGCGAAGGCCTCCGCGTGGCCCATGTGCAGGTCCCCCGACGGATAGGGGAACATGTCGAGGACGTACTTGCGCGGGCGGGGGTCGTCGTCGTGCGTCGCGAAGGTGCGATCCGCCTCCCAGTACGCGAGCCACTTCGCCTGGACGGCGCGGATGTCGTACTCCTGGCCCTCCGTCGCGCTGGTCGTCACGTCCCCGTCGGTCACGGCCATCCAGCCTACCGGGCCGCGCCGAGCGCGGCGTCCAGGGCTCCGCGGCGGCTACGGCCAGTCGAGGTGCAGCCGCAGATGCATGTCGGTGCCCCAGCCGGCCTGCGCGTCCTCGCTGCCGCGGCAGGCGAGCGTGCCGTCGCCCCAGCACTTCGCCTCCATCGCCATGGTGCGGTCCAGCGGCGTGTTCGTCTGCGCGATCTCGAACGTCGTCGAGGCGGTGCGCCCGTCCGGCGTCCTCGCCGTGATGGTCCACGTCGCCCACGACCGCTCCGAGACGCAGGTGCCGTAGCCGGTGCCGACCGTGTACATGGTCTTGATGCGGGTCGCCGAGGCATCGAACGTGCCCTCGACCTCGTCGCGCACGCAGTTCGCGCTCTTCCGGCGGAACGCGACGGTCGTGCCCGGCGGGGCGTGCAGCGCGTCGATGTCGAGGTAGACGTCGTGCTCCCGACCGCCCGGGTCGGCCGGCGCGCTCCGGTCCGGAGCGATCGGCACGGCGGTCTCGCCGTCGGACTCCCCGAGCCCGGGCGAGCCCGGCGCGGCCGGCGCGCAGCCGGCGAGCAGGGCGGCGCCGAGCAGCGCCGCGGCCGCGAGCGGTCGTCCCCCGGGTGCCATGCTCGTCTCCCGCCTCATCGTGCTCACGTCTTCGTGAGCGTGAGCGTCAGGTGGATGGGATCCGACCAGTGCTCCGGCGTGACCGTGCTGCCGGTGCAGTCCACCGAGCGGTAGATGACGGCGTCCCAGCACTTCGCCTCCATCACCCAGGGGACGGCGAGGCTCGGGGTGCTGGTCTGCGCCGCCTCGAAGGTCGTGGGCGGATAGCTGTACCAGGCGTTCGGGCCGAGCGAGACCGTCAGCGTCCAGGTCGCCCAGGAGGTCTCGGTCGCGCAGGTGGACGCGCCCGAGCCGACGGCCGACATGATCCGCAGCTCGTTGATCGGGATCCGGTAGGTGCCCTCGATCTCGCCCCGGACGCAGTTCGCGCTCTTCCGCTGGAAGGTGACGGTCGAGCCGGCCGGGAACCCGTTCGCCTTGATGTCGAGGTAGATGCTGCGCTCGTCGCCGTTCCCGGCGTCGGCCTCCGGCTGCGCGTCGCCGGCGTCCGAGCCCCCGAGGCCGGGCGATCCGGGCAGCGCCGACCCCGCGCCGGGCGGTCCGGGCGCGGCCGGCGCGCAGCCGGCCAGCAGCAGCGCCGCCAACCCGAGGGCGGCGGCGATCCCCCGTCGTCCCGACCGCGTCATTGGCGCCTCGTCCCCGGCGGACCCCCGCCCGCCGACTCCATCGTGTCGAGCCGGGCGCCCTCATCGCACTGAGCGGTTTCCACCTAGGGCACGACTGCCGGGAGCGCGGTCCCGTCCGAGGCGCCGAGCGCCGCGAGCAGCGCCGCCGCCTTGAGCCGCGTCTCGGCGAGCTCCTCCTCCGGCACGGACAGCGCGGTGATGCCGCCGCCGGTGCCGACGGTCGCGCCCTCGGCATCGACGACGATCGAGCGGATCGTCATCGCGAGGTCGACCGCGCCGTCGTAGCCGAGGTAGCCGAACGCCCCGGAGTAGATCCCGCGCGAGCGGTGCTCGAGGCGGGCGAGGATCGAGACGGCCGAGTGCTTCGGGGCGCCGGTCATCGAGCCGGCCGGGAAGCAGGCGCCGATCGCGTGCACCGCGTCGCGACCGGCCGCGAGCCGCCCGCCGACGGTGGAGACGAGCTGGTGGACCTGCGGGTAGGTCTCGACGTCGAGCAGCTTGACGACCTCCACGGTGCCGACCCGGCACACCCGGGACAGGTCGTTGCGCATCAGGTCGACGATCATGACGTTCTCCGCGCGCTCCTTCTCGTCGCGGCGCAGCGCCTCGCGCAGCGCGTCGTCGTCGTCGGGCGTCGCGCCCCGGGGCCGGGTCCCCTTGATCGGCTTCGTCTCGACCCAGCCGTCGCGGTCGACGCGCAGGAACTGCTCCGGCGAGGCGCTGAGCAGCGCGACCGGCCCGGCGCGCAGGAAGGCCCCGTGGTGCGACGGGGAGATCCGCCGCAGCCGCCGGTAGACCTCCCACGGGTCGAAGGCGCCGTCGATCCGGGCCTCGGTGGTCAGGCAGAGCACGTACGCGTCGCCCTCGGCGATCGCGTGCTGGCACTCCCGGATCATCGCCAGGTACTCGGCGTCCGAGTACGCCCAGCGCACCCGCTCCCCCGCCGCCGGCTCCGGGCCCTGCGGCTCCGGCGCCGCGGCGAGCAGCGAGAGCGCGCGATCCCGCCAGGCGGCGAGCTCGCCGTCCCAGCCGCGGCCGCGGGCGAGCAGGCGCGCGCGACCGGTCGCGTGGTCGATCGCGAGCGCCCGGTCGACCCGCAGGAAGAGCGCGTCGGGGTAGCGCCGCGGCGCCGCGGCGCCGAGCCCCATCGTCTCGGCGTACAGCTCGTAGCCGAACCAGCCGACGATCCCGAGCGCGAAGCCGCCATCGACCGCCGAGGCGTCGACGTCCCAGCGCGCCCGCTCGGCGCGCAGCCAGCCGAGCACGTCCCCGCCCCTGGCGCGGATCTCCTCCGCGTCGACCGTCCACTCCGCCGCGCCGAGGAAGCTCGTCCCGGCGCCCCCGGACCCGCTGTCGAGCCAGAACGCCGTCTCCCGGTCCGCGTAGAGCGCCGCGAACGCCGCCTCGGCGTCGACGACGCCCGGCACCTCGTGGACGAGGACCCGATCGCGCATCCCCCGATTCTGCCGTGCCGGGAGGCCGCCCGCGCCGCGGGAGCAGCCGATCCTCCGGTGCGGCGGGCAGGATGGGAGGGTGAACCCGTTCGAGGCCTTCGGGACCTGGCTGTCGCAGGGCATCGCCTGGGTGCTCGACCTGGTCGTCGCGATCGGCCCGGTGTGGAGCACGCTGATCGCGACCGCGGGCATCTTCCTGGAGACCTCGCTGTTCATCGGCCTGGTCGTCCCCGGCGACACCATCGTGGTCACCGCGGCGACCGCGGTGCAGGACCCGGTCCACTTCGTCGCGCTCCTGGTCGCGGTGATCGTCGGCACGCTCGCCGGCCAGTCGGTCGGCTTCGCGCTCGGCCGCTGGTGGGGGCCGGCGATCCGCGGCTCCCGGCTCGGCCGCCGGCTCGGCGAGCGGACCTGGGACAGCGCCGCCGGCTACATCGAGCGGCGCGGCGGCGTCGCCGTGTTCGTCTCGCGGTTCCTGCCGGTGCTGCACGCCGTGATGCCGGTCACCGTGGGCATGACGACGATGCCGTACCGGCGGTTCATCGCCTGGGCGACGCCTGCCGCGGTCCTCTGGGCGACGGCCTACGTCTCGGCCGGGACCTTCGCCGGCGTCGCGTTCCGCGACCTGCTGGTGCGCGGCCTGCACTACGCCGGCTACGTCTTCGCCGGGCTCATCGTGCTGTTCTTCATCGCGGTGTGGCTGGTCAAGCGCCGTCTCGCCCGCAGCGAGGAGGCCGCCCTCGCCGAGACCGGGGATGGCAGGATGGACGGCGATGTCCGAGACGACGAGCCCGTCTGACGCGACAGCGGGCGGGGGCCGGCGGAAGCGGCACATCGCCGCGCGCGTCGAGGACGCGTTCCACCGCTGGCGGCAGCGCCGCGCGCGCGCCAGGGGCCGGGTCTCGACGGTCATCGCCTACCCCGGCTACGGGGCGCCCGGGACGGAGGGCACCGGCTGGGTCCGGGTGCTCGCCCGCGTCGTGCTCGTCAAGCCGGACGCGCCGGCCGAGCAGCGGGCGGCGAAGGTGCGCGGCTGGCGGAGCTTCCTGAGCACCCCGAGCGACGACGCCGAGATCCGCGTGCGGATCGGCGCGAGCACGCGCACCGTGCCGATCGACCGCGGCGGCGTGGTCGACGCGATCGTCCCCGCCGAGCTCACCCCGGGCTGGCACTCGATCGACCTCTCCGCCGGCGACGGCGAGGCGGTGGCGACCCGCGTCTTCGTCGTCGACGGGCAGGAGCGCTTCGGCATCGTCTCCGACGTCGACGACACGGTCTGGGTCACGGCCCTGCCGCGCCCCCTGGTCGCCGCGTGGAACACGTTCATCGTCGACGAGCACGCCCGCATCCAGGTCTCCGGCATGGCGGTGCTCTACGAGCGGATCCGCCGTCAGCACACCGGGGCGCCGATCATCTACCTCTCGACCGGCGCGTGGAACATCGCGCCGACGCTGCACCGCTTCCTCACCCGCAACCTGTTCCCGCCGGGACCCTTCCTGCTGACGGACTGGGGCCCGACGCACGACCGGTTCTTCCGCAACGGCCGGGAGCACAAGCGCGCGCAGCTGCGCCGGCTCGCCGCGGAGTTCCCGCAGGTCCGCTGGCTGCTGATCGGGGACGACGGGCAGCACGACGAGGACCTCTACGCGGAGTTCGCCCGGGAGCATCCGCGCAACGTCGCGGCCGTCTGCATCCGCCAGCTCACCCCGACCGAGGCGGTGCTCGCCCGCGGCCGGATCAAGGCCGCGCACCGCGAGGCCGAGTCGCCGGTGCGCTGGTTCTTCGCGCCGGACGGCGCGGGCCTGCTCGACCAGCTCATCGGCGCCGGCATCGTCCGCTCGCGCTGAGCACGGGCCGCGGCGCCCGGCACGCCGCGGCTACTCGACGAAGCCGTCGGCGACCCGGTTGAGCAGCTCCTCGAGCCGTCGCCGGTCCGCCGCCGACCAGCTGCCGAGGATCTCCGCGTACCGCTCGCGCTGCTGCGCCCGCACCGCGCGCAGCCGCTCGTGCGCGAGCGGGGTGCCGGCCACGACCACCACGCGGGCGTCCGCCTCGGATCGGCTGAGGACGACGAGGCCCCAGTCGCTCAGCGCGCGCAGCTGCCGGCTGACCACCGACTTGTCGATCCCGGTCTCCGCGATGATCTCGCCGACCGTCGCGCGGCGATCCTCGTTGTCGGCGCGCAGCACCGTGGTCAGGATCGCCCAGCCCGCCTGCCGCAGGTCGGGGTGCATCGCGGTCGCGAACTCGCGGAAGCCGCGCTTGACGACGTGCGCGATCCGGCGGAAGGCGGCCTCGAGCGCGTCGAGGTCCGCGTTCCCGACGGGATCAGCCCCGCGCGTCGGACCCGGCATGCTCATCATTCTCGCCGACCTCCGGCAGCGGCGCGCCGCCCTCGACCGGTGCGAGGTCGCCCCGCGCGTCGATCGGCTCCAGCGCGACGAACTCGGCGCCGAGCTCCTCCTCCAGCTGCTGCACCGCGGTCTTGCGGGACAGCGACTTGTTCGGCAGCAGCGCGACGGCGATCAGGGAGACGACCGCGAGCGGCACGCACAGCCAGAACAGCGCCGCGATGGCGTCGCCGTACGAGCTCTCGATGACGGTGCGGACCGGGTCGCACAGCTCGCTCGGATGCGGCAGCGTGCCGCTGCGCAGCGCCTCCAGGCTGCTCGCGCACGCCGGGTCCATGAGCGCCGACGGGCCGAGCGCCTGCATCCCGGTCGCGATCTTCTCGGCGACCCAGGTCGCGAGCAGGCTGCCGAGCACCGCGATGCCGATCGTGCCGCCGAGGCTGCGGAAGAACGTGATCGCCCCGGTGCCGGCGCCCATCTGCGTCGCGGGCAGCTGGTTCTGCGTCACGAGCACGAGGTTCTGCATCAGGCCTCCGGTGCCGACGCCGAGCATCGCCATGTACAGGCCGACGAGCCACATCGAGGTGTCGTAGTGGATGGTGCCGAACAGCGCGAGCCCGGCCGACAGCACGACCGCCGCGATGATCATCAGCCCCTTCCACCGGCCGGTGCGGGTGATCGCCTGGCCGAACAGCAGCGAGGCGAGCAGCGAGCCGACCACCATCGGGATGGTGAACAGCCCGGACTCGGTCGGGGTCATGCCGCGGGCGAGCTGCAGGTACTGGCTGAGGAAGACGGTCGCGCCGAACATCGTGACGCCGACCGAGAGCGAGGCGACGGTCGCCAGGGCGAAGGTGCGCTGCGCGAAGAGGCGCAGCGGCACGACCGGCTCCTTGGTGCCGAACAGCTCCCAGAGCACCGCGGCGACGAGCAGCACGCCGCCGGTGGTGATCATCGCGATGCTCTCCGGCGAGTCCCAGGCGAAGCCGCCGGAGGTCGCGGTCTTCCCGCCGATGCTCATCCACACCAGGATCAGGCCCATGCTCGCGGCGATCAGGGCGGCGCCGACGACGTCGACCTTCACCTTCCGCTTGTGCCGCGGCAGGTGCATCGTGACCTGGATGAGGATGAAGGCGACGATCGCGACCGGCACCGGGAGGAAGAAGTTCCACTCCCAGCCGAGGGCGTCGGTGACGACGCCGCCGAGCAGCGGCCCGCCGATCTGGGCGATGCCCATGATCGCGCCCATGATGCCCATGTAGCGCCCGCGCTCGCGCGGGCTGACCAGGTCGGCGATCGCGACCATGCCGAGCGACATCAGGCCGCCGACGCCGATGCCCTGGAAGGCGCGGCAGGCGATCAGCCAGCCGGCCGTCGTCGAGAAGCCAGCGACGATGGTCGCGACGGTGAACACGCCGAGCGCGATCTGGATGAGCAGCTTGCGGTCGAAGACGTCGGCGAGCTTGCCCCAGATCGGGGTGGAGATCGCCATGGTCAGGAAGTTCGCCGTGACGATCCAGGTGTAGTCGGACTGCGTGCCGTTCAGGTCGTTGACGATGACCGGGAGCGAGGTGGCGACGACGGTGCCGGAGAGGATGAGGACGAAGAACGCGGCCATCAGGGCGATGAGCGCCTGGATGACCTGCCGATGGTTCATCGTGCGGATGGACGCGGTGGTCGGCACGGAACCGGAGGTAGTTGACACTCATCAACTTTATCACCCCTGCGGGACGCGGGGTGCGGGACGACGCGCCGTCGCCCCGCACCCCGCCGACCGCTCAGCCGCGCCTGGCGCGCCGCACGGCGCCCGCCGCGACGACGATCGCGATGAGCCCCGCCGCGAGGCCGACCGCACCGACGACGAGCCCGGCGATGGCGAGCCCCGCCGTGCCCTGCTCGCCGGCCGGCGCCGCGGCGCCGATCGCGAGCACCGGCGCGGGATGCTCCGGCTCGGCGCCGTCCGCCGGCGGATCGGACCACTCGACGACGGTGCCGTCGCTGTAGCCCTGCGTCGCCGGCAGGACGAGCTCCGCCGCGTCCGGGATCGGGCCGAGCTGGACGACGAAGTCGTCGAACTCGTCCGGGGCGATCCCGTCGCCGGTCGCCGTCCAGGTGATCGACCCGATCGCGCTGGCGATCGCGACGTCGCCGACGACGACCGGCTCGTCGAGCCGGACGCGGGTCACCTCGGTGGTCCAGCCGGCCTTCGCCTGCGGACGCGCCGAGGTGATCGGGACGTCGGTCGGCAGGGTGATGGTCAGGCTGGTGGTCGAGGCGGTGTCGGACTCGGTCGGCACGCGGAACGACAGGGTCGCGCGCTCCCCGGGCCGGGCGTCGCCGTCGACATGGACGTGCGCCGCGGCCGGGGCCGCGACGAGCAGGACCGCGCTCGCGACGAGCGCGGCGGAGGCCGCCGCCGCGACGCCGAGGCGCGCGCGGAGGCGGGGACGGTTGGAGTGCATGATGATTCCTTCGGTGCTCGGGCGCGCCGCAGCGGTGACGACCGCGGATCGGCGGCGCGCAGCGTTTGGTGTTCGGGAGGGTCAGACGCCGAGGACCGGCGGACCCCTCCGGACGACCGCGGAGCCGATGCCGACGACGCGCAGCGCCGCCGGAGGCGAGGGACGCAGCAGCGTCCGAACGGGACGCGGCGGCGCGACCGGCGCGAGCGCGGCGAGCGCCGGGAGCGCTCGCACGAGCCGACGCACCGCGGTGCCGGTCGTCGCGGCCACGACGCGCAGCGCCCGCTCTCCGCGCCGGATCACCAGGATCGTCAGCGCTCCGGCCGCGAGATGCGCGCCCCACATCGCGCCGCCGGCATGCGCCCCGACGACGCCGAGCAGGCCGTCGCCGTGACCGGCGTGGTCGTCGCCGACCAGGATCGCGCCGCCGGTCGCCACCGCGAACGCCGTGTGCAGCATCACCTGCCCGACCGCGACCGCGGCGACCAGCAGCGGCAGCGATGGCGCGCGGCGGCCGAGCAGCATCGCGACCCAGACCACCGCGGCGGCGCACAGGGCGAGCGCGAGCGGATCGGGCGTCTCGCCGCCGCCGAGGACGTGGAAGAGCAGGGCGAGGAACGAGGTCAGCAGCCCCGCGATCAGGCCGCGGAGCGCTCGGGCCGAGCCGGGTCGCCGCACGCTCCGATCCTCGCACACCGGCACGGCCGCGACCGTGTCGCCCTGGTAGGCTCGGGCGCCGTGGGCGTGCGCATCGAACGAGTCGACCTCCCGGGCATCGGCGTCCGGAACGACATCCTCACCGAGGGCGGCCGGCGCATCTCCGTCATCGGCTACCGCTCCGGCGAGCGGGACATCGCGATCTTCGACCGGGACGACCCGGACGCCTGCACCGACTCGGTCGCGCTGACCGACGACGAGGCCACCCGCATCGGCGAGATGCTCGGCGCCTCGGTGACCCTGAGCAAGCTCACCGAGCTCGGCGACGGGGCCGTCGGCCTGTACACCGAGGAGATCGTGATCCCGGTCGACAGCGGCTTCGGCGGCCGCCCGATGGGCGACACCCGCGCCCGCACGCTCACCGGCTCCTCGATCGTCGCGATCGCGCGGGACGGCCAGGTCATCCCCTCGCCGGGGCCCTCGACCGTCCTCCAGGCCGGCGACGTGATCGTCGCCGTCGGCACGCGCAAGGGCCTGGACGCGCTCGCCGACATCATCGACCGCGGTCCGCGCTGAGCCGGTGGAGTCCACCGCCCTGCTCCTCATCGAGGTCGGCGGGCTGCTGCTCGTCCTCAGCATCCTCGGCCGCATCGCCAACCGGATCGGCGTCTCGCCCATCCCGCTCTACCTGATCGCCGGCCTGTTCGTCGGCGACGGCAGCCTCATCCCGCTGCGCGAGAGCATGGACTTCTTCCACATCGGCTCCGAGATCGGCGTGATCCTGCTGCTGGTCATGCTCGGGCTGGAGTACTCCCCCACCGAGCTGGTCAAGGGGCTCCGGCAGGCGAAGTTCTCCGGGCTCTGGGACCTGCTGCTGAACGCGCTGCCCGGCGCCGCGTTCGCCCTGCTGATGGGCTGGGGCCCGGTCGCGGCCGTCGTGTTCGCCGGGATCACCTGGGTCTCCTCCTCCGGGGTGGTGGCGAAGGTGCTGCGCGACCTCAAGCGCCTCGGCAACCGCGAGACGCCGACCATCCTCTCGGTCCTCGTCATCGAGGACCTCGCGATGGCGTTCTACCTGCCGATCGTCTCGGCGATCGTGATCGGCGAGGCGCTCTCCCAGGCCGCCATCACCGTCGCGATCGCCGTCATCGCGGTGCTGCTGATCCTCTTCATCGCGCTGCGCTTCGGCAAGGTCATCTCGCGCATCTTCTCGCTGCACCACCTGGAGTCCCTGCTGCTCGGCGTGCTCGGCCTGACGATGCTCGTCGGCGGGCTCTCCGCCGAGCTCAAGGTCTCCACCGCGGTCGGCGCCTTCCTGGTCGGCATCGCGATCACCGGCCAGGTCGCCGAGGAGGCGGTGCGGGTGCTGGGGCCGATCCGCGACGTGTTCGCCACGGTCTTCTTCGTGTACTTCGGCATCGTGACCTCGCCGGCGACGCTGCTGCCGGTCGTGCTGCCGGCGCTCGCGCTCGCCGCCGTGACGATCGGCACGAAGGTGCTCACCGGCTATCTCGCCGCGCGCGCCGCCGGGGTCGGCGTCGCGGGCCGATGGCGCGCCGGCTTCGCGCTGACCCCGAGAGGCGAGTTCTCGATCGTCATCGCCGGCCTGGCCGCGACGGCGCTCTCCGCCGGCAACGCCCAGGTCGCGCAGTTCATCGTCTCCACGACGACCGCCTACGTGCTCATCACGATCATCGCCGGCCCGCTGCTCGCCCGCATCCCGGACACCGACTGGTTCAAGGGCGCGGTGCGGCGCCGCGCCGAGCGGCGCGCGCGGCTGCAGCCCGAGTAGTCCGCGGACCGGCGCGGCTCAGCCGGCCATGGAGCGCCCCGCGGCGCGGCCGGAGAACAGGCAGCCGCCGAGGAACGTCCCCTCGAGCGCGTTCGCGCCGTGCAGGCCGCCGCCCCCGAAGCCCGCCGCCTCGCCCGCGGCCCAGAGGCCGGGCAGCGGGGTGCCGTCGGGGCGCAGCGCCCGGGACTCGAGATCGGTCTGGATGCCGCCGAGCGACTTCCTGGTGAGCACATGCAGCCGCACCCCGATCAGCGGGCCGTGCGCCGGGTCGAGGATGCGATGCGGCCGCGCGACGCGCAGCAGGCGGTCGCCGCGGTAGCGCCGCGCGTTGTGGATGCCCTGCACCTGGACGTCCTTGGCGAACGGGTTCGCCAGCTCGGCGTCGCGGGCCGCGAGCTCGGACCGCAGGCCGGCGACCGTCAGCTCGGCGCCGTCGCCGATCGCGTTCATGCCGCGCACCAGCTCGTCGAGCGAGTCCGCGACGACGAAGTCGGCGCCGCGCCGCTTGAAGGCCTCGACCGGCGCCGGGGCGCCGCGGCCGAGCCGGGAGCGCAGCACCCGCAGCAGCGAGCCGGAGGTGATGTCCGGGTTCTGCTCCGAGCCGGAGAGCGCGAACTCCTTCTCGATGATCCGCTGGTCGAGCACGAACCAGGAGTGGTCGAAGCCGGCGATCTCGGGATCCGTGCGCAGCCACCGCAGCGTGGCCAGCGTGTCGTAGCCGGGCAGCGCGGGCGCCGGCAGCCGGCGGCCGAGCGCGTCGAACCACATCGAGGACGGCCCCGGCAGGATGCGGATGCCGTGGCGCGGCCAGATCGGCGCGAAGTTCCGCACGCCCTCGGTGTAGTGCCACATCCGGTCGCGGTTCACCGTCCGTGCGCCGGCCGCCTCGGCGACCAGGATGCCGGAGCCGTCGACGTAGGCGGGCACGCCGCTGAGCATCGAGCGCGGCGGGGCGCCGAGCGATGGCGGCCACCAGGATCGGACGAGGTCGTGGTCGCCGCCGATGCCGCCGGTCGCGAGCAGCACGGCCGGCGCCCGGAGCTCGAACGACCCGACCGCCTCCCGAGAGGACGGCGCGCCGCGCGGCGAGTCGTCGGGCGCGAGCACCAGGCCGGCCACGCCGACCACCGCACCGGCCTCGACGACGAGCGACTCGACGCGATGCCGCGGCCGATGGTCGAGGCGCCCATCGGCGATCGCCTGGCGCACCCGGTCGGCGAACGGCCCGGAGACCCCGGTCCCGGTGCCCCAGGCGACGTGGAACCGCGGCACCGAGTTCCCGTGCCCGGTCGCCGCGCCGCCGCCGCGCTCGGCCCAGCCGACCATCGGGGTGAGCCGGATGCCCTTCGCCCGCAGCCAGGCGAGCTCCTCGCCGGCCGCCCACTCGACGAACGCGCGGCCCCAGCGCGCCGCCCAGAGGTCCGCGCCGCCCTCGCCGAGCCGGTCCCAGCCGGCGGAGCCCTGCCAATCCTGCCAGGCGAGCTCCAGGCCGTCGCGCACGCCCAGACGCCGCTGGCTCGGCGTGTCCACCAGGAACAGGCCGCCGAACGACCAGTGGGCCTGACCGCCGAGGTCCTGCGCGCCCTGCTGGTCCACGAGCAGCACCCTCCGGCCGGCGTCGAGCAGCTCGCAGGCCGCGACGAGCCCCGCGAGCCCGGCGCCGACCACGATCGCGTCCGCGTCCATCCGACCTCCTCGCCGACGGTCACCGCCCGCAGCCATCCTCCTCGATGCCGGCCCCTGGCACGAGCCCCGCGCGGCACCCCCTCCGGGAGGGGCCCCCGCTTTGGGGACGCTCGCCGGCCCCCATTCCGGCGGGTCGCCGGGTAGCTTGGAGTGGCAGGCCTCCCGTCACCCGTGGGACGCCTGAGCCCGATTCACCCGAACCCCGTATGGGGTCTCGCAGGCCTGCCTGCGGGCCCTGAAAGGAACGCGCTACAACCATGAACAAGAACGCCAAGGGCGCCATCGCAGTCGGCGCCGCGGTCCTGCTCCTCCTCGGCGGCGGCGGGACCTTCGCCCTGTGGAACACCTCGTCCACGCTCAACGCCGGCAGCATCGACACCGGCCACCTCACCGCCAGCTCCTTCACGGGCGGGTGGAAGGACCAGAACGGCGACGCCTTCGCCCCCGGCACCGACTTCGCGGTCCCCGGCGACGTGCTCACCTACACCGCGACCAGCGACATCGACGCCGAGGGCACGAACCTGCGGTTCACGGCCTTCATCGACCCGGCGTCGATCACCTCGGCGCTGTCCGCCGGCTGGACGCTCGTCCCCGGCACCACCGACGTCAGCATCGCCAACGTCACCGGCACCTTCACCACCGCGGCCGCGCTGGGCGCCGACTACAACCCGAGCGGTCTGCCGACCGACATCGACGTGATCAGCCTGACCAGCCCCGCCGCGACCGGCACGCTGACCTACACGTTCCAGATCGCCTTCGGCAGCAACAGCACCCCGGGTGGCGACAACGCCCACCACGACAGCACCAGCGCGCTCAACGGCCTGACCATGACCGTCCAGCAGGTGTTCGCGCACTGACACCGACCCCGGCCGGGAGCCTGACGTAGCGCGAAGGCTCCCGGCCGCGGAACCCCTTCGCGCTACCGCCGGGCGATCCCCACGCCCTCCTTCCACCCCCGGAGCTACGACGGGAGGTTCCGCCATGGCCGGACGTCACGCCCGCCCCACGCGCGCGCAGGCGCGCGGGGCGCACGCGGTGCCGCGGCAGCCCGTCTCCGCACGGGTGGTCGCGACGCGGCGGGCGCGGCTGCGCCGGCGGGCGAAGCAGGGCACCGTCGGGACCTCGGTGCTGGCCGGCGCGCTCATCCTGGGACTGGTCGGCGGCGGCGGGACGCTCGCGCTCTGGAACGACGTGCACACGATCGACGCCGGCACCATCCACGGGGTCGTCGACGACGGCGAGGTCGCCCTGCGGTTCGCCGTCGGCGACCCGGTCGCCTCCAGCGCGACGTTCGCGAACCTGCTGCCCGGCGAGTCGATGACGCTCCCGGTGCTGCTGCAGAACGACGGCGACCACGACCTCGGCATCACGGCCGAGCTGACCGGCACCACCGGCAGCGGCTACGCGCTGCGGCTCGCGATCGACGCCGCGTGCACCGCCTCGGGCTTCCTGACGAGCCCGTACCTCACCGGATCCGCGCTGGCGCCCTCGACGCCGGTCGCGATCGGCGACATCGACGAGGGCGACACGGCGACGCTGTGCGTCCAGGTCACCGCGGCCTCGGACATCGTGCCATCGTCGACGATGTCGTTCGACGTCACGATCACCGGGGCCGGCGGATCATGAGACGCGGCCGCCTCGCCCTGCTCGCCGGCGCGCTCGCGCTGCTCACCGCGGCCGGCGCCGGCGCCGCCTGGGCGGCGATCACCGACCCGCTCGGGCTCGCCGTCAGCGCCTCCGCCGCGACGCCCGGCATCGCGCAGACGAACGGCGTCTCGGCGCTGAACTTCACCTACGACGAGGCGGCGAGCGCCTACTCGACCGCGGGCGCGGTGACCATCCAGAACACGGGGACCCGCGAGGCGAGCTATCGGCTGTCGCTCACCCCGCACGACGCGACGGTGCCCGATCTGCCGGCCCGGATCTCGGTGGCCGTCGGCTCGGTCGCGAGCGCCGGCGCCTGCAGCGCCACGGCGACGCTCGCGAACCCGCAGACCGGCACGCTCGCCAGCGCCTTCGTCTACTCGAGCGCGAGCGTCCCGCTGCAGCTCGCCCCCGGCGCGAGCGTCGTGCTCTGCGTGCGGACGACGTTCGACTCCTCGGTGATCGGCAGCTACGGCTCCACCAGCCTGCAGATCGACCTCGCCGGCTCCCTCGTCTACGCCGCGGGCGCGTCCTGGACGGTCGCCGCGACCGCGGCGACCGTCACGCAGCAGGTGCTGACGGCGGACATCGCGGAGCTCTTCAACGGCGCCGGTCGGTTCTACTTCTTCAGCGCCTACGACGCCGCGGCGTTCGGGAGCACGACGCCGTCGATCACGACCGTCGGCGGATACTGCACCGCCTGGAGCACCACGCCCCTCCGGTTCGGCTTCACGACGAACACCGGCTGCGGCGGCTACAACGACCAGGTGCGACTCGTGCAGGCGCCGAACGCCGCGAACGAGTTCCTCATGCTGCAGAACGTCAACGGCTGGGACCAGGCGACGACCATCCGATGGGAGGAGGCGGGCACGGGCACCGACGTCTTCCTCGGCGCTCCGGTGACCGACGCGACGAACCAGCGGTGGGTCATCGAGGGGCGCGGGGACGGCACCTACCGGATCCTCGTCGCCTCGACGGTCGGCACCCCGAACGAGCTCTGCCTGCAGTACACCGACCTCGACATCAATCCGAACTCCCCCGGCGGCAGCGGCGCTCCGGGCGGCTACAAGCAGATCCGACCGGCGGCCTGCGTGTCGAACGCCGCGGTGACCCACGACACCCTGCCGTACCGCCGCCAGGGCTTCCGCTTCGACCTGATCGGCACCCCGCTGCCGCCGAAGTCGACCTATCCGGACGGCTACGCCGCGGTCTGCACGGTCAACAGCGACAACTCGTACTCCTCGACCACCTGGCCGGTCGCGAGCGGCTACGAGGGCGAGTCGCGCTATCGGATGATGTGGACCTACAGCGGGACGACGAGCGGGGGCGATCCGTTCACGGTCACCGCCCAGCAGGTCGGGACGCAGACCAACGGCTACAGCACGCAGATCCAGCTCAACAGCACGGACGCGGCGCTCGAGGCCTTCTGGACCTACCTGCAGGGCTACCTCAGCGCGAACGGGCTGCCGGCGTCGGGCTCCTCCGTCTCCGTCTCGATGACCATCGAGCAGCAGATCACGAACGCCGACGTGTATCGGCAGATCACCGCGCCGATCACCATGGGCCTGCAGCACGTGGGCACGAACAGCAACAAGATCTACTGCGGCGCGCCGTCGTCCCCGCCGCCCTCGGGCGCGGGCATGGAGGTCACCGCGACCCTGACGAACAGCTGGGGCGGCGGCGGCCAGTACGGCTTCGCCATCGTCAACCACACCGGTCACACCGTCAACGGCTGGAGCGTGAGCTTCACCATCGACGGGCTGACCAGCTGGTCCCCGTGGAACGCGAGCTGCACCACCAGCGGGACCACGGTCACCTGCACCAGCGCCGGCTACGACTGGAACAAGGCCGCCGCCGACGGCGCCACCGCGTCGTTCGGCAGCAACTACAGCACCAGCGGCACCGGCGCGATCTCGAATCTCACCATCACGGCACTGTGAGCCGACCATGCTGAACGCGCTCCGCCGCCGGCTCGCCGTCCTCGCCGGCACCGGCCTCCTCGTCGCGACGGCGGCGATGCTCGGCGCCGCGGCCCCGGCATCCGCCGCCGGCGAGCTCGAGCTCAGCCTCGACGGCCGCACCTGGTCGACGTCGCTGAACTCGGGGATCTTCCCGCCCGGCCAGACGCTGGTTCCCGGCTCGACGCTCGACGGCACCTTCTTCGTGCGCAACGCGACGGCCGGGCCCGCCTGGATCCGGATCGGCGTCTCCGAGCTCACCGTGACGTCGCCGGACCTCGCGGTCGCGATGAGCCTGTCGACGGTCGGCACCACGAGCGACGCCGCATCCGGCAGCACCTCCCGGCTGAACGGCGAGGACATCGTCTGCAATGACTTCCTGGTGCGCAGCACGCCGCTGCCGGCGGGCGGCATCATCCGGGTGGACGCCTCGCTCTCCTTCCGGCAGACGGTCGCCGGGACGACCGCGCAGGACGCGTCCGCCTCGATCGCGTTCATCGCCGAGCTCAGCGACGTCGACCTGAACACCGTCGGCACGCCGCTGTGCACCGGCAGCATGACCGTCGGGCCGGTCACCTCGTCCACCGGCGGCACCTCCCAGTCCGGCGGGTCCGGCAACGGCCCCGGACCGGCCGGCCAGCCGGGCGGCGGCGGCACGAGCGGCGGCGGGTCGGGGACCGGGACCGGCTCGACGAACGGCACGCAGGGCGGCACGAGCGGGTCCGGCGGGTCCGGAGCGCCGACCGCGCCGGGGGGCTCGGGCGGGGCTCGGGCGGAGGCGTTCGGCACGGTCAACGGCGGCGTGCTCCAGATCGGCGTCGAGGACATGCCGTTCAACACCATGCGCGGATACGAGGAATACGCCATCCTGGTCCTCGTCGGAGCGGCGCTCGCGGGGGCGATCGCGCGGCTCACCGCCCAGCGGCACTGAGCGGGACACGATCGAGGACGGGGAGCGGGGATGACCACACGACAGGACGCGGCCGAGGCCGCGCCGCCGGAGCGGCGCGAGCGCGGCGTCTGGTCCTACCTCGCCGCCGGGATCAGCGGCGGGCTGCTGCTCATCGTCGTCGGGCTCGCGGTCGCCGTCATCATCGTGCCCTGGGTGACGAACTCCGTCGCCCTGACGGTGCTGACCCGGTCGATGGAGCCCGCCTACCCGCCGGGCACGCTCGTCGTCGTGCAGCCGGTCGATCCCGACGACGTCGCGATCGGCGACGTGATCACCTACCAGACCCAGCCAGGGGTCGCCGAGTACATCACGCACCGGGTGATCGCGGTGTCGCGCTCGACCGGCGGCGACCTCCGCTTCACGACGCAGGGCGACAACAACGCCCAGCCCGACGCCGCGCAGGTCATCCCCGACCAGGTCAAGGGCCGGGTCTGGTACTCGCTCCCCTGGATCGGCTGGGTGAACAACGCCGTCGGGGGCGGCGGCAAGACCTGGCTGGTGATCGGGCTCGCCGTCGTGCTCTTCGCCTACGCCGGCTGGCAGTTCATCGGCGGGATCCTCGGCCGCAGGAAGCCGGCCGCGGGCGCGTCGCCGCCGGCCGAGTGACGCCGGCGGGCCCGGTCAGGCGATCGGCCGCGAGGACGCGCACTCGGCGCCCGCACCGCCCTCAGGCGTGGACGGCGCCCTCGGCCTGCGCCCGCAGCTCCGCACGGTGCTGCGAGCCGATCCGGTCGATCCAGGCGAGCGCGACCGCCGAGACGATGAACGCGAGATGGATGGCGACCTGCATGATGACGCCGGTGAGCGTGTAGCGCCCCGCCTCGTGCTCCCCCGAGATGGCGCCCTCGGCCGGCAGGGCGCCGACCTCGATGAACGTCGCCAGCAGGTGGATCGAGGAGATCGAGATGATCGAGATCGCGAGCTTGACCTTGAGCAGGTTCGCGTTGACGTGGCTCAGCCAGTCCGGCTCGTCCGGATGGCCGGCGATGTCCATCCGCGACACGAAGATCTCGTAGCCGCCGATGATGACCATGATCAGCAGGTTCGCGATCATCACGACGTCGATCAGGCCGAGCACCGCGAGCATGATCGTCGCCTCGTCCATCTCGTGGTGGGACGGGTCGGTGATGCCGAGCCAGACCTCCTGGATCAGGTGCGCGAGGTCGATGCCGAAGACGATGACGTAGACGAGCTGCGCGACGATCAGGCCGACGTAGAGCGGCGCCTGCAGCCAGCGGCTCGCGAAGATCATCGCGGCGAGGGTGCGAGCGGCCCGACGGTCCGGCTTCCGGGCGACCTGCGTACCCGGCTCGAGGAGGTCGGACATTCCGACACTGTAGCGGACGCCGAGGGGCCGTCCGTCGGGCGGAGCGGGTAGACTGCCCGACACGAAGGGGAGTATCCCGGAACGCCCGTCTCGTCAGGACGGCCGCCGATGCGGCCCGGGACGGCGGCGGCCGATCGGCCGCGGGAGAGACGTTCGGACGATTCGGTCACCCCTGTCGAAAGGCGTCCATGGCCCTGAACCCGTGGTTCGAGCTGGGATCGCTCGCGATCCTCACGCTCATCCTCGTCGTCGACGTCGTCATCGCGTTCCGCCGGCCGCACATCCCGTCCACCCGGGAGAGCTCGCTGTGGGTCGCGTTCTACGTCGTGCTCGCGCTGATCTTCGCCGGCGTGCTGTGGGCGATCGGGGACGCCGAGCACGCGGGCCAGTTCGTCGCCGGCTGGCTCACCGAGTACTCGCTCTCGGTGGACAACCTGTTCGTCTTCCTCATCATCATGGGCCGCTTCGCGGTGCCGAGGCGGCTGCAGCAGCCGCTGCTGATGGCCGGGATCATCGTCGCGCTCGTGCTGCGCGCGGCCTTCATCCTGCTCGGCGCGGCGCTCATCGAGAACTTCACCTGGGTCTTCTACCTGTTCGGCGCCTTCCTGGTGTACACCGCCTGGAACCAGGCCTTCACCGGCCACGAGGACGAGGAGCAGCGGGAGAACCGGCTGCTCGCGCTCATCCGGCGCCGCATCCACTCGACGGACGAGTTCCACGGCACCCGGCTGCGGGTCGTGATCGACGGCCGCCGGGCGTGGACGCCCGTCATCGTGGTGCTCATCTCGCTCGGGATCACCGACCTCGTCTTCGCGCTCGACTCGATCCCGGCGATCTTCGGCATCACGCAGAGCGCGTTCATCGTGTTCGCCGCCAACGTCTTCGCCCTGATGGGCCTGCGGCAGCTGTACTTCCTGCTCGGCGACCTCGTCGAGCGGCTCGTGTACCTCAAGTACGGCATCGCCGCGATCCTCGCCTTCATCGGCGTGAAGCTGGTGCTGCACGCCATGCACGAGAACGAGCTGCCGTTCATCAACGGCGGGCAGGGCATCGCCTGGGCGCCGGAGATCCCGACCTGGGCGTCGCTGCTGTTCATCGTCGTGGCGATGGCGATCGCGATCGTCGCCTCCCTGATCCGGCTCCGCCTCGACGCGCGGCGCGGCGACGGATCCGGCGCCCCCGGCGACGGCGCCTGACTGGCATGATGCTCGGGTGAGCACCGACGCGTCCGCGCCCGTCCCCGCCCCCTCCGCGACGCCCGAGCCCGCCCGGCTGTCACCGGCGCATCGCGTCGTGCTCGCCCTGCTGCTCGCCTCGGCGTTCGTCGTCATGCTCAACGAGACGATCGTCGGGGTGGCGCTGCCGACGATCATGAAGGACCTCGGCCTCGACCCGGTGACCGGTCAGTTCCTGGTGACCGCCTACATGCTCACGATGGCGGTCGTCATCCCGCTCACCGGCTTCCTGATGAAGCGGTTCACCACGCGGGCGGTGTTCATCGGCGCGATCTCCCTCTTCGTCGCCGGCACCGCGGTCGGCGGCGCGGCGACGCTGCTGCCGGTCTCCGCGCAGTTCGGGGTGCTGCTGCTGGCGCGGGTGCTGCAGGCGGCCGGCACCGGCGTGATGACGCCGCTGCTGATGACCTCGATCATGACGCTCGTGCCGCCGGCGCGCCGCGGCGTCATGATGGGCCTGATCGGCGTGGTCATCTCGGTCGCCCCCGTGCTCGGTCCGCTCGCCGGCGGCGTGATCGTGACCTACCTGCCGTGGCCGGCGCTCTTCGTCATCGTGCTGCCGCTCGGCGTCATCGCGCTGCTGCTCGGCATCTGGCGGATGGCCGACATCACCGAGACCTCGCGCGTCCCGGTCGACGTGCTCTCCGTGATCCTGTCGATCTTCGCCTTCGGCGGCCTGATCTACGGGCTCTCCACCTTCGGCGACCGGGTCGACGACCGCGAGCAGCTCGCCCCGTGGGTGCCGATCCTGGTCGGCCTCGTCGCGCTCGGCCTGTTCGTCTGGCGGCAGCTGCGCCTGCAGCGCACCGACTCGGCGCTCATCGACCTGCGCATCTTCAGCTCGCGGGCGTTCACCTGGTCGGTCATCACGATGGTCGTGATGAACGCGATCCTGTTCGGCTCGCTCACCCTGCTGCCGTTCTACATCCAGGAGGGCCTCGGCGCGGACCCGCTGCAGTCCGGCCTCATGGTCATGCCGGGCGGGCTGCTGATGGGGCTCGCCGGGCCGGTCGTCGGCGGACTGTACGACCGGATCGGGCCGCGGCCGCTCATCATCCCCGGCGCGTTCATCACGACCGCCGCGCTCTGGCTGATGGCCTTCCTGTTCACCCCCGACGCGTCGAAGTGGACCGTGGTCGCGCTCTACCTGGTGCTGTGCGCCGGGCTCGCGCTGCTGTTCTCCCCGCTCTTCACCGTCGCGATGGCCGGCGTGCACCCGAAGTACTACACCTACGCGAGCGCCGGGATCAGCACCGTGCAGCAGATCGCCGGCGCGCTCGGCACCTCGGTGTTCATGGTCATCTACGCGTCGGGCCGCGGCACCGAGATCACCCCGGAGTCGGTCGCGCTCGGCACCCACGGCGCGCTCGTCGTCGCGGCGATCGCCGCGATCGCGATCGTCGTGCTCTCGTTCTTCATCCGCAGGCCCGCGCCGCAGGACGGCCCGGTCCCGGCCGGCGCGATGCTGCACTGAGCCGCCGTCGGGCTAGCGCGGGGTGAGCCGGAAGATCCGCAGCTCGCGGCCCGCGGCGACCTCGTACTTGCGGTAGCCGGGCCAGTTCCGCTCGAGCAGCGCCCAGGTCGCCTCGCGCTCCTCGGGCGGCACTCGGGTCGCCCGCACGTCGATCCGGCGGCCCCGCACCTCGACGAACGCCTCCGGATGCGCGGCGAGGTTCGCGGTCCACCCCGGGTGCCGGTCGCCGGCGAAGTTGCTGCCGGTGATCAGCATGTCCTCGCCGTCCGGGCAGTACATCAGCTCGGTCCGGCGCGGCTCCCCCGACCTCGCGCCGATCGAGTGCAGCACGAGCGAGGGGACGATCGCGCCGGAGATCGGCGTCCGGCCGCGATTCAGGAACCGCGTCGCCCGCTCCAGGCGCGGCATCACCCGCGGGCCCATCCGGCGGAACACCCGGGTGCGGGACACCCACGCGACGGGCGGCCTGAGGAATCTGGGGAGCACGCCGTCAGTCTGCCCGAACCCGGCCCGGTGCGGGGCTCAGAACAGCACGACCGGCTTGATCGTGCCGCCGTGCTCCGAGTCCTCGAACGCCGTGTTGATCTCGGCGAACGGATAGGTCCGCACCAGCCGGTCGAACGGGAACGCGCCGCCCCGCCAGAGCTCGATGAGCTCCGGGATGAACAGGTGCGGCACCGAGTCGCCCTCGAGGATGAAGGAGACGGTGACCCCCTTGCCGAGCGTGGTCCCGATGTCGATGCCGCCGATCGTGCCGGCCTTCGCGGCGCCGATCTCCCCGGCGTGGCCGGCCGGCGCGAGCGAGTCGACCATCGTGGTGAACACGCTCGGGACCGCCGTCGTGTCGAGCGCGAAGCGCACCCCGCCGCCGGTGATCTCGCGGATCCGCTCCAGGGCGTCCTCCCGGCCGCCGTTGACGGTGTGCGTCGCACCGAGCTCCGCCGCGAGCGCGAGCCGATCGTCGTTCACGTCGATCGCGATGATCGTCGAGGCGCGCGCGGCGACCGCGGCGAGCACCGCGGACATCCCGACCGCGCCGGTGCCGAACACGGCGATCGAGTCGCCGGGGCCCGGTCGCAGCACGTTGAGCACGGCGCCGGCGCCGGTCTGCACGCCGCAGCCGAGCGGGCCCAGCAGCTCCAGCGGCACGTCGTCGCGCACCTTGACGACGCTGCGCCGGGCGGCGTTGACGTGCGTCGCGAACGACGACTGCCCGAAGAAGTGCGAGTGCACCTCCTCGCCGTCGGCGCCCTCGAAGGCGTGGTCGGTGCCGAAGCCGCGGCCGCCGGCGAAGTTCTGCCCGTAGGAGTCCAGGCAGTAGGACGGGTGCCCGGATCGGCAGTTGCGGCACACCCCGCAGCTGGCGACCGTCAGCACGACGTGGTCGCCGGGCGCGAGGTCGGCGACCGTCGAGCCGACCGCCTCCACGACGCCGGCGCCCTCGTGCCCGAGCACGATGGGGAAGCCGGTCGGGATCCAGCCGTCGCGGACGACCGCGTCGGTGTGGCACACCCCGGTCGCGACGAGCCGCACCCGGACCTCGTCAGGGCGGAGCTCGTCGAGCTCCAGCTCCCGGATGCGCAGCGGCGCTCCGACGGTCTCGGCGACGGCGGCGGTGACTCTCATGGCACGGCATCCCATCCGGCCCGCCCCGTCGCGGACCTCCTCGATGCTATCGCGCCCCTCCCGCCCTCTCTCGTCCCTCCTCCCCCGGTCCGCGACCCCGTGCGTGCCCGGATCGACGGCCGCAGCGGTCAGTGGAACATCATCTTCTCGAAGAGGGTGCGGCCCTCGACGCGATCCTTGAGGTGCGGGAGGTCGATCTCGAGCACGGCGTCGGCGTTGAAGTCGTAGTACATCGGGTGGTCGCCGGCGTGCAGCACCTTCGCGAAGCCCTTGTGCTCGACGCGCATGTCCAGCGACTCGATGAGCTTCGGGTCGCGCACGGTGAGCGAGATCGAGCCCTCGTCGGTGCGCCAGGTCCAGTCGAGCCTCGTCGGGTAGCTCTGGTGCCCGGGGCCGGGGACCTCGTCGGCGGTCTCCAGCCGCAGCGGGAGCATGTCGTCGGTGACGAGCTCGCCGCCCTTGGCGAGGTAGAACGTCGGGATGTTGATGACGCCCATGCCCATGAAGCCCTTCGTCGTCATTCGGACGTAGACGAGCGAGTAGTCGCCGATGTGCGCCCGGCCCCAGAACCAGTGGTCGAGGAACGAGCCCATCAGCCTGTTCCCCCAGTTGTGGTCGTGGTAGGCCGAGCCGGCGAGCTCCTTCGTCGCACCGCCCTCCGCGATCGTCGCGCGGACCGTGCCGTAGGGCACCGGCACCACCCAGGCGAGGTACGAGGTCTTCGCCTGGTCGAAGTAGGAGAACCCGGCGCCGGGCCGCCAGGACGGCGCCTCGCGATCGATCACCACGTCGGCGACGATGCCCTCGACCTCGACGTGCAGCTCGTAGCGGTCGAGGTCGCCGCGCACGGTGCTCGCGCCGATCCGGACGTCGCAGCGCTCGGTGCTCGCCGAGAACTCCTCGGCGCCGAAGGCCGGCTCCAGGTGCACGCTGGAGCCGTCCGGCTGCTGGCGGATCACCAGCAGCGTCGGCGTGACGGGGCCGTCGGGCGCGGTGTGCGGCTTGTTCGAGAACGTCACGACCAGGGTCGAGCCGTCGTCGAGCTGGCAGTCGAAGTACCACCACTCGAAGGTGCTGTCGGCGGCCTTCGCAGCGCGATAGCCGTCCTCCCAGAGCTCGACGGTGCCGGCCTTCAGGCCGTTGCGCTGGAGCGCGTCCGTCTGCGCCTGCTCCATCGCGGCCCGGGTCTCGGGGGTGTCGGGGATGTCGTGCGCGGCCATGGCCGTCCTCTCGTGCTGGTCGTGGTGTTCGGGTCTGCGGCTCAGTGGGGCGGGAGGAGGCGGCGCAGCACCGCGTCCCAGTCGGGGAACTCCGGCGAGCCGAACCGGATCCACTCCCCCTGGAACTGCGCGGCGCCGTGCATCGCGTTGTCGTCGATCAGCACGTCGCCGCGGTTCAGGTCCTTGTGGTGGCTGAGGATCAGCCGCTTGTAGGCCGGCGAGTCCTCGCCGGCGCCCCAGCGGCGCTGCACCCACTCGAGCTTGTCGGTCCAGGCCGAGGGGTTGTGCCAGGCGGCGGTCGACAGGATGTACGCGTCGAAGCGCTCGGCGAGCCGGGCGAAGGCCTCCACCGCGCCGGGCATCGGGTCCATCAGCGCGTAGACGCCGGGGATCTCGTCCGGGTGGTCCCGCGCGAGATAGGGCGCCGCGACGTCGGGGTCGATCCGGGCGACGCCGGTCGCGAAGTCGACGAGCGTGCCGTCCATGTCGACGTAGACGATCCGTCTGCGCCCTCCGGCATCGTCGACCATCGTGCTCCCCGCTCCGGCTGCCATTCTGCCGGGACCGGGAGCCGGTGGCGAGCATTGCACGCGCGTCAGCCGGTCAGCCGCGGCGGCGCGTGGCGCTGCATCCACGGCAGCAGCTCGTCGAGCGCCCGCAGCGCGACGAGGCCGTGGCCGGTGCCGGGGATGGACAGGCTCGTCACGTCGGTGCCGAGCGCGCGCTGCGAGGCGACGAAGGCCTCGGTCAGCTCCGGCCGCACGAGCCGGTCGTCCTTCCCCTGGGCGACGAACAGCGGCGCGTCGTAGCGGGAGCCGCCCGGCGTGTTCTGCCGCAGCAGTGCCGCCCACGGCTCGGTCGCGGTCGGGTCGGCGATCAGGAAGCCGCCGTCGATGTAGGGCGCGCCGAGCTCGTGCAGCCGCTGGTTCTGGCCGAGCAGGCAGAGCGAGTCCATCTCCGGCAGGATCCCGATCGCGCCGGGCGACAGGATCGTCGACAGGTCGACGCCGGGCGTGTCCGCGTAGACGGAGGCGAAGGCGCTGAACGCGTAGGCGCCGATCGTGACGCCGGAGACGTCGTCGACGTCCGCCTGCAGCAGCCCGCCGAGGTCGACGGCGGGCGCGGCGACGGCGATCGACTCGATCTCCAGCTCCGGCGCATAGGACTCGGCGAGCTGCGCGGCGAACAGCACCGCCTGCCCGCCCTGCGAGTGCCCCCACAGCGCGACGCGGCCGCTCGCCCCGATGTCGAGCCGCTGGGCGGCGCGCACCGCGTCGAGCACGTTCCGGCCCTCGGTCCCGCCGATCAGGTACGAGTCGACGCCGGGCATGCCCATCCCGGCGTAGTCGGTCGCCACCACGGCGTAGCCGCGCGCGATGAGCGCGTCGAACCCCTCGATGCTGACGAACGGGTCGACGCCGACCGAGGGCGCGCAGCGCACCTCGGCGCCGGTCGTCGGGTGCCCCCACGCGACGACCGTGCGGCCGCCGGCGGGCGGCGTGCCCTGCGGCACGGCGACCACCCCGGAGACGAGGATGTCGGCGCCGTCCAGGTCGGTGGAGTGGTAGATCACGCGGTAGGCGGACACGCCTGCCGCGGCGCTGCGGATCGGCTCGGCTCGCAGCACGTCGCCGGGTCGCCCGCTCGGCATCGGCGTCGGCGGGGTGTAGAACGGCCCCTCATGGATCTCCTCCTCGGCGCCGACCAGGATCCGCCGCGCCCATTCGCAGCCGGTCAGCGCGCCGAGCGCGAGCGCCGCGACCAGCATCGCGCCGACCGCTCGGCGGAGGCGGCTCGCGGGCATGCCGCGAGCGTACCGGAGCGGGCCGGGCGGGGCCGGGCGGCTCAGCCGGCGGCCTGGCGGCGGCCGAGCACGAAGCCGCGGTAGCCCGAGTCGGCGACGTCGGCGAGGGCCTGCCGGTACGCGGGGATCCCGCCGACGTAGGCGAGGAAGCCGCGCGGCTTGCCGGGCACGTTCGCGCCGAGGTACCAGGAGTCGCCGGCCATCAGCAGCGTGCCGGCGGCGATCTCCCGCACCTGCTCGACCCAGGCCGCCTGCGGCTCCGGCTCGGTCTCGATCAGCTCGACGCCCTCGTCGCGGGCGTGCGCGAGCAGGTCGCCGAGCCAGCCGACGTGCTGCTCGATCGCCTTGACGACGTTCGCCATCACCGAGGGGCTGAGCGGGCCGGAGATCAGGAACAGGTTCGGGAAGCCGGCGACCTGGACGCCGAGGTTCGCGACCGGTCCGTCGGCCCATTCCTCGGCGAGCGAGCGGCCGTCGCGGCCGCGGAGGTCGATCCGCAGGATCGGCCCGGTGAGCGCGTCGAAGCCGGTCGCGAACACCACGGCGTCGAGCGGGATGAGGCGCTCGTCGCCGACGACCACGCCCTCCGGGACGAAGCGCCGGATCGGCTCGCGCCGCAGGTCGACGAGGTCGACGTGCTCCCGGTTGAACGTGTCGTAGTAGTCGGTGTCGATGACGATCCGGCGGGCGCCGACCGGGTAGTCCTGGGAGGTCAGCACGGCGGCGGTCTCCGGATCGTGCACGATAGCGCGCGCCTTCGCCTTCAGCCAGTCGACGAGCAGGTCGTTCGACTCCCGGTCCATGAGCAGGTCGAAGTAGGAGCCGAGGATCGCCGAGCCGCCGAGGTCCCAGCGCTCCTGGAAGGCGCGCTCGCGCTCCGCGGGGCTCGCCGCCTTCGCGGACGGCCCGGCGGCCGGGAAGTCGACGCCGAGGAAGCCCTCCCTGGCCCTCGCCCGGCGCGGTCCGGCCTCGGCGAGGATCCGCGCGTAGGCCTCGGCGGAGACCGGGTGGTTCCTGGCCGGCACCACGTAGGACGGCGTGCGCTGCAGCACCGTGAGGCGCTCGGCGACGTCCGCGATCGGCGGGACGACCTGCACCCCGGAGGAGCCGGTGCCGATGACGGCGACGCGCCGCCCGGCGAGCTCCGGCGGCTGCTCCGGCCAGGCCGCCGTGCTCAGCACCTCGCCCGCGAAGGCGTCGAGGCCCTCGATGTCCGGGATGCGCGGCAGCGAGAGCGCGCCGGTGGCGAGCACCAGGAACCGCGCGCCGAGGGTCTCCTCTCCGTCCGGACCCTGCGCGGTCGCCGTCCAGCGAGCGCGCTCCTCGTCCCAGCTCGCGGCGGTGACCGTCGTCTCCAGCCGGATGTCGTCGCGGAGCCGGTAGCGGTCGACGACGTGATCGAGGTAGCGCAGGATCTCCGGCTGCGACGGGTAGCGCTCCGACCAGGTCCATTCCTGCTCGAGCTCGGGGTCGAACTCGTAGGAGTAGTCGAACGAGTCGAAGTCGCAGCGTGCGCCGGGGTACCGGTTCCAGTACCAGGTGCCGCCGATGCCGGCGCCGCGCTCGAGCGCCCGGGCCGTGAAGCCCTCGGCCTTCGCGCGCTGCAGCATGTGGATGCCGCCGAAGCCGGCGCCGACGATCAGGACGTCGAGCTCGGCGGAGCCGTCGTTCTCGGGCATGGCCGCCTCCGGAGTGTGGTGACCCGTTCCACGGCGCCGTCGCCGTGTGCCGACCACGGTAGCGGGTCTATGGTTGGTCGCACCAATCACCGGCAACGGCGCGGGGAGTCTTGCAACGGGGCAAGAAGGAGAGTGGATCATGTCCGGGTCTCAGGACTTCACAGGCAGGGTGGCCGTCATCACCGGCGGCGCCGGCGGGATCGGCGGCGCGACGGCGATCGTGCTCGCCCGGCGAGGCGCGCGGGTGCTCCTCGTCGACCGCGACCGGGGCGCGCTCGAGCGCGCGGCGACGCGCGTGGCGACCGAGGCGGACGCGGCGGGCCGGGTCGGGGTCTTCGTCGCCGACGTGACCGACGAGGCCCAGGTCAGGGCGTACGTCGAGCACGCCCGCGAGGAGCTCGGCGGCATCGACGCGTTCTACAACAACGCCGGGATCGAGGGCGCCGTCGCGCACATCACCGAGTACCCGACCGAGGTGTTCGACCAGGTGATCGCGGTCAACGTGCGCGGCGTGTTCCTCGGGCTCAAGCACGTGCTGCCGGGCATGATCGCGCGCGGGCGCGGCGCCGTCGTGAACACCGCGTCGATCGCCGCGGCGACCGGGCTCGCCGGCTCCGCCGCCTACGGCGCCGCGAAGCACGCGGTCGTCGGCCTGACGAAGATGGCGGTCGCCGACCTCAAGGACTCAGGAGTCCGGGTGAACGCGGTGCTGCCCGGCATGATCGACACCCGGATGCTGCGCGCGCTCGTCGAGCAGCTCGTCGGCGACGTCGACGAGGGCCTCGCCGCGGTCGCCGGCGCGGCGCCGCTGGGCCGGGTGGGGACGCCGTTCGAGGTGGCCGAGGTCGTCGCGTTCCTGCTCTCCGACGCCGCCTCCTACGTGACGGGCGCCGAGTACCTGGTCGAGGGCGGCGCGCTCGCCACGCTCGACAACGGCGGCTGAGCCCCGCTCAGTCGCGGAGGCTGCCGAAGGCGCCGGTCGGCTCGAACTCGTAGATGAGCCGCTGGTCGGCGATCAGGAGCTCGCGGAACGCCTCCTCGTCGTGCTCCCCCGAGCCCATCCAGCTGAGCGGCCCCTCCGGCCTGCCCTGCAGCAGCCGGAAGTAGCGCAGGTTCAGGTCGGCGGCGTCCGGCCCGTCGAGGATGGTGACCGTCGTGTGCACCGAGAGGAAGTCGAAGACGGGGTCCCAGATGAACAGCGTCGCACGCGGGTCCTGACGCAGGTGCCGGGTCCGCACCCGGGTCGCGGTGCCGCTCGACCAGATCCTCCCGTCGACGATCCGATAGGCGATGCGGACCGGCTTCGGCACGCCGTCGGGGCCGACCGTGATCATGGCGGCGGCGCCGTGGCTCTCGACGAATGCGGACTGCGCGGGGGTGAGCACCATGCTCCGAGCCTACCCAGCGACCGACGGCCGACGGACCGCGCCGGCGCGCAGCGGCTCGGCGGCGTCGCCGCGGCGGCGCAGCATCCCGGCGACCTCGTGCAGCTCGATCTGCCGCAGCCGGCCGGAGGCGAGCTCGCCCCAGGTGCGGGGCATCGCGACGGTCGGCCGGGCGCGGCCGCGCAGCGAGTAGGGCGCGATCGTCGTCTTCGAGGCGTGGTTCTGGCTCCAGTCCAGCAGCACCCGGCCGCGCCGATCCGCCTTGCGGATCGTCGAGACGACGAGCTCGGGATGGTCGGCCTCGAGCGAGCGAGCGAGCTCGTGCGCGAGCTCGCTCGCCGCCTCGGAGGTCCGCTCGCCGTGCAGCGCCGCGTACAGGTGGACGCCCTTGCCGCCGGAGGTGACCGGCACGGTCGGCAGCCCGGCGTCGTCGAGGATCGCGCGCAGCAGCTTCGCGACCTCGACGCACTCCGGCAGGCCCGCGCCCTCGCCCGGGTCGAGGTCGAAGACCATCCGGTCGGGCCGCCCCGGCTCGCCGTCCGGGGTGAAGCGCCACTGCGGCACGTGCAGCTCGAGCGCGGCCACCTGGGCGAACCACGCGAGCGTCGCGACCCCGGTGGCGGCGTCGAGCACCGGATACCGGTTGTCGTGGTCCCGGTGGTGCTGGACGCGGGTCGGCACCCAATCGGGCGCCGAGTCCTCGAGGTCCTTCTGGAAGAACGGCCGCTCCCCGACGCCGTCGACCCAGCGCTTGCGCGTCACCGGCCGCCCCGCGGCGTACGGCAGCAGGGTCTCCGCGATCGCCAGGTAGTAGGCGAGCACGTCGGCCTTGGTGGTGCCCGTCTCCGGGTACATCACCTTGTCGGGGTTGGTGAGGACGAGCGCCTGCCCGCCGACCCGCATCGGCGGCCTCAGGTCGACGGGGTGCGGTTCTCGGCGCTGACCATCCAGGCCAGCTGCTCGAGGGCGGCGATCACCTGGTGGAGCAGGTCCGCGGAGGTCGGGTCCTCCTCGTCGACCTCGTCGTGCACCTCGCGCGCGGTGCGCACCACGGTCTCGAGCCGGACGGTCACGAGGTCGACCGTCTCGGCGGTGTCGACCTCGCCGTCCGGGTAGGGCGGGAGCGCGGTCGCGGCGGCGACAGTGGCGCTGCGGCCGTCCGGCACGGCGTGCAGGGCCCGGAGCCGCTCGGCGACCTCGTCGCTCAGCGTCCGCGCGGTCTCGGTGATCTCGTCGAGCTGCAGGTGCAGGTCGCGGAAGTTGCGGCCGACGACGGCCCAGTGCGCTTGCTTCATCTGGACGGACAGCTCGATCAGGTCGACGAGCACGCGCTGCAGGTCGTCGGTGAGCCGGCTCGAGGCGACGAAGCCGCGCTCCGCGTGCTCGAGCCTCGTCGGCAGCGCCCCGGTCGCGTGCGCCGAGGAGCGGGAACGGGTCGCCGGCTTGCGAGCGGTCCGGGACTTCGTGGTGACCATGATTCTCCCATCCGCCGTCCTGACGGGCGGCGACGGCTCGATCGTAGGCCGGGCGACCGACCCGTGGCCATCGCTTGACGGACGGCCCGGACTCTGCTCGGATGCGCGGCGGACGGTCCCCGGACCCGCGCTCAGACGTGGTCGATCGAGCCCGTGGCCGGGTGCCGCGGCTGCTGCGGGGTGATCAGCAGCGTGTCGCCGCGCGCGTCGGCGGCGAGCATCAGGGCGAGCGGCTCGGGCTGGTGCCCGTACTTCGCACGGTAGGCGTCGTCGACGCGATCGAGCGCGTCGGGGTCGAGGATCGGCTCGGCGCTCGCCGGGATGCGGCGCTCCCCGTCGGCGAACTCGGCGGCGTGCGCGCGCACCACGCGGCCGAACCACTTGCAGCCCGGCCCGTGCCCGTTGCGGATGTAGGCGTGACCGTGGGCCACGACCGCCCAGATCGGGGTGACCACCTCATGGCCGGCGTCGCTCATCGTCACGATGTGCACGATCGGGGTGCGCTCGAAGTACTCGAGGTCATGGCCTGGTTCGCTCATGGGCCGATTGTCCCGCCGGATCGCTGCCGCGTCCATGCTCCGGGGCGGACTCCCGGCTTCGGCGGGCGCGGACCCCGGCACCGACGCCGGCGCCGTCGGGCGAGCCGGAGCGGGCCGCCCACCTCGGGCGGCGGCGGCCCGCTCCGGGGCGTTCAGGCGTCCCGTCGACGGCGTCCGAGCAGCAGCAGGATGCCGCCGACCCCGAGCAGCGCGCCCGCCGCCAGCAACGGCACGCGCAGCTCCAGGCCGGTCACCGCGAGGGCGATGTAGCGGTTGTCGATCGACACCTGCTGCAGCAGCGGCACGGGATCGGTCGCCGCGCCCCACACCAGGATGGAGAACGTCTGCGGCCCGCTCGGGGTGCGCTCGACCTCGCCGAAGTCGCCGAGCGCGCCGCTCTCGGCGAAGGCGCACTCCGCCCCGAGCGGGATGCCGTCGAGCCGCGCGATGCCGCCGGTGGGCACCGGGAGCACCGCCAGCGCGCCCAGGTCGACCGGCGCGGGGCCGCCGGCGCCGCCCGGCACCGTGCACTGCGCATCGACGGTCACCTGCGCGGGGGCCAGCGAGGTCACCCCGCTCACCGTCTTCTCGACCGCCGCCGAGCCGGTCAGCAGCTGCACGCCGACCCGCTCCGGCGCCCGGCGCAGCGGCGTGCCGCCGCCGACCGTGGACGCCGTGACGCCGGTCTGGTTCCAGGCCTTCAGGCTCGGCCCGGTGGTCAGCTGCGGGTGCACGGCGCCCGCCGTCGGCACGTCGCCGGCCTCCCACGGCGTGTTCACCGTGCGGAACAGGAAGTGCATGCTGCCGCCGGGCGGCAGCACCCCGGCCACGGTCGTCGTGAAGTCGAGCGTGATGCGGATGCCGGTCAGCTCGGCGGGGTCGCCCGCGTAGCCGGACAGCGCCTGCCAGCCGTTGCCGGAGCAGGTCAGGTCGGTCGGCCACGCCGAGCCCGGGCCGAGCCCGACGCAGGGGGCCGGGTCGGTGGTGACCTCGTAGGCCACGGTCGTGCCGGCCGGCACGCCGTCGCTCGGGAAGCCGGGGACCGTCGTCTCCTGGATGCCGAAGCCGAGGTCGAGCACCGGGCGCCACTGCGAGCCGCGGGCGCCGCCGGTCGCCAGCAGCCGGTCGCCCGGCGTCGGCAGCGCGTCGACGATGGTCAGGCTGGTGTAGGCGATGGTGCCGGTGTTCGCGGCGCCGACGCGCCATTCGTCGGTGGCGCCGATCGCGGTGTAGGCCGCGCACACCGAGCGGTAGAAGCCGCCGCTGGCGGGCGTGCAGGGCAGTGCCGGGTTGGTGACGTTGCTCGCCCCGTCGACCAGGGTGCCGTCCACCTCGCCGCGGACCTCCTTCTCCGCGAACAGCAGCGGGCCCGCCTGCGGGCTGACGAAGTTCGTCGTGCCGCACTGGTTCGGGTCGACGCCGGCGAGCACGCCCTGGCCGTTGCCGGAGGTGTTCGTGCAGTCGCCCGGTGCGAACGTCACGTCGGTGTCGACGACGAACGCGTTCACGGCCTGGTCGGCCGGGGTCAGCCCCGGCAGCAGAACGATCCCGACGGTGATCCGGTACCACTCCCCCGGCGCGAGCACGGCGCCGGCCGGGAAGCCGAAGGAGATCTCGTCGTCCGCGGCCTGGGTCACGGCGATGCCGGTGGTCGGCATCGCGACGCCGTTCGTCTCGTACAGCGGCTCGGTGCCGTCGTAGCGCAGGCTCGGGCCGAGGTCGTCGAAGACGTCCTGGATCGTGTAGAACGCCGTGCCGGTGTTCCGGAACTCGAGCGTCCACGGGTAGCTGACGCCCGGCTCGACGATCTTCGGACCGCCGGTCACCGCCTCCTTCTGCACGTCGATCCGCGGGGTACCGGTGGACAGCGTCACCGAGGCGGTCGCGTCGGCGTCGGCCGGGGGCACGTCGGTGTGCTCGGCGCGAGCCTGCACGGTGTTCGCGACGGAGCCGGGGAAGTCGACCCCGGCGCGCAGCTGCACGTTCAGCAGGGCCTCGGCGCTCCATCCGGCCGGCGGCGCGGTGGCGGAGAACACCCTGGTCGGGTCGTTCTCGAACACCACGCGGATGCCGGTGATCCGGGGCAGGTCCGCCGGCAGGCTCAGCGAGCCGGGCAGCACCGGGGTCGCCGCCGCCGTGCCCTGGATCCAGGTCGGGCCGCCGTCCAGCTGCACGTCCACGCGGGCGAGGTCGGCACCGGCGGGTCGGGTGATGGCGCCGAGCGAGACGAGCTCGAAGGCGTCCCAGAAGTCCGCGTCGGTGTCGGTGATCGTCACGCGCTCCGGCGAGATCGTCGAGGTGTCGTAGGACGCGCCGAGCGTGACGGTGACCGGCACCCCCGGGTTCGTCTCCACGATCGTCGACGGGCTGATGCTCTTCGACGCGGCGACGTCGAGGCCGGCCGAGAGCAGGTCGACCCTGGCGAGGTTCGTCGAGTTCGGCGTCGAGGCCGGTCCGCTCGGCGCGAGCACCGGGTCGTAGGACTGGCCGAGGACGTCGTTCTCGACGGAGACCCCGCCGGCGACCTGGACCGAGCCGTCGCTGCGCAGCGTCGGCCGCAGCACGGTGTCGACGGTCATCCGGATCTGGTTCGACGAGGCGCTGCCGGTCGGGATCAGGCCGCCCGTGGTGGCCGGGTCCGTGCTCTGGTAGACGATCCCGATGCCGACCACGTCCGCGAGGTCGACGGCGCCGAGCGCGTCGAGCGCGGCCATCGTCATGGTGTCGACCGAAGTGGTGTGCGTCGACTCGTCGTAGCGCCAGAGCGCGACCTGGCTCGCCGCCGGGTCGATCGGCACGGCGCCCGGGACCGTGAAGCTCACGTCCGTGATGGTGAACCGGTCGAAGGGGTTGCCGACCGGGCTGTAGACGTTGCCGGTGAACACGTCCGGGTCGCGGTCGCTCGCCGGGGTCACGCAGGCCCCGGCGCCCGGGCAGGGCACCGGGTCGGTCACCCGGAGGTAGGAGGCGCGGGCGACGGCGGTGTTCCAGGCGTCGACGGTGAACCGCACGGTCGGGTAGTCCGCCGGGTCGACGTCGCCGTAGTGCGGCACGCGCACCGCGGTCGGACTGGTCGCCGGGGTGGTCGCCGCCGCCTTCGCGGTGCCGACGCCCGGCGGGTTGTCGATCAGCGCGACGACGTCGGAGCGGTCCTGACTGTACGTGTTCGGCCCCGAGATGCCGGCCACCCGGAAGTCGTTGCGGATCGCGCCGGCGTCCGGCGTGTTGTAGGTCACCGCGCCGGTCACCCAGCCGGCGCCGGACGGCGCCCGCATGGCGTTGCGCAGCTGCCACTGCAGCCAGAGCGGGCGCTGGACGGCGCCGGAGGCGACGCCGGACCCGGGGGCGGGCCGGCCGGGCTGGCTGCTCGCCGCGCGGGCGGCGTCGTTCGGCTCGACCGTGATGCGCAGCCCGGTGGCGCTGCGCAGCGCGGCGAGGTCGGCGCCGCTCGGGTTGTAGCCCTTGAAACCGGTGCCGTCCATCCAGCTGCCGCCGGGCGCGGTGACCGGCGTCCAGGCGCCGCCGACGTAGATCTCCACCAGCGTGACCTGGTCCCAGGTCAGCAGCGGGTCCTGCGCGAAGGAGATCGCGCGGATCCCGGTCAGGTCGAAGGCCTGGAAGGCGGTGCCGGCCGGGTTGGTCTCGGCCCCGGGCAGCGGGTCGCTGAGCACGACGCGGTCGTAGCCGGGCACCGTCACGCCCCAGCCGTGCGCGGTGCGCGCGGTCGAGCCGGACTGGGACGGCAGCGAGGTGAGGTCGGTGCTCCAGTCGCTCTGCACCCAGCGCTTGTCCGCGAGCGTGGTGCCCGGGCCGGGACCCGTGCCGCCGCCGTAGCTGACGATCTGCGTGGTCGCCGCGTCCTGCACCTCGTCGGCGGTGATCGTCTGGCCGCCGGACTCGCCCTCGCCGTCGGCGGTCGCGACGTTGTCATAGGGCACGGGGGTGTCCGGCGCGGCCGTGGTCGGGCCGCCGGTGCGCAGCGTGCTCGCCGCCTCGTAGACGATGTTCGGCTGGACGCTGGTGCCCTGGGCGAAGCCCGCGGGGTTGTCGAAGACGAACTGGAAGCCGGTGATGTCGTCGCGCGAGCCCGTCGGCAGCGCCATCAGGTCGTTGCTGTAGAGGCCGCCGGTGCCGGTGGTGCCGACGACGAGGTCGATCCAGCTCACCGGGTCGGTCGCGGGGCTGTCCGTGGTGTACCGCACGGTCAGGGTCGAGCCGCTCGGGATCTGGATGAACGACAGCTCCCTGGCGCGGAACGCGTCCCAGAAGTCGGTGGCGCCATCGCCCTCCCACTTGTCCTCGACGACGATCTGGGTCGGGTTCACCCGCGCCGAGTTCGCCGCCGTCGTGGTCGTCAGCTGCGCGAGGACGGTGCCGCCCGGGGTGACCAGGCTGGGCGCGACCTTCTTGTCGATCGCGAGCTCGACCTCCGGGTAGTAGATCCGCACGTCGTCCTGCGCGGTCTTGACGTCGGTGCCGGCGAGGTTCGTGCCGGTGACCTCGATCTGGTTCGTGAAGTCCTGGTACCACGGCGCGACGTCGGGGATCATGCCGGGGTCGGTGTTCACCGTGTAGACGAAGCCGCCGACGGCGCCCTGCGCGATCGCGCCGGTGTAGGTGATGGTGAAGCCGGTGATGAAGTCGCCCGGGCCCGGCGACGGCACGGTCGGCGCGCCGCCGAGCGGGGTCAGCCCGACGGACTGGTCGGCCGCCGAGTCGAAGTGCCAGACGAAGGTGCCGGCGGTCGCGCCGGTCGGCCAGGTCCAGGAGCTGAACGAGTCGAAGGCGATGTCCGCGGAGAGGAAGCCGGGGACGACGGTCGCCGGCGACGGCTCGCTGATCGTCATCGTGTCGAGCGGGCCGTTCGAGTCGTTCCGGGCGCCGAGGCTGAGGTCGACGGCGAGGTCGGCGCCGGCGGGGATCACCGACGGGTCGATCGTCTTGGCCGGCGTGACGATGACGTTGAGCGGTCCGACCGTCAGCGAGGCGTCCGCCGTGCTCGACGCGGGCGGCTGGCCCGGCACGGTCACCGTCGCGTTCACCACGTTGTTCGCGGTGGCGCCGCCGACCAGCGAGGCGCCGGTGGTGCGGTTCGTCGAGCGCTGGGCGACCTCGACGCACTGCGCCGAGGCGGCGCCCATCGCGTCGATCGTCGCACCGGTCGTGCTCGTGTAGCTGAGCCGGATGCCGCCGACGGCGCCGGCCACGACGGGCGGCGTCGGGGTCGCGGCGGGCGAGCCGCTGACCCAGCCCCACGGGTCGGTGGGGGTCGGCTGCACGTAGAGGTCGACCTGCACCAGGTCGGCGCCGGCCGGCAGCGTGCTCGGCGAGCAGAGGCCGGTGAAGTCGACGATGTTGAACGGGTTGCCGGCGTCCAGCGTCGCCGCGCCGTCGGTCGCCACGGACGGGTCCTGCAGCACGAGCGAGGCGGCCGGCAGGTTCGACGCGTTCCGCGCGCCGATCGTGAACGTCGACGCCGCGCCGGGCTGGTAGAGCTGGCTCGAGGGCGTCCAGGACTTCGTCGGGGTCACGGCCACGACGACCGGGACCTGCACCGTGACCGTCGCGCTGTCGGTCGCGGGCGTCACCGAGGTCTCGGCGTCGGCGACCGCGGTGTTGTCGACTGGCACGGCGTTGTAGGCCCAGCTCGGGGAGAGGCCGAGCGGGACGGTGAGCTGCACGTTCACCCGGTAGGTGACGCCCGCGGCGATGCCGAACTGCGGCGTGCCGCCGAGGTCGCCGAGCGGGGCCTGGAAGTCGGCGTGCAGCAGGCAGGAGGCGGTGACCGCGCCGCCGACCGTGCAGCCGGTGAGCGCGGCGGTGACCGGCGCCGACGGCGGGCTGACCTGCACGCTCTCGATCGTGAAGCCGGCGAACTCGGGCGGCAGCTGGTCGTCGAGCACCGCGTCGATGCACGGGTTGTCGTCGCAGCCGACCAGCAGGCCGTAGGTGAACGTGTCGCCGGGCGAGGCGGTGATCGCCTTCTGCAGGTCGACGGTCTTGTTCAGCGTGATCTGGCCCGGGTCGCCGAGGTCCGCCCACGCCGGGGAGGCGCCGAGCGCGATGCCGGTCAGGCCGAGCAGGAGGGCCGAGAGCCCGGCGATCCAGGAGCGCGCGCTCCGACGCTCGCGGACGGGGTTCGGGGGCACGGCAGCGCGCATCGTGGCGGACTTCCTCTACGACTCTGGGTGTGCTCAGGCGAAACGGCACCCGTCGCCGACCCCGCTCGACGGATTTCGAGTGCCGACTCGACTCTGCGGCACTCGCGAGGCGGCGCAGGCCGGTTTCGGGCGATTCATCCCGGATTTCATCCCGGAATTCACCCCTCGAACGAGGGGTGCGGCCGATCCGCCCGCTCGGGCGTCTCGGCGAGCGGACTCCGGCGGCTACCCGAGCAGCCCGAGCTCGTGCGCGGCGGCGAGCGCGGCGCGCCGGGAGGAGACGCCGAGCTTGCGGTAGACGCTGCGCAGCTGGGACTTCACGGTGTGCGGGGAGACGAAGAGGGCCTCGGCGATCGCGCGGGTCCCCTCGTGCTCGGCGAGCGCCGCGAGCACGATCCGCTCGCGCGGGCTCAGCGCGGCGGGCGGGGCCTCGGACCCCGGACGGACATCGAGATATCGCGACAGGGCCGTCGCTCCCCGCGCGCGGACGAACTCGGTCAGGGTCCGCCGGTCCGGCGCCCGCAGCAGCGCGATGTGCAGCCGCGGGCCGTAGGTCTCGCTCGCGAGGGCGGCGCCGCTCAGCCAGTCCCAGGCGAGCCCCGGCTCGGCCTCGCGCAGCGCGGCGACGGCGGCGAGCGTCAGGGTCTCGGCACGGCTGCGGATGGTGTGGCCCGGCAGGCCGAGCAGCTCCGGCGCCCGCCGCAGGGCGGCGTCGGCGGCGTCCATCGCGAGCAGCAGGGCCAGCCGGGCCGGCGCGAGGAACGGGCTGTCCGCCCGGCCGGCCTCGATCGCCCGGCGCGCCTCCCCCGCCTGGTCGGCGGTGAGCCACGCGCTCGCCAGGGCGGCGCGCAGCTGCTCGGTGGCCATGTTCTCGCCGGCGCCGGGCGGCGGCGCCGCTGCGTCGAGCTCCCTGGTGACCCGCTCGGCCTCGGCGTGCGCCTGGCCGAGCCCGTGCCTGGCCAGCAGCCAGGCGGTCGTGAGGAACGGCCAGTGCTCGTTGGTGCGCAGGTAGCTCTGCGTGTCGCGCAGCACCTCCGCCGCGCCGGGGAAGTCGTGCGCGTCCATGCGCGAGTAGGCCTCGGCGATCAGGCCGGGCGCGTTCAACGAGGTCTGGCGCAGCTCGCTCGGCCAGACCTCCCAGTCGACCCCGGCGAGGACGGCACCCGCCGAGTCGACGTCGCCGGCGACGGCGCCGATCGCCGCCACGTAGACCATCGAGTAGTTCCGCGGCGCCGGCCTGGTGCACAGCGCGACCGAGCGGTTCGCCGTGGCGAGCGCCTCCTCGACCCGGCCGCCCTGCCAGATCGAGAAGCTCAGCTGCCGCAGGATGGTGCCGACGTGCTCGCCGAAACGGGCGAGCTGCTCCGGCGCGATGCGCTCCACGAGCGGCAGCGTGTCCAGCGACGCCGCGCAGGAGGCCGTCCAGTCCAGCGCGAGGCGGCGCGCGATCGCCCGCATCGCGGCGTGCGAGAACGCGTCGACCGCCGGCTCGATGTAGGCCGGGAAGGACTCCGACTCCACCGCGATCCGGAAGATCCGGGGCGCCTCCAGCCGCCGCATCGGATTCGCCATCAGGGCGAGGCCGAAGCCGAAGCCGAGCATCGGGTACGCCGTCAGCATCGGCTCCGGCACCTGCTCGAGCACGGACAGGAAGCGATCGGTCGTGTAGGCGTCCGGGTTCGTGATCACCAGCGAGACGAACACGCGGTCGGCGAGCGCGTAGTCCTGCCCGTCGACGGCGAAGCGCAGCGCCTGGTCGACGACCTCCTCGTTCCGCAGCAGCCAGAGCGCCGTCGTCACGCAGGAGCGTCGGAACCGCTCCGAGTCCGCCACGGCGTGGGTGCGGAAGGTGTCGCGGATGGTCTCGACGTACTGGAAGACCAGCCGCTGCTGCGCGTAGGGGATCCAGCGCCCGAAGCCGTCGCGCTCCAGCGCGTCGAGCATCGCCGGGGTGTCCTCGTGGCCGCTCAGCTCGCGGGCCAGCTCGATGTCGACGTAGGGCGGGACGCTGGTGTCGGTGACGAACCGCCGCACGACCGGGTCGGGCAGCAGCGCGTCGAGCCTCGCCGCCACGACGGCCTGCCACTCCGTCGAGTCGAGCCGAGGGATCCGGCCGAGCTGCGACAGCGCCAGCACGACCGCGCGGACCGTCAGCGGGAAGCCCTTCGTCGCGTCCACCACGGAGCGGGCCAGGCGCTCGTCGACGATGCCGGCCTGCGCGCTGATCAGCGCGCCGACCTCGTCCGCGTTGAGCGCGAGCTCGCCGAGCGTGACCACCCGCACGATCCCGCTGCCGGGCAGCTCGAGGTCGACCAGCGCGGTCTGCGCCCGGGTGGTGACCATGAGTCGCAGGCCGGGCACCGCCGCGATGAGCCGGGCCAGATCCTCGTCGATCTGCGGCGCGATCTCGCCGAGGTGCTCGTACGCGTCGAGCACCAGGACGACGCGGCCGGCCTGGGCGAACAGCTCGCCGGCGATCCGGACCGGGTCGGCGGTCATGCCGAGCTCCTCCTCGACCTGCGCGCCGACCTCGCGGGTCAGCCCGCCGCGGCGCACCGCGCTCGCGGCGACGTGCCGCCAGAACGTGTGGCGGGTCGTCAGACCGCGCTCGAGCGAGATCCAGAGCAGCCGCTCCACCGGCTCCCGCTGCAGCGCCCAGCTGCGCAGCAGGGTGGTCTTGCCCGAGCCGCTCGGCCCCTGCAGCACGCAGACCCTCACCGACGCGGCATCGAGGATCCGGTACAGCCGCGGCCGATCGACCACGCCCGTGATCGCCGCGGCGGCGCTGGGGTCGGTGGAGGTCATCGGACCATTCATACCAACGCGACGCGAGAACGGCGAATGCCGTCAGCCGGCGAGCGGCGCGTCGACGGTCTGCCCGACCAGGAAGTGCCACCCGAGCCACCACCAGAAGAGCACCAGCGTCACCCGCGGCGCGCGCTCGGCCAGGATGCCGTCGAGCAGCTCGGTGACCGTCCCGATCCCCCAGCGCGGCACGCGGGCGCCGATCGCGAGCAGCACCGCCGCGACCAGGCAGAGCAGGTAGATGCCGATGGTGACGTCACGCATCGCGCGCGGACCTCCCGCGGGTCAGCAGCAGGACGCCGAGCGCGAGCCAGGCGACGGCGAACACCGCGCGGCCGAAGGGGTCGCCGAGCGCCGGGTCGAGCAGCTCCGAGATCGCCGGGTGGAGCTCCTTCGCCTCCGCCGTGAAGCGGCCGAGCAGGAACGACCACAGCTCGACGAGGCAGAGCACCAGGGCGACGCCGCCCCAGCCGATCGCGGCCCGGCGCACCCGTCGGTGCCGCGCAGCCGGATCGTCGTCGGCCGCGCGCGGCGGCGGCCGCAGCCACGCCAGCGCGACCGCGACGACGCCGACGGCGCCGACCGCGAGACCCGCCAGCAGGCCGTGCCGCGGCGCGAGGGCCAGCGTCACCGCCACCACGCCCGCGACCGCGATCGCCGCGCTGATCGGGACCGAGGGGCGCCGCGCGCCGGCCGGCACCGCGCCGGCCGCGTCGAGGGCGAGCGCGACCGCCGCGACGCCGAAGACCGCGGCGTCGAACGGCTGGGCGCGGATCACCTGGACGGTGCCGATCGCGGCGAGGATGAAGATCCACGGCGCCGATCGCAGCCAGGCCCGCCCGCGCGCCCGCTGCTCGGTCATGGACCCGACGCTACCGCGCCGGCCGCGCCGCGCCCGCCGCCACGGCAGGCCGGGCTCGATCGGCGCTCAGTCCTCGGGCCCGACCGGGTAGTGGCTGGTGATCGCGATCCGGTTCCAGGCGTTGATGACGACGACGAGCCAGGCGACCGCCGCGTGCTGCCGCTCGTCGAGGTGGGCCGCAGGGTCGACGCCGCGGTCCGGCAGCCGGCCGTGGTCGCCGATCCGGGTGACCCGCTCGGTCAGCTGCAGCGCCGCGCGCTCCGCCTCGGTGAAGTACTGCGACTCCCACCAGGCCGCGATCACGGCGAGCCGCTCGGCGCTCTCGCCGTGCGCGATCGCGTCCGCGACGTGCATCCGCAGGCAGAAGGCGCAGCCGTTCAGCTGCGAGGCCCGGATCTTCACGAGCTCCACGAGCCTCGCGTCGAGCCCCGACTCGGCGGCGGCCCGCGCCGCGCGGTCGTCGAGCTCGAGCATCGCCTGGTAGACCGGCGGGTGGACCTCGCCCAGGTTCGGGTGGGTCATGACCGCGCCCGCTCCTGCGCTCCGACGGCGCTGGACGCCGCCCAGAGGTCGATCCCGAGCTCGGTCGCGTGCTCGTCGATCGCGGCGAGCTCGCCCTCGGTCAGCGGCGGCGCCGAGGCGGCGGCGAGGTTGGCGGCGAGCTGCTCCACGCTCGACGCGCCGACCAGCGCCGAGGTCACCCTGGCGTCCCGGAGCACCCAGCTCAGCGCCAGCTGGGCGAGGCTCTGGCCGCGGTCCGCGGCGATCGCCGACAGCGCGCGCAGCCGCGCCCTGGTGTCCTCGTCGAGCGGTGTGCTGCGCATCGAGCCGGGCGATGAGGCGCGCGAGCCGGCGGGGATGCCGTCCAGGTAGCGGTCGGTGAGCAGGCCCTGCGCGAGCGGCGAGAACGCGATGCAGCCCACCCCGAGCTCGCCCAGCACGTCGAGCAGGCCGTGCTCGACCCAGCGGTTCACCATCGAGTAGGAGGGCTGGTGGATGAGCAGCGGCGTGCCGAGCCCGGCGAGGATGCGCGCCGCCTCCCTGGTGCGCTCCGGCGAGTAGGAGGAGATGCCGACGTAGAGCGCCTTGCCCGAGGTCACGGCTGTGTGCAGCGCGCCCATCGTCTCCTCGAGGGGGGTCTCCGGGTCGGCGCGGTGCGAGTAGAAGATGTCGACCGTCTCGACGCCGAGGCGCCGCAGCGACTGGTCGAGCGAGGCGAGCATGTGCTTGCGGGAGCCCCACTCCCCGTACGGACCCGGCCACATGTCGTAGCCGGCCTTGGTGGAGATGACCAGCTCGTCGCGGTGCCCGCGCAGGTCGCCGCCGAGGATGCGCCCGAAGTGCTCCTCGGCGCTGCCGTGCGGCGGCCCGTAGTTGTTCGCCAGGTCGAAGTGGGTGACGCCGTGGTCGAATGCGTGCCGGACGATCGCGCGCTGGGTCTCGAAGGGCCGGGTCTCGCCGAAGTTCTGCCAGAGGCCGAGTGAGATCTCGGGCAGCTGCAGGCCGCTGCGCCCCACGCGGCGGTAGCGGGCGCCCTGGTAGCGGTCCGCGGCCGGGACGTGCTGGGTCGGGAAGTCGGGGACGTAGGTCATGCTCGCTCCTGGGGGGCTTCGGGGGCGCGGTGCCGCGCGGCGGCGGCGGGGTGGGTGCCGGGCAGCCGGCTCTCGCCGAACAGCCGCTGCCGCAGCGTACCGCCGACCGGCACGGGCGGCACGGCGCCGCGGGCGCGCAGCGCCGGGACGACGCGGTCGACGAAGTCGCGGTAGGAGCCGGGGCTGACGAACGGCGTGAAGTTGAAGCCGTCGAGGCCCGTGCGCTCGACGAGGTCGACCATCTCGTCCGCGATCTGCTCGCCCGAGCCGAGCAGGATGAACTCGCGCATGCCGCGGCGCGCGAATTCGGCGAACGCCTCGGCGGCGGTCGCGCCGTCGAAGCGGGTGAGCTGGGTGCGGCTCTGCTGGGTGGACAGCGAGGACACCTCGGTCTCGGGGGCGAGCGCCGCGAGGTCGATGCCGGTCATCTGCGCGAAGTACACCCGCGCCGCGTCCTCGTGCACGTAGGACAGGTAGTCGTCGAGCCGGCGCTGCGCGTCGGCGCGGTCGAGACCGACGACCGCGGAGAGGCCGGCGATCGCCTTCACCGAGGCGGGGTCCCGTCCGGCCTCCTCGACGAGCCGGTGCAGCGTGCGGACCTGCTCGGCGACCGCCTCGGCGTTCCGGCCCTGCACGAAGACGACCTCGGCGTTCCGGGCGGCGAAGGCGAGTCCGGCGGGCGAGGCGCCGGCCTGGAAGATGACCGGCGTGCGCTGCGGCGACGGCTCGCAGTTGAAGTAGCCCTCGACGTCGAAGTAGCGCCCGTGGTGGACGACCTTGTGCACCTTGGCCGGGTCGGCGTAGATGCGGCGGCGCTGGTCGGCGAGCACCGCGCCGTCCTCCCAGGAGCCCTCGAACAGCTCGTAGGAGAGCTGCAGGTACTCCTCGGCCACGGCGTAGCGCTCGTCGTGCGGGATGAGCCGCTCGGCGCCGAACAGGTCCTTGACGACGGTCGCCGTCGTCGTGACGACGTTCCACGCGATGCGCCCGCGGGTCAGGTGGTCGAGCGTCGCGAACCGCCGCGCGTTCGCGTACGGCGCCTCGTAGGTGCTCGAGCTGGTGACGGCGAAGCCGAGCCGGTCGGTGGCCAGCGCCAGCGCCGGGATGAGCAGCATCGGGTCGTTCTTCGGGATCTCCGCGGCCTGCTCGAAGGCGACGGCGGGCGTCTCTCCGTTCAGGTGCGGATAGCCGTAGGAGTCGGCGAGGAACAGGAAGTCGAAGCCGCCGCGGTCGAGCAGCCGGGCGAGCTCCACCCAGTAGTCGAGGTCGGTGTAGCGGACGGTGTGCTGCTCCGGATGCGCCCAGAGGCCCTGGCTGGTGAGGTTCACCCCGTTGATCTCGAATGCGCCGAGCACGATGCCGGTCATGCGCCCCTCCTCGTCGTCCGCGCGGTCATGCCGCCGCCTCGGCCGCGAGCCACGCGGCCAGGTCCGTCTCGAGCGCCGCGCGGCCGGTCGCGGACAGGCCGGGCACGAGGGCGCCGGCGCCGGCGAGGCCGGCCAGCGCCTCGTCGGAGAGCCCCCACACCTCGCGGGCGACCTCGTACTGCGCGACGACGTCGCTGCCGAGCCAGAGCGAGTCGTCGGCGTTCAGCGTCACCGGCACGCCCGCGGCCGCGAGCGCCGGGGCCGGGTGCGCCGCGAGCGCGGCGACGACGCCGAGCGCGACGTTCGACACCGGGCAGACGTCGAGCACGATCCGCTCGGCGGCCAGGCGGGCGACGAGCTCCTCGTCCTCGACGGCGCGCACGCCGTGCGAGATCCGGGTGGCGCCGAGCTCGTCGAGCGCCTCGCGGACGCTCTCCGGGCCGCCGGTCTGGCCGGCGTGCGAGACCACCTGGAGGCCGGCGTCCCGCGCGATGCGCGCGGCGCCGGCGAACCGCGCGAGGCCGGCCGGCTCGACGAAGCCGGCGGTGCCGAGGGCGGTGACGCCCCGGCCGGCGAGCACGGCGGCGATCCGGGCGAGCTCGGCGGCGATCGCCTCGTCCTGGTCGGTGTTGATGGTGAGGTTCGCGCCGACCTCGATGCCGTGCTCCGCGCCGGCCGCCTGCAGCGCGTCGACGGTCGCGCGGGCGACGGTCTCCAGCGATCCGAGTCGCGGCGCGTAGAGCTGCGGCTCGATCGCCGGCTCCAGGAAGCGGACGCCGGCCTCGGCCTCGGCGCGCACCAGCGCCCGGCACAGTCCGGCGAGGTCGTCGAGGTCCTCGACGAGCTGCGGGACGGTCCCGTACGCGTCGAAGAAGTCCCAGACCGTCTCGAAGCGGTCCGGGACGGCGAACGCGGCGCCCCGTCGCCGCGCGAGCGCCTGGACGGCGGGCAGCGGATAGGACCCGTCGAGGTGGACGTGCACGTGCACCTTCGGCAGCTCGCGCAGGGACCGGCTCACGAGCGCCACCGCCTCGCCGCGGAGCGCTCCAGTCGGCTCGCCCCCGCGTACGCGGCGACCGACAGGGCGACCGCGACGGCGACCGCCGCCCAGGACCCCGGCGTGTCCAGCGCGACGCGGCGCTCGCTGAGCAGCCGGCCGAGGCCGCCCTGGCCCATCAGCCACTCGGCGCTGATGCCGATCAGGATCGCGTTCGCCGCCGCGAGGCGCAGCGCCAGCAGCAGCGACGGCACCGACGCGGGCAGCGCGAGCCGGGCGAGCACGGTGAGCCGGCCGGCGCCGTGCAGCCGGAACACGTCGTCGCTGCCCGCCGGCCGCGCCCGCAGGCCGCTCAGCGCGAGCACGTACACCGGGAAGAACGCCATCAGCACGCAGGAGACGACGACCGTGACCGGGCCGTAGCCGAACACGCTGCCGACGATCGGGATGAACACCACGATCGGCACCGTCGGGATGAGCAGGGACAGCGGCGAGAGCATCGCGGACAGCCACGGCACGAGCGACACCACGACCGCCAGCAGCAGTCCGATCAGGCCGCCGATCGCGACGCCGCCCGCGGCGATCGCGAGCGTGATCCCGGCCGCGGCGAGGTAGTCCCCCGGGCCGGCGGCGAGCGCGCCGAGCACCGCGAGCGGGCTCGGCGCGACGATGAGCGGCACCTGGCCGAGGGAGATCCAGAGCTGCCAGAGCACGATCAGCGCGACCGGGACCGCGATCCCGAGCAGCACGCCGGTCGCCCGGCGCATCCGCGGCGCCTCGGCGCCCGCGACGCCCTCGCGGCCGAAGCGGCGGGACGCGAGCCGCTCCAGCGCGGTCGCGATCGCGTAGCCGGCCAGCGAGATGACGACGCAGACGACGGCCGCCGCCCAGAGCTGCGCGTACTGGATGTTCCGCATCGAGGAGACCATCACGACGCCGAGCCCGCGATCGGCGCCGAACCACTCGCCGAGCACGGCGCCGAGCAGCGCGGCCGGGACCGCCAGGCGCAGTGCGTCGGCGAGGGCGGGCGCGGCGCTCGGCAGCTGGAGCCGGAGGAACCGGACGCCCGCGGAGGCGCCGTGCAGGCGGAACACGTCCCGGCTGGAGGAGGCCGCGGAGCGGAAGCCGTCGCTCGCGACGACGACCGTGCTGAACAGCACCGAGAGCGCCGCGAAGACCTCCGGGATCACCGGGCGCGTCGGCAGGCTCATCAGCACCGGGCCGATCGCGACGATCGGGATCGCGTTGACGAGCACCGCGGTGCGCACCACGACGCTCGTCGTCGAGGGCAGGAACGCGGTGATCGCGGCGACCGCGAGGCCGATCGCGAGGCCGATCAGGCCGCCGACGAGGGCGCGCAGGCCGGTCGCCGAGGCGGCGCGGCCGAGCAGGTCGGCGCGGTCGACGAGCGTGCCGGCGACCTCGGTCGGCGGCGGGATCGAGCGGCCGAGCAGGTCCGTGACGCCGACCAGCTGCCAGAGCGCGAGCAGCAGCAGGACGCCGAGCACCCCGAGGCCGAGCCGGGCGCCGAGGCGCGTGCTCACGCCGGCTCCCCCGCCGCCGCGGTGGGATCGTCCTCGTCGAGGGCGGCGGTGAGCTCCGCGGCCAGGCGGAGGAAGCCGGGGTCGGCGAGGATCGACCGCTCGCGCTGGCGCGGGAACGGCACCGGCATCGTCAGCTTGACCCGGCCGGGCCGCCCGGTCATGACGACCACGCGATCCGCGAGGAACAGCGCCTCCTCGACCGAGTGGGTCACGAGCAGCGTCGTCGAGCGCTCCGCGTCCAGGATGCGGGCGAGCTCGACGTTCAGCCGGTGGCGGGTGACCGCGTCGAGCGCGCCGAACGGCTCGTCGAGGAGCAGGACGCGCGGGCGCAGCACGAGCGATCGGGCGATGGACACGCGCTGGCGCATGCCGCCGGAGAGCTCGCCGGGGCGGGCGCGGGCGAAGCCGGAGAGCCCGACCAGCTCGATGAGCGCCTCGATGCGCTCCGGCTCGACGCGGCGCCGGGTCAGGCGGTACGGCAGCGCGATGTTGTCCCGGACGGAGAGCCACGGCAGCAGCGCGTTGTCCTGGAAGGCGACCGCGAGCCCTCCGTCCCGGCCGAGCCGCTGCGGCTTGGTGCCGTCGACGGCGACCGAGCCCTCGTCGGCCCGCTCCAGCCCGGCGGCGATGCGCAGCACGGTCGACTTGCCGCAGCCGGAGGGGCCGAGCAGGGCGACGAACTCGCCTCCGGAGACCTCGAGCGAGAAGTCGTCCAGGGCCTGGACCTGCGTCGAGCGGGAGACGAAGCGCTTCCGGATGCCGGACAGCGCGATGCCCGTCGGTGCCATGGACCGTCCTCCCGAGGTGTGTCGAGCCGACTGTAGGCGCAGCGCCGCATCGGTCTCCAATGCGCGTGCCCACTGATGTCATAAGATCGGTGAATAACCTCCGCCGAGCCCTGGAGGCGGCCGTGCTGGACCTCGAGCTGCTGCGCCGGTTCGTCGCCGTCGTCGACACGCGCTCGTTCACGATCGCGGCACGGGAGCTGCGGATCTCGCAGCCGGCGCTGAGCCAGGGCATCGCCCGGCTGGAGCGGGAGCTCGGCTGCCGCCTCGTCGAGCGGAACCGTCGTGACCCGAGCACCGGCGTGCTCGTGACGGCCGCGGGAGCCACGCTGCTGCCCGAGGCGCTCGCGCTGATCGCCGCCGCCGAGCGCGCCGAGGCCCGCACGCGCCGCGCCGCGAGCAGCCCGCGGCGGCAGGTCATCACGATCGGCTTCTCCCCCGGCACGCCCCCCGCGCTGCTCGACGCGGCGCTCACCTCCGGCGCGGACGGCATCGAGGTGGTCGCCGTGCAGCTGGCGTGGGGGCGCGAGCACGAGGCGCTCGTCGACGGCTCGGCGGACCTGGCGCTGCTGCAGTACCCGCTCGGCGCCGAGCTGCCGCAGTGCGTGCTGCGCGAGCTCGCGCGCGTCGACCGGGTCGCGCTGCTGCCCGTCGACCACCCGCTCGCCGCCCGTCCCGAGGTGCGGCTCGCCGATCTCGCCGGGGAGCCGATCCTCGACCCCGGCTTCGAGGACGGCCCGGTCGGGTTCCGCGAGCTCTGGCTGGGCCTGCCCCGTCCCGAGGCCGCGCCGATCGGGCGCGTCGTCGGCCCGCCGAAGGCGACCGTCGACGAGATGTACGCGTTCGTCGCCGCGCACCGCGGCATGGCGATCACGACCGCGGCGGTGCCCGACGTCTACCAGCGCGGGGACGTCGTCGCCCGCCGGATCGTCGACCTCGACGCCGTCGCGCTCGGCCTCGGGCTGCTCGCCGGAGATCGCCGCGCGGGCGTGCTGCGGACGGCGTCGGCCATGGTGGAGCGGATCACGGCGCAGGGCGGTTGAGCCCGTCACCCGCCCCGGCTCGGGCCCGGAGCCGACGTCATTCGATCCGCTTATGAGCGCATTGGCACAACGGATTGGAGTCGCGGGGCGACGGCTGCCTAGAGTCGCAGCGACCCTCCCCGCACCCTCGAAGGAGACCGCCGTGCCTCGGATCCGATCCCGCGCCCTCGCCGGCGTCGTCGCCCTCGCCGCCGCGGGGCTCGCTCTCGTCGGCTGCTCGGGCGGCGGGAACGCGCCCGGCCCGGAGGGCGCCACCGCCATCTCGTTCCAGCTCGACTGGGTCAAGGACACCGGCTTCGCGGGCATGTTCGTCGCGGACGCCGACGGCTACTACGCCGAGGAGGGGCTCGAGGTCGATTTCCTGGACGGCAGCGACGTGGCCTCGACCGCGGCGGTCATCGCCGGCGGCGGCGCGGAGATCGGCATCGTCTCGAACCTCGCGCGCTTCGTCGACGCGATCGGCACCGGCGCCGACCTCGTCGTCGTCGGCGCGCTCTACCAGCAGTCGCCGGCCGGCCTGATGACCGTGCCGCCGCTGACGGTGAAGAGCGCCGAGGACCTCGTGGGCCTGCGCATCGGCACGGACGAGTCCGGCACCGCCGACATCGACACGCTGTTCAAGGTCAACGGACTGCAGCCCGACTGGGAGGACGTCCGCGTCGGCTACGACGCCGCGCCGCTGTTCGACGGCCAGATCGACGCGTACTACGCCTATGTCACGAACCAGCCGATCCCCTACCAGCTGCAGGGCATCGACGTGAACACCGTGACCTTCGCGGACCTCGGCTTCGAGTCCTACGCTGGGCTGATCGTCACGACCCGCTCCTTCTTCGAGGAGCACCGCGACGCCGTGGTCGGCTTCGTGCGCGCCACCCAGCGGGGCTGGCAGGCGACGATCGACGACACCACCGCGGCGGCGAAGACGGTCATCGCCTCCTACGGAGCCGACCTCGGCCTCGACGAGCCGACCCAGGTCGCCTCGCTCGACGCGATGATCCCGCTCATCCAGAGCGCCTACACCGCCTCGAACGGCCTGCTCGCGATGGACCCCGCGGCGCTCGCCGGGCCGATGACCGACGCGCTCGTCGCCTCCGGCCGCACCGGCCTGCCGGACTTCGGCAAGGTGTTCGACGCCACGGTGGTCAAGGACGCGAAGAAGTAGCGGGCGGGCAGCGCCGGTCGTGGCGCCCCGTCGAGACCGATCGGGAGTGCGGCCTCGGCTCGGGCTCTGGCCCGGCTCGCGGAGACCGACGATGTAGGCGTGCATCGCTGGCACGCCGATCGAGTGGGTGTCTAGGGCGATGCGGGCGCCATGTCGGGGAAAGCGAGGGATTTGAGCCTGCGACCCCTTGGAGGGTTTCTCGGGGTCTCGCCTTAGCTCGCTTGGCCTCGGAATCCGCCGGGATTCCTAGTCTGATCAGGGATTCCAGGCTGACGCCGTGGGGCTAGTGTATCGGGTCGGCTCGGGGTGGATCGAGTGATTTCGGGGAGTAAATGCCGGGTTTCTGGTGGGGGTCAAATCGCGCTGCGGAACCGGGCCGCAAGGATCGAGGTCGTTGCCTCGACGTCGACGGTGCCGGTCGATGCACTCAGCTTGTCGACGAGCTTCTTCGGCCAGAGCACTTCGACGCCACGCAGCCTGAAGGAGCCCCCGATCAGCGGCCAGTCCGCTTCCACGAAGCAAAGGGCCCCAATGACCGGGACGGCGTCCGCCATGGAGCGGACCTGCTCGACCTGCCACTCGACGCCGTCGACGAGCTTGGTCTTGTCGCGGCCTCCGACGACGAGCTTCTCGACTCGTGGACGCAGGATTCCGCCCTCGACGCGCAGCTCCGGCCGGCCCTTGTAGCGCTTCGAGTCGACCACCCAGATGCCGCCCGGCGTGATAACAAGGTGGTCGATGTTGGCGCGGGTACCCGGGATTCGGCGGTCGTGCAGCACGCGAATCTTCGCTGAGGCGATGCCATCCAGACCGGCACCGACGCGCTCCTCCCCCGCCGCGCCGCTGCTCCAAGCACGGGTGCTCTGAGGCTCATCGGAGAGCGCGACGGCGATGCCGCCGAAGCGCCCCCACCGTTGACGAATGTGCTGCTCGTCCTTGGCTCGGCGGCGCTCATACTCGCGGCGGGCCGAGCCGCCGGCGGTTCCCTGCTCCTCGTCCATTGCCCCTCCGCCGGCCCGTGCCCGCAGGAATAGTCTTCCAAACAAACTACGCGGGTCCGATTCCCGTCCGCCCCTCCACATCCGGCCAGAAATGGAAACCGATTCCGGCGTACTCGCCGGTGTACGGCACGGAGACGCTGGTCGAAAACCTCGCCTCACGTGGAGGCAGGCGTCGCGCGCCAGACGTCATCGATCGGCCGGCCCTAGGGCGGCCCCTCGCCCTATTGTCCCGCGACCACAAGCTGTATGCCCGGCGTGAGCGGACATGGCGTGAAACGCGGCAGTATTGGTGGTGTCTTTCGGCCTGCTCCATGGATAACTTGTGACCAAATCTGCGTTCTCTGCGAAATCGATTTCCCGTCAACGCTTCAACGCGTTCGCCGGCTATGCGCGACGTCCGGAGTTGCCGCTATTCGGTGAGGAAGTCGAGTGGTTCGAGGCTGGTGAAGCTGAACTATTCGCCGCAATGATTCGCGACACCGACAACGAGTACTCGGTAGTCCTGATGGCTGCGGATCTCAGTGGTCGGTACAGATGGATCGGACAAACGGCGTTCGTCGCGTCTGCCGACGAGGCTCGGACCGATGTCGACACACGTGCTTGTGAGGTCCTCGAGGATCTCGATCGCCGTCGGGTCCAAGGCGACGAGGGCAAGCCGATCGATTTTTTCGTCCCGGAGGTTGCTGAGGCGAGGTTGGACCCCGGGTTCGTCCAACTCGCGAATTCGGACGGATGGCGGGCGGCGCGTGAGCTGGTCGGCATTTTCATGCGCTGGTACGAGAACCAAGACGGGAACTTCGTGCAGCAGTTCCAATCCGACGGGTTCGATGCTCGGGTATGGGAGTTGTATCTGTTCGCGACGCTTGTGGAGGCCGGCCACGAGGTCGTCCAGCCGTCCCCCGCTCCTGACTTCCGAGCTCGAAGCCTAGTCGGCAGGGTGCTTGTCGAGGCCACGACGATCAATCCGTCCAGGGATGCGAGCGGAGCGCTGCTGCCATCCATGCGACCGACGACCCGAGCAGCTGTCCAGGACTACGTTGACAACTACCTGCCGATCCGTTTTGCCGGACCGCTCACGGCCAAGCTCGGAAAGCATTATTGGGAGAAGCCGTGGTGGGAGTCCCTCCCGTTCGTGATCGGGATCCAGGACTTCCACGAGCCTATGTCGATGACCTATAGCGGCCAGTCTCTCGCGCGCTACCTCTACGGCGCCGGCGAGGAGGGTCAGCCGGGCGAACCGGCTACACCCGTGACGCATCACACCTGGGGCGAGAAGGTCATCGACTCGAACTTCTTCGCCGAGCCGGGGTCCGAGCATGTCTCGGCAGTGCTGTTCAACGCGAACGGCACGCTCTCGAAGTTCAATCGGATCGGCACCGGCGCAGGCCTCGGAGAGAGCAGGGCGAAGATCCTTCACTCTGGTCATGAGCTACAGCCGGACGGATGGGTTGCGTTCGCGCGTGAGGTCTCGGAGGGCTACGAGGAACGCTGGATCGACGGTCTACAGATCTACCACAACCCCAATGCCCTACATCGCCTCGACCCCGACCACTTCCCCGACGCCGCCCACTACTGGTGGGAGGATGGACGGGTTCGGGGAGTGCTGCCCGTCGGGCATTTGCTCGCGTCGAAGACGGCCGTCATCAACTTGGTCTAGCCGTAGCCAACACTTCGTCCATTCCATGCGACCTAAGGTCGCCTATGCGTGGGAGCCGTAACGGGCCAGCATCTCCGCTACGCCCTCCCACTGAGCCGCGTTCCAACTCTTGTACCACCTCGGGCGATGCTGCGGTCACCGCAAGAGCGGCGTGGAGCCTCTCAGAGCATGAATCCGAGGAAGCCGATCAGCACGGCCGCGGCGATGAACCAGATCCAGTACCGCGAGGCCCGAGGGACGGAAGGCGCGATCAGCTGGATCGGCCGGGGCGGAGCGGGAACGAGGTCATGGTCCTCGTCGGTGTCGATGGACGCGGCATAGGCCTCCTCGCCGGGAGCGTCGTATCCGGGCAGGCCAGATGGGTTACCGGGAATGTAGCCGCGATCGTTCACCATCCACCTCCAGTCACAAGTCAAGTCTCGCCAAGACCCCCGACATCCCCGTGGTTTCCGCACCGACCTCGACCCGGCTGCCGAGCCAATGGTCAAGTCCCGGGGAGTGGTGTAACGACGGATCCTTCGGTTAGGCGCTGAGCGC
>ERZ778028.781-NODE-781-length-51398-cov-9.239663_pt1 | contig 51398 bp, 37 predicted proteins | sample MGYA00375758_ERZ778028 | MGnify/ENA primary metagenome ERZ778028 (study PRJEB29350, sample SAMN05389828) | bioreactor metagenome | isolation source: Thiocyanate bioreactor | place: South Africa: University of Cape Town | collected 2014-03-17 ...
TCGAGAAGGCGCACCCCGAGGTGTTCGACGTGCTGCTGCAGGTGCTCGACGACGGCCGGCTCACCGACGGCCAGGGCCGCACCGTCGACTTCCGGAACACCATCCTGATCCTCACCTCGAACCTCGGCTCGATGTACCTGGTGGACCCCGACCTCGAGTGGTCGGAGAAGCACGCCGCGGTGATGGACCTGGTCCGCAAGTCGTTCAAGCCCGAGTTCGTCAACCGGCTCGACGACATCGTCGTGTTCGCCCCGCTCACGCGGGAGGAGCTCGGCCAGATCGTCTCGCTGTACGTCGACCGGCTCGAGCGCCGGCTCGCGCAGCGCCGACTCCAGCTCGCGGTCACGCCGGAGGCGCGGAGCTGGCTCGCCGAGCGCGGCTACGACCCGGTGTACGGCGCGCGGCCGCTGCGCCGCCTCATGCAGCGGCAGATCGACGACGCGCTCGCGAAGGCGCTGCTGACCGGGCAGATCCGGGACGGCGACGTGGTGCGCGTGGAGGTCGCGCCGGACGGCGAGTCGCTCGTCGTCGACCGGGCCGAGCTCTGATGCCCGCGGCGGTCTCGATCGGCCTCGCCGGCGGCGTGCCGGTCCAGGCGATCGTCGAGACCGCGACGGCGGCCGAGCGCGCCGGCCTGCGCGCCCTCTGGCTGAACGAGACGCCGGGCGTCGACGCGCTCGCCGGGCTCGCCGCCGCCGCCGCGACCGAGCGGCTGCTGCTGGGGGTCGGCGTGGTGCCGCTGGACCGGTTCCCCGCCGACGTCCTCGCGGCGCGCGTCGAGCGCGCCGGCATCCCGCCCGAGCGGCTGCTGCTCGGCGTCGGCTCCGGCCGGGCCCCGCACGCGGCGGCCCTCGTCGAGCGCGGGGTCCGCGGCCTGCGCGACCGGGTGGGCTCGCCGATCCTGGTCGGCGGGCTCGGGCCGCTCGTGCGCCGGGTCGGCGCCGAGCTCGCGGACGGGCTGCTGCTGAACTGGCTGCCGCCGGACGCGGCCGCGGCGGCCGCGGACGACGCCCGGCGGCAGGCGGCCGCGGCGGGCCGGCCCCGCCCGCACGTCGCGCTCTACGCGCGCACCGCGATCGATCCCGCGGCGCACCCGGCGCTCCGCGCCGAGGCCGAGCGCTACGCGGCCTTCCCCGGCTATGCCGCGAACTTCGCCCGCATCGGCCGCGGGCCGCTGGACGGCTCGATCCTCGCGGCCGACGCCGCCGGGCTCCGCGCCGGCGTCGCGGCCTACGCCGCCGCGGTCGACGAGCTCGTGCTGCGCGCGATCACCGCGAACGGCACTCCGGCCGAGATCGGTCGCCTCGTCGACGCGGTCGCGGCCACGGCCTAGCGCGCCAGCGCGGTCCCGATCGCGTCCCGGATCAGCGGGATCAGCGTGGACACCCAGGTCGCGGTCAGGTGGTCCTTGTCGCGGTAGACGTTCGCGCCGCCGATCACGGCGCCGCAGTCCTCCCCCGGGCAGTAGACGTCGCTGAGGTCGACGACGGCCGCGGCGCTCGTCGCCCCCGCCGCGCGCAGCGGATCGTCCGCGTCGAGCCCCTCCGCGCGCGGCACCGTGCAGTCCGCCGCGTCGCCGCGCTGCCGCAGGCACTTGTTCGGGTCGTCCGACCAGGAGGGGTTGTCGACGACGGCGACGATCGGCGACCCGGCCGCGGTCCACGCCGCGACGAGCCCGTCGACCGCCGCGGGCGCGCCGCCGCGATAGACCGTCTGCGCGAACGCGGTCGTCACGATCGCGTCGAACGACGCCTCGCCCGCGAGCTCGTCGGCGAGCCGCTGCTGGAACTGCGCGCACCCCTCCCCGAAGGCGCCGCCCTCCGCGAGCGGCGCCGCGTTCCACGGGCAGGCGCCCTTGAGATAGGTGGTCAGCGACCAGCCCTCGGCATCGGCGAGCGCGATCATCGCGTCCAGGTACTGGTAGGCGTGGCTGTCGCCGATCAGCGCCACCCGGGGGGCGTCCGGCCGGTCCGAGCCGAAGACGCAGGGTCGCAGCGTCGGGTCGTTGAGCTGCGACAGGCACTCCGGGTGCTGCGGCGAGTCGGCGCCGGCGAAGCCCCAGCTCGGGATGATCGCGTCGGCGAGCTCCGGGTTCTCGCAGCCGTCGAGCGCGGCGGCGGCGCCGAAGCACGCCGGCGGGTCGGCCTGCACCTCGGCGAGCTGCGCCGCCTCCGCCCGGTACCGCGGGTCCTGGACCGCCCACGCGGCGCCGATCACGAGCGCCGCGACGCCCATCAGGGCGACCGACGCGACGGCGGTGCGCCGCGCCCGGTGCTCGGTGAGCGTCCGCCAGCGCCGCGCCGGGTCCTCGACCAGTCGCTTGGTGCCCCAGGCGAGCAGGATCGCGGCGACGAGCAGCAGCACGCGGTTCCACCACTGCAGCGGCCAGCCCGGGATGTAGGGCGCGACGATGATGAGCGGCCAGTGCCACAGGTAGAGCGAGTAGGAGATGTCGCCGAAGAAGCGCATCGGCGCGATCGCGAGCACGCGGCCCGGCAGCCACCAGCCGTCCGATCGCCGCGCGGCGATCGCGAGCGCGGTGCCGAGCACCGGGATCATGGCGATCCAGCCGGGGAAGGCGGTCTGCCGGTCGAAGAACCAGCCGGCGCCGAGCACGAGCAGCACGCCGAGCCAGCCGACGATCGCCGACAGCCAGCGCGCGGAGGGGCGGATGGCGGGCAGCAGCGCGAGGAGCGCGCCGACCGCGAACTCCCACATCCGGGTGTAGGTCGTGAAGTACGCCGGCGGGCCGATCAGCTGGGTGAGCACGCCGCTGAGGATGTAGCTCGCGAGGCCGACGACCACCACCGCCCAGAGGATCGCCCGGCGGCGGCGCCCCGCGGGATCGCCCGCGGCGTGGCCGACGTCGCCGACCGCGGCCGTGCGCCGCGCGACCCCGCGTGCCGCGAGCCAGGCCGCGAGCAGCAGCAGGAGCGGCCAGACCACGTAGAACTGCTCCTCCAGCGACAGCGACCAGTAGTGCTGCGCGATCGACTCGTGCCCGCCCGCGAGGTAGTCGGTGGAGGCGCCGACGAGCGCCCAGTTCTGCACGTAGAACGTCGAGGCGAGCAGCTCCCTGACGTTCGTCGGCATCGAGGAGACCGGCATCAGCGTCAGGCACAGCACCGCCGACACGATGATGACGAGGATCGCCGCCGGCAGCAGCCGGCGGGCGCGCTTCGCCCAGAACGTGCCGAGCCGGACCCGCCCGGTGGCGGCGATCTCGCGGACCAGCTGCCCGGTGATGAGGAAGCCCGAGATGACGAAGAACACGTCGACGCCGATGTAGCCGCCGGTGAGTCGGCCGGGCCAGATGTGGAAGACGACGACGAGCAGCACCGCGATCGCGCGGAGCCCCTGGATGTGCGGCTCGAAGTGGTCCGGCCGGGGCGTGCTCACCCAGCCGAGGCTACCGGCGACCCGCCGTCGCACCGGTCCGCCGGGCCGGGGTCGCACCGGCTCAGAAGACCATCGGCCGGTCCGCGTCGTCCTCGTCGCCGTCGAGGTCGACGTCGACGGCGACGGGCACGTGGTCGCTCGGCGCCTCGCCCTTGCGCTCCTCGCGGTGGATGGCGGCGTCCGTGACGGCCTCGGCGAGGGCGGCGGAGGCGAGCACGAAGTCGATCCGCAGCCCCTCGTTCCGCGGGAAGCGCAGCTGCTGGTAGTCCCAGTAGGTGTAGCCGGTGGGCACGATGGGCCGCACGACGTCGGCGAGGCCGGCCGTCAGCAGCGCGGAGAACGCGGCGCGCTCCGGCTCCGAGACGTGCGTCGAGACGCCGGGGACGATGGTCGGGTCGCCGTTGTCGGCGTCGGTCGGCGCGATGTTGAAGTCGCCGACGAGCGCGAGCGGCAGCGCGGGCTCGGCGGCGAGCCAGCCGGCGGCCGCCGCGCGGAGCGCCTCGAGCCAGTCCAGCTTGTAGCGGTAGTGCGGGTCGTCGAGCGAGCGGCCGTTCGGCACGTAGAGGCTCCACAGCCGCACGCCGTCGCCGACCGTCGCACCGATGGCGCGCGCCTCCAGCGGCTGGTCGGGGCCCTCCATGCCCTTCGCGAAGCCGGGCATGCCGTCGAAGGCGGTCGCCACCTCGCCGATGCCGACCCGGCTCGCGATGGCCACGCCGTTCCACTGGTTCAGGCCGTGCACGGCGACCTCGTAGCCGGCGCGCTCGAACTCGGTGTGTGGGAACTGGTCGTCCCGGCACTTGATCTCCTGCATGGCGAGCGCGTCGACGTCGGCGCGGACCATCCAGTCCACGATCCGGGCGACCCGGCTGCGGACGGAGTTGACGTTCCAGGTGGCGATGCGCACGAACCCACCGTAGGTCGATCGGCGCCGGACCGCGGCATCGAGCGCCGCACCCGCTCACTACGCTGGTCCCCATGTCCGACCGCGACGACCTGATCGGGTTCATCAAGTCCGAGGCCGTCTTCCACGGCGACTTCACGCTCACCAGCGGCAAGCGGGCGAGCTACTACGTCGACCTGCGGAGGGTCTCGCTCGACCATCGCGTCGCGCCGCTCATCGGCCGCGTCATGCTCGACCTGATCCGCGACCTCCCGGGCGTGGCCTCGGTTGGCGGGCTCACCATGGGCGCCGACCCGATCGCGTCCGCCGTGCTGCACCAGGCGGCGGCCCAGGGCGTCGCGCTCGACGCGTTCGTGGTGCGGAAGGAGCCGAAGGACCACGGCCGCGGCCGGCAGGTGGAGGGCCCCGACGTCGAGGGCCGCCGCGTCGTCGTGCTGGAGGACACCTCGACCACGGGCGGCTCGCCGCTGAAGGCCGCCGCGGCGCTGGAGCGCGCGGGCGCGACCGTCGTCGCCGTCGCGACCGTCGTCGACCGCGCCACGGACGCCCGCCAGGCGATCGAGGACGCCGGCTACGAGTACCGCTCCGCGATCGGCCTGGCGGACCTCGGCCTCGAGCCGCTCTAGGCGGCCCCGGGCGCGCGCGTGGAGGCGGAGGGCATCGGCGTCGGCCCGTGGCGGGGCCCGTGGCCGGACGACCCGCGCTACGACCCGGAGCTGCTCGCGCACGGCGACCGGCGCAACGTCGTCGACCGCTACCGCTACTGGCGCGTCGAGGCGATCGTCGCCGAGCTCGACGCGCGGCGCCACGCGCTGCACGTCGCCATCGAGAACTGGCAGCACGACCTGAACATCGGCTCGATCGTGCGCACCGCGAACGCGTTCAACGCCGCCGCCGTGCACGTCGTTGGCCGTCGCCGGTGGAACCGCCGCGGCGCGATGGTGACCGACCGCTACCTCTCGATCGAGCACCACGAGACGGTGGGCGACCTCGCGGCCTGGGCCCGCGCCCGGCGGCTGCCGATCGTCGCCGTCGACAACCTCCCGGGCGCCGTGCCGGTGCAGCGGGCCGAGCTTCCCGCGGCCTGCGTGCTGCTGTTCGGCCAGGAGGGCCCGGGACTCACGCCCGAGGCGCTCGCGGCCGCGGACCTGCGCGTCGAGATCCCGCAGTTCGGCTCGACCCGCTCGATCAACGCGGCGGCCGCCGCCGCGATCGCGATGCACGAGTGGGTGCGGCGCCACGCCGGCGCCGCGCCGGGCTGAGACCGCGTCCCGCGGCGCCCTGCGCGCTCGGCGTCGCGGATCGACGCCCCCGAACTGGGGTGGGATGAAAGCCCGTATTCACCCCGAGCGCGCCCTCGGGGTCTGGTTACCTAGTCGGGTAGCCGCTCGCTACCCGACGGAGCGGCTATTCGGCCTGCGGGGGCCAGTGCTGCAGGCCGGCGGACCAGCACTCCGAGGAAGCGTCTTGTCACGATCCCTTCGCACTCCCACGCGCTCGCGCGCCCGCAAGGGCCTGCGCCCGAACGGCTTCGTCGCCGGCCTGCTCGCCCCGCTGCTCGCCTTCGCCGGCATCGGCACGGGCGTGCTGCTCGCGGCCTCCAGTGCCTCGGCGGACGACGGCACGACGCCGACCACCTCGGTGACGAGCGTCGGCTCGGGCGGCAAGGACTTCATCCTCGCCGGGGAGAACGCCTCCTTCGACATCTCGGTGACCAACGGCTCGGGAGCCGACAAGTACAACCTCTCGCTGGCGGCGCTCGTCCCCGCCGGCGTCGACTTCGTCTCGGCGACGCTGATCGGCAGCCCCCAGCGATACACGGCGGGCATGGCCCTGCCGAACGCCACCCGGACCGGCGGCCCGACCCCGGCGACCGACTGCGTCGCGCCGCTGGTGCCGTTCGGACCGTCGAGCCCGCTGTGCGCCGTGCCGGCCGGCTACGAGTTCTGGGTCTGGCAGAACGTCGCCGACCTGCCCGACACCGCGACGGTGAGCTCGACGGTGACGGTCATGCCGTCGGCGGCGACCTTCCCGGTCGGCACCGACGCGCTGCGCATCGACGTCCAGGCCTACACCTCGAACGACCCGACGCTGCTCGCGGCCTTCGACGGCTCGACGTCGGTCGCGTCGAACGCGAACCACACGTCGAAGCCGGGCACCTCCTCGGCCACGACCGACGTCCGCGCGCTGCGCGTCACGAAGTCGGAGCCGAGCCCCGAGCAGGAGCTGCTCCGCGGCGTGCACGACAACACGACGACGTACACGATCGTCGTCGACAACACCGGCGAGGACGACACCGGCAGCGTGGTCGTGACCGACTACCTGCCGGCCGGGCTCGAGTACCTCGGCGCCGGCGTCGAGGACAACACGGTGCTCAACCCGTCGCCCTACCTGTTCCCCTCGGGCGGCGGCGGCACCCTCGAGTACCCGGGCGCGTCCTCGCTCACCGGGACCCCGCCCCCGGCGCCCAACACCGGCGACACCCCCGGACCCGGCTGGAACGGCCTCGGCGAGACGGTCGAGACGGTCTCCCTCGACGCCTCCCAGGCGACCGCGCTGGGGCTGCCCGGCCCCGGCGTCTACACCAAGGTCACCTGGACCATCGGGACGCTCTCGGGCGGCACCGCGCAGGACTTCGGTGCGAAGACGGCCGGCACCCCCGGCAGCTACACGATCCGCTACCGCGCCGCGGTGCCGCTCTTCGAGAACACGATGGACTGGCCCGGCGCGACCCCGGGGATCAACGGCGAGCAGGGCTCGAACCTCGGCAACAACACCGGCGCCTCCACGCGGCACGGCATCGGCGACCCGGACTACAACTACGCCCAGCAGTACACGAACACGGTCGGCGTCGTCGGCAGCTACCAGGGCCCGGTCACGAACCCCGGCGACGAGGTCTCCTCCGATGACGACGCGGTCACGATCGAGGCGGTCGACCTCCGGGTGATCAAGAGCGTCAACCCGGACTCGTTCTTCACCGGTGCGCTGGCGACGTATCGCCTGGATCTCGCGACGAGCGAGTACACCAGCGCCTCCGGCATCACGCTGACCGACGCGATCGCGAACGGCCTCTGCCCGGCGTTCCCGGACCAGGTGCCCCAGCCGACGCTCCTGGTGGACGGCGTCGCCAAGACCCTCTCCGAGTGGAACACCGCGGTCGGCGCCGAGTGCGCCTATCCGAACCCGGCCGGCACCGTGACCCCCAACGTGACGGTGACCTCGATCGCCTTCACCTCGGCCGACGGCTCCTTCGACGTCGAGTTCGCCGCGGCCTCGATGCCCGCGCAGAGCACCGCCGTCATCCAGTACACCGCGATGCAGCGCAGCGCCTACATCCCGGACACCCCGAGCGCCCCGCGCAACGGCGCGACGAGCTCCGGCGACACGATGGTCAACCACGTCGAGGTCACCGGCACCACGACCGCGATCCCGGCGCTGGACACCGTCGAGAGCGCCTCGGGCGCTCCGGCCTACGGCGACGAGACCGTCGCCGACGACTCCACGGCGGAGATCATCTCGCACTTCTCCGGCCTGACCAAGAAGGTGCTCGAGCGGGACAAGGACCCGGACCAGTCCAAGCCGAACAGCTCGGACAACGGCAACTGGCCCGCGGACGACTACGGCGACTGGGTCGACCACGCGAGCCAGTCCTTCGCGCTCGGCGACAGCGTCTGGTACCGGGTGCGCGTCGACTTCGCGCCGGACATCGAGACGCGCCAGCCGCGGCTGACCGACTTCCTGCCGCAGGGCGTGCAGTACGTCGGCGTCAGCTACTCCTGGGACCTGCCCGGCGTCGGCTCCGCCACCGACACCGCCACCCCGGATCCCGCCTACATCGGCGCCCCGACGGTCGGCGGCGGCGGTCCCACCGGCGGCGGCGTGCTCACGTGGCTGCTCGGCGACGTCAACCACGGCGACTCCAGCGACCGCTTCATCCCGATGGGCAGCTGGATCGAGTTCACCATCCAGGGCCGCGTCGTCGGGCAGTCGGCCTCCTCCAGCCTCGTCGACAAGCCGGAGAACCAGGCGAAGTACCAGCAGCAGAACGTCGAGGGCGACGTCTTCTTCCTCCGCGACGACGCGTCGATGGACCTCGACTACGGCGCGAGCCTGGTCGCGAAGGGCATCCGGGACGTCAACGGGAACTCGACGCTCCCGGCGCAGAGCCAGGTCGGTCCGGACGGGACGGTCTTCGGCTCCAACCGCGACGGCATCACCGTGCGGCAGACCGACGTCGTCACCTACCGCCTCGACCTCACCGCGCCCGAGACGGACCTCAAGGACTTCGTGGTCTGGGACGCCCTGCCGGTCGGGATCCGCGCCGCGGACGTCAGCGGCGTCACCGCCGCGACGGTCGAGAAGGTCGGCGTCGGTCCCTGGAGCCAGAGCCCCCTGACCAGCCCGGGGGACTTCGCCTTCGAGGTGGTGAACCCGGGCGATCCGGGCTACCCGGCCGGAGTGGCCGCCGCGTACAGCACCCGCTCGCTCGTCAAGTGGACGGTCTCCAAGGTGATCCCCGGCTCGGATCGCGACACCGACCCGGCGCTCGACACGATCCGCGGGCTCACCCTCGGCTACGCCGTCACGATCCCCGACGGCACCAACCCGCTCGGCGGGCCCGAGGCGGAGATCACCCAGGACTACGTCAACAACGCCTCGATCGTGAACTACGCGGTCGTCAACAACGGCGACGGCATGAACGGCGACGGCACCTCGACGCTGGTGCCCAAGCCGGAGGCCGCCGGGCAGGTCTCCGGCGTCCCGCCGCTGACCGGTCAGTTCGAGGTGCCCTCGGACGGCACCTACGACCCGTCGAACGTCACGGTCCGCGACGCGTCCTTCGCGAAGACGCTCGTCTCGACCGAGATCGCGCCGAGCGGCACGACGGTCACCGACTCGAACAACCCGGCGAACGCGATCGCCCAGGGCGAGTACGCGACGTTCCAGTACGCGGTGACGATCCCCGCCCACACCTCGGTCTCGAACCTGCAGCTCTCCGACGGCGGCGCCCTCGCCTACCCGTCGCCGGGCTGGGGCTCGAGCGTCACCTACGAGTACCTGGCCGGCAGCGCGCAGTTCTTCGGCCCGAGCAACACCGGCAGCGTCCCGGACACCTGCGGCGCGGGAGAGCTCACCGGCTTCACCTGCGCGGAGACCTCCGGCGCGACCCACGGCGTGCTCGCGTACTCCGGGGTCTACCAGAACGACACCGCGACCGATCAGGTCTTCCGGGTGCGGGTCACGGTCTGGGTGAAGGACACCGACGAGTCGCACCCCTCGTACACGCCGAACCTGGCGAACAACACCGACCTGCGCAACACGGCGACGTTCCGCTTCGACGACCCGGATGGCCCGGGCACGATCTCCCGGACCGCCAACGCCCAGGTGCAGTACCGCGAGCCCGCGCCGACGCTGACGAAGGCGGTGACGAACCCGCCCAGCGGGATCGTCGGCGCCAACGGCGACGTCACCTTCCGCCTCACCGCGGGCAACCAGAGCGGCCGGGTCGCGCTCTACGACGCGGTGGTCTACGACTGCGTCCCGCAGGGCTTCACCGTCCCGTCGCCGGCCTTCGTCGCCTCCTCCGGCTCGGCGTCCGTCGTCCCCGGCGGCTGCACGGTCACCGGCACCGGCGCCGGTCAGCGGGTCGTGCCGGGCGGCGGGGTCAACACGCTCATCGAGTGGAACATCGCCCGCATCAACGGCGGCGCATCGGCGACGCTCGACTTCACCGCGAAGGTGGACAGCACCGCCGGCGGCGGCGCGAGCTACGTCAACCACGCGCACCTCGTGGGCTACACGCTGCCGTCGACCCTGCCCGACGCCGCGACCCGTCGCGGCGACCGCGCCACCGGCGCCGAGGCCCCGGTGACGCTGTCGCAGGCGAGCCTCGCCAAGTCGGTGACCACGCCGAACGGCCTCGGCTCGGCGCCGGTCGGCGAGACCGTCCACTACACGCTCGTGGTGAGCCTGCCGGCGAACGCCAACTTCTACGACGTGACGCTCACGGACACGCTGCCCGCCGGCGTCGCCTACGTCCCCGGCTCGAGCGCCGTGACGATCGACTGGCAGGGCGCGCCCGACGAGCCGACCGTCGGCACCGTGGTCGGCGGCGACCTGCACGAGCCGACGATCACCGGGAACGTCCTGGACTGGGCCATCGCTCCGGACGACATCGCGCTGCACACCGCGGCGCGGACCATCACCGTCGAGTTCGACGCGACGATCACGAACACCGTCCCCGACTCGGCGACCTCGGTGACGAACAACGCCCAGTTCGCCTGGAACACGGTGAACGGCACCCCGGCCACCCGGCTCCACGACGACAAGGCCGCCGCGGTCACGATCCTGAACCCGGCGCTGCAGATCGTGAAGAAGGTCGACACGGTCGACGCGATCACCCGGAACCCGGACGCCGGCTTCGCCTACACGCTGGCCGTCAGCCAGACCGGGGCGGGCAACACCCCGGCCTACAACGTCCGCGTGCAGGACGTCGTCCCCGCGGGGGTCGTGGTCACGACCGGCACCATCAGCCCGACGCCGACCTCGGCCGATGCCGGGGTGTTCACCGGCGCCGGCGGCACGATCGTGTGGGATCTGCCCGGACCGCTGTACCAGTCGGCCGGCGCCGGCACGCCGAAGTCGATCCCGCTCGGCTACAGCGCGACCTTCGTCGACTCGACCGGGCTGACGGCCGCGGCGCTCGTCAACACGGCGAACGTGACGCACTTCGAGTCCTTCGGCACCGGCGGTCGCAGCTACGACCCGCCGCTGACCGGCACCGGCTCGATCCGCGACACCGCGTCGGTGACGCCGCTGTTCCCGGACGTGGTGCCGACGAAGACGGTGACGAACCCCGTCTCCGGCCAGACCTACGGCCTCGCCTACCAGGGCGACGCGTTCAACTGGACGCTCACCGTGCGCAACCAGGGCCTGGGCATCGCCGAGGATGTCAGCGTCACCGACGTGCTGCCGAAGAACTGGGCCTACCAGCCGGGCACCGCGATGATCCGCATCGGCGCCGCCCCGGCGGTCGCGCTGGCGGACCCGACGGTCACCCCGCCGACGCTCGCCGAGGACGACCAGCAGACGCTGCTCTGGACCGAGGCGGCGATCCGGGCGGCCGGCGCCGCCCCGCTCGCGGCCTCCGGCTCCTTCGTCATCACCTTCGACGCGGTGCCCAGCGTCTGGGCGCTGAACGACCCCGGCACCGGCATCATCGGCAACGGCGTCAAGGTGAGCCCGCACACGAACACGCTGCGCGTCACGGCGACCGACACCCAGGACAACGACCACAACGCCGGCGGCGACTACGTCGGCCCGGACAGCACCGCGACCGCGTACATCGGCGAGGCGGACCTGCTCCTCGACAAGTCCGGCGTCGGCGGCGTGACGAACTCGGCCGCCTTCGGCGGCATCCCGCTCGGCAGCTGGATCGCCGGCCAGGGGGTCACGACCGGCTACGCCCAGCCGCAGTGGCAGATCACAGTGACGAACCAGGGCCCGGACGCCGGCTTCGGCCCGTTCGCGGTCGTCGACACGATGGCGGCGCTGCCCGCCGGCGTGAGCCTCGGCAACTGGTCGGCGCGCTACTACAGCGGGCCCGGCGACACGACCGGCACCGCCCTGGCCATCTCGCCCACGGGCAGCGGCGCCGGCACCTACACCGTCGGCACGACGACGACGAGCCTGAAGGCCGACGGCAGCGACCGCATCGTCCTGGTGGCGAACGTCACGATCGCCGCCGGCGCGGTGGCGAGCGCCGCCCCGGCGGCGCTCAGCCTGACGAACACCGCCTCGGTGACCGGACGCACCTACGAGGACCCGGCGAACCTGCCGGACAACACCGACTCCGACACCAAGCAGGTCGAGGAGCTCGCCGACCTCGCGATCGACAAGGTCGTGACCAGCCCGGTGCCGCCGACCGCGCCCGTGGTGGGCTCGACGATCACCTGGCAGCTCACGGTGACCAACCTCGGGCCCTCGGTGTCGCGCGGCGCCGTCACGCCGATCACCGTCACGGACACGGTGCCGGCCGGCATGACCGGCGTCACCGCGACGAGCAACGGCGACTGGGCGGCGACGCTCTCGGACGACAGCCCGATCCCGGGCGGCGGCGTCGGAGCGGGCACGACCATCAAGTGGACCTACATCGGCGCGACGGACATGCCGCTCGGCGCGACCGCCGCGGTGAGCCTGACCGGCACGATCCTCACCTCGCACACCGGCACGCTGACGAACTCGGCGACGGTGACCCGCGGCGACACCCCCGATCCGGTGACGCCGAACAACACCGACGACGTCACCGTCACGCCGAACGACTCGACGACGCTGACCATCGTCAAGACGCGCGTGGTGCCGGACGGCCTCGGCGGATGGCGGCAGGCCGACCCGCTGGACCCGGCCGACGCCTTCGTCGCCGGCGACCCGGTCCACTACCGGATCACGGTGACGAACAACGGCCCCGCCGACGCGCGGACGGTCAAGGTCGTCGACGAGGTGCCGGCCGGCCTCACCTACGACACGCACGAGAGCATCGTCGGGACCTGGGGCTACGCCACCGGCGGGACGACGAGCGTCTACCCGGGCGGCGCGCCGCTGGGACGCACCTTCAGCACCTTCACCCTCGCGGGCACCCAGGTGGCGGGGGCGCCGAACGCGACGTCGTTCGTGGTGACCTATGACACCTCGCCGACGATCACCGGCGCCGTGGTCAACTGGGCCGAGGTGACGGCCGGCAACTGGGACCCGACCGACCCCGGCGGGACGTTCGACCGCGACGACGACAGCACCGGCTCGAGCCGGATCGTCGACCTCGGCATCGACAAGTCGCACGCCGGCGCCGGCCCGTTCACGCCGGGCACCCCGGTCTCGTACACGCTCGTCGTGACGAACTACGGCCCGAGCGCGACCAACGGCGTCATCGAGATCGAGGACAGCCTGCCCGCGGGCATGTCGTACGTGGCGAACTCCGCCGTCGTGACGGTGCCGACCGGCACCACCGCGCCCCTCGACGCCAACCCGGCGCTCAGCGGCACCGGCAACCGGGTGCTGACGTGGCAGCTGCTGGATACGACGGACACCTTCGACTTCAACGAGACGATCACGATCACGTTCCAGGCGCTCATCGACCCGAAGCTGCGGCAGAGCGTGGTGCTGACCAACGCCGCCGAGGTCGACGGGCCGGATGCCGAGCCCGATCCGGATCCGCACTCGAACCGCGACGAGGACACCATCACGACGGGCGCGACCGACGCGGACATGACGATCACCAAGACCGTCGCCGCGGGACCGTACCTGGCCGGCACGAACGTGACCTACACGCTGACCGTCGAGAACGTCGGCCCCTCCGCGGTCCCCGCGAGCGTGACGGACACGCTGCCGACCGGGCTCACGCTGGTGTCCATGTCCGGGACGAACTGGGACTGCAGCGGGATCGTGGTCGGCGCCGGCTCCGGCACCTGCGCCTACCTGGACGGCACCGACGCGAACCCGGTGACCCAGGTGCTGCACCCGGTCGGCACGACCACGATCACGGTCGTCGCGGCCATCGCGCCGACCGTCGCGACCGGCACCTCGCTGCTCAACGAGGCCGAGCTGCAGTGGACCGACGGCGGCGGCACGCACACCGACGACGACGACGTGCCGATCACGGTGACGACCGACGCCGACCTCGGCATCGTCAAGAGCGTCATCACCGGCGCGGGCGGCACGGTCATCGCCGAGCCGGCGCCGGAGATCGCCGGCACGACCGCCTGGTACCGGCTGCAGGTGACCAACTACGGCCCGAGCGACGCGGTCGGTCCGATCACCGTGGTCGACGAGCTGCCGCTCGGCGTCACGGTGCCGTCCACGCTGACCACGGTCGGGTCCTGGACCGTCGTGCCGGGCGCGGTCACGCCGGGCAACCGCCAGCTCGTGACCTTCACGCTGCCCGGCGGCCAGACCGCGAACACGGCGACGGACACGACCCGCGGCGTGGCGCCGGTCATCGAGTTCGAGGTCGACCTGGACCCGTCGATCGCGGACGCGTCGACGCTGACCAACGACTCGACCGTCTCCTCGCCGACGCCCGACTCGAACCCGGCCAACGACGACGACAGCGCGGACATCCTCGCCGATCGCTCCGCCGACCTGATGGTCGTCAAGTCGCACCCGGTCGACGCGAACGGCCAGGTCGTCATCGACCAGCCGCTGGACTTCACCATCCAGGTGACGAACAACGGCCCGTCGATCGCGACCGGCATCACGATCACCGACGACGTCCCGGTGGGGCTCGAGGTCACCAGCACGACCGGCCCCGTCGCCGGCACCGGCTGGACGATCGACTCGATCACGCTGGTCGACCCGCTCGACCCGCTCGGCGGCACGACCGTGACGGCGAGCTACGCGCCCGACCTCGGGATCGACGTCCTGACGAACGCGGCCGACCCGCTGGTCATCTCGACGATCGTGCGCGAGAGCGCGCGGGGCACCAGCCCGAACCACGTCGAGGTCACCGGCAACGAGACCGACCCGGACCCGAGCAACAACGAGTTCGACGACCCGCTCGACGTGCTCCCGAGGGTGAAGCTGATCACCACGAAGGAGGCGGTCGGGACGTTCAAGGTCGGTCACACCGGCACCTACCGGATCACGGTCGAGAACCAGGGACCGCATGACGACCCCGGCCCGATGGTGGTGGAGGACGTGCTGCCGACCGGCCTCAGCTTCGCCTCCTCGCCGGACGCCGGCGTCGCGGTGAGCGGCCAGACGGTCACCTGGACGGTCTCCCCCGGGCTCGTCGTCGGCGACAGCGTCGTGCTCACGCTCGTGGTGAACGTCCTGCAGGGCGCGTACCCCTCGGTGACGAACGTCGTGGACGTCACGACGCCGAGCGAGCTGACGCCCGACTCGGTGACCACCGACTCGGTGACGGTCCCGGTCGAGGAGGCCGATCCGCTGGCCTGGACCGGCAGCCGCGACCAGATCGTGCTGCTCGCCGCGGGGCTCGTGCTGCTGCTGTTCGGCCTGGCGCTGTTCGCCGCGGTGGCCCGCGCCCGCCGGATGCGGACGGAGTAGCCCAGCCGTGACCGGCGTGGGAGTCGGCCCGTAGACTGGGCCGGGTCCCGCGCCGGTCGGCGGCGGAGGATGCGGAGGGTTCCCGTGCCAGCAGTCGTGATCGTCGGCGCCCAGTGGGGCGACGAGGGCAAGGGCAAGGCGACCGATCTCATCTCGAGCCGGATCGACGTCGTCGTCAAGTTCAACGGCGGGAACAACGCCGGTCACACGGTCGTCGTCGGCGACGAGAAGTACGCGCTGCACCTGCTGCCGTCCGGCATCCTGACGCCCGGCGTGACCCCGGTCATCGGCAACGGCGTCGTCGTCGACCTCGGCGTGCTCTTCAACGAGCTCACCGCGCTCTCCGCGCGCGGCGTCGACGTGAGCCGGCTGCTGGTCAGCGCGAACGCGCACGTCATCACGAAGTACCACGTGACGATGGACAGGGTCACCGAGCGCTTCCTCGGCAAGCGCCAGATCGGCACGACCGGCCGCGGCATCGGTCCGACCTACGCCGACAAGATCAACCGCGTCGGCATCCGGATCCAGGACCTCTTCGACGAGAACATCCTGCGGCAGAAGGTCGAGGCGGCGCTGGAGGTCAAGAACCACCTGCTCGTCAAGATCTACAACCGCCGCGCGATCACGGTCGACGAGGTCGTCGAGGAGCTGCTCTCGTACACCGATCGGCTGCGGCCGATGGTCGCCGACACCGCGCTCGTGCTGCACGAGGCGCTGCAGGACGGCAGGACGGTGCTCTTCGAGGCCGGGCAGGCGACCATGCTCGACGTCGACCACGGCACCTATCCGTTCGTGACGTCGTCGAGCGCGACCTCGGGCGGCGCGGCGACCGGCTCGGGCGTCGCCCCGAACCGCATCGACCGCGTCATCGGCATCGCGAAGGCCTACGTCACCCGCGTCGGTGCGGGGCCGTTCCCCACGGAGCTCCTCGACCCCGACGGCGCCGAGCCGGAGGGCCCCGGCGCGAGGCTGCGCCGCATCGGCTTCGAGTTCGGCACGACGACCGGCCGTCCGCGCCGCACCGGCTGGTACGACGCGCTCGTCACGCGCTACGCCTCGCGGATCAACGGCATCACCGATCTCGTGCTCACCAAGCTCGACGTGCTCTCCGGGCTCGAGCGGATCCCCGTCTGCGTCGCCTACGAGGTCGACGGGCAGCGCGTCGAGGAGATCCCGGTCAACCAGACCGACTTCCACCACGCGCGGCCGATCTACGAGGAGTTCCCCGGCTGGTCGGAGGACATCTCCGGCGCCCGCGAGTTCGACGACCTGCCGCCCAACGCCCGCAGCTACGTCGAGGCGCTCGAGGCGATGAGCGGCACGCGGATCTCCGCCGTCGGCGTCGGCGCGGACCGCGACGCGATCGTCGTGCGTCACGATCTGCTGCCCGACGCCGGCTGAGCCCGGCTCCCGCCGCCGGTCGAGGAGCGCCGCAGGCGCGTCTCGAAACCGGACCCGAGTAACGTGTCAGTCGTGCCCGACCTTCCCGAGCTCGCCGAACTGCGCCAGAGCATCGACAACATCGACGCCGCGCTCATCCACCTGCTCGCCGAGCGCTTCGCCGCGACGAAGAAGGTCGGCCGGCTGAAGGCCGAGCACGGGCTCCCGCCCTCGGATCCCGAGCGCGAGCGGTGGCAGGTCGCCCGGCTGCGCTCGCTCGCCGAGGACGCTCGGCTCGACCCCGAGTTCGCCGAGAAGTACTTCAACTTCATCGTCGCCGAGGTCATCCGCCACCACACCGAGCTCGCGAACCGCCCCGACGCCGACTGAGCGCGGGCCGGGCGACCGGTCAGAGGGCGAGGAGGAACGGGGGGACGGCGGACTCCGCGACCGGGAGGTCGAGGGCGCTCAGCTCGGCCCGGTCGACGCCGTCGACGGTCCCGATCGCGATCCGAGCCCGGGCGAGGTTCGCCGCGAGCGCGTCGTCGTGCGGCACGATCGCCGCGATCCGCGTGCGGTCGTCGAGCCCGACCGGCGTCTCCGCCTCCGGGAACGACACGGCGAGCTCCTGGGCGACCCGCGCCGAGCGGATCAGCGCCGCGATCCGCGGCACCGGCGGCACCGGCGGCGCGCTCAGCACCAGGACGCGGCTCGCCGCCTCCCCGGTGCGGGCGAGGTCCCGCAGCCGGGTCGCGAGGTAGTCGACGGTCGCGAGGCCCGTGCGGTGGTCGAGCGCGCCGCGCGCGAGCAGCGCGCCGATGGCGCCCTCCGCCCAGGCGTCCGCGAAGGCGCGGACCAGCGTCGCGGCCGGGTCCGTCCCGAAGACGATCCGGTGCACCGCCTCGAGGTCGTCGAGCGACGGCCCGATCCCGACGCCGTGCTCGCCCCGGGTGCGACCCAGCACGACCGCCGCGAGCGGGAGGTCGTCGGACTCGGCCGCGGCGGTGAAGTGCGCCACCGCGTGATCGAGGTCCCGGCCTAGGTTCTGCATGACACGGAAGAGACGGCGGAGGCGCCCGATCATGACGCGATGGCCCCGGATGCACCCCGAACCGGGGGCACCGGCCCCGGGCGCCCTCGCCGTAGAATCGGATGGCCGGACCCGACGGCGCCTCGCACTGCGCCGTGCCCTCGCGCGTCCGGACCCGACGAGGACTGGACGATGGAACCCGAGCAGGTCAGCGACGCGGAGCTCATCGTCCGCGTGCGCAGCGGCGACGCGAGCGCCATGGGCGAGCTCTACGTGCGCCACAGCGAGGCGGCGCTGCGCGTCGCCCGGGCCACCAGCCGCGATCCGCACCTCGCCGAGGACCTGGTCGCCTCCGCCTTCGAGCGCATCCACGGCGCCATCGCCCGCGGCGCCGGGCCGGCCGACTCCTTCCGCGCCTACCTGTACACCGTGGTCCGCCGCCTCGCCGCCGAGGCCGGGGTGCTGAAGGCGCGCGAGCGGGACACCGACGACTGGAGCCCCTACGAGTCGGCGACGGCCGTCCCCGACGACGCCGACCGCGGCCTCGAGGCCCAGCTGGTCGCGACCGCGTTCCGCACGCTCCCGGAGCGCCAGCAGGCGGTCCTCTGGTACCTCGAGGTCGAGGGCATGACGCCGCTGCAGGCGGCGCCGCTGTTCGGCCTCTCGCCGAACGCGACGAGCGCGCTCGCGGTGCGCGCCCGCGACGCGCTGCGGGTCGCCTACGTCCAGGCGCACGTCTCCGACTCGCCGATCCACGCCGAGTGCGCCCCGACGCGCAAGCGGCTCGGCGGCTACCTCCGCTCGACGCTCTCGCAGCGCGACGCGGCGAAGGTCGAGGCGCACCTGCTCGCCTGCGACGAGTGCCCGCTCGTGCTCGAGGAGCTCAAGGACGTCGGCTACGGCCTCAAGTCGGTCTTCGGCCCGATCCTCGTCGGCGGCGGCGTCCTCGGCGCCGTGCTCGCGGCGGCCGGCGGGCCGGCGGACTCCGCGATGGCCGCGGCGGCCGGAGCCGGGATCGCCGGCACGGGCAGCGGCGGCGGGAATCCGGCCGGGCAGTCGAAGCAGGCGACCAGGTTCGCCACCGCGGCGATCGGCGTCCTCGCGGCGCTCGGCATCGCGGCCGTGGTGTCCGCGGCCGTGAGCGCTCCGCCGGCGGCCTCCGAGGCGCCGCCCGCGACGTCCGACGAGCAGCCGGCGCCGGTCGGGACCCCGGCCCCCGCGCCGACGACGGCGACCCCGACCCCTTCGCCGAGCCCGACCCCGAGCGCGAGCGCCCAGGCCCCCGCACCGGCCGAGCCGGCGACGCCGCCGGCACCGGCGCCGTCCGTCGCGGACCCGCCGCCGGTCGCCGCGCTGGACCTCGACTTCTCGGAGGACGTGCAGCGGTCCGACGGCAGCTGGTCGGGCTCGGTCATCGTCGCCGTGACGAACCCGAACTCGACGCCGGTCCAAGCCGTGCTCCGGGTCCAGCTGCCCGACGGCGTGCAGCTCGACGCCTCGGCCCCGCTCGGCGGCGGCGCCTGGAGCTGCCAGGCCGGCGACCCGCTGGTGTGCACCGCGGCGTCGATCCCGGTCGGCGGCCGGGTCGGCCTCGTCGTCCCGGTCGTCATCGACGCCGACGCCCTCGGCTCCCGCCCCGTCGCGAGCGTGACGGTGACCAGGCCGTAGGCTTGGTCGTGTGACCGACGCGACCGCCGCCGCCGTCGACACGGTCACGAACGCGGTCGCGACGCCCGATCGGGCGCAGCCGTTCGCGGCGCTCGGGCTGAAGCCGGACGAGTACGAGCGGATCCGCGGCATCCTCGGCCGCCGCCCGACGAGCGGCGAGCTCGCCATGTACTCGGTCATGTGGTCGGAGCACTGCTCCTACAAGTCCTCGAAGGTGCACCTGCGGCAGTTCGGCCGGAAGGTCACCGACGAGATGCGCCAGCGGCTCATGGTGGGCATGGGGGAGAACGCCGGCGTCATCGACGCGGGCGAGGGCTGGGCGGTCACCTTCAAGATCGAGTCGCACAACCACCCGTCCTTCGTCGAGCCGTTCCAGGGCGCGGCGACCGGCGTCGGCGGCATCGTGCGCGACATCATCTCGATGGGCGCCCGTCCGGTCGCCGTGATGGACGCGCTGCGCTTCGGCGCGGTCGGCCATCCGGACACCGCGCGCGTGGTGCACGGCGTGGTCGGCGGCATCTCGTTCTACGGCAACTGCCTCGGCCTGCCGAACATCGGCGGCGAGACCCGCTTCGACGCGACCTACCAGGCGAACCCGCTCGTCAACGCGCTCGCGGTCGGCGTGCTCCGGCACGAGGACCTGCACCTCGCGAACGCCAGGGGGGCCGGGAACCAGGTCGTGCTGTTCGGCGCGCGCACCGGCGGCGACGGCATCGGCGGGGCGTCGATCCTCGCCTCGGAGTCCTTCGAGGCGGGCTCGGCGCGCAAGCGCCCCTCGGTGCAGGTCGGCGACCCGTTCGCGGAGAAGGTGCTCATCGAGTGCTGCCTCGAGCTGTTCGCCGGGGACCTCGTCGAGGGCATCCAGGACCTCGGCGCCGCCGGCATCTCCTGCGCCACGTCCGAGCTCGCCTCCAACGGCGACGGCGGCATGCAGATCGACCTCGACCGGGTGCTGCTGCGCGATCCGACGCTGACGCCCGAGGAGATCCTCATGTCGGAGTCCCAGGAGCGGATGATGGCGATCGTCGCGCCGGCGAAGCTCGCGGACTTCCTCGCGGTCACCGCGAAGTGGGAGGTGGAGACCTCCGTGCTCGGCGAGGTGACCGGCACCGGCCGGCTCGTCATCGACTGGCACGGCGAGACCATCGTCGACGTGGACCCGCGCACCGTCGCGGTCGACGGTCCGGTCTACGAGCGGCCGATCGCACGGCCGTCGTGGATCGACGACCTGAACGCCGCGAGCGGCAACGACCTGCCCCGCGGCGACGACGGCGCCGACCTGCGCGCCCAGCTGCTCCGGGTCGCCGGCCACCCGGACCTCGCCGACGCGTCCTGGATCACCGCGCAGTACGACCACTACGTGATGGGGAACACCGCCCTGGCGACGCCGGACGACGCCGGCATGGTGCGGGTCGACGAGGCCTCCGGCCTCGGCTTCGCCGTCGCGACCGACGGCAACGGCCGGTTCGGGCAGCTCGACCCCTACCTCGGCGCGCAGCTCTCGCTCGCGGAGGCGTACCGGAACGTCGCGGCGACCGGTGCGGTCCCCGCGGCCGTCTCCGACTGCCTGAACTTCGGCTCGCCGGAGGACCCGGAGGTGATGTGGCAGTTCGAGCGGGCCGTGACCGGCCTCGCCGACGGCTGCGTCGAGCTCGGCATCCCGGTCACCGGCGGGAACGTCTCGTTCTACAACCAGACCGGGTCGACGCCGATCCATCCGACGCCCGTCATCGCGGTGCTCGGGCTCATCGACGACGTCGGCCGGCGCATCCCCTCCGGCTGGCAGGACGACGGGCACAACCTCTACCTGCTCGGCACCACCCGCGAGGAGCTTTCCGGCAGCGCCTGGGCGTCGGTCGTCCACGGGCATCTCGGCGGTCGGCCGCCGATCGTGGACCTCGCCTTCGAGCGCCGGCTCGCGGCGACGATGGCCGCCGCCGCGCAGGAGTCGCTCGCGGCCTCGGCGCACGATCTCTCCGACGGCGGGCTCGCGCAGGCGCTCGTCGACGGCGTGCTGCGCTTCGGCGTCGGCGCGCGGGTGTGGCTCGAGGAGATCATGGAGCGCGACGGCGTCGACGCGGCGACGGCGCTCTTCTCCGAGTCGGCCGGTCGCATGATCGTCACCGTGCCACGGGAGGACGACGTGCGGTTCCTCGGCCTCTGCCGTGGCCGGGACGTCCCGGTGCTGCGCATCGGGGTGACCTCGGCGACCGGCGAGCTGGAGGTGCAGGGCCGGTTCGCGATCGGCGTCGACGAGCTCGCCGCCGTCTCCCGCACGACGCTCCCGGCCGCCTTCGCCTGAGCCCCTGCTGGCGCGGCCGCGGCCGAGAGGAGGGCCCCTCGCCGGGAGCGCGAGACTCGGGTTGCAGATCTCGCGCCCCCGGCATCGGGGATGCCCATCGGCTGAGCGGGGGATAGCCGATGATGGGCGTTCGAGGAGGAGACGGCGTCCCGCGCGGATCGTGACGCGATTCCGCAGGAAATTTCTCCGACCACCCGATCGGGGTCGCGCCGCCGGATCAGGCGCGGGCGAGCAGGCCTGCGAGCACGCTCCGGAAGACGCGCAGCCCGTCGACGCCCGAGCGCATCGCGGCGGGCGTGTCCGGGCCGAAGCCCGGCTCGACGGCGTGCTCCGGGTGCGGCATCAGGCCGACCACGTTGCCGCGGGCGTTCGTGATGCCCGCGATGTCGTTCATCGAGCCGTTCGGGTTCACGTCGACGTAGCGGAACACGACGCGCCCCTCCCCCTCGAGCTCGCGCAGCGTCTCCGCGGAGGCGATGTAGCCGCCCTCGCCGTTCTTCAGCGGGACGACGATCTCGTCGCCGGCCTCGAAGTCGCTCGTCCACGCGGTGTCCGCGCTCTCGATGCGCAGCCGCTGGTCGCGGCAGACGAAGGCGCCCTGCTCGTTCCGGATCAGCCCGCCCGGCAGCAGATGCGCCTCGACCAGGATCTGGAAGCCGTTGCAGATGCCGAGCACCGGCATGCCGGCGTCCGCGGCGGCGATCACCTCGCGCATGATCGGCGCCTGCGCGGCGATCGCGCCGCAGCGCAGGTAGTCGCCGTAGGAGAACCCGCCCGGCAGCACGACGGCGTCGACGCCCCGGAGGTCGTGGTCGGCGTGCCAGAGCGGCACCGCGTCGGCGCCGGCGATGCGGATCGCCCGCTGCGCGTCGCGGTCGTCGAGCGAGCCGGGGAAGGTGACGACCCCGATCCTGCTCATCGCGCGCCTCGCCGCATCAGTGCGTCTCGCCCGCCGCGACGCCGGTGAACTCGTCGAGGTCGTCCTCGGCGCCGCCGACGTAGACCGCGACGACGTCCTCGATGACGGTGTTCGCGAGCAGCTCCTCGGCGAGCGCGCGGGCGTCGGCGAGCATCGCCTCGGTCACCGGGCCGTCGACGGAGAGCTCGAAGCGCTTGCCGATCCGGACGCCGCGGTAGCCCGCGCGGCCGAGCCGGCCGATCGCGCCGAGCGTCGCCTTGCCCGCGGGGTCGAGGAGCTCGGGCTTCGGCATCACGTCGACCACGATCACGGGCACGCAGCCAGTCTACGCGGCGGCCGAGCCGGTCAGCCGCTCGACCAGCTCGGCGTAGCGGGCGGCGGTGGAGGCCACGATCGCGTCGTCGAGCCGCGGCGGCGTGCCGGTGCCGTCCCAGCGCGCGGAGAGCCAGTCCCGCACGCCCTGCTTGTCCCAGCTCACGCCCCGCCGGCCCCCGTCGTAGGCCGCCTTGTCCCAGTAGCGGCTGGAGTCGCTGGTGAGCACCTCGTCGGCGAGCACCACCGCGTGCTCGTCGTCGGCGCCGAACTCGAACTTCGTGTCGGCGAGGATCACGCCGTGCGCCTCGGCGATCGCCGAGGCCCGCTCGAAGAGCGCGAGGCTCGTCGCGCGCAGCGCCTCGGCGGTCGCCGCGCCGACCAGCTCGACCACCCGCTGGAAGGGGATGTTCTCGTCGTGCTCGCCCATCGGGGCCTTCCACGCCGGCGTGAAGATCGGCTCCGGGAGCCGGTCGCCGTCCTCGAGCCCGGCCGGCAGCGCGATGCCGCAGACCGTCCCATCGGTCCGGTACTCCTTCCAGCCGCTGCCGGAGAGGTAGCCGCGCACGACGCATTCCACGGGGTGCATGCGCAGGGTGCGCACCAGCATCGAGCGGTCCGCGACCTCGGCGGGGATGGCGGACTCGTCCGCCGCGAGGTGGTTCGGCACCTCGGCGAAGCGCGCGAACCACCAGCGGGACAGCCGGGTCAGCAGTGCGCCCTTGCCGGGGATCGCGGGCTCCAGCACGTGGTCGAATGCGCTCACCCGGTCGCTCGCCACCATGAGCACCTCGCCGGGGAGGTCGGGCCGGGTGTAGAGGTCGCGCACCTTGCCGGAGTAGGCGTGCGTCCAGCCGGGCAGCGTCACGAGACCCGCTCGGCGATGTCGCGCCGGTACTGCCCGCCCTCGAGCCCGATGGCCTCGAGCGCCGCGTAGGCGCGCGCCCGCGCCTCGGCGAAGTCGGGCGCGGTCGCGACCACGGAGAGCACCCGGCCGCCGGTCGCGACGGTGCCGCCGTCCGGGGTCCTCGCCGTCGCGGCGTGCGCGATCGAGACGTCCCGCGCCGCGTCCAGGCCGGTCAGGGCGCGGCCGGTGACCGGCGCCTCGGGGTAGCCCTCGCTGGCGAGCACCACGGTGATCGCGACGTCGTCGACGAACGCCGGCCTCGGGACGCTCGAGAGCCGCCCGGTCGCGGCGGCGAGCAGCAGCTCGGAGAGCGGGCTCGCGAGCCGGGCGAGGAGCACCTGCGTCTCCGGGTCGCCGAAGCGCGCGTTGAACTCGATGACGCGCACGCCGGCCTCGGTCAGCACCAGGCCGCAGAACAGCACCCCGATGAACGGGGTCTGCTCCGCCGCGAGGCGGCGGACGGTCGGCAGCGCGATCCGCTCGACGACCTCCTCCTCGAAGCCGGCCGGCAGCCACGGCACCGGGGAGTACGCGCCCATGCCCCCGGTGTTCGGCCCGGTGTCGCCGTCGCCGATCCGCTTGAAGTCCTGCGCCGCCCCCAGGGGGACGACGTTCGCGCCGTCGCTGAGGACGAAGAAGGAGACCTCCGGTCCGCTGAGGAACTCCTCGACCAGCACCTCCCCGTGCTGGAGCCAGAACGCCGCGTGGGCGAGCGCCGCCTCGCGGTCCGGGGTCACCAGGACCCCCTTGCCCGCCGCCAGCCCGTCGGCCTTGACCACGTAGGGCGCGCCGATCGAGTCGAGCGCGGCCTCCGCCTCGGCGAGCGTCCCGGCTCGCACCGCGGCGCCGGTCGGCACGCCCGCGGACTCCATGACGCGCTTCGCGAAGGCCTTGCTGCCCTCGATCGCGGCCGCGGCCCGGCCCGGCCCGAAGACGGGGATGCCGCGCGGCCGCAGCGCGTCGGCGACGCCGGCGACGAGCGGCGCCTCGGGGCCGATCACGACGAGGTCGATCGCCTTGTCGACCGCGTAGTCGGCGACGACGTCCGGGTCGGCGGGGTTCAGCGCGACCGTCTCGACCTCGGCGGCGATGCCGGCGTTCCCCGGCGCCGCGACGATCTCGTGGCCGCCCTCGCGCAGCAGCGCCTTGACGATCGCGTGCTCCCTGGCGCCGGAGCCGAGGACGAGGATTCGCACGAGGTCCAGCCTAGGCGGCGCGGGTGAGGCGGAGGGCCCCGGCCGGTTGGACGGGCGCGCCCGGCCGAATAGCGTGGACGGGTGCCACGAAAGCTCAAGGCCGGGGTCGGGGCGGTCCTCATCGCCCTGGTCGTCGCGGCCGTAGTGTGGATCACCGTGTGGGGCAGCCAGGGCGATCGGACGGTGGGGTCCGCGGACGCCGGGGCGCCGGCGCCGACCGCCGCGGCGACCGCGCCCGCCGACGCGGCGACCGGGCCGGACGCCGACGCGGCGATCGCGCGGCTCTTCCAGTCGCGGCTGAGCGACGTGCAGGTCGCCGGCGAGGGGGTCGTCGCGCGACTGCTCCCCGACGACCTGGAGGGGGACGCCCACCAGCGCTTCATCCTGCGGCTCGGCAACGGGATGACCGTGCTCGTCGCGCACAACATCGACGACTTCCCGCGGCTGGACGGCCTCGCCGTCGGCGACCGGGTGGCCTTCCACGGCGAGTACGTCTGGAACGAGCAGGGCGGCACGATCCACTGGACGCATCGCGATCGGCTGGACGCCCACCCGGACGGCTGGCTGGAGTGGAACGGGCGGCGCTACTGGTGAGGCGCATCGACGACGAGGCGGGCGCGGCGGCGCTCGCGGCCTGGCGGGCCCCCGAGACCGGCGCGGAGGGCGCGCCCCGCCGGGACGTCGTCGCGCTCGCCGTCCGCTACACCCTGCAGCGGCTCGCGGAGGCGGCGCCCGGTCGCACGGTCGAGGTCCGCGTCCCGCCGTACGGCGCGGTGCAGGCGGTCGAGGGGCCTCGGCACACCCGCGGCACCCCGCCGAACGTCGTCGAGACGGACCCGGCCACCTGGCTCGCGCTCGCGACCGGCGCGCTCGCGTTCGCCGATGCCGTCGCGCAGGGGCGGGTCGAGGCCTCCGGCGCCCGCGCCGACCTCACGGCGCTGCTGCCCGTCGACCCTGCCGCGTCGCGCCCGGCGTCGCCCCGGACGCCGCCTGCGACAATGGACGGGTGACGATCCCGCAGAGCCAGAGCGACCCGCACGAGACGCACGAGCGCCGCACGGCCTCGATCCGCCGGGTGCCGCGCTACGGCGTCTTCATCGGCCTCGGCGCCATCGTCGGGATCCTCGTGACCGTCGCGGTCACGACCGCCTTCCCCGCCGACCCGAACGTCGGCATGTGGGCGACCGTCGCGTACATGTCGCTGTACGGCATCACGGGCGGCGTCCTGCTCGGCGCGCTCGCGGCGCTCGTCGCGGACCGCGTGAGCCGGCGGAGCGCCCGCACGGTCACCGTCGAGCGCGGCGCCGTCGAGCCGGCCGCGATCCCCAGCGGCCCGGCGGAGGCCGCGGACGCCGCCGTTCCGGCGGCCGACGCCGCGGGCGACCGCCCGTAGCGGCCGGTCGGCTCAGCTCAGCTGGTTGGCCTCGACCCAGGAGAGGTACTCCTCGGTCACCCGGCCGGTCACGTAGTCGCCGGTGAAGCAGGACATCTCGAGCGCCGTGACGTCGGAGCCCTCGATGATCGCGGCCTCCATGTCGGCGACCTCCTGGTAGACGAGGTGGTCGCTGCCGAGCTCCCGGTTGATCTCCGGGATGGTGCGGCCCGCGGCGACGAGCTCCTGCCGCGAGGGCATGTTGATGCCGTACACGTGCGGGTAGCGCACCGGCGGGGCCGCCGAGGTGAACGTCACCGAGTTCGCGCCGACCGACCGCGTCATCTCGATGATCTCCCGCGAGGTGGTGCCGCGCACGATCGAGTCGTCGACGATGAGCACGTTCTTGCCCTTGAACTCGGAGCCCATCGCGTTCAGCTTCTGCTTGACCGAGCGCCGGCGCTGCTCCTGGCCCGGCATGATGAACGTCCGGCCGACGTAGCGGTTCTTGTAGAACCCCTCGCGGTACTCCAGGCCGAGCCGGCGGGCGACCTGCATCGCCGCCGGCCGCGCCGAGTCGGGGATCGGCATGACCACGTCGATGTCGCCGGACGGCGTGTGCCGGGCGATCGTGTCGGCCAGCCGGTCGCCGAGGCGCAGCCGCGCCTCGTAGACGGAGATGCCGTTCATGATGGAGTCCGGCCGGGCGAGGTAGACGTACTCGAAGGAGCAGGGGATCAGCCGCGGATTCGCCGCGCACTGGCGCGAGTACAGCTCGCCGCTGCGGGTGATGAAGATCGCCTCGCCCGGCCGCACGTCGCGGACGATCTCGTAGTCCGAGTTCTCCAGCACGAGGCTCTCGCTCGCGACGATCCACTCGGTGCCGACGAGCCCCTCGGACCTCTTCCCGAGGATCAGTGGCCGGATGCCGAAGGGGTCCCGGAAGGCGAGCAGCCCCTCCCCGCCGATCAGCGCGATGCAGGCGTAGGAGCCCTCGACCCGCTGGTGCAGCGTCTCGATCGCGTCGAACACCTGGTCCGGATCGAGCGAGGCGCCGCGCACCTGCGCCTGCAGCTCGTTCGCCAGCACGTTGACGAGCAGCTCGGTGTCGGAGCTCGTGTTCAGGTGGCGGCGATCCCGCGTGAACAGCTCCTCGGTGAGCTCGCGGACGTTCGTCAGGTTGCCGTTGTGGACGAGCACGATGCCGTAGGGCGCGTTCACGTAGAACGGCTGCGACTCCTGCTCCTTCTTCGCGTCGCCGCGGGTGGTGTAGCGGACGTGCCCGAGGCCCGTGGTGCCGAGCAGCGCGCGCATGTCCCGCGTGCGGTACGCCTCGCGCACCTGCCCGCGCGCCTTGTGCATGTGGATCGTCGAGCCGTCGGCGGTCGCGATGCCGGTCGAGTCCTGACCGCGATGCTGCAGCAGGCCGAGGCTGTCGTAGATCTGCTGGGCCACGGGGCCGGACGAGACGATGCCGACGATGCCGCACATGCGCGGGTTGGCTCCCTGGAATCCGTCTTCGCGTACCCGACCGGGTACGTCTCATCCTCCCATGGGCGGATGCGAACGCGCTGCCGCCGCGATCGCTACCGGCAGAGGAGCGGTACGGACTGGTCGAGAAGCCGCTCGCAGAAGTAGTTCGGGTCGTAATTCGCCAGACCCGTGATTCCGAACAGCCAATCGGTCGGCGGCGTCGCGAGGATGCTCGCAATCCGTTCGGCGTCCGCCTCGGGGACGTTGATCACGCCCGCGCCGCCGCAGGAGACCGGGTAGGTCACCGTTCCGTCCACCGGGATGGTCTGCTGCGGAACGCCGGCACCGCTGTACCCCCAGTCGCAATCCAGGAGGCCGACGCAGAAGGGCGTCTCCAGGCGGGTCACGGGAGTCATGATCCGGTATCGGTCGTCGGCGTCATAGGCGCTGATCGCTTGGAGGCTGCAGAGATCGAGTTCGCTCGACCACACGGGCATCAGGTCGAGCGGTGCTCTCCACCTCGCTTCCCGCGCCGGCGTGGTGTTGGTGACCGTGAGCTCGAGCTCCGCCCTGGTCTCGATCCGGATCAGCGCCTGCCCGGGGCGTGCACCGGTGATGTCTACGGTCGTCTTCACCGGAGTCCAGGAGGCATCGGGCAGCGCCACGCTGACGATGAAGGAGTAGCCGTCGCCATCGGTCCATGTCCCTTCGAGCGTGCGCGCGTCCAGGGCGTCCTGGGCGAGTTTTCGGTCGACGCTCGCGGTGACGGCTCGGGTGCTGTCGCTCAACCGGCTGGCCGCGGTGCTCAGTCCCGCATGGGCGGCATCCATCTCGGAGATCTGCGCCTCGATCTGAGCGGTCTCGCTCGCCATCGTCGGCGATATGCAACGCGCTTCGCCCTTGTTCTGGTCGATCGTCGACTGGAGCGCGTCGAAGAGGCTCGGGTCGGCGAGGGTCGTCGGGTCGATCTTCAGCGCCGTGCGAGCTGCGTCGAGCGATGTCGCGTACGCCGAGTTCGCGTCCTGGCAAAGGCTGGCCGACGCCTTGAAGTCCGCAACCGCCCTGTCGTGCGCTGCTCGGGCGGCGGCCGCCGCCTCGGCGGCGGCCTGCTGCTGGGGGATGACGATCAGCGTGACCACCAGCACCGCGGCGATGCCTGCCGCGATGACGCCGGCCGCGCTCCAGATGATCGCCTTGGCGGCGCGGCCGAGCCGACGCGGTTCGATCGCGGCTGTTCCGCTCGGGACCGGGGCGCTCGGAATGGGCGCGTCCGCGGCGGACACGGCCTGCTGCGCCGCGGTTTCGGGCGGCGACGCCTGTGGCCGTGGCAGTCCGTTCTCGTACATCCAGGTGAGCAGGTCGGGATACACGTTGGGATGCGCTGCGATGGCCGGCCACAGTTCGGGCTCGGCGGCGGCGAGCTCGTGCAGCGTGGTCGACGGAGTGGTCGGATCGCCGACCATGGCGCGCTGCTCGGCGTTCGCGGTCACCTTTCGAACCTATCGATCTGCTGAAAAGCTCGTCAATCCTGCCTGGGAGAAGCGCTACCCGCTGGCCTGGCCGAGCGCCGGGATGATCTCCGGGATCCGCGCGAAGCCGCGATCTCGGTGCAGGACGGTCGAGCCGGTGCGGATGGCGATGGCGGCCACCGGGCAGTCGACCGTGCACCTCATCAGTGCGTCCGCGATGCCGATAGCCTGGTGCGCGTGACCCTTCGAGAGCCTCAGGGCACCGGCGACCCCTCGGCGAGCTACCGCGCGGCCGGCGTCGACACCGCCGCCGGCGACCTGGCGGTCGAGCTCATGAAGCAGTCCGTCGCGCGGACGCACGGCCCCGAGGTGTTCGGCGGGGTGGGCGGCTTCGCCGGGCTGTGGGACGCGAGCGCGCTGCAGGGCTACCGGCATCCGATCATCGCGACGAGCACCGACGGCGTCGGCACGAAGGTCGCCATCGCGCAGGCGCTCGACCTGCACGACACGATCGGCCAGGACCTCGTCGGCATGGTCGTCGACGACATCGTCGTGGTCGGCGCCAGGCCGCTCTTCATGACCGACTACCTGGTCTTCGGCCGGGTCGTGCCCGAGCGCGTCGCCGCGATAGTCGGCGGGATCGCCCGGGCCTGCGAGGCGACCGGCACCGCGCTGATCGGCGGCGAGACCGCCGAGCACCCCGGGCTCATCGCGCCGGACGAGTACGACGTCGCGGGCGCCGCGATCGGCGTCGTCGAGGCGGACGCGCTGCTCGGGCCGGACCGGGTGGGGGACGGCGACGTCGTGCTCGCGCTCGCGAGCTCCGGCCTGCACTCGAACGGCTTCTCGCTCGTGCGGCACATCCTGTCCCGGGCGGGGATCGAGCTGCACGACGAGCTGCCGGAGCTCGGCGGCGTCGTCGGCGAGGCGCTGCTGACGCCCACTCGGCTGTACACGGCCCCGCTGCTCGGCGTCCTCGAGGACCCCGATCTCGGCGCCGGCGTCCACGCGCTCAGCCACGTGACCGGCGGCGGCATCGCGGCGAACCTGGCGCGGGTGCTGCCCCGCGGCGCCGCGGTCGAGGTCGACCGCTCGACCTGGTCGCCGCCGGCGGTGTTCCGGGTGCTCTCCGAGATCGCCGGCAGCAGCCTGGAGTCCGCGGAGGGCACCTGGAACCTCGGCGTCGGCTTCCTCGCCGTCGTGGCCGAGCGCGCGGCGGACGGCGTCGTCGCGGCGCTCGCGGCGGACGGCGTCCCGGCGTGGGCCGCGGGCCGGGTGCGGCTCGGCGGCGCCGACGCGCGGACCGCGAGCCCGCTGGAGGGGGACGGCTGGGTCGTCGGCGCGAAGGGCGTGGACGGCGGGGCGGTCCGGCTCGTCGGCGAATACGCCGACTGAGCGTCCGTCGGACGGAGCCGGACGGACCTAGACGGACTGCGCGTCCGAGGGCTCGTCCTCGTCCTCGAAGTCCTCGTCGTCGTCGAGCTCGGCGTACTTGTCCGCCCACGCGTCGTACTCCGACGACGGCCCCTTGGACTCGGCGAGCTCGCGCTCGAGGGCGCTGTAGTTCGTGTCAGGACTGAAGTACTTCAGCTCCCGGGCGACCTTCGTGTGCTTCGCCTTCTGACGGCCGCGCCCCATGCGAGACCCCCTTGTGGATCCGGTCCGGCTCGCTCGGGAGACCGGCGGCAGACGCTCTGATTGCGTGGTGGAACAACGCCGCAGAGTCTATCACGCAGCGGTCATCGGCCCGCCTGGGCGCAGGCGCTCGATCTAGGCTGATCGGCGTGCACGAGCCGACCGCCCACGCGCCGGTCGTGGTCATCGGCGCGGGCCAGGCGGGGCTCTCCGTCGCCTACTTCCTGCGCCGGCTCGGACTCGAGCCGGGCGAGGACTTCGTGGTGCTCGACCGGGGTCCGGGGCCCGGCGGCGCGTGGCAGCATCGCTGGGAGTCGCTGCGCATCGGCACCGCGCACCGGATCGCCGATCTGCCCGGCATGGCGGAGCTCGGGCTCGGATTCGCCGACGCCGACCGGGAGGCGCCGGCGCGGGACGTCGTCGCCGACGCCTACGCGCGCTACGAGGCGCACTTCGGCCTCCGCGTCGTGCGTCCGGCGGACGTCTCGGTGGTGGAGAACAACGGCTCGGAGCTGCTGACCACCTTCGTCGACGCCGACGGCGAGGAGCTCACCGTCGGCTCCGAGATCATCGTCAACGCGACCGGGACCTGGGGCGCGCCCTTCGTGCCGTGGTACCCGGGACGCGACCGCTTCGCCGGCCGCCAGCTGCACACCCGCGACTTCTCCGCGGCGCAGGACCTCGCCGGCCGGCGGGTCGTCGTGGTCGGCGGCGGCACCTCGGCGATCGGCTTCCTGCTCGAGCTCGAGCGGCTCGCCGCAGAGCTGGTGTGGGTCAGCCGGCGTCCCGTCGACTGGACCGACGAGACGGGGGACGAGAACCTCGAGGGCCGCCTCGAGGCGGTCGCCCGCCAGGACGAGGCGGCCCGCGCCGGCCGCGCGCTGCCGAGCATCGTCAGCGGCACCGGGATCCCTCGCTCGCGGCGCGTGCAGCAGGGGATCGAGCGGGGCCTGCTCGTCGCGCAGCCGATGTTCGAGGCGATCGAGCCGGACGGCGTCCGGTGGGCGCCGGGCGCCAGGGCCGACGGCGTCGAGTTCGTCCGGGCCGACGCCATCCTCTGGGCGACCGGGTTCCGACCGGAGCTGCGGCACCTGGCGCCGCTCAAGCTGCGCGAGCAGGCCGGCGGCGTCGTGGTGGCGCAGGGGACGAGCTGGCGCGACCCCAGGGTGTTCTTCGCGGGGTACGGGCCGCAGGCCTCGACGATCGGCGCGAGCCGCGCCGGCCGCTTCGTGGCGAGGCAGGTGGTGGCCTCGCTGAGCCGGATCAGCGCGGCCCGTCGCTCGGCGCCGCCTCCTCCTCGCCGAGGTGCCGGCGGATGAGCGGCCGGCTCGGCTCGCCGCGGCGGTCCTGACCCGGGAAGGGGCGGACCGGGCGCTTCAGGACGAGCTTCGCCTCGTCGAGCAGCCATGGCACGATCGCGACCGTCACTCCGGGCACGAGCATGAGCTTCGACTTGATGCGCTGCGACTTGTGGTTGTGCAGCACGGCCTGCCACCAGTGCCCGACGACGTACTGCGACAGGTAGACGGTGACCACCTCGGAGCCGTGGCTGCGCCGATGCTCGGCGATGTGCGCGATGAGCGGCTCGCTGATGCCGCGGTAGGGCGAGTCGAGGATCGTGAGCGGCACCCGGATGCCGCGCTCGTCCCACTCCCTCGCGAGCCGCTGCGCCGCCTCCGCGTCGATCGCGACGTGCACCGCCTCGATGGAGTCGTGCTGCATCGCGACCGCGTAGTCGAGCGCCTTGAGCGTCGGCTTCGTCAGCGTCCCGGCGAGCACGATCGCGTGGTCGCCGCTCGAGCCGAACTCGGTCCGGTCGTCCACCGCGATCTCCCGCCCGACCTTCCGGTAGTAGCGGTTGACGCGATGCATGACGATCCACAGCACCGGCATGATCGCGAACACCACCCAGGCGCCGTGCGTGAACTTCGTGACCGTCACGATGACGAGCACCACGGCGGTGAGCACGGCGCCGGCGCCGTTGATGGCGAGGCCGCCGACCGTGCCCTTCCGGACCCCCCTGCGCCGCACCCGGCGCCAGTGCACGACCATCCCGATCTGGCCGAGCGTGAAGCTCACGAAGACGCCGATGATGTAGAGCTGGATGAGGTGCGTGACGCTCGCCTGGAAGACGACGATGAGGACGCCGGCCATGGCGGCGAGCGCGATCACGCCGTTCGAGTAGACCAGCCGGTCGCCGCGGGTGGACAGCGACTTCGGCGCGTAGCCGTCGGCGGCGAGCACCGAGCCGAGCAGCGGGAAGCCGTTGAACGCGGTGTTCGCCGCGAGCAGCAGGACCGCGGCGGTCGCGGCCTGGATGAGGAAGAACGGCGCCGAGCCCGCGCCGAACACGCTCGTCGCGAGCTGCGCGATGACGGAGGCCTGCGGCTGGTCGACGCAGGCGGCCCAGCCGATCAGGTCGCAGGGGTTCTCCACGTAGTGGACCTGCGTGAGCAGGGCGATGGCGGTGACCCCGGCGAACAGCGCGATCGCGATCCCGCCCATGATGACGAGCGTCGCCTGCGCGTTCCGGATCTTCGGCACCCGGAACGCCGGCACCCCGTTCGAGACCGCCTCCACCCCGGTGAGGGCCGAGCAGCCGGAGGCGAAGGCGCGCAGGAGCAGCAGGATCAGCCCGGCCTGCGTCAGGTCGTGGGCCTGGACGCCGTACTGCGCGCTGTCGGCGAGCGGCAGGTCGCCGAGCAGCCAGCGCCCGAGGCCGACCAGGACCATGACGCCGAGCGAGCCGACGAAGACGTAGGTCGGGATCGCGAAGGCCTTGCCCGACTCGCGCACGCCGCGCAGGTTCATCGCCACGAGCAGCAGCACGAAGCCGATCGCGATCCACACCCGCCACGGGTCGAGGAACGGCAGCGCCGAGATGATGTTGTCGACGCCGGAGGACACCGACACCGCGACCGTGAGGACGTAGTCGACGAGCAGCGCCGAGGCGACCGTCAGGGCCGCCCACTCGCCGAGGTTCCGGCCGGCGACCTCGTAGTCGCCGCCGCCGGAGGGGTAGGCCTTGACGACCTGCCGATAGCTCAGGACGACGATGGCCAGCAGCGCGACGACCGCGGCGGCGACCCACGGGGCGAAGGAGAGGAAGGCCAGGCCGCCGGTCGCCGTCAGGATGAGCAGCAGCTCCTGCGGCCCGTAGGCGACGGAGCTGAGCGGGTCGCTCGCGAAGATCGGCAGCGCGAGGCGCTTCGGGAGGAGCTGGCCCTCGAGCTCGGACGTCGGCAGCGGCTCGCCGACGATCCAGCGCTTCGGGGACTTGGGCGCGTCCGGCTGCGGGCCGGTATCAGGAGGCTCCTGCTGGGTCACGGCGGGCAACAGTACGCCGATTTGCGCGGCGCGCAAGCGGGCGCCGCCGCGGGGCCGGCGCGGCGGCTCAGGCCGGCTCCCCCGGCTCCTCGACGAGCGGGTCCGCGCGCTCGGCCGCGGCCCGGTCCATGTGGCGGCGCAGCGAGAACCACGGCATCGTGACGTGCACCATCGGCCCGATGAACAGGGCGAACGCGAGCGTCCCGACGCCGACGTTGCCGCCGAGCGCCCAGCCGATGGCGACCACCACGACCTCGATGCCGGTGCGCACGGCCCAGATCGGCCAGCCGGTCCGGGCGTGCAGCCCGGTCATCAGGCCGTCGCGCGGGCCGGGACCGAAGTGGCTGCCGATGTAGGCGCCGGTCGCCACCGCGACGACCACCAGGCCGAGGACGAACGACCCGATGCGCAGCCACAGCTCGGTCGGCGCCGGCACCCACGTCAGGTAGGCCTGCGCGGCGGCGCCGACGACGAGCGCGTTGAGCACGGTGCCGAGCCCCGGCCGCTGCCGCAGCGGGATCCAGATCAGCAGGATGACCGCGCCCAGCACGATGGTGACCCAGCCGAACGCGATGCCGGTGATCCGCGCGAGCCCCTGGGCCAGCACGTCCCACGGCGAGACCCCGATCGCCGCCTCCACCATGAGCGCCACGCCGATGCCGTAGGCCGTCACCCCCAGGACCAGCTGCGTCAGGCGCAGCACGAGGAGGCGGGACACGGGTCAATCCAACCCCACCGCGGTCCCCGTCGCGGCCGCCCGTCTTCCCAGCCATTCGTTGCATCGCGTCAACTACGATGCCCTGCAGGGGGTTCGATGCATCTCTTGTCCGTCTTCAGCCTGCGCAACCGCGCGCTCATCGCGCTGGTCACGATCGTCGTCGCGGTCTTCGGCGGCATCACGCTGACGCAGCTCAAGCAGGAGCTCATCCCGTCGCTGAGCCTCCCCCAGCTCTTCATCGTCACGACCTACCCGGGCGCCGCGCCCGCGGTCGTCGAGCACGACGTGTCGACCCCGATCGAGGACGCGATCCAGACCATCCCCGGCCTCGAGTCGACGACCGCGACCTCGAGCGCGAACTTCTCGAACATCACCGCCGCGTTCGCCTTCGGCACCGACCTCGCGACCGCCGAGCAGAAGGTCACGACCGCGATCAACCGGATCCGCAGCGCGCTGCCCGACGGCGTCGAGCCGAACGTCATCCGGTTCAACCTCTCGGACTTCCCGATCGTGCAGCTCGCCGTCTCGAGCGACCTCGACCCGGTCGAGCTCTCCGACCGGCTCGACCGCATCGTCGTCCCCGAGCTCTCCCGCCTCGACGGCGTCGCGAGCGTCGCCCTCCAGGGCTCCGCGGTGCAGCGGGTGGAGATCACCCCCGACGCGGACGCGCTCGCCGAGCACGGCCTGACGACCCAGTCGATCACCCAGCTGCTCCAGGCGAGCGGCCTGCTGCTGCCCGCCGGCCGGATCACCGAGGACGGCGAGACGCTCACCGTCCAGGCGGGCGCGCAGCTCACGAGCGCGCAGGACATCTCGGCGCTCGCCTTCCCCGCGCCCCCGTCCGCGTTCCAGCCGAGCTTCGACCCCGCGACCGGCGGGATCAGCATCCCGACGCCCGCCGTCGTGACGATCGCCGACGTCGCCCAGGTCGCGGTCGTCGACGAGGCGGCGACGGGCTACTCGCGCGTCAACGGCCGCGACGCGCTGACGATCGCGGTCACGAAGACCTCCGCGGGCAACACCGTCGCCGTCTCCCATGCGGTCGCCGCCGCGCTCCCCGGCCTCGCCGACGCGGTCGGCGGGTCGACGCAGTTCACCCCCGTCTTCGACCAGGCGCCGTTCATCGAGCGCTCGATCGAGTCGCTCACGCAGGAGGGCCTGCTCGGCCTCGCCTTCGCGGTCATCGTCATCCTGATCTTCCTGCTGTCGATCCGCTCGACGCTGGTGACGGCCGTCTCGATCCCCACCTCGGTGCTGCTCACGTTCATCGGCATGTGGGCGTTCGGCTACTCGCTGAACATCATCACGCTCGGCGGCCTCACGATCGCGATCGGCCGCGTCGTCGACGACTCGATCGTCGTGGTGGAGAACATCAAACGGCACATCGAGTCCGGCCAGGAGCGACGGCGCGCGATCCTCGACGCCGTCCGAGAGGTCGCCGGTGCGGTCACCGCCTCGACGATCACGACCGTCGCGGTCTTCCTGCCGCTCGGCCTGGTCGGCTCGGAGGTCGGCGAGCTCTTCCGGCCGTTCGCCGTCACGGTCGGCCTCGCCCTCATCGCGAGCCTCGTCGTCTCGCTCACCATCGTCCCCGTGCTGTCCTACTGGTTCCTCGGCAGGGGCGGACGGGCGCGGCGGGGGCGGCACTCGGCGCCGCAGGCCGAGACCCCGGCCGACGGCGAGATCGTCGCCGTCACGGGTCCGGTCGGCACCAGGGCGCGCGCCGACCTGCTGCAGCGCATCTATCTCCCGATCATCCGCTGGACGCTCAAGTACCCCTTCGTCGTCCTGCTGCTCGCCGTGCTCACGCTCGGCGGATCGCTCGCCCTCGCCCCGATGCTCAAGCTCAACTTCGTCGGCGACTCCGGGCAGAACACGCTCACCGTGACGCAGACCCTCGACCCCGCGGCGAGCCTCGCGGTCAAGAACGAGCAGGCGCAGCGCGTGGAGCAGGCCCTCATGGACACCCCGGGCGTCGAGACGGTGCACGCCTCGGTCGGGGCGAGCACGGGCAGCAGCATCCGCGCCGCCTTCGGGGCGGGCTCCACGACGTTCTCCCTCGTCACCGACGAGGCCGCCGACCAGGCGGAGGTCAAGGACGCCGTCGAGGCGACGCTCGCCGGGATCTCCGACGCGGGCACCCTCGGCATCTCCTCGCAGAGCGGCTTCGGCGGCTCGACCGTCGACGTGACGGTGCGCGCGGCGACGCAGGCCGACCTCGAGCGCGGCGTCGACCTCGTGACCAGGGGCGTCGAAGGGCTCGCCGCGGTCGCGAAGGTGACGAACAACATCTCCGCGTCGAGCCCCTACATCGCGGTCGTCGTCGACCGCCAGGCGGCGGCGGAGCACGGCCTCACCGAGGTCCAGGTCGGCGGCCTCGTGATGGCGGCGATGAACCCGAGCTCGATCGGCTCGGTCACGATCGACGAGCGCGCGATGTCGATCTACCTCGTCGACGCCGACGCCCCGGTCTCGCTGCAGGAGCTGCGCGACTTCCGGATCCCGACGTACCTCGGCGCCGTCCCGCTCTCCGACCTCGCCTCGGTCGAGCGCGACCTCGGGCCCGCGTCGATCACGACCCAGCAGGGCGTGCGCACGGCGACCGTGTCGATCACGCCCGCGTCGGAGGACGTCGGCTCGACGACGTTCGGCGTCCAGAGCGCGCTCGCCGAGCTCGAGCTGCCGGCCGGCACGACGACCGAGATGGGCGGCGTCGCGTCGCAGATGCTCGACTCCTTCTCGAACCTCGGCATCGCGCTGCTCGCGGCGGTCCTGATCGTCTACGTCGTCATGGTCGCGACGTTCCGCTCGCTGCGCCAGCCGCTGCTGCTGCTGGTCTCGATCCCGTTCGCCGCGACGGGCGCGATCCTGCTCCAGGTCGCGACCGGCATCCCGCTCGGCGTCTCCTCGCTCATCGGCGTGCTCATGCTCGTCGGGATCGTCGTGACGAACGCGATCGTCCTCGTCGACCTGATCAACCAGTACCGGGCCAGAGGTCTCGACACCAGGACGGCCGTCGAGCAGGGCGCGGCGCGAAGGTTCCGCCCGATCCTGATGACCGCGGCCGCGACGATCTTCGCGCTGATCCCGCTCGCGATCGGGATCACGGGCCACGGCGGCTTCATCTCGCAGCCGCTCGCGCTCATCGTGATCGGCGGGCTGATCTCCTCGACGGTCCTGACGCTCATCGTGCTGCCGGTCGTCTACTACCTCGTCGAGGGGCGGAAGGAGCGCCGCGCCGCCAAGCGCGCGGCGGCCATCGAGGCCGCCGGCTGAGCCGGCGCGAGCGCGGCTCACAGCGTCGTCCGCTACACTCGTCCGGCGGCTTCTCGACGGTGCCCACGGGCACGCCCTGTATGTCGAATCGGCCGAGTCGCGCGGAGCCCCGTGCGAGACATCACCTCTGTATGTGACGGCCCCGATCGACGAGCGCCCGGGATCATCAGCGCTTCAGTGCGCCAGCATGCCGATCGGAAGAACCCGGAGCATCATGCCCAAGCAGTACGCCCCCAGATCCTCGGCGAAGTCGCGGACCTTCGCGCCGCGCTCGAAGCCGAAGCGCGGCGAGCGCCCGGACTGGACCCCGCCGGAGCACCGGCCGACCGGCGAGCGCAAGCCCCGGGCGACCGGGGAGCGCCGCTCCCGCTCGCTGGGCGAGCAGCCCGCCCGCCCGGCGCACGGGTCGAGGCCGGAGCGCGGCGCCCGCGCGCCGGAGCAGCGTGCGCCGTACGCCGCCCCCGCGCCCGTCGTCCACGAGCGGCTGGCAGCCGAGGCGATCGCCCCCGATGCGGTCGCCGGCATGGCCTTCTCCGAGCTCGGACTCGGCGCGAACCTGGTCCGCGAGCTCGCCGCGCTCGGCGCCGCCGAGCCGTTCCCGATCCAGGCGGCCACCATCCCGCAGGTGCTCGCCGGCCGGGACGTGCTCGGCCGCGGCCGCACCGGATCGGGCAAGACCATCGCGTTCGGCGCCCCCGTGGTCGAGCGGCTGCTGCAGCTGCACCGCCAGGCGAACCCCGGCGGCGCCAAGGGCCGCAGCATGGGCCGCTCGCCGCGGGCGCTCATCCTCGCGCCGACCCGCGAGCTCGCGCAGCAGATCGACCGCACCGTGCAGCGGCTCGCGCGCAGCGTCGGCCTGTTCACCATCGCCATCGTCGGCGGCGTCCCGTACCAGAAGCAGCTGACCGGCCTGCGCCGCGGCGTCGACATCGTGATCGGCACGCCCGGCCGCATCCAGGACCTCGTCGACCAGGGCGAGCTCGACCTCTCCGCCATCGCGGTGACGGTGCTCGACGAGGCCGACCACATGTGCGACCTCGGCTTCCTCGAGCCGGTGCAGGAGATCCTGCGCGCGACGCCCGCCGGCGCCCAGCGGCTGCTCTTCTCGGCGACGCTCGACCGCGCCGTCGAGTCGCTCGTCGCGGAGTTCCTGAGCGACCCCTCCGTGCACGAGGTCGAGGGCGAGGACCAGGCCTCCTCCACGATCGCGCACAAGGTCTGGCTGATCGACGCCTCCGCCAAGCGCGACGTCGTGCGCGAGCTCGCCGCGGGGGTGCAGCGCTCGATCGTGTTCTCCCGGACCCGGGCCTTCGCCGAGGACCTCGCCACCGGCCTGGAGGCGGCCGGGGTCGCCGCCGCCTCGCTGCACGGCGACCTGAACCAGGCGAAGCGGAACCGCTCGCTCGCCGCGCTGGCGCGGGGCGAGGTGCGCGCGCTGGTCGCGACCGACGTCGCCGCGCGGGGCATCCACGTCGACGACGTCGACCTGGTGATCCAGGCCGACATGCCGGACGACCACAAGGCGTACCTGCACCGCTCGGGCCGCACCGGCCGTGCGGGCGCGCAGGGCACCGTCATCACGGTCATCTCGCCGAGCCGCCGCCGCCGCATGGAGGAGCTGCTGCGCACCGCCGGCATCGAGGCGGAGTGGGAGGACCGGGCGACCACCCGGCCGCGCTCGCGATCGCTCGAGGAGCGGGGCGAGCCGAGGCGGCCGCGGGAGCAGGACCGCTCCCCCCGTCCGCCGGCCGCCCCCCGGCCGCATATGTCCGACGAGGAATACGCCGAGTTCCGGGCCTGGAAGGCGGCCAGGGCGGAGGCGTCCGTCGAGCCCGCCGAGCAGACCGGTCCGTCCGCGTCGTAACACGTTCCGGCGGACTTCGTAGGCTTGAGCCGTGAGCGTGCGGGAGGACATCGCCGCCGTGAAGCGGCGCGACCCGGCCGCGCGCTCGTCGTTCGAGATCTGGCTGCTCTACTCGGGCATGCATGCCGTGTGGGGCCACCGGTTCGCGCACTGGCTCTGGACGCACGGCGCGAAGTTCCTCGGCCGGCTGGTCTCCCAGGTCAGCCGCTTCCTCACCGGCGTCGAGATCCACCCCGGCGCGACCATCGGCCGGCGGCTCATCATCGACCACGGCATGGGCATCGTCATCGGCGAGACCGCCGAGGTGGGCGACGACGTGCTGCTGTACCACGGCGTCACGCTCGGCAACGCGAAGGCGGTGCCGGGCAAGCGCCACCCCACGGTGGGCAGCCGGGTCACGATCGGGGCCGGCGCGAAGCTCTTCGGCCCGGTCGTGATCGGCGACGACACCGTCATCGGCGGGAACGCGGTCGTCACCAAGTCGTTCCCCGCCGGCTCGGTGCTCGTCGGGGTCCCCGCGAAGGACGTCTCGAAGAAGGCCGACCAGGCCGACCTCTGGGTCATCTGATCCACGCGCCGGGACCGTGCGCCGGGACGCGCGGAGGGCTCGCCGAGGACCGAGGACGAGCGACGACGGCGCCGGGCCCGAGGGGCTCCGGCGCCGTCGGCGCGTCCGGGGAACGGGCTACTGGCCGCCCCAGAGACCGGAGAAGCCGCCGGAGGCCTCGAGGGTCGGGTTCTCGACCGGCGTGCCGACGGAGTTGCCCCACTCCGTCCAGGAGCCGTCGTAGACCTTCGCGTCGTAGCCGAGCAGCTGGGTCAGCGCGAACCAGGTGTGCGAGGCGCGCTCGCCGATGCGGCAGTAGACGTAGATCGGCTTGGAGCCGTCGATGCCCTGCTCGGCGTAGCGCGCGCGGATCGCCTCGACGTCCTTGAACGTGCCGTCGCCGCCGTCGGCCGGCACCTTCACGTTGCCGCCCCACGGGAAGTTCTTCGCGCCGGGGATGTGGCCCCACTTCGCCGCGGCCTCGCCGCCGAAGCCGGGCGCGACGCCGATCTCGCCGGAGAACTCCGGCACGCCGCGGATGTCGATGATGACGCCGTCCCGGTTCCCGAGCGCGACCTCGAGGACCTCGTCCTTGAACGCGCGGATGTCGTCGTCCGGCGTCCCCGCGGCCCAGGTGCCGCGCCGCGGCTCGGGGACCTCGGCGGTCAGCGGCCGGCCGTCGGCCTTCTCCCACTTGTAGCGGCCGCCGTCGAGCAGGCGCACGTCCGGCAGGCCGTAGTACTTGAGCACCCAGGCGCCGTAGGCGGCGAACCAGTTGTTCCCGTCGCCGTAGACCACGACCGTGCTGTCCGGGTCGACCCCGGCGGCCTGGGCGACCTCGGTGATCTGCTCGCGCGTGGCGAGGTCCCGGGTCAGCCGCTGCACGAAGTCGCGGTACCAGAGCAGCTCGACGGCGCCGGGGATGTGCCCGTCGGCGTACTGGGTGACGCCGCTGTCGGAGCGGCCCTCGCTCACCTCGATGACGACGACGTTCGGGTCGTCGAGGTGCTCCGCGAGCCATTCGGCGGAGACGACGCTGGAAGCGGTGGTCGTGGTCATGTCGATAGCCTCTCCGCGCCGTCGCTGTGCCGGCGCATCACGATTCTTCGCCGCTTCGCCACGACCGGCCCGTTTGTGACGAATCTTGACTGTCAAGCCCCTGGGCGGCGGGAAGCGCCGCGGCTAGCGTCCCCGCTATGAGCAAGACGATCACGACACAGCAGTTCCAGGACACCCCCGAGCTCGAGGACTGGAAGGCCGGCGTGGGCGGCGCGTCGATCACGTTCCGGATCGACTCCTTCACGGACGGCGCGGACTTCGTCCGGGAGATCGCGGCGGTCGCCGAGGAGCTCGACCACCATCCCGACGTCGAGCTGCGTCACGGTTCGGTCGCGGTGCGCACCACCTCGCACGACACCGGCGGCCTGACCAGCCGGGACCTCGAGCTCGCGCTGCGCGTCACCGCGCTCGCGCAGACGCACGACTTCCGTCCGGAGGGCTGAGCCGGGCCCGTCGCGGACCGTCCGCGTCAGGCGGCGATGCGGCGCGGGTGCGCATAGGCCGAGAAGCCGCTGCCCCGGGAGAAGCCGACGAGCGTGAGCCCCGAGGACTCGGCGAGATCGCGGGACAGCGACGACGGCGCGCCGACCGCGGCGAGGATCGGGATGCCGGCGAGCCTCGCCTTCTGCACCAGCTCGAAGCTCGCCCGCCCGGAGACCTGGAGCACGGTGCCGCGCAGCGGCAGCAGGTCGTTGCGCAGCGCCCAGCCGACGACCTTGTCGACCGCGTTGTGCCGGCCGACGTCCTCCCGGACGCAGAGCGCGTCGCCCGCCGCCGTGAACAGCCCGGCCGCGTGCACGCCGCCCGTCGAGTCGAACAGCGACTGCGCGGCGCGCAGCCGGTCGGGCAGCCGGGCGAGCACCGCGGCCGGCACGACCGAGTCGTCGTCGCCGAGGTCCCAGCGCGCCTGCTTCTCGATCGCGTCGATCGACTCGGTGCCGCAGATGCCGCACGCGGAGGTGGTCACCGAGTGGCGGGCGGCGGCGTCGGCCGGCGGCGTGGCGCCGGGTCCGAGCACGGCGTCCACGGTGTTCCCGAGCAGCGCGTCGGCGACGTGGCCGATCGACGCGAGGTGCCCTCGCTCGGTGACGACGCCCTCGCCGACGAGGAAGCCGGCGACGAGGTCGAGGTCCTCGCCGGGCGTGCGCATCGTGATCGACCAGGACTGCCCGTCGATGCGGATCTCCAGCGGCTCCTCGGCGGCGACCAGGTCGTCGCGCTCGACGGCGTCGACGCCCTCGCCGGCGACCCGGAAGCGCGTGACGCGAGTCGGACGCGCGGCTGCGGAGCCCACCGCTTCGGACATGGTGGCGTGACCTCCGTTCCGTATCATGGTCGCACAGGACCGCGGCGTCGGGCCGGGAAGGAGCGGCGCATGGCGAGGAAGGCGCCCGCTCGGGGCATCGACGAGTCGAAGCTTCGCGTCGGCCACCCGAAGACCCACGCCGTCGGCATCCCCGCCGTCGTCAACGCGCTGCTCATCGCCGACGAGCAGATGGGCGTCGTGCGCTCGGCGCGGACCCTGCTCGCCGTCAACCAGAAGGACGGCTTCGACTGCCCCGGCTGCGCCTGGCCGGAGGACGACAAGCGCAAGCACCTGGAGTTCTGCGAGAACGGCGCGAAGGCCGTCGCCGAGGAGGCGACGCTGCGCCGGGTCGGCCCGGAGTTCTTCGCCGAGCACCCGGTCGCCGAGCTCGCGCGACAGGACGAGTACTGGCTCGGCCAGCAGGGGCGCCTGACGACGCCGATGCTGCTCGAGGCCGGCGCGACCCACTACGCGCCGATCGGCTGGGACGCCGCGCTCGAGCTCGTCGCCGACGCGCTGCGAGGGCTCGACGACCCGGACGACGCCGTGTTCTACACCTCGGGCCGCACGTCGAACGAGGCGGCGTTCCTCTACCAGCTGCTGGTCCGCGGCGTCGGGACGAACAACCTCCCCGACTGCTCGAACATGTGCCACGAGTCCTCCGGCTCCGCGCTCACCGAGACGCTCGGCATCGGCAAGGGCACCGTCTCCATCGAGGACGTGCACGAGGCGGACCTGATCATCGTCGCCGGGCAGAACCCGGGCACCAACCACCCGCGCATGCTCACGGCCCTGGAGAAGGCGAAGCGCAACGGCGCGACGATCGTCGCGGTGAACCCGCTGCCCGAGGCGGGCCTCATCCGCTACGAGAACCCGCAGACCGTCAAGGGCATGCTGCTCGGCGGCACCAGGATGGCCGACCAGTTCCTGCAGGTCCGGCTCGGCGGCGACCAGGCGCTGTTCCAGGCGCTCGGCCGGCTGCTGCTCGAGGCCGAGGACCGGACCGGGGACGTCCTCGACCGGGCGTTCATCGAGGAGCACACCGACGGCTTCGAGGCCTACGCCGCTGCGGTCCGGGGCCTCGACTGGGCGGACGTCCTCGAGGCGACCGGGCTCGCGCGCGAGCAGATCGAGGAGCTCGCCGACCGGCTGCTCGCCTCCCGGAGGACCATCGTGTGCTGGGCGATGGGCCTCACCCAGCACAAGCACGCCGTCGCGACCCTGCGGGACGTCGTCGACGTGCTGCTGCTGCAGGGCAACGTGGGCCGGCCCGGCGCGGGCGTCTGCCCGGTCCGCGGCCACTCGAACGTGCAGGGCGACCGCACGATGGGGATCTACGAGAAGCCGTCGGAGGCGTTCCTCGCGGCGCTGGACCGGGAGTTCTCGTTCAGCGCGCCGCGGCGGCACGGGCACGACGTCGTCGAGGCGATCCGGGCGATGCGCGCCGGCGAGGTGCGCTTCTTCATGGCGATGGGCGGCAACTTCGTCTCGGCGACGCCGGACACGGAGGCCGTCGAGGCGGGGCTGCGCGAGATCGACCTCACGGTCCAGGTCTCGACGAAGCTCAACCGCTCGCACGTGGTGACCGGTCGCCGGGCCCTGATCCTGCCGACGCTCGGCCGCACCGACCGGGACCGGCGGGACGCGCCCGACGGCCGGGCGCGCGAGCAGCGGGTCACGGTCGAGGACTCGATGGGCGCCGTGCACACCTCCCGCGGCCGGCTCGCCCCGCCCTCGGACGGGCTGCTGTCCGAGGTGCAGATCGTCACCCGGATCGCGGAGCTCCTGTTCGGCTCCGAGGACAACGTCCCGCGCGCCGACTGGGCCGCGCTCGCCGACGACTACGCGCTGATCCGCTCGCACATCGAGCACGTCATCCCGGGCTTCGACGACTTCGAGGCGCGCGTCGACAAGGGCCGCACGCTGATGCTGCCGAACGGGCCGCGCGACTCGCGGACCTTCGAGACGGCGACCGGCCGGGCGCGGTTCACCGCGAACGAGCTGGAGTACCCGCGGATCCCCGATGGCCGCGTGCTGCTGCAGACGCTGCGCTCGCACGACCAGTACAACACCACGATCTACGGCAAGGACGACCGCTACCGCGGGATCCACCACGGCCGCCGGGTCGTCCTCATGCATCCGGACGACATCGCCGCCGCCGGCGTCCGGGACGGCGAGGTCGTGGACCTGGTCTCCGAGTGGACCGGGCGCGACGGCGTGCTGCAGGAGCGCCGGGCGTCCGAGTTCCGCGTCGTCGCCTACGACACCCCGCCGCGCAACGCGGCCGCCTACTACCCCGAGACGAACGTCCTGGTCCCCCTCGACTCGGTCGCCGACGTGTCGAACACGCCCGTCTCGAAGGCGGTCGTGGTGCGCGTCGAGCGCCGGGTCGTCCCGGTGCCGCCGGCCGGCTGACGCCGGCGGTCAGCTGGAGTGGATCATCTCCGTCACGTAGGTGCGGAGGTCGGCGTACCGCTGGGACGACTTGGTCGCGACCTGGTCGCGCGGCTTGGGCAGGTCGATCTCGACGATCTCCCGGATGTGGGTCGGCCGGGCGCTCAGCACGGCGACCCGGTCGGCGAGGTAGATCGCCTCCTCGATGTCGTGCGTGACGAAGACGACGGTGATCCCGAACTCCTTCTGCACCTCGAGCAGCAGGTCCTCGAGGTCGATCCGGGTCTGCGCGTCCACCGAGGCGAACGGCTCGTCCATCAGGAGGATGCGCGGCTGATAGGCGATCGCGCGGGCGATTGCGACGCGCTGCTGCATGCCGCCGGAGAGCTGCCAGGGGTGGTGGTCGGCGAACGCGTCGAGCTCGACCGCCTTGAGCGCCTGCTGCGCGATCCGCTCGCGCTCGGCCCTCGGCGTGCGGCGCGACTTCAGCGGGAGGATGACGTTGCTCTTCACGGTGAGCCACGGCATGAGCGAGCGGGTGTACTCCTGGAAGACCAGGGCGAGCTTCTCCGGCGGCTCCTTGATGGGCTCGCCGTCGAGCACCGCGCTGCCCGAGGTCGGCGCGAGCAGGCCGGACAGGCACTTGAGCAGCGTCGTCTTGCCGCAGCCGGACGGGCCGACGATCGCGAGGAACTCCCCGTCGTCGACCTCGAAGGTGAGATTCCTGATCGCCTCCGTCGAGGATTTGGCCGAGACGTAGGTCTTCTGCAGGTTCTCCACCACGAGTGTCTTCATCGACGCCTCCGTACAGTCGCTGGATCCGAGTGGGGACTCGGCACCGGTCCGAAAGTCAGTCCGGCCAGCCTACCCCGACTGTGCATCCGAGTACACCCCGGCTGAACATCTTGCCCTCGCGGCCGCCCGGATCACTAGTATCCAAGCGTGGCTCAACCGTCCATCCGCCCGTTCAGCGTGAGTGTTCCGACGCGGCAGCTCGCGGATGACGTCGCGGCATCCGTGCCGGAGGGCGTCGAGGTCGTGCTGTGGGAGATGGACGCGCCGGCGCCCTGCCCGCGGCTGGACATCGTGGTTCCGCCGTACATCGGCATGGCCGAGGCGCTCGGTCGGCTCGACGGCGTCGAGGTCGGTCTGGTCCAGGCGCAGTCGATCGGCTACGACGGCGTGGCAGAGCTGCTGGCGCCCGGCACGCTGTTCGCCAACGCGGCCTCGGTGCACGAGACCTCGACCGCCGAGCTCGCGGTCGCGCTCGCGCTCGCCGCCCAGCGCCGGCTCGACAAGGCGGCCCTGGACACCCGCGCCGGCGTCTGGGACCAGTTCTCCGCTCCGAGCCTCGCCGACCGCCGGGTGCTGCTGCTCGGGTTCGGCGGGGTGGGGAAGGCGGTCGCCGCCCGACTGGCGCCTTTCGAGATCGACCTCGTCGTGGTGGCCAGCTCCGCCCGCGAGGAGCGGGGGATCCGGGTGCACGGCGTCGACGAGCTGCCCGGTCTGATCGGCGGCGCGGAGGTGGTCGTCCTGACCCTGCCTGGCGGTCCCGAGACCCGCCACATCGTCGACGACGCCTTCCTGTCGGCGCTCCCGGATGGTGCGCTGCTGGTGAACGTCGGACGGGGATCGCTCGTCGACACGGACGCGCTCGTCGACCACGTCCGCCGCGGTCGGATCCGCGCCGCGCTCGACGTCACGGAGCCCGAGCCGCTGCCGGCCGGCCACCCGCTGTGGGGGCTCCCGGGCGTGCTCGTCTCGCCGCACACCGGGGCCGGGTCCAGCGCCATGCCGCCGCGCATGGCGGGGCTCGTCGCCCGCCAAGTCCGGCGTGCGCTGCAGGGCGAGGAGCCCCTCAACGTCGTGATCGGCCGATAGCCGGGGGCCTGCTCCCGCGGCCTGCCGCACGCCGTCCCGCGCGCGGCTCATGGCTCGTCCTCGGGCCTCCGCGGCCGGGTTCCCCGCCCGCCGTCGCGGCTGGTCCGCGAGCGCTTCGCGCGTCCCCGGCAGGGCGGTGCCGAGCGAATTCAGGAGCGTAAAGCCTTACTTCACGTATCAGTTGACACTCTACGAATTCCCTTGGCATGATGGGCGGCAGTCCTTCGATGCGGACGCATGCCGAGAGGCAGCCAGCGCGGGCCGCGATGCGTCGGGGGAGTTCACCGCGATTGGATCCAACGGAGGCCGAATGCGTATCCACCGAGAGCGTGCGGGAATGGAGGGAGCGCCATGACTTCGGTCGAGACAGCGGGGCGCGGCGGCGGGGCGAACCAGCCCGAGATCGTCAACACGTTCCCCGTGAAGATCCGGACCCGGCGCATGCCTCGCTGGGTGCTCCCGGTGATCGCCACGATCGTGGTGATCCTCTTCCAGGAGTGGCTGACGCGCTGGGGACCGCTCAGCCAGTCGCCGCTGCCCCCGTTCACCATCGTCATCCAGGAGCTCGCGCAGCTCGTGATCACCCCGACGTTCTGGCTCGCCGTGGGCCAGACGCTGCAGGGCTGGCTGATCGGCCTGGTGATCGCGCTCGCGGTGTCGGTGCCGTTCGGCCTGCTGCTCGGGACCACGCGCTGGCTGTACCTGTCCTTCAAGCTCGTGATCGACTTCCTGCGCCCCATCCCGTCGATCGCGCTGCTGCCGCTGTTCATCCTGATCCTCGGCATGGGCATGAACCTGAAGATCTTCGTCATCGCGATCGGCGTCTTCTTCCCGATGCTGTTCCAGACCGCGTACGGCGTGCAGGACGTCGACCCGGTCACCCGGGACACCGCGCGCGCCTACCGGATCAACCCGGTCCGGCGCTTCTTCATCGTCGAGTTCATGGGCGCGATGCCGTACATCGCGACCGGCATCCGCATCTCCGCCTCGCTCTCGCTGGTGGTCGCGGTCGCCGTCGAGCTGCTCGTCGGCACCCCGGGCGTCGGCGCGCAGATCTACATCGCCCAGAACGCGAACAACGTCGATCTGATGTACGCCTGGATCGTCGCGACCGGCGGTCTCGGGCTGCTGATCGCCTACGGGTTCATCTGGCTGGAGCGGGCGACCATGTCGTGGCACGCCTCGCAGAGGGGGCTGTCCGCGTGAACAAGCGTCTGAAGAACATCCTGCTGCAGCTCTGGCTGCCGATCCTCATCATCCTCGCCTGGTGGTTCGGCAGCGCGGCGTACTCGTCGTCCTTCTTCCCGCCGCTGTCGTCGATCCTCGACGCGTTCAGGGAGAACTGGCTGTTCGATCGCGTGCCGACCGAGTTCCTCCCGAGCGTCTGGCGATTCCTCGCCGGCTTCTTCCTCGGGTCGCTGGTCGGCGTCATCGTCGGCATCTTCCTCGGGTCGATCCCGTGGGTCTACCGCTCGCTGCGGCCCACCATCGACTTCCTGCGGTCGATCCCGGTGACGACGCTGGTGTCCGCCTTCATCATCCTGCTCGGCTTCGGCGACCTGATGAACGTCACCTACATCGCGTGGGCGGCGTTCTTCCCGGTGCTGCTGAACACGATCGACGGCGTCCTCGGCATCGAGCCGACCCAGAAGGACTTCGCCCAGACCTACCGGCTGTCCAGGATGGATCGGCTGTTCCGGGTGACGCTGCCGGCCGCGAGCCCGCAGATCTTCGTCGGGATGCGGATCTCGCTGGCGGTCGCCCTGCTGGTCATGGTCTACGGCGAGATGGTCTCGACGACCGACGGCCTCGGGTTCTTCATCCTGTTCGCGCAGAACACGTTCCGGGTCATCGACATGTGGTCCGGCATCATCCTGCTCGGCCTGCTCGGCCTGCTCGTGAACCTGATCTTCATCGCGGTCGAGACTCGCGTGCTGGCGTGGCACCGAGGCTGGCGCGCCAGTGTCCTGGAGGGGTCGTAAACCTATGTCCGAGATCATCGTCGACCACCTGCAGAAGGTCTACGTCGCCCGCGGTCAGCAGGTCGAGGCCATCCGGGACATCAGCTTCAACGTGCGCTCCGGCGAGTTCGTCTGCGTGGTCGGGCCCTCGGGCGGCGGCAAGTCGACGCTGCTCAAGTGCCTCTCCGGCATCCTCCCGCCCACCAACGGCCAGATCACGCTCGGCGGCAAGAAGGTCGTCGGCCCCCCGGAGGGGCTGGCGATGGTGTACCAGAACTACACCGTCTCGCTGCTGCCGTGGATGTCCGTCGAGGCGAACGTCTCGCTGCCGCTGCGCAACCGCGGCCTGTCGCGGCGGGAGCGGACGCAGCGCGCGGACGAGGCCCTCGAGTCCGTCGGCATCGGCGGCTTCAAGAAGTCCTACCCGTGGCAGCTCTCCGGCGGCATGCAGCAGCGGGTGGCGATCGCGCGGGCCATCGCCTACCGCCCCGAGTGCATGCTGATGGACGAGCCGTTCGCCTCGGTCGACGCGCAGACCCGCGCCGAGCTCGAGGACCTCATCATCCGGGTGCACCGCGAGCACAGCATGACGACGCTCTTCGTCACGCACGACATCGACGAGTCGATCTATCTCGCGGACCGCGTCGTGGTGCTCTCCGGCAGGCCGAGCGTCGTCCGGGACGTGCTCGAGGTCGACCTGCCGTATCCCCGCGACCACCTCTCCACCAAGGCGCTGCCGAAGTTCGGCGAGCTGCGGGCGAAGGCGTTCCACTACCTGCGCGGCCGGGCCGCGCACCCGACCGAGGTCGAGGCGGGGGCCGTGGATGCCTGAACCCGTCGGGCTGCTCGCTCCGGGCCGGATCGGCCCGATGGAGCTGAGCAGCCGGATCATCCAGGCCCCGGTCGCCACGGCGCTCGCGGACCGGGATGGATCGCTGACGCAGCGGGGGGTGGACTACCTCGAGGCCCGGGCGGCCGGCGGCGCGTCGCTGGTCTCCGTGGAGGGCGCGAACATCGCGATGCTCGGCACGGGTCATCGGGCGAACCTCGGCCTCTACCGCGACGAGCTGATCCCCGGCTTCGCCCGAGCGGCCGAGGCCGTGCACCGGCACGGCGCGAAGCTCGCCGTGCAGATCCAGTTCAACGGGCGGCAGGGGCGCCAGCACGTGGCCTTCCGCCAGCCGGTCGCGCCCTCGTCGGTCCCCTGCATGGTCGGCTCCCCCGCGAGCTACCCGCGGGCGATGTCGGTCGAGGAGCTCGAGCACCTGATCGAGCTGCACGTGCGCGCGGCCCGGCGCGCGGCGACCGCCGGCGCGGACGCGATCTGGGTGCACGGCTGCCACGGGTACCTGATCAGCTCGTTCCTGTCGCCGCTGACGAACCAGCGCACCGACGAGTTCGGGGGCACGCTGCGGCGGAGGGCGGAGTTCCCGCTGCGCGTCGTCCGCGGGATCCGCGAGGCGATCGGCCCGGACATCGCGCTGCTCTACCGGATGAACGGCAGCGACTACCGTCCCGGCGGAGTGGACATCGAGATGGCGGCGGAGTTCGCGGCCATGCTCGCGGAGGAGCCGGTCGACCTGATCGACGTGAGCGGCGGGACGTACGAGGCGAGGCACATCACCTTCCAGGGCCCTTGGGATCCGCCCGGCGGCTTCGTGAGCAACGCGCTGCGGATCAAGGAGGCGGTCGGCGACCGGGTCAAGGTCAGCGTCGTGCAGAAGCTGAGCGATCCCGAGGTGGCCGAGTCGGTCCTCGCGCAGGGCCTCGACTTCGTGTCGATCGGCCGCGGCCTCCACGCCGACCCGGACTACGTGCGGAAGGTCCGCGAGGGCCGCCGGGCCGACATCGTCCCCTGCATCTCCTGCCTGGCCTGCCTCGACCTGTTCGGCACGCCGGGAGCGACGGCACTGTGCGCCACGAACCCGGACACCACGGACGAGCGGCGCCGACGCATCGCCCCCGCGCCGCGGCCGCAGCGGCTGCTCGTGGTCGGCGGCGGCGTGGCCGGCATGGAGGCGGCCGTGCGGGCCGCCCG
>ERZ778028.806-NODE-806-length-49781-cov-5.592487_pt1 | contig 49781 bp, 39 predicted proteins | sample MGYA00375758_ERZ778028 | MGnify/ENA primary metagenome ERZ778028 (study PRJEB29350, sample SAMN05389828) | bioreactor metagenome | isolation source: Thiocyanate bioreactor | place: South Africa: University of Cape Town | collected 2014-03-17 ...
GCGCACGTAGCCGCCGTAGCTTGGCAGGTAGGGCACGAGTTCGACGAAGAAGGCGACCAGCGCAAAGAAAATGAAGCCCCAGACGAAGGGCCAGTACGTGCCCTTGCGCTTCTTGGCGAACAGCCAGCCGGCCACGGCCAGCAGCGGCAAGGTGAGCGCCAGGCGGTAGAGGAAGACGCGCAGCTCCAGGCGCTGCGCGGCCTCCCGCATGCGCTCGCGCGCGGCGCCTTCCAGGGCGTCGAGCTGCTTTTGCGTCTGCGCGGCCGCCTGCCGCGCGTCCAGCGCCGCCTGCTGCTGGGCCTGCACGGCGCGCTGGCGGGCCTGCTCGACGCGCTTGAGTTCGTCCAGCGCGCGGGTGCGCAGCATCACCTCCGGGTCCTGCTCGGCACGCTGGGTGACGCTGCGTGTCGCCAGCCAGTTGTTGAAGCTCTCGCGCTGCGCCTGCGTTTCGCTCTGCGCCTTGCTGCGCTGCAACTGGGCCTGGGCAAGCGCGGCGTCGGCCGCCTCGGCCTCGGCACGCAGGCTGCGCAGCTGCTGGCGCGCCCGCTCAGCGGCCGGCCGGTCGAGGAAGTCGTCGAGCTGCAGCGCGCCTTCGACCTTGGGCAGATCGCCAACGACCGTGCTGCCGAGCCCGATGAGGAAATTGGCAAACACCAGCGCCACCACCCATAGGCCCCGGCGGAACCATTTTTCCGACAGACGCAGTGATTTGCCCATGCCCATCCTCCCGTGTGAATACTCGTTTTTTATAGCTTAAAACTATTACCAGCAAAGCGCCAGGCCCCGTTTTTCCTTGAATTTTTTCACGCACTGGCGCAGGATTCCCGTGGATCGGCGCGGTGGGCGCGGGTGTGACAACGCTCACGCGCCTACACACAACTTCACCGAGCGACTACAGACAGTTGACGCCCCTCCTGCACGATGGCAACAACGGTCCACCGACCGCTTCCCAAGGAGAAAATTCATGCAACGCACGCTCATCACCGCCACCGCAGCCGCCACGGTTCTGGCCTTCGCCAGCCTGGCGCCCGCACAGGCCGCCACGCAAGGCACGGTCATTATCCAGTCCGGCCCGACGCTGGAATACCGCAACCTTCCGCCACCGCCGCCGCCGCGCGTGGTGGACCGTCCCGGCGCACGCCGCGGCCATGTCTGGGTGGAGGGCCACTGGGAATGGCGCGGTTCGCGCTACCGCTGGGTCGATGGCTACTGGCTGAAGATGCGCCCTGGCCACTCGTACCGCCAGCCGCACTGGGTGCAGCGCGGCGGTGACTGGCACTTCGAACGCGGCGGATGGGAGAACCGCGACCGCCACATGCGCGGCCGCGACAGCGATGGCGACGGCGTGCGCAACCGCTACGACCGCGACATGGACGGCGACGGCCTGCGCAACGACCGTGACCGCGACCGCGATGGCGACGGCGTGCGCAACCGCCGCGACCGGTACCCGGACAACCCGCGCCGCGATTGAGCGCGCCCCGTCCCGCCAAGGCGCCCCTCGGGGCGCCTTTTTTCGTTCTGACAGGTGCTATTCGTCCGCCAGGAAGACCGTGAGCACCCCAGTGTAGCCGTGCAGGCTGGCGTGTGCGATCTCGCCACCGGCGAAAAATCCCGCCAGCGGCACGTCGCCCAGCGCGTGCTGGACGATGCGCAGTTCGGCGCTGTCGCCGCCAAAATGCGGGCCACCCCGACCCGAACAGCTGACGTACAGCGCGCCGGCGATGCGGCGCGCCTCGGGGCGGTCGGCCGGCGCCAGTTCTTCGCGGATCTCGGCGCAGATGCGTGTCAGGTCGGCGCGCGCCGCCTGCACGTTGCGCTGGCAAAACGCGAGCCGCATGCCCGGCTCGACATGGTCGGCCAGGGCCACGCCGTGGCGCTGGCCGTCCAGGCCGATGATGTGGCGCACGCGCGTCTCGGCGCCGAAATGGCCGGTGCGCCGTGTATCGGCCGTACCGGCCAGGGCGCGCTCGTCGTCCATCAGGCCGGCCAGGGTGGCGCGCACACGCTCTATGGCCTGCTGCGGATCGCCGGCGAGCGACACATCGAGCGTATCGAGCAGGCTTTCAAGCGCCGGCGCGCCGTCGAGCTCCAGCACCAGATTGCCGGCGGCGGCGGTGATGCGCTGCACGCGCCCCACCGGCTGGCAACCCTGGGTGACGCGCGACACCAGCGCCACGCCCGGCCCGAACGCCACCCCCGAGAGGCCGCCCGCGAACACCCCGCCGGCCGCGCCCTGCCCGGCCAGGTTGCCGTTGCCGCCGACGGCGAATTGCACGCTCGCGCCCCGGCTGGCCGACAGGCCGCCGAACAAATAGCCGCTGGCGGTGCGGCCGGCCAGTTCGGCCACCAACTTGGCCACCTCGGGCGTGCCGCCGTCCGCGTGCACCAGGGCGGTGTGCGCGGCAAAACCCCCGGCGCTGCTGCGCGGCAGGGGCGCGACACCGGAAAAGACGCGGTACTGGTCGCAGGGAACGTCGAGCAGCATCAAGGCCAGCGCCGGCTGGTCGAAGTACTCTACGCTGCCGCCGCACACGCCAACGCCCACGGTGCCGCTCCAGTCGGTGATCTCGGGCAGTTCGGCGGCCAGCAGGTCGAGCAGGTCCTGGGCCTGATCGGCGTAGTGGTCGGTGATGTAGAGCAGGCCCAGCGTCGGCGCGGCGGCGTAGCCGGGCAGGCGCATCTGGGCGCGCAACTGCGCCAGGGCCATGAGCGCAGCCACGCGCGCGCGCGGGTGCGTGGCATGGCCGGTGGGAAAGCGTTGCATGGTGGGCCCGCCGGATCGTGCGGGGCGCGCTGCCGGGCGGTGCTTACGCCTTGCGCGCGGGGGCCTTGCGCGCGGCGGTCTTGGCAGCCGCCTTCTTGGCAGCCGCCTTCTTGGCCACCGGTTTCTTGGCCGCCGGCTTCTTGGCGCGGCCCGCGCCCTGGAGATTCTTCACACCCTGCGAGGCCATCTGCCCGGCCATGCCGGTGGCCGTCTTGAAGGCGTCCTTGGCGAGGCCCGTGGCCAGGTTGCGCGTGGTGTCCACGGCGGTCTGGCGCGCGGCGTCCTTCATGGCGGTGGCGGCGATCTGCTGGAACTGCTGGGTCAGCGCACCCCACCACTGCATGGGGTCGATCACGCTGGCCGCACCCTTGGCGGGCGCCGCCTTGCCGGCCTTGGCGCGGGACGTGGGCGCCTTGGCCGGCGCTTCGGCGGCGTCGGCGCCCTCGGGCTCCGCGGCCGGCTTGGCCAGGTCGGCCGCGCGCGCGGCCACCCCGCTGACCATCTGCGCGGCCTGGGCAATGCCCTCCCCCGCCTTGTGCACGCCGCCCATCACGGTGTCGGCCGTCTTGAGCTTGAAGGCGTTGGCGACGTCGCCCATGCTGAAGTTCATGCCCTTGAGCGTGGCCAGGGTCATCTTCTGCACCTCCAGCGCCTGGATGGTGGCGGCCAGCGCGCGCGAGTTCTGCTCCAGCCAGAACTGCACCGCCTTGAGCTCCTCGACGCGCTTTTCCAGCTCTTCGACGCTGATGGTCGGCGCCACCCAGTTGGACAACTGGGGCAGTTGCGGGATGTTGCCCGCAGCGCCCTTGGCCAGGTTTTGCAGGAAATCGAAGCCGGGCACGAACTTGCCGAAACCAAAGGGGGTTGAATCGCTCATGGTCGCTTCCGCAGTGGGTGGAGGAATGGGTGCGGACAGCTTACTCCAATGCACCGCCGCCGTGGGCCCGGCGGCTGGGTCCCCGTCAGTGCTGCTTGTGCATGGGCGCGCCATGGCCACCGGCGCCGCCGGGCGGCGTGGCCGACACCGGCAGTTGCAGGTCGAGGCGGCGCTCGGCGCCCTGCGCGTCCTTGAACACCAGGGTGAGCGGCAGTTGCGCGCCTTTGGCGAGCGGCGCCTTCAGATCCATCAGCATGATGTGGTAGCCACCGGGCTTGAGCTCGACGGCCTGGCCGGCCGGCAGATCGAGCGCCGGCAGGGCGCGCATCTTCATCACGCCGCCGTCCATCTTCATCTCGTGCACCTCGGCGTGGCCGGCGGCCGGCGTTTCGGCGCGCAGCAGTTGCAGGGGTTCCTGGGCCGTGATGCGCATGAAGGCGCCGGAGGCGCTCTGCCCCTGCACGCTGGCGCGCGCCCAGGCGCCTTCAACGGCGGCCGGGGCAGCCCCCTGGGCGTGGGCGTTGCCGGCGATCAGCGCGGCGGCCAGCAGGAAAGGCGTGGTGAAACGTGGGAAGGTCATGGTGGGCTCCTGTGAAATAGGGGGGGATTCAATGCGCATGGCCGCCGGCGGCGGGCATCAGTTCCAGCGCGGCGGCGGGGGACTTGAGGTCGTGCAGTTTCTGGCCCGCCGCAGGCACCTCGCTCCAGTCGATGCGGCCCTGGGCGCAGATTTGCTCGACCGGCCAATACAGGGTGCCGGCCTCGCCCGGCAGGCGCGCCTGAAGGACGAATTCGTCGTAGAAGTCGCCCGGCAACGCGTCGGCCGGCGTCTTGGCGCTCCAGCGGATGCGGCGCACGTCCTCGGTGACCGGCTTGCCGTGGTCACTGCGTGGCACGGCCAGTGGCGCGCGCTCGATGGTGAGCGTCCAGCCCGGCTTGGGCATGGGCTTGGCGTTCTCCACGCCGTCCGGCACGGTGACCACGATCTCGCGCGTGGGCGACGGGCCGCAGCCGTGTCCGACGCGCAAGGTCGCCTTGTAGCTGCTGCCCGCGTTGGCCACCTGGTACTCCAGCGTGACATGCGCATTCGCAAAGGAAGATAAGCCGCCAGCGCTTGCCAGCAAAGCGACGTTAGCTATTGCTTTGATAGTTTTCATGCGAGTTTTCTCTCGGGTGTGTCGGGGCTTGGGCGAGGCCGCCGGGCGGCTCTTGCGCCCTCGGCAACGCACGCGCGCACACTCCTAAAATCGGATCAAACAGGCCGCCAGCGCTTATCTGTACTCAGTAAGCAGCTATTGGAACGATAGCGATTTCAGGCGTATTGCGGGGGCCCGCGTGCGGGCAGGGGCGCCGCAGTGCGCGCGGCAATGTGCGCGGCGGCCAGTGGCTCGAGCGCGTGCGCGAGCGGCTGCGCCAGCGGCAGCGCGTGCGCGCAAGGGGGCGGCGCGGCGCCGCCGGAATGCACGCACAGCGGGCAATCGAGCGTGTGGCCGCTGGCAGTCTGGGCGCCGTCGTCGCCGCCACCACCGATGACCACCTTGACATCGCCGCTGGCCGAGCAGACCAGTTGCACCGACTGCGGGTGCACGAAGGGCGAGGCGATGGCCGCGCCCATCGACAAGGCAAACCACGCCAGCACGAAGCAGGCGAACCGGCGCAGGCGGCTTGGGGTTTGCATGGGCCCATTGTAGGGGCCGAGGGGATTCGGCCGAAGCCTACGCCTGGGCCAGCAAGGCCTGCAGCCCGCTGGCGCGCTGGGTGCGCCGCTGCACCGCCTGCGCCAGCAGCCCGCTGCGCGGCGCCACCAGCGTGAACGCGGCGCGCGCCCGGGTGATGCCGGTGTAGGCCAATTCGCGCGTCAGCAGCACGCCGGACTGGGGCGGCAGCACCAGCGCGGTGTGCTCGAACTCCGAACCCTGGGATTTGTGCACCGTCATGGCAAACGCCGTCTCGACGTGCGCCAGGCGCGCCACGCTGACCGAGCGCAGGCCCGCGCCGTCGGCGAAGAACACGCGCAGCCCGGCGCCGTCCGCCGCCGGCAGCGCCAGGCCTACGTCGCCGTTGAAGACGCCCACCTCGGCGTCGTTGTGCGTCACCATCACCGGGCGCCCGGCGTACCACGCGCCCTGGCCGCCCAGCCAGCCCGCTTCGCGCGCTGCGCGCTCGACGGCAAGCGTGAGCCCCTCGGCGCCCCAGGCGCCGTCCCGCACCGCGCACAGCAGGCGAAAGCGGTCGAACGCCGCCAGCACGCGGCGCGCCCAGTCGGCGTGGGCGTCGCCCCCGGCCGGCCGGTCGGGCAGCAGGCGCAGGTAGTCGCGGTAGCTGGCCGCCGGCCCGTCGGCCAACGCCAAAGCGACGGCGGCGCCGGGCCCCACGCCTTCGAGGGCGCGCAGCGCGCCCGTGGTGTCGCCATGCAGCAGCGCCTGGGCGCGCTCGCCAGCACCCGCATGCACCGCCAGCGCCAGCTGGCCAATTGCGCCGGCGAAGCGCCGGCTCTCGCGCAGCACCACGGTGTGCGGCGCCAGCAGCGGCGCCGGCCCCGCACCGGGTGGCGCGCAGAGCGCCGGCGGAATGTCGATTCCGGCGGCCGCCTGGGCGTAGCGCACCGTCTCGGGGTCGTAGTGCCCCCGCTCGGCGCCCTGGCACAGGTCGCCGAGCACGGCGCCCGCCTCGACCGAGGCGAGCTGGTCCTTGTCGCCCAGCAGCACCAGGCGCGCGCCGGGCGGCAGCGCGTCGAGCAGCGCAGCCATCATCTCCAGGTGCACCATGGACGCTTCGTCGACGATGAGCACGTCCACGTCGAGCGGCGCCGCCGCGTGGTGGCGCAGGCGCCGCGTGCCGGGGCGCGCCCCCAGCAGGCCGTGCAGGGTGCGCGCCGGGCCGATGCGCGCGGCGAACGCGGCCAGGTCCAGCTCCCCGCCGCAGCGCGGCTGCAGGTCGGCCAGGGCCGCCTCCAGCGATTGGCGCAGCCGGGCCGCCGCCTTGCCCGTGGGCGCGGCCAGCGCCACGCGCAGCTGCTGCGGCGCAGCGTCCACCGCCAGCAGGGCGGCGAGCAGGCGCGCGGCGGTGTAGGTCTTGCCGGTGCCCGGGCCCCCGGTGACGATGGCCAGGCGCGCGCGCAGGGCCACGGCGCAGGCGAGCTTCTGCCAGTCGCAGATGCCGGGCGGCGCGGGGTCGAACAAACGGTCCAGCCAATGCCGGGCCAGGGTTTCGTCCAGCGCCACGGGCGCAGCCGCGCGCAGGCGCAGCTGCTGCGCCACCTGCTGCTCCAGCAGCCAATAGCGGCGCAGGTACAGGAGCGGCGCCTCCGCCGGGCCGCCCAGCACCAGCGGCGCGGCATCGCCCGGTGCCGCACCGCCGGGTGCCGCACCGGCCTGCTGCACGCACCGGCTTGCGCCGAGCGCGCGGCGCCAGGCCGCCGTGTCCCGCGGCATGCCCTGCAGGAGCGTGCCCAGCGCCTCCTGCCCGTCCGCCGGCCAGCCGGGCAGCGCCAGCGGCCGGGCGCCGAGCAGCGCCAGCGGCAGACAGCTGTGGCCATGGCCTTCGAGCTGCGCCAGCAGCGCCGTCGCGACAAGCACCTCGGGCGCCGCCTCGGGGTCGCGCCGGGCGACGAATTGCGCCAGCGCCCAGTCGAGCTGGCGCAGCCAGCCAGCGTCCGCCAGGCGGCGCAGGTCTGAGAGCGCGGCGGTGGCGGCATCCGTCATGCGCGGCCCCCCGTGCCGGCCGGTGCGCCGAGCAGCGCGTCGAGCGCGTCGAGCAGCGCCAGGGGCGGCGCGAGCTGCGCCACGCCACCGGCCGGCCCGTCGATGCCGCGCAGGAAGAAGAACAAGGCGCCACCCAGGTGTTCGCGCGCGCTGTAGCGGCTGCCCAGGCGCGCGCGCAGCAGCCGGTGCAGCGCCAGCAGGTAGAGCGCCGCCTGCACGTCGTAGCGGTGCTCGGCGAGTGCGCCGGCCAGCGCGGGGGCGGCGTAGGCCTCGGCGTCCGGTCCGAGCCAGTTGGACTTGTAGTCGAGCACCCAGTAGCGCCCGCCGTGCTCGAACACCAGGTCGGCGAAACCCATCAGCATGCCGTGCAGGGCGCGCTCGGGCAGCGCCGGCCGCGCCAGGCCCGGCAGCAGGTGCTCGCGGCACAGGGCGTCGATGGTGGGCGCGTGCAGGCGCTCGGCGGGCAGCCAGAATTCCATTTCGGGCAAACGCGTGGCAAGCGCCGACAGCGGCACCCCGAGCGGCGGCAAGGGCGCGGCCAGCACGGCCGCGAGCCAGTCGAGCGCGTCCTGCGCCGCGGTGCCGAAGGCCGAGCGCTCGCAGCGCCGGCGCAGGCGTTCGGCCACGGCGCCCTCCGGCGCCAGCACGAAGCCCTCGCCCGCGAGCCATTCCAGCTGCGCGTGCAGGAAGTTGCCGGCCAGCGTGCCGCGCGGGAAGCGGTGCCAGGGCGCGGGCGGCACGGGAAACAGCTCGGCCGTGCGCCCGGCCGCGCCCGCTGGCAGCGGCACGCCCTGCACGGCGGGCAGCGCGAGCGGCAGTTCGTCGTCGGCCGGTTGCGTGCGCTGGGTGGGCAGCAGGGGCAGGTCCGCACCCGCGGCCGGCAGGCCGCGCACCAGTTGCGAAAAGCTGGCGATGCCCCATTGCCGATCGAACTGCGCCGCGTAGCCGGGGCTGGGCAGCAGGGGGCCGGCCTCGCCACGGGCGGCGAACGGCGTGCGCGCCGGAGCGTCCTCTGCCAGCGCTTCCAGGCGGATGCCGGGCTGGCCGGCTGCCAAGTCCTGCAGCGCGGCGAGCCATTCTTCGGGCCGGCGCGGCCGGCTGCCGGCCAGCAGGCTGCCGGCGGCGCTGCGGTGGGTGTTGGCCGTGCCAGACTTGCCTTCGGCGATGGCACCAAAGCCCAGCCACAGGGCGTGGCGCGCGCGCGTGAGGGCGACATAGAACAAGCGCAGGTCTTCGCGCAGGCGCTCGCGCTCCGCCTGTTCCCAGTGGCGGCTTTCGGGCGCAAGGTGGACGGCGCGCTCCCCGGTTGCGTCCGACAGCGCCAGCACGGGGTTGCGCTGCTGGCGCCGGGTGGGCCGCGCCGCGCAGGCAAAGGGCAGGCAGACGACGGGGTACTCCAGGCCCTTGCTCTTGTGGATGGTGACGATCTGCAGCAGATCGGCGTCGCTCTCCAGGCGCACGACCTGCTCTTCCGTGCCGCCGTCCTGGCGCAGCCGGTCGGCCAGCCAGCGCAGCAGCGCCTGCTCACCCACCAGCGTGCTGCTGGCGGTCTGCAGCAGCTCGGCCAGGTGGAGGAAGTTCGTCAGGCGCCGCTCGCCGCCCGCCTCGCGCAGCCAGCGCGCCGGCAGGCCCAGTTCGTGCAGGGTCTGGCGCAGCATGGGCAGCACGCCCTGGGCGCGCCACAGCGCGTGCAGCGCCTGCAGTTGCGCGCTGCGCGCCTCGAGCGCGGCGTCGTCGTGCGCCAGGCGTTCGAGCTCGGCCAGTGGCAGGTCGAGCGTGGCCGTGGCGAACGCCGCGCGCAGGCGGCGCGCATTGCGCGGCTCGGCCACGGCCTGGAGCCACCAGAAGAGGTCGCGCGCCTCGGGCCGGCGGAAGACCGAATCCCGGTCCGACAGGTAGACCGATGCCAACCCCCGCTGGCGCAGCGCGCGCTGCATGGCCTGCGCTTCGGTGTGGCTGCGCACCAGCACGGCGATGTCCGCCGGGCGCAGGCGCTGCAGCGGCGCGCCCGCGCGCGCGAACCCGGCCGCGGGGTCGTTCAGCCAGGCGACGATCTGCTCGGCGCAATGCGCCGCCAGGCGCGCGCGCTGCAGTGGCGCACCGGCCGGCTGCAGGGCATGCGCGAGCGTCATGGGGGCGAGTTCGCCGTCCTGCGTCACCAGGCGTTCGGGGCGGCCCTGCGCGGCGACCGGGACGAAGGGCAGCGGGTCGGCCTCGGGCACGGCGCCGTCGTCCGGCGGCGCCCGAAAGCCGAACGCGCCCGCGCCCGGGCGCGCCTCGGCCCGCGCGAACCAGTGGTTGACCACTTCCACCAGCGCCTGCGTGGAGCGGTGGTTGGTGCCCAGCATGGCGTGCCGGCCGCGCGTGGCGCGCCGCGCGGCGAGGTAGCAATAGATGTCGGCACCGCGAAACGCGTAGATCGCCTGCTTCGGGTCGCCGATGAGTAGCAGCGCGCTCGCCGGGTCGTCGGCCTCGGGCCGGTACAGGCGCTCGAAGATGCGGTACTGCAACGGCGACGTATCCTGGAACTCATCGATCAATGCCACCGGATGCTGGGCCAGGATGCGCGCGCGCAGCGCCGCCCCGCGCGGCCCGGCGAGTGCGCGGTCGAGCCGCAGCAGCATGTCGTGGAAGCCGAAGCTGCCGGCTTGCCGCTTGAGCTCGGCCAGGCGCGCGGTGGTGCGGGCCTGGGCATGGGCGCGCAGCGCGGTCGCCGGAGTGGGCAGCGCCTGTTGCGCCGCCAGCAGCGCGCCGATGGCGGCAAAGCCCGGCGGCAGCGTGCAGGGTGGCGCGCCGGGCTGGCGCAGCGCCTGCAGGCCGTCGGGGCAGAGGCGCTCGGTCGCGGTGTCGGTGAGCACCAGGGGCTCGGCGCCGTCGGCACCGGCCCAGGCAGCGATCTGGCGCAGCCATTTGGGCGCCGTGCGCAGCTTGGGCGTGTCCCATTCGGCCTTGCGCGCCGCGATCTCTTCGTCCACCCAGGCGGCCAGCGCTTCGGCGCGCTCGGCCCAGCCGGCCTTGAGGCCAGCCAGTGCCTGCGCGAAGCGCGCGTCGGCCTCGTCCAGGCAGTCGGCGATGCCGCCGGCCCCGGCGCCATCCGCCGGCTCCAGGCGTTCCAGCGCACGCAGGTCCTCGGTCAAGGCCGCGACGTCGGGCCAGACGGCCAGCACGCGCTCGAGCAGTTCGGGCGCGAGCGGGTACACCTGCTGGCGCCAGTAGTCGCGCGCCGCCTGGCCGCGCAGCGTGGCTTCGTCGGCGGCGAGCGACTCGTCGAACAGCGAGCCGCTGTCGAACGCGTGCTCGCGCAGCATGCGCTGGCACCAGGCGTCGATGGTCTGCACGGCGGCATCGTCCATGGCTTCGGCGGCGCTGGCCAGGCGCCAGGCGGCCTGCTCGCGCGCCGGTCCGGGCGCGTAGGCGCCGCAGAGCGCGGCCAGGTAGGTGTCGTCCGGCCGGGGCGCGGCCTCGCCGCGCAGCACGCGCGCCGCCTCGGCCAGGCGCGCGCGGATGCGGTCGGTGAGTTCGCGCGTCGCCGCGCGGGTGAAGGTCATCACCAGGATGTCGGGCGGCGCCAGGGGCCGCCCGAAACCGGCTTTGCCGCCGTGGCCGAGGACCAGGCGCAGGTACAGCGCGGCGATGGTCCAGGTCTTGCCGGTGCCGGCGCTGGCCTCGATGAGCCGGCTGCCGCGCAGGGGCAGTTGCAGCGGGTCGAGCCGTGCGGCGCCCGCGGTGGCGGGGGCGCTCATGGCGGCGCTCCGGTGGTGCCGGCGGCGTAGGGCGTGATCTGGAGCGCGTTAGCGACCCAGTCGGCGAGCGGGGCGTGCACCTGCCGCGCCAGGTTTTCAAGGAGGCCGTCGGCGCTGAGCGCTTCGAAATCGGGGTAGAAGCGCTGCCACGCGGGGTCTTCCACCTCGCCGCGCGTGCCTTGCGAGGGCCCGGCGCCCTCGTAGGCGAGCTGCGCCGCGCCCTCCCGCGCCTGGGCCAGCGCCGTCTTGAGCGGCAGCGGCAGCGGCGCGGCGGCCAGCGCCTGCGTGCGCCACAGGGCGAGCAGCTGCCCCAGGGCCTGCCGCGCCGGCGCCTCCTCCATGGGGGCCCAGCGCAGCAGCGCGTCGCCGGCCACCAGCACGCCGTGCACCGGCGTGCCGCTGGCGGCCGCGGCGAGCGCGCGCAGCCACGCGGGCAACAGCTTTTCCGGCCGGGCCTGGGGCTGGGTCTTCGTCCCCTTGCCGAGGACGCGCGAGGCCGTGCGCGTCAGCAGGGCCAGTTCGCCGTCGGCCGAGCGCCGCAGGGGTTCGAGCCAGTCGTGCAACACCACAGTGGCGGGATTTTTTGGGCCAAATTGGCCGCCAGCGCTTATTCCATAAGCGTCAGTAGCTATCAATTCATTAGCATCATCCAGCATCCAGGCGAGGCGCAGGCGCGGCGCAGGCGTGCCCCAGTGCGCGCATTCCTGCCGCCAGGCCAGCGCCATGGGCAGCCACTCGTCGAACAGCGCATGCTCGGCGCGCGCGCCCAGCCCCGCCATGGGCAGGCGGCCGGCGCGCCGCAAGGCGGCCAGGGCCTCGGCCAGCTGGTCCTCCAGCGCGGCAGGATCGCCCCCTGCGGCGCGCGCGTCGAGCCCGTCCAGCACGGCTTCGGCCATCTGGTGCTTCTCCAGGCCCGCGACGCCGAAGCTCTCGTCGTCCGGAACCGCGTCTTCCAGCGGCTCGAACACCACCGCCAGGCGCTCGCGCAGAAACTCCCGCGCCGGGTGGCGCAGGAAACCGCCGAGCCGATCCAAGGTCAGGCTGCGCGGCGCGGCGCCCTCTGCGGCGGGCACCGCTTCCTGCGCCCCGGCCGCCGGGACGGGGGTTTCGTGCACGGCGCGCCATTCGCGCGCATAGGTGAACCAGCGCTGGTCGCCCGCTTGCACGGCGCCGGTGAAATACCGGAGGCTGAAGGCTTGCAGCGGGTGTTCGGCGGTGCGCGCGTCCAGCGCCTCCTGGCCCCATCCGGCCGCCAGGTAGTCGCGCAACTGCGACACCAGCACCGAAGGCGGTTGGACGCTGTTGTCGCGCACGCTGCGGCCCGTCCAGCTCACCAGGAGGACGCGGCGCGCCGAGAGCAGCGCTTCGAGCATCAGCTGGCGGTCATCGCCCTGGCGCGAGCGGTCGCCCGGCCGGGCCATGCCGGGCAGCGCCATCAGGTCGAAATCGCTGCGCGGGCTGCGGCGCGGGTAGTCGCCGTCGTTCATGCCGAGCAGGCAGACCACTTCGAAGGGGATCGCGCGCAGCGGCAGCAGCGTGCAGAAGGTGACGCCGCCGGCCCGAAAGCGCTGCGCCAGCTGCGGTTCGTCGAGCGCCTGCAGCCACGCGGCGCGGGCGATTTCCAGTGGCACGGGCTGCGCGAACGCGGCCGCCTCGCAGGACGTGAGCCATTGGTCGAGCGCGGCGTCGAGCGCTTCGAGCGCCTTGCGGTCGGCATCGTCCACCGGGCGGGCGAAGTCGGCCATGAGGGCGCGCAGGCGCTCGGCCCAGACCGCCGGCTCGGCGGGCGCGGAGGCCTCACCGAGCCAGCGCTGCAGGCGCGCCACCAAGGCCGCCAGCGCGCCGGCGAGTTCGGCCGCGAGCCCGCCGACCTCGTCCCAGGCCTCGATGCCATCGAAGCTCCCCGCGCCCGCTGCGTACCCGAGCAGCATGCGTTCCAGCCCCCAGAGGGCGGTGTTCTGTGCCCCGCAGGCCCCGAGGCCCAGGCCGATGCGCTGCTCCGCATCCAGCCCCCAGCGGATGCCCGCACCCGCCATCCACGCGGTGAGCTGTGCCACTTCGTCCTCGCCCAGGCCGAAACGCGCCGCGACGGCCGGCACGCCCAGCAGGTCGCGCAGCTCGCTCCAGGCGATGCGCTGCACCGGCGCGCGCAGCAGCCAGTCGACGGCGCCCACCAGGGGGTGGCTGGCACCGGCGCTCAGGTCCGCAATGCCCCAGGGGATGTAGCGCGCATCGCCGCTGGGCACCTGGCCGAACACGGCGCGCACGGCGGGGGCGAACAGGGCGATGTCGGGCACCATGACGACGATGTCGCGCGGTACCAGCGGCGCACCCCCCGGCGGGTGCGCCAGCAGGTCGAGCAACTGGTCGTGCAGCACCTCGACCTCGCGCAGGGCGCTGTGCGCGCTGTGAAAGACGATCGAACGATCGGTGGGCTCCAGCGCGCGGCGCGGGTGTTCGGCCAGGGGCACGAGGTCGCGGATGCGGTGCTGCACCTGCGCCAGCAGCGGCGTGCGCGCGTCCTCTTCGGCGGTGTCGAAGAAGTCCACCCGGGGCAGGGCCAGGCGCTCCTGCGCAGTGGCCGTCTCGTCGAATGCATCGAGCTGGCGCACGAAGTCGCGCCCCTGGCGCCCCCACGCGGCCAGCAGCGGGTGGGCGTGCGCGTGCAGGCTCTCGATCGGCAGGCGTGCCAGGTCGGTGCCGCCGCGCAGCGGGTGGCGCCGCCGCCCGGCGGCGAGCAGCTCGCGCCCGTCGATGGCATCGGCCCAGTGGTAGCGGCAGGGGTTGGGCACGGCCAGCAGCACCTGGGCGTGGCGCGCCACTGCGCTGACCCATTCCAGCAGCGGCAGCGGCATGTGCGTCATGCCGAAAAGCACCACCCGGCGCGGCAGCGCCGCCGCGGGCGACTGGCTGCCGCGCAGCGCGGCCAGGGCGCGCTCATGGATGTGCGGGCGGATGGCGTCCCGCGCCGGGGCGTCCAGCCGGGCCAGCACCGCGCGCCACAGCCGGGCCTGCCAGCGCTGGTCGGACGGCAGGTCGACAGCGGCTCCCGAGGCGCTGCGCACCTGCTCGCGTCCCTCTGCCCATTCGGCCAGCCAGTCGCCCCGGTACACCTGGTACTGGTCGAACAGGTCGGCCAGGCGCTCGGCCAGTTGCCACGCACGGTCGGGTTCGCCGCCTTGCAGGAAGCCGGCCACTGGTTCGTAGCCGGGTTCGCTGCGGAGCTCCGGCAGCAATTCGAGCAGACGCCAGATCAGCGCCGACTTGTCCACCGCCGAACGCGGCGGGACCTGCTCCGCTCCCAGAACCTGGCGGTAGCTGCGCCACAGGTAGCGCGCCGGCAGCTCGACCTGGACCGCCGCACAGGCACCAACGCGCTCTGCCAGGGCCATCTTGAACCACTCCGCCACGCCGTTGCTTTGCACCAGTACGGTTTCGGGCTCCAGCGGTCCCAGCGGGCGGCGCGCCATGAAGTCCACCACCGCGTCGGTGAGCCATTCGGTTCGGTTGCCGTGCAGGGCCACCAGGCCGGGGGACAAAGGGGCGTCGGGCATACAGCGCCCATTCTGGCCGATCGCAGGCGCCGCTCTCGGCACGGGCAAGGAGCGCGCTGGCAAAGCAGCCGTAAGCCGCCTCAATCGCGCGGCTCGGCGGCACGCGGCAGGTGCCAGCCGAAACGCAAGGACAGGTAGCGCAGCGCGATGCAGGTGGCCAGGGCGACCCAGGTTCTGGCGCTGGACATCCAGCCAAATTGCGCACCCCCCACCTCAATGGCGGCGCCCACCAGCGCGGCAAGGGCATAGATCTCACGCTCGAGGATGACCGGCACCCGGTTGAGCAGGATGTCGCGGATCATGCCGCCGCCGACCGCCGTCACCAGGCCCAGCAGCACCGCCACCTCGGCGTTGTGGTCATACAGCAGGGCTTTCTGCGCGCCGGTGACGGCGAAGAGTCCGAGCCCTACCGTGTCGAACAGGATCACCGGATGTGCAAGCCGCACCACCCAGGCGCCGGCGCCCATGGTCATCAGGGCCGCTCCCAAGGCGACCGCAAGATAGCGCCAGTCGGCAAGCCCGGCGGGTGGAACGGCGCCAATGCACAAATCCCGCAGCACGCCGCCACCGCACGCGACGGCAAAGGCGATGACGATGACACCGAACCAGTCGAGGCCCCGGTCCCGTGCGGCCACGGCTCCGCTGATGGCGAAAGCGAACGTGCCGGCCAGATCGAGGAAGCTGAACAGGGTGCGGTCGTTCAGGCCCGCCAGGGCCAGTTCATGGACGCTCATGGGTGTCGGTTTCAAAATGCTCGCCGAGCTGCCGAGCATAGCCACCATCGGCGACCGGAAACAGTGCGCCTTCCAGCAGGCTGCAGACAAAGAGCGCCGTCCGACGCCAGAAAACGAAAACGCCCACTAAGAAGTGGGCGTTCAATCTGCGAACGAGCGCAGGATATTTGGTTGCGCGAGAAGCTTTGGGTTATGAGGCGGCAAACCATGCGTGTTGGTCGTCTGGTTTCAATCGGGTCCCCACGTCGTCTACCCTCTGTACAAGCCCCCAAGCCGTGTGACATACAACACGTCTTAGATCACTTGAGCATCAGTCCTTGTCACAGCGACGTAACGATCGGATCTGGTCAAAAGCCTTCTCTGCGACATTTGGGCAAAAGTCGACGGATATATTTTGATCCGACGCGTGTGCACGTAGCAGCGTCAATTCCTGAATGCACCTGCCGCAGCAGAGGCGTGCTGCGCAACTCGTTCGTCCTACCTGACCCACGCGGAAACAGGAGCCGATTGATGTGCACAGCAAACGCGCCAAGTTCGCAGTTAGGCCTGAGGCAGCCCGTCTTCCTCAAGCTCTAGAATCGTAAATGCGAACAAAGCGCTCGAAATCTGCATAGCCCGTTAACGCCAGGCGCAACCGGATGCTCTGAGCCGCATCGACGGGCACGCTGACTTGTCGTCAAACCCTGTCTTCCGACTGCCTTCTTCGAAACGCGACAAGAAAATGATGCTTTTCGGGGGCGGTCCGTCACACCTTTGCTTAGATAGTCGTTGGCATGAAAGCCAACTCTGCAGATCCAGCGCTCACCCCTCAGGGTGCCGCGCTCCTGGCTGCAGTAGGAGTTCCTCCCTCCCTTGCTGGTGCACGAGCTGCAGTCGACACGATCAAGGCGTGCCTAAGGGCTGCGAATCTGAAATGGCCCGACGCGCCGGTCAATGGGTGGCTGAGTGTCGCGGAGCATCTTGGAAGGACCTTGCGGGAAGCGGCTGCCAGAGATGAGAATGTGGCGGTAAGGCTGTCGCGAGACCCCTCTGACAACTGCCTGCTTCTACTGTCCGTCCTCAAGTGGGAGCCGCCGCTCACACGAGATGGTGCCGAGTTTGACCTTTCCGCCATCTTGGGGCGGGCCATGGCCAAATGCGCCGAGCTAGGCACGGCTGCATCCGTGGACTTGATCAATGGAGCGCATACCTTGCGCCGCGCAAGTCGCTCCAAGGGGCGACGCAGTCACGATTGGGAACAGCTCCTCGCCATTGATTTCTGTTCCACCGATGCACTCACCAGAATTCGGCAGAGCTTGGAGCCAAGGAGCCCATGCCAGTCGCTGGTTACGCAATTGATCGAAGTCGCAAACGCGTCGATCCACGGGCCTCTACCGCCTCAAGCAAGCGTGCCACGGAACAGCGCATTCACCGGTGCCCAGACTGAAATCGGCTCAGCCCATCAAGCGCCAAAGAGACTCACTGAAAACGACGAGATAGAGGGCGAACAAAAGACGCTGCAGACAGCTGAGGTCTCTGGCCAGGATGATGACGATGCCAGATCCCATGCCCCGAACATCAGCAGCCGAATCGCTGCTGCGGACTACTCGAGCTTTGCAGAAAAGCTCGGGCTCTTCCATCGTGATCAGCTTCTCCCAGAAGATCTGAGCCTCGTTACCCGCCAGCTTGCTGCGCTGTTGCGTGGCCCAGATCGTATTCGAGCCGGCTATGCCCTGCTGGCCTTGGTCAGCCTCATCACTGGGTGCACGGACGAGATCGCGCTGAACCTGCGCTTCGCCCCCAAGGACACCATCTGGCTCGACCTGGACCGAAAAGCTTGGGCGTGGGACTTTGGCGCATACCGTGGACACGATGGTCTGCCAGAAACTGAATTCGAAGCCATCTACTGCCCTCTTCCTGTCCTCGTGCTTCACAAGCTGAAAGAACTGCGGGTGCTCGCCGCAAGTCCTGCAGAAACCCTGGGGGAACTGGTCATCGCCAATCAGCGCACCACCTTCGACTTGGACGCGTTCCGGAGATTTCTGCGCGCTTGTGGAGACACTGCGCACCCAGCACACCGAGGCCGCTTTGCGCGTTCACTGACGAGCGTGGTCTTGGAGCACACGGGATCGGACATGACAGCAGCCATGGTCACCGGCCGGTTCCACGCCACAGCACCAGCGGCGCTTTACTACTTCGGGCCAACCATGGCGCTGATAGAGGATCGCCTCAGTTCCGTCTACCAATGGCTCGGCCTTGGAGACGCTGCGCAATCTCCTTGCGGATCGCTCCGGCAGGGATGCAGCAAAGTGCTTGAAGACCAGGAATGCACCACTGGCTGGGGCTCTCTTGTGGCGGCTATCGACAAAGCAAGGATGGATGCACTTGGAGCGCCAATCAATGAAGTCTTGCCGCATGCCAATGAGTGGATGAGGCTGCTCGCGCTCGGATTCGTAGTACAGACTGCCCATCGAGGCATGCGCCTGGATCGACTCACGTTTGGCGCGCTTTACACCTCCCACGCCATGGGGACGGTCCATGACAAGGACGACACACTTGGCGAGCGCGCCCAGCCTCGTCTCATCCCCTGGACAGAATCAGTGCAGGGTCTTCTTTCCTCGGCGCTTGAATCTCACGAACGTGTTCAACAAAGTGGAGGCATATCTGCCATTGATGCTGAAAGCCCTGTCTTTGTTCAGTGGGCAGACTTCAATGAAAAGCCCACTGCAATCCGAACTGCAGACCTTGCACCGATTGCGGCAAAGTACTTTCAAAGCGAAGTCAATTTTGGGCGCAGCCAATGGGTCACGAGCCTGGATCGGCACGGAGTCGATCGTTGGCTGATCCGAACTTTGACAGGGCATACGCGTGACGTGTCCCGAACCTCCGGCGCATATCTGGATATCCCACCTGTAACGGCGGCAGATCGACTGCGTGCGGCAATGGAAAGCACCGGCCGCAAGGTTTTTGGCTCAAGCCAAGTGTGCACAGCCAACACTCGCTGGACACCCACCAGACTATCGCCAGAGAAAACTGACGCCCTGCCAGCACAGCCTGGCACCAAGGTTCCTGATCCGCGCACCCTCCTGCCGCCCATCACTGCCCGGTGCCTGATGGGTTGGTCGATGACCATCCGAATGCGCGCGTCATTGATCGAAGGAACGATCGATGCATCTGCACCGGTCCTCGCCCTGCTGCACCTTCTCTTCATTGATCTGGTCGTGGACCCTGACTATGCCCTGGACGCGGTTCTTTCTTCTGACCGCTCCACATACTTCAGATGCTTTGGTCATCGTCATGGACTGCTGTGGAAGCGACCGCACTTGATTGAGCCTACCTGGTTACCGGTCGAACACTCCACATGGCGCTTGCTTGAGAAAGCGCAACCTGCATGTATCCCCCGCACGCACTTGGTCCGCGATGTGTGCTCAGCTGCTGCAGAGACCTTGAGCTGCGCAACCTGGCCAGAGTCTGTTGCGGATCGCTGGGCCAACCTCAACGCGTGTGCCCAAAACTTTCGGCGTCTGTCATTGCCACCATCGCTCTGCGCTGTGAGTGCCATTGAGGTTCCAGCTCCCACCCTTTCCTTGCACTCGCTCGCGAGACTGGCCGGTCAGCCCTCGGATCGCCAGCTACCATCAGCTTACACACCCAGAATTACGCAGCAAAGAAGTTCAGCTCGCGATGAAAGTCTGGACTCGATCGCCAGAGCCCTGAACAAGTATGCAAACCAAACGCAGAGGCTGGGTGAGCGCCGCAAACGCGCCATTGAGTGCAGGCGTGAAATCGCGGACGCACCAGTCAAATGGACTCCATTTGCACGCTTCCTTCGCGCCTGGGTCGTCGATGAATTGAACCGTGCTCGGGACAACGCACCGGGCAGGTACCAACTATCGTCGCTGGCGACGTATTTCTCCACGCTGACCCTTGCACGAGGCAAGGTCTCCATGTTCGGGGACCCCGACGAGTGGACAGAAGACGAGTGGATTGACTTCATCGAGAGGACCGGCCAATTGGCAGCACCGTCAGCGAGCGAAGACACGTCGGGGGTCAGCGAGCGCGTACGTCACGCAGTCATGGCGCTGGTACGCAGCCTGCGCCGCCGGCATCTGTTTGTCCCGCAATGCGTGTTCGAGCGGCTGCGAGAGCAAGCTCCTCAGATTGCTGGAAGCTCCAGCTCGGCAGTTTTGGTCACGCATGATGACCTGACACGCGCTGCACAACTCGCACAAGCGTGGTTGTCTGAAGCCCCAGCGGATGCCCTTTTAGTTCAACTCAGGGCAACAATCAGCCACGAATTCCCTTCTCGCGCTGGGGACCTTTCAAGTCTTGCTTGGGAATGTCTTACCGAGAGTAATGGACTGGTGATTCGCCGCCAAGGCTATAACTCGCACAAAACGGAAAATGCCCTCCGGATACATCGCTTGTCAGCGAGGTGTGCCAACGCCGTTCGCGCTTTGCGCGACCAGCTCGCTCAGTACTCTCCAGCACGCGATCTGTTGCTACGCCTCGACGGTTCCGATGCGGCTGGCCTGCGCGACGCACAACTCGCCGAGCTCTGGGCAACAGCGCTCAAGGGAGTCACTGGTGACAGAAAAGCCCGCCCGCACAGTGTCCGAGCAGCAGCACTTCAGGAGATCGTCTGGCCCGACTGGCAAGCCCGTGCAGCAGCGTGGTTGTCGACGACTGTCGGCCCTCAAGGCGTGGGCGCATGGATCCACCACCTGCAGACCAACTGGACGCGCACAGCCCAGGCTGCTGTAGCAGCAGGCCATGGAGATCTACGGTCTGCCTTGGGAAACTACTTGGCAGCCTGGTCGCTCATCTACGGCATGACTGTGGAAGCGCTCTTGCGGTCTTCGCACGTCGGCGGGAGATTCCTGGTCCAGCTAGATATTGATCCGGCTGCTCTGAGAAAGGCACGCTCACGGCACCGTACAGCAAATCAGCCGCGGGCGAGTCAAGTCTTTGATGCCTGGGCATGGCTGCAGGGACGCTTGACCCGGACTGCTGCACGCTCAGAGTTCTACACACGCAAGGAAACGCCGTCACAGCTACCGGAGCTTGCCCATCATGAAAAATCACATGGGCCAACTACCGAACACGGTGGTTCCAAAATTGATTCAGTTCTTTACCTGATCCTCAGAACCTTTGGCCTGACCCAGCCTGCAGCCATAGAAAGGATCGGTTTCCCTCTGACCGCGGCCCGCGCACTCGAGTCTTTGATTCCTGATGAGGACACGGCGGTCGAACTCACGCGCAGGGCCCGCGCTTCAGTCGGAGATCGTGGGCAAAAGGGGAACGTCAATACGGCGCTGTCGACCGCAGGTCGCCAAATCATTCACTGGCTGATCGGGCTGGACCCATCCGATTTTGAGTTCCTTCGCATCTGCGTGCTGCGAGCGAACGCGCCAGCCGCGGCGTTTGCCCACTTCACTCGCTGGCACAAGATCACAGAGTCCATTCCGCAGGGCTTTGCCTTGACAGTGCGCAGGGGCTCCGCCCACATCAGCCAGGAGGAGCTTAGGTTTCTCACTGGAATCCCCGGGAAACTGAAAGCAGCAGTCGACCCAAGAATCGGCAGCAAGCCGGTGATCTTGTTGTGTCCTGCTGATCAGGAAAACCGCGTGCTCACCGCCAGGTACACGTCGCTCCTCAGGGCGGGTTTGTGCTCAATCCACCGACTGAACAAAGGAAACCATGATCCAGATTGAAGCCTGTCCCATGCATGGCGAGCTCTGCTTTACCTTTTCCAGCCGCGTTTGCTCGCAAATTGACGTTCCGATTCCTCCACAAGACATCCTCATGACCGACCCCGTTTCCACCAATGCAGATCTCATCCACCTGGTGCCGGTGGGACATGCCATCCAACTCCTGAAAGAAGCAGAGAGCCGTCTGCGAGGGCTCCACGTCCAGCCTCGCGACGTCACCATCGTGGGTGTGCGTACCGAGCAGCTGGAGGCTCTCGACGTGGTGGTTGCCAGAAAATCGTCACGGCAGGCACGCCTGGATACCAACGGATTAGCTGAGGAAACAGAAGCCGAGCGCGACGTGGCCAAGGTCCTCGCCCGCCGCTTGTCGCCACTCGTCACCAAGTTAAAGGAAGGCAGCCTCACGACGGAACAACTATGCACATCTCTCACTACTGAGGTCGACCCATCCCGTGCTCGCGCCGCTTTTGTGGCACTGGCTGGCAGCACTGAACCAGTCAGCGATGGCACCGAAATTGTTTTTCCAGGAACCGGTGCGCCCGCCAGAAAATCGGTCCAAGTCGCAGGCGCTCAGGTACATCGAGTAGTCGTCATTGTTTGCAAGTTCTACTGGGATTCACGACGGGCCGATGTGCGCTTGACGGCCTTCCCTGAGGCATCACCAATCTTCAATGCCAAGGACCTCGGTGTACGCATGATGGAAGTGTCCATGCACGAAGATTTGAGTTGCTGGCTTGCGACGCAGGCTATGTCCTTTGAGGAGCCGATCGCGTTAGACGTGGTCATCAACGCAAGCCTTGATGCCCGCGGCACTACCTATAGTGCCAAGTTGGTCAATATTCCAGACGCAAAAAATTTGATCACCAAATTTCGCGCTCGTTTCACAGAACGGATGTCCAGCCTCTTTGACTGAAGGCCCTGCACGAAAGGCCTGAAGCCCGCAGAGGCCCCTTGCTTACCACGGGCGAGCCTTGATGGCCCTCTTGCGGGGTTTGTGCGTCTCCCTGTCATCGTCCCACCCCTCCCGTCTCACAGCTTCACCACGCGATCCGCCTGGAACGCCTGGTTCTCCATGCGCCGGACCAGGAGCATGTACCCCCGGGGGTTGGACAGAACCCGCGTCCCATGCACCCCATAGTCCACGCTCCTGGTCCAGCGCAGAAGGCGAGACCAAGTGAGGACAGTTTCACTTCAACTTCATTCATTACCAACGGGGATGTGCGGCGGGAGTGCGCCACATCGAGCGGATTCGGTGGGTGGTCTCTATTCCACCCGCAGCCCCTCGGCCGGGAACGGTAGCAGGTAGTCCATGCTGCGATTCGCGGGTGCCTGCAGCCAGCCACCAAACTGCTCGGGCTCCAGGATCACCACCATGCGCTTCTCGTGGGTGGATTGGTGGAACAGATTCATGACTTCATGTCGATCGGCATTGATGGTCAGCATGGCGAAGCTGTGCACGACCTCACCCTGGGGAGTCCTATATCGATCCCACAGCCCGGCGATCCCCATGGGCTGGCCATCGGCCCGGCTGATGCGCGTGGGAATGGGCTTGCCGCTGCGCCAATCCGGCTCGTAGATGGCGACGGCCGGGATGATGCAGTGGCGTGCTTGGCGCCATGCGTCCCGGAAACTTTCCTTGGTGGCCACCGTTTCCGAACGGGCGTTGTAGGTGTTGCGCCCCCGCTTGAGGTCGCTCGCCCAGTGGGGCACCAGACCGAATTGCCCGATCAAGGCTTCATGGGGAGGCACTGCCTCGTCGCCCACATCGGCATGCGGGTGCCGCCGGATGAAGCTGCCCTTGTAGCAAGGCCACATATCTTCCTTGCCCTCCTCGGCCGGTGGCTCCGCCTTGAAGACTTCTCGGTAGGCTTCAGGGCGCTTGAGGCCCTGGTAGTGGCTGCACATGCCCGTCTGTCCTTGTGTGGTGCGTTTGTCAGTGGATGGCACTTTCCATCTTGGAGCATTGACTCGCCAGCGTCCTTTTCCGAGCGCACTGAAGGGTCATACGATCGGAGAATTCGAGCTAGGGAGAGCTAAGACGCACCGCCTCTAGAACCCCTGCTATCAAACCTGTTGATGTCGCCAGCAGGGCGACGACAAAGCCAATTTTTACTTCATCAATGCGATAAGTGCGGCTCTATACTGTATTTATATACAGATTCCAGAGCCACTTTGACGCCCGCTCTCGCCCACCTTTCTGACCCGGAGGCCAGCCAAGTCCCCTCGGGACCCACGGTTGGACTGCGCACGTCTGCGCCCGCGCCCCAGCCCTTGCCACCGCATGTGGCGGAGGCGATCTGGCGAGGCACGGAGCTGGGCGGAACCCATCCGATCACGGTGCCCACCGGCTTTTCCGCGCTCGACGCCCAGTTGCCGGGAGGGGGTTGGCCAACCCGCAGTCTGACGGAGCTCCTCACGGCACAAACGGCCATTTGCGAGTGGCGCCTGCTCGGGCCGGCCATTCCGTCGCTGACCAGAGAGCGAGGACGCCTGTACCTGATTGCGCCCCCCAAGGAACCGCACGTCGGTGGGCTCTGCCAGCTGGGACTTTCTGCCGACCAGGTGGTCTGGATAGAAGCTGCAACGCCTGCCGACCGCCTGTGGGCCACCGAGCAGGTTATCAAGGCCGATCCCGCGGGTGCCATCCTCTCCTGGCTGCCGCAAGCGCGGCCTGAGCAGATTCGCCGACTCCAGGTGCAAGCGCACGGTTGCGAAGCGCCGGTATTCCTGTTTCGGCCTGTGACCGCTTTGCGCGACGCATCGTCCGCGCCGCTGCGTGTCGCGGTAGCCCTGGGCGCGGGCTGGGAGCTCGAAGTACGGATCGCCAAACGCCGCGGTTCTTCGCTGGACCAGGCTCTGCAGTTATCGGCGCTGCCCGGGCAGCTCGCGCGCGTACTGCCTCCCCGACTTATTGCGCTCCAGGACCCCCTGCCGGGCGCCACACATTCTCCTCAGGAGTCCCCCGATGCCGGCGCACTGGGCCGCATTGCTCCCCGTCCAGCCCGATTCGCCCAGCCACTCGCCCATTGATGCAGCTTCGCTCGGCATCTGGGCATTGCAGTTCACGCCGAGGGTGGCCTTGCTGGAAGAGGCAGTGCTGGCCGAAGTGGACGCGAGCGCCCGGCTGTTCGGTGGCATGGAGCGGCTGCGCCAGTCGATGGAAGACGGCGCCGCAGAGATCGGGGCCCGCATTGCCTGGGCGCCGAGCGGCCTGGGGGCGCTTGCCCTGGGGCGCAATGGGCGCTCCGATGGAATGGGTCTGCCGCTGGCCAGGGTGCTCGACACGCTGCCGTTGTCGTCCCTCACCCAGGTGGCCCTGCACGAAGCGACCTTGGCGCGCATCGGTTGCCGCACGCTCGGCGACGTGCGGGCGTTGCCGCGTGGGGGACTCGGGCGGCGTTTCGACAAAGCGCTTCTGACCGCCCTCGACCAGGCCTATGGCCTGCGCCCCGAAGCCTACAACTGGCTCACGCTCCCCGAGAGCTTCTCTGCCCGCCTGGAGTTCATGTCCCGCGTCGAGACTGCTCCCGGACTGCTGTTTGGCGCGCACCGCCTCCTGGTGCAGATGGCGGCATGGCTCTGCGCACGGCGCCTGGGCGCCAGTGCGTTCACGCTGCGCTGGCTCCACGATGCCATGCGCTCCAGGGACGCAGGCAGCGGCGGGGAGATCACCATTCGGACCGCGCAGCCCATGCAAAGCGTGGCGCACTTTGCCCGGCTTCTTTCTGAGCACCTGGCCCGCACCAAGCTCCTCGCGCCCGTCGGCGATATCGAACTGATCGCTACCGAAGTGGCACCGGTGGTGGAGAACAGCCGCTCGCTGCTGCCCGAGACGCCCTCCAAAGCTGCAGGCATCGCGCTCGCGCTCGAGCGTATCCAGGCGCGTCTGGGTGCGCACTGCGTGCGAAGCGCTTCGCTCTGTCCCGACCACCGGCTCGAATGGATGCAGCGCTGGGAGGGCGCGGCCGCGCCCGTGCCGAAGGGCGCCCGTGCAAGCGCCGGTGCGCAGGTCCCTGCGCTTCCTCTGCCCACCTGGATTCTTAAAGAACCCATGCGACTGTGTGAGCGCGAGCATGTACCCATCTACCAGGGGCGCCTGCAGATGCTGCTCGGCCCAGACCGGGTCGAGGGCGGCTGGTGGCACCGCCCCGAGCGCGAAGACGCGCAGCCGCTCAATGTCCAGCGCGACTACTGGCTGGCTCTGAGCCCGCACGCGGGCGTGCTGTGGGTTTTTCAGGAACGGCTGGCGGGAGACCAGACTGCCTGGTTCCTGCACGGGCACTTCGGGTAGGCGGCCATGGCCCATGTGCCCATGCGCAGCGCCCCATCGGTCGGCGGACTACCTGCCTATGCCGAACTGCGCTGTCTGTCCAACTTCAGCTTCCTGCGTGGCGCGAGCCGCCCCGAGGAACTGGTCGAACGCGCCAAGGCACTGGGATACAGCGCCCTGGCCATCACCGACGAATGCAGCATGGCTGGGGTGGTGCGCGCGCATGTGGCCGCCAAGGAAGCGGGGCTCCCCCTGTTGATCGGCGCGCAGTTCAGCATCAACCGACAAGCTTCCCACCACGGGCCGGCCTGCACCCTCGTGGTCCTGGCGCAGAACCTCCATGGCTACGGCAACCTGTGCGCGTTCATCACCCGCCTGCGGCGCTCGTCCGAGAAGGGGAGCTACCGGGTGGACTTGGAGGACATCACGGGAAGCGCCTTGGCCGACTGCCTGGCGCTCGCATGTCCTGAGCGCGGCGCCAGTGATGGCGATCTGGAGCATCTCGGACGCTGGGCCCTGAAGCAATTCACGGGCCGCTGCTGGATTGGCGTCGAGCAGGTACGCCAACTCGACGACGAACTCTGGCTCCACCGCATGCGCGAGCTCTCCAGCCTGACCGCATTGCCGCTGGTGGCGGTCGGTGACGTGCACATGCATGTGCGTTCGCGCAAGCCTTTGCAGGACGTGCTCACGGCCACGCGGATTGGCAAGCCCTTGACCGAATGCGGCTACGCGCTGCAACGCGGTGCCGAGCGGCATCTGCGCAGCCGGGTTCGGCTCGCGCAGACGTTTCCTGCCGAGCTGCTGCAAGAGACGGTACGCGTGGCCGAGCGTTGCAGCTTCAGCCTCGACGAACTGCGCTACCAATATCCCGATGAGGTGGTGCCTGCGGGCCATACGGCCGCGAGCTATCTGCGCCAGGCCACGTACGAAGGTGCCGGGCGGCGCTGGCCCCAGGGCATTCCGACCAAAGTGCAGGAGCAGATCGAGCATGAGCTCGAACTGATCTGCGAGCTCCGGTACGAGCCCTACTTCCTGACGGTGTACGACATCGTGGCATTCGCCCGTTCGCGCCACATCCTGTGCCAGGGCCGGGGCTCTGCGGCCAACAGCGTGGTCTGCTACTGCCTGGGTGTCACCGAAGTGGACCCTGCGCGCATGTCGGTACTGTTCGAGCGCTTCATCTCCAGGGAGCGCAACGAGCCACCCGACATCGACATCGATTTCGAGCACCAGCGGCGCGAAGAGGTCATCCAATACCTCTACGCCAAATATGGACGCGAGCGCGCTGCGCTCACCGCGGCCGTCATCACCTATCGGCCCCGCTCGGCCATCCGCGATGTCGGCAAGGCGCTCGGCTTTGACGACGCGACTGTGGATGCCCTTGCCAAGGGCCAGCAGTGGTTCGATGGCAAACAAGTGAGGCGCGAGCGCTTCGATGAACTCGGTCTCGCGCCCGATTCGCTCGCGGTGCGCCAGCTTGTCGAACTGACCGGGCAGCTGATCGGGTTCCCGAGGCACCTGTCCCAGCACACGGGCGGCTTCGTGCTCACCCGCGACCTCCTGTGCCGCATGGTTCCGGTGGAGAACGCCTCCATGCCCGATCGCACGGTCATTCAGTGGGACAAGGACGACCTGGATGCGGCGGGCCTGCTCAAGGTCGATGTGCTGGCGCTCGGCATGCTGTCGGCCATCCGGCGTGCGCTCGACTTCATCTCCGACCGGCGCGGCTATGCGTTTGGCATGCAGGACATTCCATCGGAAGACAGCGCTACCTACGACATGATCTGCAAGGCCGACACCGTGGGCGTGTTCCAGATCGAGAGCCGCGCGCAGATGAGCATGCTGCCCAGGCACCGTCCGCGCTGCTTCTACGATCTGGTGATCCAGGTCGCCATCGTGCGCCCTGGGCCGATCCAGGGCGGCATGGTGCACCCGTACCTCAACCGGCGCCAGGGCAAGGAGCCGGTCACCTATCCGAGCAAGGACCTTGAACTGGCGCTGGGCCGTACCCTGGGCGTGCCGGTGTTTCAGGAACAGGTGATGCAGGTGGCCATGCTCGCCGCGGGCTTCTCAGCCGGGGAAGCGGACGGCCTGCGCCGGGCGATGGCGGCCTGGAAGCGCAAGGGCGGGCTGGAGAAGTATTACAGCAAGATCGTCGATGGCATGACGGCGCGCGGGTACGAGCAGGCGTTCGCCGAATCGATCTTCGAGCAGATCAAGGGGTTTTCCGAGTACGGGTTCCCGGAGAGCCATTCGGCGAGCTTCGCGCTGCTGGTGTACGCATCGTGCTGGATCAAGTGCCACGAACCGGCGGCGTTTCTGGCTGCGCTGCTCAACAGCCAGCCGCTGGGCTTTTACTCACCCAGCCAGTTGGTCCAGGATGCCCGTCGCCATGGCGTCGAAGTGCGGCCCGTGGACGTGATGCACAGCGACGTGGAGTCCACCCTGGAAGACCTGCCCCAAGTGCCTGCCGTCCGACTTGGTCTGCACATGATCAGAGGGCTGCGCAGCAAGAGTGCTGAGCGCATCGTGCAGGGGCGCAGCGAGGCCCCGTTTGACAGCGCCGAAGACTTGGCCCGGCGCTGTCACCTGGAGCTGCACGAGATGAAGCTGCTGGCCGCTGCCGGTGCGCTGCAGAGCCTGGCGGGGCACCGCCGGCAGCAGGTGTGGGAAGCGGCCGCGTTGCACGCGGTGCCCGAGCTGCTGCACGACGCGCCGGTGGACGAGGATGTGCTCGACATCGAAGCAGCCAAGGAAGGCGAAGAAGTGCTGTGGGACTTCGCCTCGGTGGGGCTCACGCTGCGAAGCCACCCCATGGCGCTTCTGCGTCCGCGCTTGGAGCGGTATCGACTGAGAACTTCGGAGCAGCTGCGCCAAACGCCGAATGGTCGACTGGTGCGCACGGCCGGCCTGGTGACGGTGCGCCAACAGCCGCAGACGGCGAACGACACGATCTTCGTCTCGCTGGAGGACGAGCACGGCGCCATCCAGGTAATTGTCTGGCGCGGGGTGCGCGAGGCTCAGCGTGAGGTGCTGCTCGGGGCGCGACTGCTCGCCGTGAAGGGGCGTTGGCAGCGCGAGGGGGAGGTGTGCAACCTGATTGCCGAGAGGCTGGCGGACCTGTCGCCGTTGCTCGGGAGGCTGGCGACGGAGAGTCGGGATTTCAGATGAGGGTTGGTGAAGGCGTGCTGCGCAGTTTTCAAACCAGTCGACACAAGCTCTCGCAAGGGGTGGCCTGCCATTCTGAAAAGAGTTGGCCGAGGCCCACCGCTCTTTCCCAGGGTGGTTGGTTTTCCAATGACGCGGAAGTACCTCGAACACTTTGACCCCCATTTCGCGGACGAAGCTCGCAAGCCTGGTAGACAATGATCTTCAAGGGCTCGATGTCAGCATCAGCACACCGCAATTCCAAAGCAGCGGCTCACTGGTCGGAGGAGTTACCCATGAGAGTTCATGAGACGGTTGCAACCCCCTTCGTGGCAGAGGTGACCTGCGATAGGTGCGGTGCGAAGGCCAGATACAACGAAGACTTTGGGTTCAACAATTTTGAGCAGATCGGATTCGATGCCGGGTGGGGATCAAGCCTTGGAGATGGCGTACGCGTCGATATCGATCTGTGTCATGGTTGCCTGAAGGCGACGCTTGGTCCGTGGCTGAGACTGTCCAAGTCGGATGGGTGCTGACGCCCGACGGACAAGCCACCCGCACGTGACGCCGTTCGGGACTACGTTATGGACAGGGTGTGTCCCCAGGCCTTGGCTGCAGATACGTCTCTGAAGCTGCGCGGCAATGTCCCGAATTTTTCGTCGATTCCGCAGCTTGGCCTTTCCATCCCGCCCATCAGACGATCCTCTTTTGAAGGTGGTCCGCTTGTCACTGCCGCGGCCCTGATGTGGCCCGTCGACTCTACCCTGCCCTCTTCTCTTGCTCACGTCTTTCCCGCGCAATCTGGCGCTCGACGCGCCGCAGCTCTCTCCTGATACCTCTGCATGCACCCACAAGCGGCGCAAAGTACAACAGCACGCTGTGCCGAATGATTTGCCGGATCCGCAGTTCGCCGTCAGATTTCATGTGCCCTGCTCCCCGCCTGCAATGGCTGCGGCGCCTCCACACCAACGCCACAGCGCACGGTGGCGTCGATGGCGTCCTTAGCACGGCGCTGGAATCGGTCTCCGTGCGTGTGTGAGCTGCGCTCGTACATGTCCGCCGAGTCTCGCTTGCCCAGGTGCTCTGACGGCAAAGCTTCATCTGTCTCTGGATCCGTTTCGGCCCGCATCACGAACTGCACGCCTTGCAGGCTCATCTCGCCGTCGGCGATCCGTGCGGCCAGCAGATGCAGAGCGAGTGCACTGGCCTTGGTTCTGGCGGCCTGCGCGGTATCACCGTAAGCGGTGAAGCCCGGGAGCTCCTTCACGTATGCGCCATATCGACCTTGCGACAGGGGGTTGCTCACTACGGTGTAGCGCCTGCTGGGCAGGGTCCTGCCGGCTGGCGAACGTGCCTCCTCCTCGGCGTTCCTCTCCTGCTCAGTGGTGTTGCTGACCATCCAGATTGCTCCAGCCACGATCACGATGGTTAAGAGGAGGACGATCAAGAGTGCCATGACGTTCGGGTGTTCTGTTTGGATTCAGCGGTCGGGCGCACGCGGGATTTCGCAGACGAATTCGCGTCCCTATTTGCAGCTGCTGGGTCCCAGTCTATGGACAACACGGGCCTGCGGTCAAAGGTTCTCAGGAATGGTTTCCTGAGAAGTCCGGAAGCGGTTTCAGGCTCTACTGGATGCCTTTATCAGCGCCTGTAAGCGTCCTCGGCGACGCCCCAAAATGCCCGCACGCGGCGGGCATTTGGATGTTCAAAGTTCTTGTTGAGATTCGGTATCGGCATCAAGCCAGACGAAGCGCTGGCCTGGGCTGAGTGCGCCGACCATGACTCGGCCGTTGTCGGTCGCGACGCTGCGTGCCTCGTAGCCTTGGGGCAAGGCAGTACTCTTGGCGATGGCTTGCGCCCTAGCGGTTTCTTCCTGGTGGCGGCGGTGCTGCAGCAGGTCCTGCTGGGCCTGTCTAACGAGACTTGTGCGCTCTTCTTTGCCCAGCCGTTTGTCTTGCAGGATGCGCGTCACGCGCCTTGCGATGCTGCGCTCCACTGGGTCCACCGATTGGCTTTCAGCAAACGTGATCTCTGACATGTCTTTCTCCTGATGTACGTTAAACAACGCACACGAAGCAGGCAACGGCGGCGAGGTTTGCGCACTAGAGATGGCCAGAGGTCATCAGAAGCGGACAGCATCGCCCGTTACCGCTTTCGCGGTGCGATTCATACCCAGGAAAAAGTCGGTTACGGCATGCGCAGTTCTTCGAGCATCGGAGCCGGAAGAAGAGATGAGTGTCGTCTTTGGCCCAGCGCCATTGCGAAGTCAAGATGGCTGCCAAGGAGTATGGCGCAATCTGCTTGTTCGGCCAAGCCGGGGGCAGTTGAAGTTCAGGGGCTTGCTCTCTTGACGGCGCATCTTTGGGATGCAGCGGCTCGGGAACCATCACCTGCAGCTTGACGTTGAGCACATGAGCGGCGGCGCACCGCACCCTTCGTTATGGAGACAGCACAAAATGCCGCACCCGTTCCTCGCTCAGGATTCGCGTTTGAATCGCCTCGGGTTTTCTAGACACCGCTGAACCTCAAACCTGAGGCCTAGGAGGTGCCATGAGTGAGCTGAAATATTCATGGTGTGCCTAGTTGATGGCGATGTTTGGGCAAGGCTCCGCCCAGACTGCTGGTTTCTTTCAGCAGGTGAGCGAGAGAAGGCCTGAGTGGATTTAAGCGCTGGCGCTGGCCACGTGCCTGAGTCCTGTGCGCATCCAAGGGCCCGGTGGGGTTTGAGGTTCACCCTTGTGATGCACAGCGGGCAGCACGATGTCCGTGGGCCTGCGTGACATGGCGCTGCTGGCGCCAGTCCTGACGGCGCCGCTGCCTGAACCTGCCCTGTGTAGCCCGCGTGGCTTGGGTACGGCTTGCGGTAATGGCAGCGCAGGGGCATAGAGGTCGGCGTGCACCGGGCGCAGCCCTGCTCCACTGCCCTCCTCCATGCGAACCACCTGACCTGTAGCCAGACGACTGGCAAGCAGCCGCTCCATGGCGGATCCGTCCTGGCGCGTGAGGTTGGGCACATAGCGGCTGTAGACCTTGAACAGCATCTCCGTGCTGGTGTGGCCGAGCTGACGCGCAATCCACTCGGGCGCTTCACCGGCCGCGAGCCACAGGGTGGCTGCGGTATGGCGCATCTGGTAGGGGCGGCGCTCTTGCAGCCCCAGATGGCGCAGCAAGGGATACCAGATGCGGTCGGTAAAGTTCTTGTTGTCCAGGGGTGCCCCCATGAGGTTGCAGAACACATAGTCCGACAGCTTGCCCGTGACCTCGTACTGTTTGGCCAGGGCTTCGAACACCGGCTGGCTCATCTGGATGTCCCGCTGGCTGCCATCGGTCTTGGTGTATTCGTCTTCACCCAGGACAAAGGTTTCGCGCACCAGGATCAACCGGCGCTCGAAGTCCACGTACCGCCACTTGAGACCGTGTACCTCGCCAGTGCGCATACCGGTGAAAAATCGCACCGTGAAGTAATCGCGATAGTCCGCGCGGACGGTCGCCAGAATGCTCTGCACATCCTGAAGGCTGAACGGATCCACGTCGACCTTGCGCACGCGTAGCCGCTTGATGTTGGTGGTCGGCGTCGTAAACTCGAACCGGTCGGCGGCCTCGTCCATGATCTGGCAAAGCGTGCCAATGATCTCATTGATGCGTTTGGGTGAGAGTCCTTCCTTGTCTCCGCGACCTTTAACTTTGGCGAGTGTGGCGCGAAATGCAAGGATGTCGGATTTGGTGATGCTGCTGACCACCTTTTGCCCAAAGTGCGGGATCAGGCGACTGTCCAGTGTCGAGCGCAGGGATCGGATGTGGCTGCGGCGCCATTCGATCTCGTGCTCCTTGAACCACTGGATCGCGAACTCTTGAAAATGTGGCGAGGGACTGTTGACCGGTGACCGCATCGAGTTGCCCGCGTCGACTGCCGCCGTTGGATCGAAGCGCGATGCTAGTGCGCTTTCAGGAAAATAGTCGCGGTACCGGAAGGTACCGTTGGTCTGCTCCTTTTTGATCTTGTCCAGAACGGCCTGCACCCGCCTTCGGTTTTGCGGCGTGTCGGGCAATGCGGTCTGCTCACGGCAGCGAACATTGCGATAGGTGAAGTCCATCACCAACTTGCCCGTTTCTTTTCTGACAGTGACCTTAGCCATGGAGTACTGCTCCGTTGGCCATGGGGATTGCATTCATGCTGACGGGGGCCAGGGTGGAGGCAACCTTCATGTCACGTTCAATGGTCTCCCAGACAAACAAGATCTTTCGGCCACCGAACGGTCGCACATAGTGCACCCCCTCCAACAGCACGCTGTCCTTGAGACGCTCTCGGATCGTCCGAACGTCATACTTGATCCTTGACGACAATTCATCTGTGGTGAGGTATGTCTGCTCCTTCATGGCTACTCCTTTAGAATCTGGGTTGCAAGCGATAAAAATATTTATCACTTGATGCCAATGATAAGCAGAAAAACACATTTTACAAGTCATTTGAGACTTTTTTTTATCATTCGCCAACTTTTACTCCCATGATCAGGTTCAAGCTGGGCGAGATGATTGAGAAAAAGCAGTTCGCTGACGGGCGTCGTATCACCGTCAGTGAAATAGCTGCTGCAACCGGCTTGAACAGGATGACCCTGTCCAAGATCCTCAACCAGAAGGGGTATGGAACCGGAACTGAAACCATCGACAAGCTTTGTGATTACTTCGCTTGCCGCGTCGAAGACCTGATGGAGCATGTCGCGTCAGACGAACCTCCAGCTTCTATTTCCGACCAGATCACATCTAGGTCAACGGCCATATAGGGGTCCCGACCGAATGTCCCCTTCAGGCTGATTGCGGCCGCTCAGGCTCGACGGTCGAGAGGCAGCTTTGGACTGAAGCGGTCTTGCCCGGCTCGGCTTTTCCAACGACCGCTCCAGCCGCTCGACCGGTCAAGCGCGCGACTCCACGGCTTCTGCCGCAACCGAATGACGGCTGTGAACGGCAGCGAACTGGCCGACCCTGAGCCGTCAGTAGCCCCCCGAAAGACGTAAGCTGATTCGCGTGGATTTCTTAACTTGGATGTGACTAACCCGACTCATGCGCGCCCCCGGCTGCTCTTCGACCGGTTGTCGATTCAGGTGATTGAATGACCTCAGCCAGGTACGAGACGAGTGCTTTAACCGCAGGGTTGTTTCTCCTGCTCTCGGGCCACACTGCGTGGATGTCGTAACTGGTCACCCAATGTGACTCCAGGATGGGCACAAGCAGGCCGCGACCGACGTAAGGGCCCGCGATCCATGAGGCCGTGATGCCGATGCCGGCACCTGCTGCCAACAGTTCCACGACGGCATCGCTGACATCTACTACGACGGAGGCTGGCGGTCGGAGCTCCACCTTGCGATCACCGACGCTGAAAGTCCAGCTCATCAACTGACCTGTGCTCTGGAACCTGAAGTTCACACAATCATGTTCAGCCAGGTCCTCTGGTTGTTGGGGTGTACCGCGTGCAGCCAGATAGCTTGGCGACGAGTAGGCACCGAGCTTAAACGTCGCCAAGGTGCGCGAAATCAATCCTGAGTCCGGGAGTTGTCCGATGCGCACGGCAACATCCACACGCTCCTCTACGAGATTGACGTATTGGTCGCTGAGACGAATGTCGAGCTTGATCTTAGGAAAGCGCCGTCGAAACTCAGGCAGTGCAGGTGCAAGGATGCGCGTACCGATGGGCAGCGACGCTGCAATCTTCAGCGTGCCACTCGGTTCGGCTTGTGCAGCCGTAACCGACTGAACGACGTCCTCAGCGGCCTGCAACAACGTTAGCGCCTTGTCTTGCAGCTCGCGCCCCTCTGGCGTCAGCGAGATTGACCTAGTGGTTCGGGTAAAAAGCTTCACCCCCAACAGCGCTTCCAGACGTTGAATGGATTTGCTGATGGCCGAGGGCGAAACAGACAACGATCGGGCCGCGGCAGTGAAGCTGCCCAAAGAAGCCGCCCGCGAGAACGCAATGATGCCGGTGAGCCGATCGAACTCTATTTGTTCCATCATGGCATATCTAAATCAAACTGATGACGGATTATCAAACGGACGGAATATCCCCACACTTCTCTTACCGCGGCCCGAGGCCGTTCCAGCAGAAAGATGTGAGATGAGTAATCGACTGATGAAGGCCGTTCGACAGCATGATTTTGGTGGCCCAGAAGTGCTTCGATACGAAGACGCACCTGTGCCCACTCCAGCCCCGGGTGAGGTGCTCATCCGGGTCCATGCTGTCGGGCTGAATCCACCTGACTGGTACCTGCGCGATGGCTACAAGATGCTGCCTCCGGCATGGCAACCGCAAGTGGACTTCCCTGTAATCCTGGGCACGGACGTGTCGGGAGTGATCGAGACCGTCGCCGATGGCGTCACTGAAATCAAGCCTGGCGACGAGGTGTACGCAATGGTTCGCTTCCCCTCCGGCCTGGCAGGGCAGAGCCGCGCTTATGCCGAGTACGTGTCAGCGCCCGCGAATGAGGTCGCGATCAAGCCGGTCCGAATCGATCACCCCCATGCCGCAGCGGCGCCCATGTCACTGCTCACGGCTTGGCAATTCCTCGTTGACCTTGGTCACGATGTGCCGAACCCGCTTCAAGCGCATCGTCACGAGCCTGTTCCGCTGGAGGGCCGCACGGTGCTTGTGAATGGCGCGGCAGGAGGGGTGGGCCACTTTGTTGTGCAACTGGCCAAGTGGAAGGGTGCTAAGGTGATCGCGGTGGCTTCCGGTCGGCACGAATCCTTTGTTCGAAGCCTCGGTGCCGATGAGTTCATCGACTACACAAGCGTGGCGCCAGAAGCGTCGGTGTCCGGCCTTGACCTCGTGGTGGACTGCGTGGGCGGTCCCACCTCCAGGCGATTCCTGAAGACACTCAAGCGCGGTGGCGCCCTGTTCCCGATTTTTCCGTTGGGCTTCAACGGAGATGAAGAGGCGACCACGCTTGGCGTGACCGTGTCTGCGACGCAGGTTCGCTCGAGCGGTCAGCAACTCGCAACCCTCAGTGGCTTACTCAATGAAGGGACAGTCCGCGTGGCCATTGACAGCCAGTACGCCTTGCAAGACGCGCGTGCCGCACATGAACGCGCGGCATCGGGACACATTGCCGGCAAGCTCGTGCTCACGGTTCGCTAAGCGCACGCCATGGAGACAAGACACAGGCTCAAGAAGGCCATCGATGAGCTGTTGGACCAGTCTTTGGCACTGCACGTGGCCATGGATCGCCACTTCGCTTCCGGCTTCCGGCAGACGGTCAATGGCTATGCCGTCGACCGTGTAACGTTCATGGCCGGTATCGCGTCGTTGCGATTGCAGGTCAGCGACTTCCGTGTGACCGTGCTGGACGAAGTTGTCAACGGGCAACTGTACGCACAACGCCATAGCTTCGCTTTGCAACTCCACGACGGCACTCGCCTTGCTCGTGAGGTGTACGTGTTCGCCGATCTCGATGCGGAACTACGATTTGCCCGTATCGACGAGGTGACTGTGGACATTGCATAGGGCCCAGATCGGCAAGCGAGTTGCAAGCCACTCGCTGCTGCAAACGGACATTGACTTCAGGTTTGCGGCGGCTCATCTGGTCCAGCTCTAGCTCTGCTTTGGGTCGAGAGCGCCTGTTCGACCCTCCGAGCAGCAGACATTCGCGGAATGTCTGAGGCCGTGATCAGCAGCCAGACCTATTGGACGGCTGCTCTGCCCCCGACAGCGGTCATCGCTGCCTATACCAGGCCAGGCCGCCTTAAGACGGCTTACTGTCCATAACCGGGATCTCGTCGATCTGCCGCGGAAGGTCGCAACCGCTGCGGAGCCGACCTTGAATGGAGTTGGTCAGCTTCAGGCTGATTGCTGCCGGTGACTTTGCACGTCTGAACGTCGGCCGCCACGGATACCTGTCATTCAAGGATGGAGAGGGTCGACCGCTGCACCGCCGTCACCTGCCACTCAAATCAGGCCAGTGTGGTCGTACTTTGAGAACAACTCCTCGCATAGCCTGCTACATCTTGTTGGGGAGCCAGGTCGCGATCTGTGGAAAGGCGATCAAAACCGCTGTGAAGAGCAGCATGATCAAGACAAAAGGGATGGCTCCCAACATAACGTCGGCGATTGGTCCGCCATCTTTTCGGATACCTTGCACAACAAACAGATTCATTCCCACTGGTGGGGTGATCATTCCCAACTCGCACATGAGAACGATAAAGATCCCGAACCAAACCGGGTCAGCGCCCAAGTGGCTCACTATTGGAAAAGTAATCGGGATGGTCGCGACCATCATCGAAAGTACATCCATAAACATGCCAAGCACGAAATAAAAAATCACCAGCACGATCAGCATCTGTGTTGCAGAGAATCCGAAAGACGTTACCCATGCCGTCATCGACTCTGCAACACCGGTGAGGCTGATGGCCAGATTCAAGATAAAAGCCGAAGTAATGATCAGCAAGATCATTCCACTTGTCTTGGCGGTTTGGACAAAACAATGCTGAAGCAGGCCCCAATCGAGTTGACCGGCGCGCCATACCAGGACGATGGCAGCGACAACACCCAACGCAGCTGACTCAGTGGTTGTGGCGATCCCTCCATAAAGGCTTCCCATGACGATCCCAAAGATGATGGCCGGGGACAGCAGATCTTTCAAAAGTCGCACCCGTACGGCACGTGGCAGCTTCGCTTCCTTTGGCATCGTCGAATTCTTGATCGAGTAAAAAAAGACGAACAACATGAAGCTGCCTGTGAGCAGGATGCCCGGGACAATGCCAGCCATGAACAACTTGCCAATGGACGTATTGGTCAGCGATCCATAGATGATCAGGTTGACTGAAGGAGGGATCAAGATGCCAAGCGTTCCACCGGCAGCAATCGAGCCGAGTGAGATTCGTGTCGAATAGCCACGGCTGTGAAGCGATGGCAGCGCCACAGTACCTATGGTTGCCGCAGTGGCCACTGACGACCCAGAGGTTGCAGCAAACAAGGCGCTGCAGCCGACGCCTGTATGCAGTAGCCCGCCGGGCATCGACCCGAGCCACGCAGCCAGAGCACCAAACATCTTGTCGGCGATTCCCGAGCGCAGCAGCAGTTCTCCCATCAACACAAACAGCGGGATGGACGTAAGCAGGTTGTCGTTATGAACCCCCCAGACCACCGGCGCAATAGCGTCGAAGAATGGGTGGCCGTAGGCCAGAACACCTCCGATCACGCCAACCGCTGCCATGGAGACAGCAATCGGCATTCCGACCACCATCAGGAGCAGCATCGCCCCAAATGCCACAAAGACGTAGAAAGCATTCATGATCTCGCCTTGCGTTTTGCCAATCCGCCCAGAGATTTGCGCCCGGCAATGGAACGGCCTTCGAGATCCTGCAACTCTTCGTTGATTTCCTCCCGGGTGGTGCGGGGTCCGAACTCATCATCGAGTATTTTCCATTCACCGCGCACGAGTAGTACGGTTGCCCTGGCCGTCAAACCAGCAGCGATTGCAGCGAATGTGACCAACCCCGCCAACCATGCCGTCTGCGGAATGGCAAGCGGCGTCGCCCAAGGTGTCGGGGAAACACTCTTGTAGACAAAGGTATCGGCGATGACGTACCACGCACAGTAGGCCAAGAGCGCCGCGAATGCAGCTATGGCCGCGCTGGAGAGCCAGTTGAGGACAGTTCCTAGCCTCCTAGGGAGCAAGGCATGAAAGATGTCGATCCGCACATGTGCGCGTCCTATCAGTGCGAGACTGAACGCGATGGTCGCACCAATGGCCAATGCATACCCTCCAAGTTCATCGGCACCTTGGAGTGACGTGTCAAAGACTTTGCGCAGCACTACCTCGGCAGCAACGAACAAGGACAACGCGACGTAAAGCAGACCGAAAACTGTGCCGAGACACTTTTCAAAACGATCTTTCGACAGGATCGCACTCATTGGATTTCAAGCACCTTGCCCACGGTCTTTTTCCAGTCGTCCGAGCAACTGGAACTGGACTTGTCGCATATCTCCGCCCAGGTCGGCAAGGAAATTTCTGCGACGGCCTTACGGAGAACGGCAATGTCCGCAGCGGAAGCTGGGACATCCTTCAGCGCGAACTTCTTCCCATTCACGCAGGGGTCTTTACCTGCATTGCAGTTGATCGCGTCTTGGGTCAGTTCCTTCGAGTAGCCCCATATGTCGTTGACCAGCGTCGTGAAGGCAGCCTGCAATTTAACCTTTTGATCTGCGGTGAGTCTGTTCCAGGCTTTAAGCTTAATTGCATATTCGATAGGAGCCATCTGGAAGCCCAGTGAATACTGGTGTGACGTGACTTCAGGAAGATTGGACGAGTTGGCTGGACTTGGCCCGGTAATTGCGCAATCGACCACACCGAGCGAGAGTGATTGATGCAATTCCGTAAACGGAAGTGGCACCGGTGTTCCGCCAATCGATTCAATGAACTTGGCAAGGTTCTGGTCATACACGCGCACCTTGAGTCCCTTGATGTCCGTGAGTCGGGCGATCGGCTTGGAACAGAACATGACCTGCGGGCCGAATGGCCAGATTCCAAGAAGTTTCAGCTGGAACTGCTTTTGAAGCTGCCGGTCAAGCGTCGTGAAGTAGGCTTCATATACCTTCTTCGCTGTTTCATAGTCTGGTACCGCGCCGACAAGATCAAGCCCCAGCAGTAGCGGTTCGTCGCGGGAATTCTGCGGACGCAACGACACGATGTCAAACAAGCCCGCTTTCATCACGCGCAACTGCTCCGTATCCTTGATCCCAAGTGAATCGCTGGACTTGTATTCGGCATCAATGGGCAAGCCGGTATTTTTGGAGAAGTTCTCAAAAAAGGGCTTTTCCTTGTTTTTCTGGATGAGCCCAGCTGCGGCCGGCTGGCCAATCACTTTCAGGACCATGCGCTCCTGCGACTGGGCCGCGGCTGCCAGAGAAAGTGTGCAGGCGAGTGCAAGAGCTCGGCAAATGCGCAAGCGAATGGACAGTTTCATGTGTCGGTCCTCTTTGTATTAGCTATGTTCGGGTGATGGCTTGGAGTCACTAAGGGCTAGGTAGTGGCACGTAGTTCACTGCGTTCGTGGAGTGTCCCGGGCTGCAACTTAGCCAGATTCTCCATCTCCCACGCGAGCTGGGCAGGGGTCCTGCTTGGATCCTCGTCGCGCGCCTGGTAGTAAGGCTGGTAGGGTTTGAACGCCTCGTAAATGCGCCGGAGCTCTTCGATTGCCGTGTCATGCAAGTCGACCCGGAAATCCCATTCAGTGCTATTTCTTTCGCCAATGACCACAATGGCTGCGGATCGCTCGGACATTTTTGTTCCGCCCGAAGCCTGGCCCCCGGCATCGCGGCCGTGTTCCAGGGCCCGAATGAGTCGCTCCGGCAGAGGTACCACAGGATCGCCAGCAAAGCCCTTCTGCATCGCGACAAGGACGTGCTCGCCTTCCAGCACATTGCCAAAAGCAATGAAGTCCTGTTGCTGAACGTCGCCAGACCACCCGGCCACACGAGTTCCCGTATGGACTGCGGTTTCACCATTACGGGTCATGACCGCGATTTGGCGGTACTCCTTGTACTTGTCGTCCTCTACAAGCGCATTTAATACACTCCTGCAAGAGAATCCCTGTGCCAACAGGCTATTGGCCAATGGTGCGTTGCCCTTGCGGACATTCGCCTGCGTCATGGAAATTCCATGGGCGGTCTGTGCCCCCTGCGTGAAAGAGCCACTTACCAAGGAATACGTTGCAACCCCGATGCCGATCTGGTTGGTGCGCGCGCAGCGCCCTATTACTGTATATGTCATGTTGCTCAGAAAATTGATTAAGTCAGTGCACTTCCCGTTGACGCTTGAGGGCGTTGATGCAGTATCGGAAATTGCTGCAGACACGGCAATTTGATTATTTTTTAAGTGGCTTCGGGTACTCCGAAGCAGGCGAAAACCACGACCCACGCCTCAACGGAGAGGCGGAAGCAGAACTACTCGTATGCCATCAGAATCACTGCATCCGCGATACACAAGGTTCTTGGCATCCATACATGGTTTCTCCGCTCACGGAGTGTGGAACGTCTGCCCGCCGAAGCTTTCTTCAAACACTTCCTGGCCAGGAACCGTGTGCGGAAAGAGATCTCGGTGCCGGTAGTAGTCTTCGTATTTCTTGTACCGGTTATGCAATCCACGCAGCGCATCAACGGCCTTGTCGTCTGCGTCCACGCGCAGGTTGATCTTGGGAAACTTCTGCGCTCCCATCACTGCAAGGACCGATGACCGCTCTGGCATCCTTCTGACTCCATTGCTTTGCCCGCCGGCGTCCCGGCCGGCTTCAAGCGCAAGCAGCAGGCGATGTTCCAGGTCAAGGCTGGAGCTCTCCGCATAAGCCTGGGCCATCGCATCTACTACTTGAGGACCAAGAAGGACGTTGCCCATCGCAATGACTCCCTGCCCGATACGGTGGCCTTTCCAGTCGCGGGCATCTTTGCCGGTATGTACCGCGCAGTCTCCACGCGCGTCGATGACCCCTATCTGGCGAAATGAACTGTGGTTGTCCAGTTTCAGCAGTTTCGCCATGACATCGTTCGCCGCGGCTCCATTCGCCAGCATGGGGACCGCAATGGAATTGTTGATCTGCCGGACGGAAGCCTGGCTCATCGTGATACCTGACCGCGACACCAACCCGTCGCAGTATTGGCCGACGGCCAGTGTATAAGTTGCACAGGCAATGCCGACGTCCCCGGTACGTTCGCACCTTGCGATTACGGTGTAGGTCATGGATATTCTTACTTGAAGGATGCGACGAAGGTGAATTACTTCAGCTTCCCATTTCACATCTGGGCGGGCATCCAGAGTGCGATCTGGGGAAAGAACCACATCAGCAAGGCCATCAGCACCAACAGAGCGAAGAATGGCAGCGTGGCCCTAGCGATCCACGTGATTTCTTTGCCCGTCATACCCTGCAGCACGAACAGGTTAAAACCCACTGGTGGTGTGATCTGGGCCATCTCCACCACGATCACGAGATAGATGCCAAACCAGATCAGGTCGATGCCGGCAGCCTGCACCGTTGGCAGTACCACCCCCATAGTGAGAACCACCATGGAAACTCCGTCGAGGAAGCAGCCTAGCAGCACATAGACCAAGGTCAGCGCCACCATGAGCATGAAGGGCGACAGCCCGAGCGAAGCGACAAACTCGGCAAGCTGGCGCGGCAATCCGATGTAACCCATGGAAAGCGTCAGGTAAGACGCTCCCGCAAGCACCAAAGCAATCATGCAATACAGTCGTGTCGCGCCAAACAGCGACTCGCGGAAGGTCTTCCAATTCAGCGAGCGCTGAGCTACAGAAAGCACCAAAGCGCCAAGCACACCCAAGGCGGCCGCTTCGGTGGCCGTCGCGACGCCCGTGTAAATTGATCCCAGCACAGCGAAGATCAACAGTATGACGGGAATGAGGTTGCGGGATTCATGCAGTCTCTGTCCCATGGTGAAGACTCGATCAGGCATTGGAATGCGTTTACCGTTAGCGAGCGACCAGAGCACCAGATAGCCAGAGAACAGTGCTGCCAAAAGAATGCCCGGCAGAATTCCGGCAACAAACAGACGTGCAATCGAGACATCCGCCGACACGCCGTACACGATCATGATGATGGAGGGCGGAATCAACAGACCAAGCGTGCCTGCACCGGCGAGCGACCCTATGGCAATCTTCTCCGGGTAGCCGCGACGGGCCAACTCCGGCAAGCTCATCTTGCCGACCGTCGCACAAGTTGCTGCGGACGAACCTGAAACCGCGGCGAACACGGTGCAACCCAACACGTTGGTGTGCAACAGCCGGCCTGGCAACCAGCCGACCCAGGGCGCCAACCCGCGAAACATGCTCTCGCTCAGCTTGGTACGGAAGAGAATTTCACCCATCCAGATGAACAATGGCAGCGCAGTAAGGGTCCAGCTTGACGCCGCCCCCCAGATTGTTATGACCATCGCATCCCCGGCCGGTCGAGCCGAGAACAGCTGCATGCCGATCCATGCGACGCCGCTGAGTGCGAGCCCGATCCAGACACTGCTTCCAAGCAGTGCAAACAGCGACACGATCAACAATATCGTTATGACGAATTCATTCATGACGTCCGGCCTCAACACTTGCTTCGGAACTACGCAATCCGCGAAGCTCCAATACCCATTCATCGATCAATGCAACCAGGAGAATGACGGTACCCCATGCCATCGCCAACTGGGGAATCCACAGAGGTGTCGCGTCCTGACTAGTGGAAATGTCGTGCATGTTGTGCGAGATGAAGGTCAACCGCACCGAGTAGTAAGCAAGCAACCCCGCGAGCACCACGGCCGCAGTGAGGGCGCACATTTCCAACAAGTGTCGAGCTCGGCCCTTGAGGCGCCCCAGAATGAGAGTTACGCGAATGTGCTCGTTGCGCTTGAGCGTGTGAGACAAGGCAAGAAAGCCGGCCGCAGCCATGCTGTAGCCGGCATAGGCATCGGTGCCCGGCAACTGAAAGTCCAACTGTCGGCCGAGGATTGACAGGAGCACCATTCCCAGCAACCCAATCATTGATAGCGTAGCCAGCCAGGCAGCGCTTTCGTAAAGAAAAACCAGGAGTTTCCGCATTTGAGCTTTCTCGTCATTGAGTTGTGCAGGAGCCTGCGAGCACCGTCTTCGGTGCTGCAGCCTGCGCGAGCCTGTTGGTTTTACTTCTTGGCCAACGATGGACCCTTGAGGTAGTCTTGGACGACCGCCTCTCCCTCAGATCCAGCTTTCTTTTGCCATTCTTGCAATATGGTCCAGCCCAGTTGCTTGAAGTCGGACACCAGCTTGGTAGATGGCTGGGCCACGAACATCTGCTTTTCGCTCAGTGTTTTCTTTGAGGCCTCATCCCATTCCTGACTCAACTTCCAGCCGCGCGCTTCGGCAGCTGCGGCCGATGCAATGACCGCGTCCTGCTGTGATTTTTCTAGCGCATTGAACGCCGCGGCATTCACGAACACGGCGTTCTTCGGCAGGGCGATGCGGAGGTCATAAAAGTACTTGACCTGCTCGTAGACGCGACTGTCAACCCCCGTCTGGCTTGAAGTCATGAACGCCTCCACGACGCCTGTGGCAAGTGCTTGGCTGAGCTCGGCCGCCTGAATGGTCACGGACTGTGCGCCCATCAGCTCCCCCATGCGCGCGGTGGCAGGGGAATAGGCTCGCCATTTGACTCGGCGCATGTCGGCGAGTGAATCAACAGGCTTCTTGCTGTACAGGCCGCTCGCCGGCCAAGGCACGGAGTACAGGAGAACGATGCCCTGCTTCTCGAGATACTTCTCGAGAACAGGCTTCTGCGCCTGATACAGGCTCCTGGCGTGCCTGTAGCTCGTAGCGAGGAAAGGTACTCCGTCGACCCCGAGAATGGGATTCTCATTTTCGTAAGCCACCATCAGGATCTCACCCCCCTGAATCTGCCCGCCCTGCACCGCACGCTTGATCTCGTTGCCTTTGAAAAGCGAAGAGTTGGCATGGATGTTGATCTTGAGCTTTCCTGCCGTTGCCTTGTCAACGTCCGCAGCGAACTGGGTCAGATTTTCCACATGGAAGTTGCTGGGCACGAAAGGCGTGGCCAAGTCCCACTTGGTCTGGGCGCCTGCCGTACTCGCTATGACAAAGGCTGCCGTCGCGGCAATGGTTCTGATGCGCATGATGTGCTCCTTGGGCATGGCCCTATTGGTTGAGAGGGGAGGAGGTGTCCGCTGGGGATCAATCCAAAGCCAAAGACTTGCCCATTTCGGGGATTTCGGCAGGTGCGAGCCCATAAGTCAGCAGCCGGTACCCATCGTCTGTGATGAGCACCAAGTCCTCCGTGTGATAGAGGTTCCCGTCACCGTCGCGGGTCATGGGTTCGATGTTGATCACCATCCCAGGCTGGAGGAGCGTCTTGTCGCCAGGCCGAATCATCGGGTTCTCATGTGCCTCGATGCCAAATGAATGGCCCACGTGAGGCAGGGTGCATGGCAGCCCCAACTTCTCAAATGCGTTCTTGCAGCTGAAATAAAGGTCTTCTGCGGGCATCCCTGGCTTCATCTGGCCAATGGTCTCGGCCTGTACTTTGCACAGCGCGCGATAGACGTCTTTGTGCATAGCACTTGGCCGTCCCGTTGAATAGGTTCGCGCCACGTCGCTAGCATATGGGCCGTAGGTGCCCCCGACGTCCAAGCGCAGAATCTCAGACTCCCGCGTCGCATCCGGAGAGGGGGCGTTGTGGATAAGGGGCGTGCGCTCGCCTGAGGCCAGATGCAGATGTTGAACCCCATGAGCGCCTGCATCGAACATTTTTTTGATGATTCGATTGGCAATCACCTGGTCGGTCTCGCCAACACTGCTCTGGGCGAGGGACTCGACGATGGCGCGGTGGGTCTGTCGCGTGGTGCGTTCGATGTACTGGACTTCCTCAACAGTCTTGACGGACCTGATGGCAGCTATTCCTTCAGTCGTGTCCACTGCGTGAAGGTTCGGGACCTGGGACATGAGACGCTCATAGGAAGACACTGGCAAATAGGCGAGGTCAAAGCCGATGTGAGCTGAGTCCAGTCCCTTCTCTTTCAATACCTGAACCAGAACGTCGACAGGATCCTGGGCAAACTCCGTGTAGGCGCGTACATCCTGGATCCATCCCTCGGCGCGAACCAGCGACTCTTCAATGCCGCACACGATTGAGACCGGCTCGCCCCTACGCGGGATCACAACAAACGCCTGTCTCGGACGAATTGTCTTGAGAGTGGTGATGTATGCGCCCGCAACATAGGTGAAGTTTTCCGGACTCATGCACACGACCGCAGCCAGGTCGGAATTGCTGATTAGGCGCTGCAGTGCTCCCATGTTGGGTCGGATGATCATGCTTTTCTCTTGGAGTTGGACGGCTCGAAGCCGCGGGAACGCGATGTTCAATCCAATCCGGCAGGCACACAATCTGATTTTTCGGCGTCTGCTTTTGGATTTTCAGAAGGCTGGCATTGCGTCGCAATCGAACGGTGTCGTCTGCGCCAAGCCCTTCGCCAACTTAGCCCGCTGCCTCGCAAGCATTTGCCCTGCTGGTGTTCGGTGAACTGCCTCTGCGCCCGGCGGCCAACACAGGTCACGTCACCGGAAGTGGTGGCAACACGGGGAGTGGCGGGCCACAATGGCCAGCTCGCGTTCGACTTGGGCGATACCTACTTCGAGAGGCCGCGCAGGCCTGGAAGCGCGCTGTGCGCATGCCCATACAGAGCGAGCGGACGTAGTGCAGGCGGACTTCACCCGTACGGGGCGGCTGCACCCGGTGGGGTCGGTCTCGTAGCGCCCAACATAGGCACTCACGCACTGCGCGGGCGACTGGCGCACTTCAATGCCAAGGGTGTTGAGCCAGTGCGCCCAGTGGGGGGCTGAGCCGCAGTCCTCCCCGACGACCAGCATGCAGTCGCACCTATCCCCGCATCGTCTGCAGCAACGTGCGTCGCATCATTGACAGATTGGAAAGCTCAAACAGCGTGTGCAGCTGATCGGTGGTCTTGGCCAGTCCCCAATAGCGCACCTTCACAACTAGCCCAGAGAAGTCACTGGCCGAAGTCCGGTTTGTTGCACTACGGCGGTGGGAAGGGTATGGCCGCTAGATTGCGCAAGAAACTCAAGCAAGGCTGCGGCGTGCCTCGATAGCCCAGCCTGGTTGCGCACACACAATTTCAGTGGCAGATTGGCCCAGGCGTCTTCCAGCTCGATGATGCGCAGGTCCACGTATGACTGCGCCCGGAGTGCTGCGGAAGCCGGAACGATCCCAATACCCACGCCAGCGGCCACCATTCGACAGGTGAGAGAGAAGCTGCGAAGCTGTACGCTGTTGCGAAATTCTTTGCCATGCTCTGTGGCATGCTGCTGGAGCATGGTGTACATCCATGTTCCGCGGCCCGGGCCCACAAATTCGTGGTCAAGGAACTGCTCGAACTGCGCCTTTGAAGCGGGTAGATGGCCCCAGGACGGGGGCGTGATGATGACGTAAGTGTCAGTAGCCAGAGGAAGAGTAACAAGATTCGCCGTGTCCACAGGCTCGGCGACCACTCCGATATCAGCTCGGCCATCAAGTAGAGCGGCCGGGATGGCGTCGTTCACCGCCTCTTCGATCGTAAGTGTGACTGCAGGGTTCTGCTTTAGGAATTGGCTGAGTGGCTCCTGAAGGTACTCGTACAGCCCGACCGTGTTCGAATACAGCTTGACGAAATTCTTCGTTCGATTGCCGTATTCGTCAAGGTCGTCGTTCATGCGCTGCACTTCCTTGAGTAGCCGATAGGCATGCCCCAAAAGCTTCTTGCCCGCCTCTGTCGGTTCCACTCCAGCACGGTTTCGAACAAGGAGAGGCGAGCCCAACTCTTCTTCCATCTCTTTGATGCGCGTGCTGATCGATGCGACGGCGCGGTGCGAACGCTCAGCTCCACGTGTGATGCTCCCGGCTTGAACAACGTTGACGAAAATGCGGAGATCAGAAATGTCGAACCGGACCATGAGATGACCTTGAAAATTGCGGCGAGGCTAACTGGCAAGATTCAGGCCAACAATGGGCAGAAACCCAGGAGGCCCCGATGTCGGTCACCTAAAACTGCCTTGCAACTCATTCATTCGATGATCGACCAAGTTCTTAGTGGGAGGGAGAGCCATGAAGCAGTATTTCGGTGTGCGTCGGTTTACGGTCGCAGTCGTGATTGCCTGTATGTTCCCGCCCATCGCGAGCGCATTCCAAGTCTTGCCGCGCATCACGGATGTAGATCGCAAGTTGGCCAGTCTGGGCGAGAGTCAATGGATGGATGGAATTGGGCAATGGGTTGTTGGCAACGCACTGCCCATGATCAAGAGCCCTGTTCATGAGGCCATCACACTCAACGCCCTCGACTGCGTAGTGCAAGCAGGCTTCGAATCCGAGTGCCTTGCGTCTGCCACAGTTCTTCAGAACCAGGTGCTTTTGTATGGCGTGCGTTGGCCAGACGACCCACCTTTTGGGCTCAACAAGACATCGCCTCCACGTGTTGAAGATTGCAATCCGAAGGTGACGTTGCGCTCAACTTCCCAACCCAAGTGCTGGAAGACACTGTTCTCTGATGCGGACAGGACGGCCAAGCAGCGGATCACAAAAAGGCCGGGGGAGCCGGCTTTTGGACCAGGGGACTATCTGCTGTACCGCTCACATTTTGGAGACCTGCAATTCTTCCATTCGATGGCTGCGTTTGATGGCGAGGCTGCCTCCGATACCGTCCGCCGCATGAAGATGTGGGCCCAGTTTCTGTGGGGCATTGGGACTGGCACCATCGCCAAGGATCGCTTCATTAGAACCGTAAGGGTCGAGCAACTAGAACATTACTTCCCGGGTGATCTGACCGCGATCAACCTGTTTGCGACAGGAATCGTCGAGGTGAGGAAAGACTTGGACAAGGTGGCAATTGGCGTTTTATTGCACATGGTCCAGGACAGCTTTTCCGAAGCGCATGCCGGACGCAACGCTGAGACTGGAGCGGCATGTGAGTTCATTCCAAGATTTGCCCAGCCAGGGAGCATGAGGCAGTTCTACAGTTACGCGGGACAGTCAGCCACTTTGCATGACCACGAAGACACGTTCAAGGCGCTAGGCACCCAAACACTCCAAATTAGCCCGAGCGTTGTCGATGTGAGCCGGGCGTTTCTGACGTTGTGGCAAGAAAGAGCTTCTTGGGCTGACGCCGAGAAGTACTTCGATTGCGCCTTCGCTCTTGAAAACCCGAGCGCGAAGGCAGGGCCCGGGCCTTTTGTCAAGGAAGTTGCTCCAAGGCGCGAAGCACGAACCAGCGATTCAAGCTGGAACTGACCGCGGGTCAATTTCGGGTGGACGCAAGCGATCAGCGAGCCGAAACAGCCATCGGTTCTTCCAATCACTCAACGTTATCGCGTGTGAGGCGCACCGAGCAGACGGGAGGCAAAAGCTGTGCTATTCCTGCCCAAACTGTGGCGTCAAGAAAAGGCGCAACTCATCGGCAGCGCCTAATCTGAACACTGAATCAGACCGTCGCATCCTTGAGCTTCTTCAGTGCGCGCGTCTTAATCTTGACCGATGCAGGCTTGGCGGGGAACCAGCGCTCTTCACCGGTGAACGGATCCTTGCCAAAGCGCTTCTTCTTGGCGGGCACTTGCTGCAGGCCGATCTTCAGCAGGCCCGGAAGGGTGAACTCGCCAGAACCCTTTTTGTGCACCGAACCCAGAACTGCCGTCTCCAGCGCGGCGAGCACGGCCTTGGCGGCTTTGGGTTCCACGCCCGATTGTTCGACCAAGTGCGCTACAAGAGTGGTCTTGTTAAAAACCGTCTTAATGGGTTTGACGACCGCTGTGGGCTTGGTCGCAACAGTCTTATTCGGAACAGGTGCGGGCTTCGCGGTCTTCTTGGCAGGAGCGGGAGTTTTCTTTGCAGTGGCCATGCTGGATCTCGTAAGGGGAAGGAGGAGGTTCTCTGGCTGGGCAATTCAGCCAGAAGAACCGATTCTAGGAGCAGGTAGCATTGATGCGTGCGCAGCAAAACTGGCCATGTTTCCATACGCTCGAATCCTTCACGAATTCCTCCGCATGCTGCTCATCGGCAGCAACGCAAACTCTGGAGCTCTATGACTATCGCACCGTCGACTTTGGATAGCCTTCAGCAAGCTGGTGAGAGCCTTTATGCGGCTCGGCAAGCATTTGCCCACGAAGCACAACTCAACGCCAACCGTCTAGTTGGTATCGTCGCAAGCGAGCCCTTTAGCAACGAAGCTGATCGTGCCTACGCACAACTTCGCACTATTGCCCGGATGGCGCACGATTTGCAGGCGCTGGAAGAGCAGCTCAAAACAATGTACGGCTCTGCGGCGGAGCTTGTTTCGGCCGAGACGCCAGTATTGGTGGCACTCTCTGATCGCAGCTCTCGCGCCCAAGGACGAGCAAACGCTGCGAGCACTCAGAGCGCGGAGGACGCGGTTGTTAAGGTTTCGCGGCAAAAACGGATGCCGAAGAAGAAGTCGCGGACTAAATCAGCCCCCGAGCCAGCAAGTCGGCCTCGCCGCACGAGTACCAATGATGAGAAGGTCTTGGCCTATTTCAAGGCGTCCTTGGATAGGCGCAGTTGGAAGACCTTTACTCATGCGACTATCTCCCAGGGCGCAGGCATTCCGTTGGGCTCTGTAGGTGTAGCAATCCGCCGCGTGATTACTGCGGGTGCGGTGCGTGAAGGGCAAAAGGGAAGCTATCGGCTGACTTGAAAGTGGGTTGAGCGGAGGTAGGTCTGAGATAGCCCCCTGAATCCCCGGACCTGTCCTATCCGTTATCTTTGACGATAG
>ERZ778028.821-NODE-821-length-48595-cov-9.716708_pt1 | contig 48595 bp, 51 predicted proteins | sample MGYA00375758_ERZ778028 | MGnify/ENA primary metagenome ERZ778028 (study PRJEB29350, sample SAMN05389828) | bioreactor metagenome | isolation source: Thiocyanate bioreactor | place: South Africa: University of Cape Town | collected 2014-03-17 ...
CCTTCCAGGACGACCCCGAGACCGAGGCGATCGTCATGATCGGCGAGATCGGCGGCGACGCCGAGGAGCGCGCGGCCGACTTCATCAGGGCGAACGTCACGAAGCCGGTCGTCGGCTACGTCGCGGGCTTCACGGCCCCCGAGGGCAAGACGATGGGTCACGCGGGCGCGATCGTGTCCGGCTCGGCCGGCACCGCCGAGGCGAAGAAGGTCGCGCTCGAGGCCGCCGGCGTCAGGGTCGGCAAGACGCCGTCCGAGGCTGCGGCGCTGATGCGCGAGATCATCACCGCCTCCTAGCCGCGTCCGGCGCGACGCGGAGCGCTCGCGATGGCGGCGCCGCGCGCCGAGTCGGGCCCGCGCCACGGGCCCCGGCGGGTACCTTAGGCGGGTGGCCTCGAACGCGACGATCTGGGTGCGCGAGCGTCTCGCGACGGCGCCGGCGATCTACGGTCTCGTCGTCTTCCAGGTGCTCGTCGCGGCCGAGAGCGACGACCCGGACGAGCCGCTGGTCCTCGTGCTGCTGTGGTCGGTGCTCTCCTTCCTCGGGTTCTACGTCGCCCACGTCTTCGCGGAGGTCGTCGCGCGGCACGGCGCCGACCCGCTCGGCACCTCGATCCGGAAGGGCTTCTCGCACTCCGCCGGGATGCTCTATGCGGCGATCCTGCCGACCCTCGCGCTGCTGGTGTGCGTGCTCACCCGGACCGAGGGCGACGCGGCATCGGACTGGGTGCTCGCGGTCGGGATGGTCGTGCTCGCCTTCCTCGGCTACCAGGCCACGGCGCAGCGCGGTCGGCCGATCTGGGCGAGGCTCCTCGGCGGCCTGCTCACCGCGCTCGTCGGCTTCGTCGTGATCCTCCTCGAGTACCTGGTGCACTGAGCCGTGCCCCGCTGGCTCACCGCTGTCTTCGCCGCGGCCGAGACGCTCCTCGTGCTCGCGATCGGCGTCGGCATCCCGATCGTCACCGCGACGCTGGTCTGGGCCGCGCAGTACGGCTTCGCCGCCGACTACCTCGTGGTCTGGCGCGTCGCCGCCGACGTGTGGCTGCTCGGACACGGCGTCGACATCACGTTCCGGCTCGACCCGGAGACCGCGGCCGGCCTCGGCCTGCCCGGCGCCGAGCTGCCCGTCACCGTCACGATCGCGCTGCTCGGATTCGCGCTGCTGACCTTCCTGCTCGCGATCCGGGCCGGCCGGCGGGTCTCCGAGGCGGGCCACCCGATCGTCGGCGGGCTCTCGGCGGTGCTCGTCTTCGCCGGCGGCTCGCTCGCGATCGTGCTGCCGGTGCTCGACCCGGCCGCCCGGCCGTCGATCGTGCAGGGGGTCCTGCTGCCGACCCTGGTCTTCGGCGCCGGTCTCGCGGTCGGCATGGCCACGTCCTCGCTGCGCCCCGAGCGGGAGCGGCCCGACCGGTTCGCGCGGGCCGTCGGCCGGCTCCGCGAGCGCATCCCGCTCGGCCTCCGGGTCGGCGTCGACGGGACGGTGCGCGGCGCGCTGGCGGCGGTCGCCGGCGTGCTGGCGGCCTCGGCGGTGGTCACCGCCCTCGCGCTCGCGATCTCGTTCACGAGCATGATCGCGCTCTACGAGTCGCTGCACGGCGGGATCCTCGGCGGCGCGGTGCTCACCGTCGCGCAGCTCGCGCTGCTGCCGAACGCGGTGCTCTGGACGGCGTCCTGGCTGATCGGCCCCGGCTTCGCGGCGGGCACCGGCTCGAGCGTCGGGCCGTTCGGGACGGTGCTCGGCCCGGTGCCGCCGATCCCGCTCTTCGGCGCGATCCCGACCGAGCCGTCGCCGGTCGGCTGGCTCGGCCTGCTCGTGCCGCTGGCGGCCGGGTTCGCCGCCGGCGTGCTCACCCACCGCCGGATCCGCGGCGTGCTGCGCGACTGGCGGGCGGTGCTGGTCGGGATCGGGGCCGGGCTGCTCGGCGGGCTCGTGCTCGGCCTGCTCGCCGCGTGGTCCTCCGGCGCGGGCGGTCCCGGACGCCTCGCGGACCTGGGACCCGACGGGCTGCAGGTGGGCGTCTGGGCGGCGGTCCAGCTGTCCATCGCGATCGTCGTCGGGATGCTCGTGGACGCGCAGCTGGAGGCCTTCGCCCGCCGCCGGCAGCCCCTCAGCCGCTGAGTGGGGCACGGTAGGCTGGGGGAGTGCTCCGCGTCGTCGTGCTCATCAGCGGCGGCGGCACGAACCTCCGAGCCCTGCTGGAGGCGGCGGACTCGCCGGACTTCCCGGCCCGCGTCGTCGCGGTCGGCTCCGACGTCGAGGCGGACGGGCTCGCCTTCGCCGAGGAGCGCGGCATCCCGACCTTCGTGGTGCCCCTGTCCGGGCACCCGGACCGCGACGCCTGGGGCGAGGCGCTGCTCGAGCAGATCGCCGTCTGGGAGCCGGGCCTCACGGTGCTCAGCGGCTTCATGCGGCTGCTGCCGCAGCCGGTCGTCGACGCGCTCGCGCCGGCGCTCGTCAACACGCACCCCGCATACCTGCCGGAGTTCCCCGGCGCGCACGGGGTGCGCGACGCGCTCGAGGCCGGCGTGCACGAGACCGGCGCGAGCGTCATCGTCGTCGACGACGGCGTCGACACCGGGCCGGTCATCGTGCGGGAGCGCGTCCCGGTGCTGCCCGGCGACACCGAGGCCTCGCTCCACGAGCGCATCAAGCCCGTGGAGCGCCGTCTGCTCATCCGGGTCGTCCGCGAGGTCGCGGACGGCCGTCTCGACCTGAAGGAGCTGAGCCGCTGATGTCCGGCCCGACGATCGACCCAGCCGAGTACCGCGACCGCGACCTGGTGCCGATCCGGCGCGCGCTCGTCGCGGTCAGCGACAAGACCGGGCTCGTCGAGCTCGCCCGCGCACTCGCCGACGCCGGCGTCGAGGTCGTCTCGACCGGCGGCACCGGCGCCGCGATCGCCGCCGCGGGCCTGCCGGTCACCCAGGTCCAGGAGGTCACCGGCTACCCGGAGCACCTCGACGGTCGGGTGCGCACCCTGCACCCCGGCGTGCACTCCGGCCTGCTCGCCGACCTCCGGCTGGAGCGGCACGAGCGCGAGCTGGCCGAGTTCGGGATCGCGCCGTTCGAGCTGGTCGTCGTGAACCTCTACCCCTTCGTGCAGACCGTCGCCTCCGGGGCGGAGCCGGATGCCGTCGTCGAGCAGATCGACATCGGCGGGCCGGCCATGGTCCGCGCCGCGGCGAAGAACCACGCGAACGTCGCGGTCGTCACCGACCCCGCCCGCTACGACGAGATCGTCGCGGCGCTCGCGGCGGGCGGGACGACGCTGGCGCAGCGCCGCGGGCTCGCCCGTGACGCCTTCCGCCACACCGCCACCTACGACACCGCGGTCGCCAGCTGGATCGGCAGCGTCGTCGCGCCGGACGCCGGCGACTCCCCGTTCCCCGCCTGGGTCGGCGGCGCCTGGCGGCAGCAGGCCGCGCTGCGCTACGGCGAGAACTCGCACCAGCGCGCGGCGCTCTACACCGCGATCGGCGGACGGCCGGGCATCGCGAGCGCGCGGCAGCTCGGCGGCAAGGAGATGTCCTACAACAACTACGTCGACGCCGACGCCGCGGTGCGCGCCGCGTACGACCACGACGGCCCTGCCGTCGCGATCATCAAGCACGCCAATCCGTGCGGCATCGCGACCGCGGCGACGCTCGCCGAGGCGCACCGCCTCGCGCACGAGTCCGACCCGGTCTCGGCCTTCGGCGGCGTCATCGCGACGAACCGCCCGGTCGACCGGGCCACGGCCGAGTCGATCGCCCCGATCTTCACCGAGGTGGTCGCGGCGCCCGGCTTCGAGCCGGAGGCGCTCGAGGTGCTCGCCGAGCGGAGGAGCCTGCGCCTCATCGAGCTGCCGGACGGGTTCGCGAGCCCCGCCGTCGAGATCCGCCAGGTCTCCGGCGGTCTGCTCATGCAGCAGGCCGACCAGCGCTTCGCCGCCGCGGCCGGCTGGCAGCTCGTCGCGGGCGAGCCGGCGGACGCCGCGACCCTCGCGGACCTCGAGTTCGCCTGGCGCGCGGTGCGCGCCGTGAAGTCGAACGCCATCCTGCTCGCCTCCGGCGGCGCCTCCGTCGGCATCGGCATGGGCCAGGTCAACCGGGTGGACTCCTGCCGCCTGGCCGTCGCCCGCGCCGGCGAGCGCGCCGCGGGCTCGGTCGCGGCGAGCGACGCGTTCTTCCCCTTCGCCGACGGGCCCGAGATCCTCATCGACGGCGGCGTCCGCGCGATCGTGCAGCCCGGCGGCTCGGTCCGCGACGAGGAGGTCGTCGCCCTCGCGGCGTCGCGCGGCGTCACCATGTACCTCACCGGCGAGCGCCACTTCTTCCACTGACTCCTGCTTCGGGAGCGCGGCGGGTCAGACGTGCGCCCAGCCGCCGTCGACGAGCAGGGTCTGGCCGGTGACGAACGCCGAGTCGTCGGAGGTGAGGAACGCCGTCGCGCCGACCAGGTCCTCCGGCTGCTCCGTCCGCTTGACCGCCTGCTCCCTGATGGCGAGCTCGAACAGGCCGAGCTCGTCCTGCGGCCCGGTGCTGGTGCCGGGGGTGCGGGTGAGGCTCGGCGCGATCGCGTTGATCGTCACCCCGTCGACCCCGATCTCTCCGGCCAGCGATCGCACGAAGCCCTGCACCGCGCCCTTGCTCGCGACGTAGTGCGCGACGCCCGGCACGCCGAGGTGATAGGTGTTCGACGACATCGCGACGATCCGCCCCCAGCCCCGCGCCCGCATGCCGGGAAGGAACGCCTGGCAGAGATGGAACAGCGAGTCGACGTTCACCGACATCACCCGGCGCCACTGCTCGAAGGTCATCCGGTCGAAGGGGATGAACGGCTGGATCCCCGCGTTCAGCACCAGGATGTCCGCACCGCCGAGCTCCTCGGCCGCCGCGGCGATGCCGGCGACCGAGGCCGCGTCGCTGATGTCGGCCGGCACCGCGACGGCGGTGCCGCCGTCGGCGGCGATCAGCTCGAGGGTCTCCGCGGCGTCGGCGAGATCGGCGATCACGACGCGCGCGCCGCGGGCGGCGAGGCCGACCGCCAGCGCGCGGCCGATCCCGTTCGCCGCCCCGGTGACGACGGCGGTCCGTCCGGCGTGGGTTCGCGTCACGGCCCGACCCGCTCAGAACCGGCGCAGGCCGGCGTCCACCAGCAGCGGGCGCAGCAGCTCGTCGTACTGTCGGATGCCCTCGGCGTAGTCGACCCAGTTGACGGCGGCCCCGCTGATGCCGGCCTTCTTGAACATCGCGATCTTCTCGACGATCTGCTCGGGCGTCCCGACCAGCGGCGCCGAGTGGTGGCCCATCGCGACCCGCATCTCCTTGGAGTCGAACGCGAAGTCCGGCGCGGTCTCCAGGTTCATGTTGGCGAAGCGGCGCACCGCCTCCCAGTCGCCGAGGTCCTTGAGCCAGTGGTCCAGCCGCTTGCGCGCGTCGGCCTCGGTCTCCCCGATGATGATGCCGATCTGGGTCATGACGTTGATGTCCCGGTCGAACTCCTCCCGGGCCAGCCGCTTGATGCCGGTGACGTAGGCCGATACGTCCTCCGGGTCGTCGGAGACCATGAAGTTGATGTCGGCGAACCGCGCGGCGAACCGGCGTCCGGTCTCGCTGATCGCCGCGTTCATCACGACGGGCCGTGGCGACTGGACCGGGTGCGGGATCGAGATGGCGCCTTCCGCGGTGAAGTACCGGCCCGCGTAGTCGAACTCGCCGGGGCTCGTCCAGAGCCGCTCGACGAGGTCCATCCACTCTGTCGCGAAGGCGTAGCGGTCCGGGTGGTCCTGCACCTCGCGGCCGAACATCGCCATCTCCGCCGGATTCCAGCCCGCCACGACGTTGAGGCCGAAGCGGCCGCCGGAGATGTGGTCGATCGTCGCGGCCTGCTTCGCCATCCGCACCGGGTGGATGGTCGGGGCGTGCACCGTCGCGAAGATGTGGATGCGCGAGGTGGCCTCGGCGAGGCCCGCCGCCCACGGGATCGCCTCGAGGCTCCACAGGTTGTAGTCGCTGCTGCCCCCGAAGCCCTTCCACCTGGCGTTCGGCACCAGGGCCTCGAACCCGGCCGCCTCGGCGGCCAGGGCGAGGGCCTTGGTCTCCTCCCAGGTGGCCCTCGGGGTCTCCTCCGCGGTGCTGAACCACATCCCGCCCCGGTTGTTGAAGCCGAAGGCGGCGAGCGAGAAGTGGTCCTCGGCGCCGAGCAGCAGGTTGTCGTGCAGGCTTCGGGGCGTCGGGTCGGCGTACGCGGTGGTCATGCTCGGGCTCCTTCGAGGGTCAGCTGTCGGCGTTCATCGCCCGGACGGCGGTGTCGTAGTGGTGCTGCAGATACCAGTCGGCGATGTCGTCGCTCGTCGTGTACCAGACGTCGTCCCGCCCGCCGATGCGCTCCAGCGCCTCGGCGAGGTAGCGGTGCCGGCTCGGCTGGTTGATGAGGAACGGGTGCAGCGAGACCCCGAAGACGGCGCCGGGCCGGCGCTGCGACTCCTCGTGCAGCAGCTCGAAGTGGTCGACGATCATCTGGCCGAACGCCGGCGCCGAGAGGCCGTGGTCGAGGAACGCGGGGATGTCGTTGACCTCGATCGAGTACGGCACCGAGATCATCCGGGCGCCGCTGTCGAGCGTCAGCGGGAAGGGCTGGTCGTCCGCGACCCAGTCGCAGGTGTAGGTGTAGCCGAGCTCGGCGAGCAGCTCGGGCGTGTTCTCGGTCTCGGTGAGCGCGGGGCCGAGCCAGCCGCGCGGCTGCTTCCCGGTCGCCGCGGTGATCGCCTCGGTGATCTCGGCGAGGCCGGCGCGCTCGGCGGCCTCGTCCATCCCGGTCCAGAGCGCCGAGTTCGTCCGGCCGTGGCCGAGCCACGCCCAGTCGCGCTCCACGCCGGCCTGGACGATCTGCGGGTACTCGCGGCAGACCTCCGAGTTCAGCAGGACGCTCGCGCGCAGGTCGTGCCGGTCGAGGAGCTCGATCATCCGCCAGATGCCGACGCGCGTGGAGTAGTCCCGCCAGCCGTAGTTCAGCGGGTCGACCGGGAGGTGCGCCGTGAGCGGGACGACGCTCGTCGACGGCGAGCCCGGGTGGAAGTGCTCGATGTTCAGGCCCACGTAGAAGGCGAAGCGCTTGCCGTCGGGCCATTCGATCGCGGGGCGCTCGGTGATCGGCCAGTAGCGGTAGGGCGGGTTCTTCATGGGATCTCCTGTGGTCGTGCGCGGTCGAGGGCGCGGACGGGCGTGTGGTCGGAACTCTAGGTCGACCGCTTCATCGACAGAAACGAATCAGATCGATAGGAATCGATCGATCTCATCGATGTCAGATGCGCTCATCCGTCCATCCGGCTCGCCTCGGACAGCCGGTGCCAGGTCCGGTCGTGGTGCACCAGCGGCGGGCGCACCTCGTCGTCGGGCGTGCTCGTCTCGAGCACCTCGGCGATCATCACGGTCGAGGCGCCGGCGATCAGCCGGTTGACGATCCGGCAGCGCAGCCAGTTCTCGACGCCGAGGTAGCGCGGCTCGCCGCTCGGCAGCCGGGTCCACGCGTCGCGATCGGCGAAGCGGTCGATCCCACTGGTCGCCGCGAGCACCGCCAGGTCCACTCGGTCGGCGTCGAGCAGGTGGACGACGACGGTGTCGGAGCGCAGCACGCTCGGCGCGGCCGAGGAGAGGTCCGAGACCGAGAAGAACAGCAGCGGCGGCTCGGCGCTGATCGAGGCCACCGAGGTGAGCGTCAGCGCGACCGGCCCGTCTCCGGGGTCCGCGGTGATCACCGCGACGCCCCCGGGGTGTCGTCGGAAGGCGCGCTTGAACGCCTCGGCGCTGACGGGGGTGGGGGCGATGTCGACGACGCCGTCGACGTCCACGATCGTCTCGGTCATGGGGCGAGGCTCCTCTCGGCTCGGTGACGAGACCGACCCTACGGAGATCGATCCATCGACGGAAACGAAACGGACCGATGCCCATCCATCGATCCGGTTTCTGGATTGGTCGGCCCGGCGGAGGGCTCAGGGTAGGCCGGTCGCCTCGCGGGCGACCTCCCGGAGCCGGGACCGCAGCCAGCGGTGCGCGGGGTCGTCGTGGACGCGCGGCGTCCAGGCCATCGTCGTCGAGAGCAGCGGCAGCTCCATCGGCGGCTCGAGCAGCCGCAGGCCGGCGGGACCCGAGAGCCGTCGGGCGAGGATCTCCGAGGTCAGCGTGATGAGCGAGGTGCCCTGGACCAGCATCGGCGCCAGCAGGAAGCCGACGGTCATCTGCACGTTCCGGGCGATGCCGACCCGGTCCAGGTGCGCCTCGACGAGCGACGGGTACAGCTCGAGATGGGTCGCGACGTACGGCATCGCGCTGAACCGCTCGACCGTGATCGTCTCGCCGAGCAGGGGGTTGCGCGCGTCGCCGACGATGACGTGGCGATCGGTGTAGAGCTCCTCGTGGTGGAAGTCGCCGACCCGCGGGAAGACCTCCCTCGGGGCGACCACCAGGTCGACCTGGTTGCGTGCGAGCCGATCGGCGATCTCGTGCTCGGCCGGCTGGATGCGCAGCAGCACGCCCGGCGCCTCGGTGGCGAGCCGCTGCAGCAGCGGGTGGAGCACGGCGATGCCCTCGTAGTCGCTCGTCGTGATCGTGAAGGTGCGGCGGTCCGTCGCCGGGTCGAACTCGCTCCGCGAGGCCAGCAGCGACTGGACCTCGTTGAGGATGTCGCGCACCTGGCCGGTGAGCGCCTCGGCGAGCGGGCTCACCGTCATGGTCCGGCCGTCGCGCACCATGATCGGGTCGTCGAACAGGCGTCGCAGGCGCGCCAGCGCCGCGCTCATCGCGGACTGGGTGATCGACATCCGCGCGGCGGCCGCGGTGACCCCGCGCTCGGCCATCAGCGCGTCGAAGGCGAGGAGGAGGTTCAGGTCGACCCGCCGCAGGTCGAACGACTCCCCGCTCATCAGTCGGCCGCGCCGGGCAGCAGCTCGGCGGCGATCTCGTCGGCGTGCCGGTGCAGGGCCTCGACGACGAGCGGCACCCGCTCCAGGGGCATCCGGCTCATCGGCGCGGAGACCGAGATGGCGAAACTGCCGAGGCTGCTCGGCACCGGGATGCCGACGGCGATCGAGGCGAGGTCGTCCTCGAACTCGCCGAAGCTCGTCGCGTAGCCCTGCTGGCGCACCTGCTTGAGCAGTCCGAGCAGCTCCGCGCGCGAGCCGATGGCGTTCGGGTGCTGCGCCTCGAAGTGCTCCGGGACGTGCTGCTCGACGAACTCGAGCGACTTGGCCGCCAGCAGGGCGCGTCCGCTCGCGGTCCGCGGCAGCGACATCTCGATGCCGATGTGCGAGCCCACCCGCAGCGGCTGCCGGGACTCCAGCGAGTCGACCACGAGCGCCGTGCCGCCGTTGAGCACGGTCAGGTGCGGCGTCTCGTCGAACTGGTCGCGGAGCGCCTCGAGATGCGGCTGCACGACGCCGCGGATGTCGAGGTCGCGCACCGCCGCGAGCCCGATGCGCAGCGTCTGCTTGCCGGCGATGTACGCCTTGGACAGCGGATCCTGCCGGACGTAGCCGTGGTGCTCGAGCATCGCGAACAGGCGGTGCGCCGTGGACCGCGCGACGCCGAGCTCCTCGGCGGCGGAGGAGACGGTGACGGGCTTGCCGTTCGCGACGATGGTGAGCAGGCGCAGCGCACGATCGACCGACTCGATCGGATAGCTGGGCGCGTCGCTCATCGCCCACTCACCCTAGTCCGCGGTCAGACCTGCGCCGCTGCGGTCGAGCGCAGGTAGGCGACCGCCTCGGCGAGCGAGACGACGTCGGCGTACTTCTGCTCGAGGTCGAACAGCGCCTGCTCGTGCGCGCGCGGCGAGCGGTCGCCGACCGCCTCCCGGACGACGATCGGGCGGAAGCCGTTCTGCACGGCGTCGACGGAGCTCGCCCGCACGCAGCCGCTGGTCGTGCAGCCGAGCACGATCACGGTGTCGACGCCCTGGCTCACCAGGCGCGGCACGAGGTCGGTGCCGAAGAACGCCGAGGCGTACTTCTTGACCAGGATCTGCTCGCCGGTCCGGAAGCCGACCCGCTCGTCGAGCTCGACGGCCGGGGTGCCGGAGCGCAGCGTCGTCGTGCCGGCCTGCTTGAGGGCCCAGACGCCGGCATCGACCAGGTCGGCGTCGTCGTAGCTGACCGAGGTGTGGATGATCGGCACGCCGGCCTCGCGTCCGGCGTCGAGCGCCTCCCGCGCGGCGCCGATCTCCGCGGTCAGGTCGGAGCCGAGCGGCATGGAGGCGTCGGTGAAGGCGTTGATGAAGTCGATCGAGAGGATCGCGGGCTTCGCGCCGAAGCCGATCTTCAGGCCGAAGCCGCGGTTGCGGAAGAACTGCTCGGAATCGCGCTCGTCAGTGGACATCGGTACCCGTCGCTCCGTCTCTCGGTGGGTGCGGCCGGGAGTCCCGTCCGCCTGCCTCTGCTGATGCACTCCAAAACGTGTGCCCAGCAGAACGTGATTCTGACCGTAGCTATGGTCCCGGGCGCCGTCAAGTCAGGGGCGGCAGCTCGTGCGTGCGCGGCTCGCGGTCGATTTCCAGCTCATTTCCCTCATGTTTCCGGGAAATCGTCGTGAAGGAAAACTCCGGAGCGGCACTTGACGCATCCGAGACACGATGGTTAGCTCTCGTCAGTCAGAACCTGATTCTGATTAAGAGAATCGGTCGACGTCGCATCAAGACCACTTCACACTGGACCTCAGCAAAGGATCGATCATGTCGCTATCCACCTCGCTCCTCCGCCTCGGCGCGGCGGTCGGCGCCGTAGCGCTCGTCTCCTCGGTCGCCGCGTGCAGCACCGGCGGCGGGACCGCGCCGACCGACGCGCCGGCGCCGGCGCCCACCACGGTGCAGCCGATCGAGTACGACGGGCCCGAGGCGGCGGTGCCCGCCGAGTACGGCGAGCCCAAGGTCGTCGACGGCTTCACCTTCACCCTCGGCTGGCTCTCGCCCAACACGTCGAACCCGTTCGTCAACGCGATCGCCATGGCCGGCCAGCAGCGCACCGAGGAGCTCGGCGGGCGCTTCATCGTCAAGAACGCGAACAACAGCGTCAACACCCAGGTCGACCAGTGCAACGAGCTGCTCGCCCAGGGCGTCGACGCGATGGCCGTCTACGCGGTCGACCCCTCGGCGCTCGGGCCATGCCTGGCCGACGCCGCCGAGGCGGGCATCCCGATCATCGGGCAGGACACGCCGCCGATCGTCGGCACCGACCTGTTCGAGCACTTCCTCTCGAACGTCAGCCAGGGTCCGGACCGCTCGGCGCACAGCATCGCCACGCTCGCGGCGCAGGCCGCCCCGGCCGGCGCGAAGTTCGCCACGCTCGGCCTCGGCATCCCGATCCCGCTGCTCAAGTACTACATCGAGCGGCTGCAGTACTGGGGCGAGCAGTACGGCATGGAGTACGTCGGCAACGTCGACGCGGCCACCGACGTCTCGCAGGACATGGCCACCGCGACGAACGACATCCTCACCCGCTGGCCGGACGTGCAGGTCATCATGACGTTCAACGGGCCGTCCGCGGCCGCGGCGTCGACCACGGCTCGCGCCTCGGGCGTCGACGGCATCCTCGTCTTCGGCAACGGCGGCGACAAGACCGAGCTCGACATGGTCAAGTCGGGCCAGATGGCCGGCACCAACCGCCTCGACACGGAGGCCATCGGCACGCAGATGATCAACGGGCTGTACAACGTGCTGACCGACCAGAACCTGCCGCTGGCCCCCCAGCTCGCCGTGATCCCGCTCCCGGTGACCTCGGCGAACGTCGACAGCGTCAAGCCGTTCTGACACCGAACCGATCCGACCGGATGGGGTCGCCCCGGCCGCTGCCGAGGCGGCCCCATCCGAGCAAGGCCAGAGCGTGAACGACCCCACCGGCGCAGCCCCGCTGCTCGAGCTGCGCGACCTCACCAAGCGCTACGGCGGCATCCACGCGCTCCGCGGCGCGTCGCTGACCATCAGCCGCCCGGGCGTGGTCCACGGGCTGATCGGCGAGAACGGCTCCGGCAAGTCGACGATGCTCGGCATCCTCTCCGGCCAGGTCGAGCCCGACTCCGGGAGCATCGGCATCGGCGGCGAGCCGGTGCAGTTCCACCGGCCGCTCGAGGCCATCGCGCAGGGCATCGCGATGGTCTCCCAGGAGACCGCGCTCGCCCCCGCCCTGACGGTCGCCGAGAACATCCTGCTCGGCAGCCGGCTGGTGGGCGGCCGGTTCGGCATCGACTGGTCGGCGACGCGGGCGAGGGCCGCCGAGGTGCTCGACCGGCTCCGGCTCCCGATCGATCCGGAGCAGCTCACCGGGAGCCTGTCGCCCGACCGGCAGCAGATGGTCGAGATCGCGCGTGCGCTCAGCATGGACGCACGCGTGCTCATCCTCGACGAGCCGACCAGCTCGCTGACCGACGACCAGGTCGGCGTGCTCTTCCGCACCATCGAGACGCTCAAGGCGCAGGGCGTCTCGGTCGTCTTCGTCTCGCATCGGCTCGGCGAGATGTTCGCCATCGTCGACGAGCTCACGGTGCTCCGCGACGGCCGCACCGTGGCGGAGGGCCCGATGGCCGAGTTCGACGTGCATCGCATCGTCGACGAGATGGTCGGGCGCCAGGGCGCCTGGGCGGAGCACGCGGGGCTCGAGCGGGACTTCAGCCGGGCCGCCGGCGAGCCGCCGGCGCTCGCCGTCGAGGGGCTCGAGGTGCCCGGAGTGATCCGGGGCGCGAGCTTCGAGGTGGGTCGCGGCGAGATCGTCGGCATCGCCGGTCTGGTCGGCTCGGGTCGGAGCGAGCTGCTCGAGGCGATCTTCGGCGCACGCGCGATCGGCGCCGGGGAGATCCTGCTGGCCGGCTCGCCCTACCGGCCGAAGCAGCCGCGGGCCGCCATCACCCGACGCATCGGCTATCTGCCCCCGGACCGGAAGGTGCGCGGACTCGTGCTCGGCCGATCGGTCCGGGACAACCTCACGATGGCGGTCACCGCGTTCCTCTGGCGGCTGCTGCCGTACCGGAAGTCGCGCACCGCGCCGATCGTCGACCGGGTGATGCGCACGATGCGGGTGCGCGCCGCATCGCCCGACGTCGCGGTCGGCACGCTCAGCGGCGGCAACCAGCAGAAGGTCGCGCTCGGCAAGTGGCTCGCGGTGGACTCGGAGGTGCTGCTGCTCGACGAGCCCACCCGCGGCGTCGACGTCGCGGCGAAGGCCGAGATCCACGGACTGCTCCACGAGGCGGCCGAGCGCGGCGCCGCGCTGCTGGTCAGCTCGTCGGAGAACGAGGAGCTCATCGAGCTCTGCGACCGGATCCTCGTCCTGTTCCGAGGCGAGATCATCGCGAGCGTCGAATCGAAGGAGGCGACCGAGGCGATCCTCGGCCGCTACACGGGAGGGCACACCACGGGATGAGTGATTTCTGGCGACGACTCTGGGGCTCCACCCGGCACTTCCGGCCGGCGCTGGTGCTCGTCATCGTGCTGTTCGCGGTCTTCGCCGCCACGCAGCCGGCCTTCCTCGGCACGCGGAACCTGCAGAACATGCTGACCGCGGTCGCGGTGCTGTGGGTGGTCAGCATCGGCATGACGTTCGTGACGATCACCGGCGGCATCGACCTGTCGGCCGGGGCGACCGTCGCGCTGGTCGGCATCTTCATCGGGAAGATGGTCAACTACACGCCGGTGCCGTCGTGGGTCACGATCATCCTCTGCGTGGTGATCGGCGTCGCGATCGGCGCGCTCATCAACGGGGCGCTGATCGGACGGCTCGGCATGTCGTTCTTCGTGGTGACGCTGGCGACCATGACGGCCCTGACCGGCGTGGTGAACCTGTGGTCCAACTCGCAGACGGACACGGTCGCCGACGCCGCCATCGCCTGGGTCGGCGTGGACCGGACGCTCGGCATGCCGACGCCGATCTGGATCATGATCGTCGTCTTCCTCGTCGCGCTGTTCGTCCAGAACCGCACGCACTTCGGGCGCGACATGTACGCCGTGGGCGGGTCGATCGCCGCCGCGCGGCTGTCCGGAATCCGGGTGGAGCGCACCGTCATGGCCGCCTACGCGATCGTCGGCGGCTGCGCCGGCCTCGCCGGCGTCATCGCCGTCGGGCGCATCGGCGCGGCGACGCCGCAGGTCGACGGCGACCTCCCGCTGCAGGCGGCCGCGGCGGTGCTGCTCGGCGGCACCGCGCTGATGGGCGGCTCCGGCGGCGTCGGCGGCACCGCGGTCGGCGTCCTCTTCATCGGCATCCTGCAGAACGGCCTGAGCATCTCGGGCGTGCAGAGCTACTGGCAGCAGGTCGTCACCGGCGTCATCCTGGTCGCCGCGGTGCTCGGCGAGCGGTTCAACGGCCGCGGCCGGGGACGGCGCCGCTGGTTCGGGGAGCTCGCGCGGATGCGGCCGAGGGCCGGGGACGCGGAGCAGGAGGAGGCCGAGTCGGCCGAGTCCGTCGGCACGAAGGCGGATTGACGGCGGTGGGACGGCTGAGCGGCAAGACCGCGTTCATCACCGGGATCGGCGGCGGGCAGGGCCGCGCCGCGGCGCTGCTCTTCGCCCGGGAGGGCGCGCTCGTCTACGGCACCGACATCGACGCCGAGGGGGCCGGGCAGACGGTCGCGCTCGCGCGGGCCGAGGGCGACGAGATCCACTCGATGCACCCGCTCGACCTCACCGAGGAGGGCGCCGCGCGGCGCTGGATCGACGAGGGCGTCGCGAGGTTCGGCCGGATCGACGTGCTCTACAACAACGCGGGCCAGGTGATGTTCCGCACGATCGACGACCCGGAGGCGTGGCAGGCCTGGCAGGTGACGATCCGCGGCGAGCTCGACCTCGTGTTCGCGACGATCCTGGCCGCGTGGCCGCACCTCGTCGCGCAGGGCGGCGGGGCGAGCATCATCAGCACCTCGTCCACGGCGGCGCGCCGCGGCGGCCCGCTGCCGATCACGAGCCCCGGGTCCAGCGCCGCGCACAGCGCGACGAAGGCCGGGGTGATCGGGCTCACCAAGCAGGTCGCCGCCGAGGGCGCGCCGTACGGCATCCGCGCGAACGCGATCCTGCCCGGCTTCATCGACTCGCCCGCGACCGAGCGGATCCTCGCGCACCCCGGCGCGCCCGAGCGGATCGCGCAGAGCCTGCCGCTGCGGCGGATCGGCCGGCCGGAGGACATCGCCAGGGTCGCGCTGTTCTTCGCCTCGGACGACTCGGCCTGGGTCACGGCCGAGGAGCTCACCGTGGACGGCGGCGCCGTCAGCATCACGGAGATCGGCGGCTGAGATGTCGAGGCTGCGACTGACCATGGCGGCGGTGGACTACGACCGCTTCGCCGCGCTGCGGGACGGACGGGTGCGGGCCGAGGGCATCGACCTCGAGCTGCTGCCGATGGAGGTCGAGGAGATCTTCTACCGGCAGGCGAGGTACGCCGAGTTCGACGTGAGCGAGATGAGCCTGTCGACCTACGTGCTCAGCCTGGGACGGGAGTCGTTCCCCTACGTCGCCATCCCCGCCTTCCCCTCGCGGTACTTCCGGCATCAGACGATGTTCATGAACGCGAACGCCGGCATCGAGCACCCGGCGGACCTCCGCGGCAGACGGGTGGGCGTGCCCGAGTACCAGATCACGGCCGGCGTGTGGCAGCGCGGCATCCTCGCCGACGACTACGGCCTCGACCCGAGGGACGTCGAGTGGTTCTCCGGCGGGGTGGAGCAGCCCGGTCGGGTCGAGAAGCAGGCGATCAGCCTGCCGGACGGCGTCGTGGTCACCCCGATCGGACCGGCGGCGACGCTGTCGCAGATGATCGCCGACGGCGAGCTCGACGCGCTGCTCACGGCGCACGTCCCGGAGGCGTTCTACCGGCACGACCACGTCCGGCGGCTGTTCCCTGACTACAAGGCGGTGGAGAAGGACTACTTCCGCCGCACCGGCATCCTCCCGATCATGCACCTCGTCGTCATCCGGAAGGGCCTCCTGGAGCGCGAGCCCTGGGTCGCCCGCTCGCTGCTCAAGGCCTTCGAGCAGTCGCTGCGGCTGGCTCGGGAGGACCTCATGTACCGGAGCTCGCTGAAGGTCATGCTGCCGTGGCTGGCCGACCACGTCGACGAGACCGTCTCGGCGCTCGGCGAGGACTACTGGACCTACGGCATCGAGCCGAACCGGCACGTGCTGGAGACGTTCCTGCGCTACTCGCACGAGCAGGGCCTCGCGGCCCGCCGGTACGAGCCGGAGGAGATCTTCGCGCCGAGCACCGCATCGACGTTCGTCGTCTGACGTCCGTCGACTCTGGGAGAGGAGCCCCATGTCCGAGCTGTCCGATGCGATCCGGCTGGTCGCCGACGCGAACCACGTGCTGGTCGCCCGCGGCGTCCTCGACGCGTACGGCCACGTGAGCATGCGCCACCCCGAGGATCCCGAGCGGTACCTGCTCGCCCGCAACCTCGCCCCCGCGCTGGTGCAGCCGGAGGACGTCCAGGTCTACTCGCTCGACTCCACGACCGAGGACGAGCGGCCCGGCTACCTCGAGCGGTTCATCCACGGCGAGATCTACCGTCGCCATCCCGGCGTGCACGCGGTGGTGCACAGCCATTCGGCGTCGATGGTGCCGTTCAGCATCTCGCGGCGGCCGCTGCAGGCGGTGTGGCACATGGCCGGCTTCCTCGGTCCGCGGGTGCCGGTGTTCGAGATCCGCGACGTCGCGGGCGAGGGCAGCGACCTGCTGATCCGCAGCGAGGGTCTCGGGGCGGCCCTCGCCGAGGCGCTCGGGGAGTCCGCCGTCGTGCTCATGCGCGGACACGGCTCGGTCGCGGTCGGCGACTCGATCCCGCAGGCGGTGCACCGCGCGGTGTTCGCCGAGCTCAACGCCCGGGCCCAGGCGACCGCGGTCGGGCTCGGCGAGTTCACGAGTCTCACCGCCGCGGAGGGCGCCGCGGCGGCGGAGTCGAACTACGGCCAGATCCGTCGCGCGTGGGAGCTCTGGCGGGCCGAGGTCGAGCGCTGAGGCGGCTCAGCCCTCGGGGCTCCAGCGGGCGCGGCGCAGGTCGAGCCGCAGCGGGCTGAGCATCGGCGTGCCCTCCGCCCGATACCGGTCGAGCGCCTGCGCCTCGTAGCCGGGGAGCAGGTGGCCGTCCGCGTAGACGACCCGCCACCAGGGCAGCTCGCCGCCGCTGTGCGCCATGATCCGGCCGACCGCCCGTGCGGCGCGCGAGCCGACGGCCGCCGCGACCTCGCCGTAGGACATCACCCGGCCGGACGGGATCGCCTCGACCACGCCGTACACGGCCTCGCGGAACGCCTCGTAGTCGGAGGGGGCCGTCTCGGACAGCTCCGGCGGCTTCACAGCGCGAGGATCCCGAAGTTCTCCCCGTACTGCGTCTCCCGCGTGACGACGAAGCCGACCGCCCGGAAGAAGCGGTCGGGCCCCGCCTCGCCCGGCTCCCAGACGGCGGTGAGCCGGCGGAAGCCGCGCAGCCTCGCCTCGTCGGCGAGCGCGCGCACGGCGAAGGTGCCGATCCCGCGACCCTGGTGCTCGCCGGCGACGGTGACCCGGATGACGGCGGAGTGGAACTCCTCCTGCGGATCGTCCGGCGCGAAGTTCCCCCGCACGAAGCCGACGACCTCGTCGTCGTCGAGGACGACGCGCGGCCAGGAGGCGAGCGGATCGGTGTACGAGTCCGCGATCGCGTAGGTCGGCGGCGTCACGTACTGGTCCTGTCCGGTGCGCAGCGTGAGCGAGTTCGCCGCGAACGCGGTCGTGGCGGAGAGCTCCTCGAGCCGAAGGGGGGCCATGGTCACAGGGTAACCGGCACCGGCGACGCTGTCACCGGTCGGTCTCGGCGCCCGGCCGCGGTCTGGCACGCCGCCGTCGGCGCCCGGTACACTCGCGGCGCGGCGGTCGCGAGGGGGTGGGGCATCGTGGAGGTCACGTCCTTCAACGCGACCTGGACCGGGCTGGTCCTGGTCCTCGCCGGGGCCGGCGTCGGCGCGCACTACCTGCTGCGCGGGCGGTCGTTCGCGGTCAGGCGCGGCTGGCTGTTCGGCCTCGCGTGGCTCACGCTCGGCTGCTCGGCGGCGTTCCACCTCGCCTACCTGCTCGACCCGCCGCCCGAGGGCTTCCCGCTGCTGCAGAACCTGCCGCTCCACTTCTGCACGCTCATGTCCTTCCTGATGCCGCTCGTGGTGTGGTTCGACTGGAAGCCGCTGCGCGCCGTCGCGTTCTTCCCGGGGGCGATCGCCGGCATCGCCTCGCTCGTCTCGGCGGCGTCCTACGAGCAGGGCCATCCGCTGCTCGACCCGAAGTCGTTCTTCTGGGTGGCGCACGCGCTCAACGCGATCGTGCCGTTCCTGCTCGCCTCGCTCGGCCTGTACCGCCCGACCTGGCGGCAGGCGCTGCTGTCGGTGGTCTGGGTCATCGCGTTCGGCGCGCTCGTCATCCTGCCGCTCGACCTGGCGATGCGCGCGTGGGTCGACCCGGGGGTGAACTACTTCTACCTCTTCGACCCGGAGGGGGCGGACATCCTGGTCGCGCTGCGCGAGCTGATCCCGGTGCCGATCCTGTACATGCTGCCGCTGCCGATCCTGGTCATCCCGGTGATGCTCCTGCAGCTCGGGATCTACCGGCTGCTCCATCGGGGCGGACCGGAGCCGGCCGCGGCCGTGCTCGCCTAGCGTCCGTCGCGAGCCGGTCGCGGCGACTACAGCGCGTCGATGATCGCGTTGAGCGTCGCCGAAGGGCGCATCGCGGCCGAGACCCTCGCCGGGTCGGGCGAGTAGTAGCCGTCGAGCTCGACCGGGTGGCCCTGCACCGCGAGCAGCTCGGCGATGATCGCCGCCTCCCGCTCGGCGAGCGCCGCGGCGACCGGGGCGAACGCGGCGGCCAGCTGCGCGTCCTCGGTCTGGGCGGCGAGCTCCTGCGCCCAGTACATCGCGAGATAGAAGTGCGAGCCGCGGTTGTCGATCGTGCCGAGGGCGCGGCCCGGCGACTTGTCCTGCTCCAGGAAGGTGCCGGTCGCGCGGTCGATCGTGTCGGCGAGCACCTTCGCCCGGGCGTTCCCGGTCGTCTCGGCGTACTGCTCGAAGGACGGGGCGAGGGCGAAGAACTCGCCGAGCGAGTCCCAGCGCAGGTAGTCCTCGGCGACGAACTGCTGGACGTGCTTGGGCGCGGAGCCGCCGGCTCCCGTCTCGAACAGGCCGCCGCCGTTCAGCAGCGGCACGATGCTCAGCATCTTCGCGGACGTCCCGACCTCGAGGATCGGGAACAGGTCGGTGTTGTAGTCGCGGAGCACGTTGCCGGTCACCGAGATGGTGTTCAGCCCCCGGCGCAGCCGCTCCAGCGAGTACGCCGTGGCGAGCTCGGGGGAGAGGATCTGGATCTCCAGCCCGCTCGTGTCGTGCTCGGGCAGGTACTGCCGCACCTTGGCGATGATCGACGCGTCGTGCGCGCGGGACTCGTCGAGCCAGAAGATCGCCGGGTCGCCGGTCGCCCGGGCGCGGCTCACCGCGAGCCGGACCCAGTCGCGCACCGGCACGTCCTTGGTCTGCGTCGCCCGCCAGATGTCGCCGGGCTCGACCTCGTGCTCGATCAGCGCGCGCCCCGCGGAGTCGACGACGCGCACGGTGCCGGCGGTCGGGATCTCGAAGGTCTTGTCGTGCGAGCCGTACTCCTCGGCCGCCTGCGCCATCAGGCCGACGTTCGGCACGGTGCCGATGGTCGCCGGGTCGAGCGGGCCGTGCTCCTTCACGTCGTCGATGACGGTCTGGTAGACGCCGGCGTAGCTGGAGTCGGGGATCACTGCGAGGGTGTCGTCCTCGCCGCCGTCGACGCCCCAGAGCTTGCCGCCGTTGCGCACCAGGGCCGGCATCGAGGCGTCGACGATGACGTCGGACGGCACGTGCAGGTTCGTGATGCCCCGGTCGGAGTTGACGTAGGACAGTCGCGGGCCGTCCGCGAGCGCCGCGTCGAAGGCGGCGCGGATCTCCGGGCCGTCCGGCAGCTGGTCGAGGCCGGCGAGGATCGAGCCGAGCCCGTCGTTGGCGGACAGGCCCGCCGCGGCGAGCTGGTCGCCGTAGCGCTCGAAGACCTCGGCGAAGTAGGCCCGCACGACGTGCCCGAAGATGATCGGGTCGGAGACCTTCATCATGGTCGCCTTGAGGTGCACGGAGAACAGCACGTCCCGCGCCTTCGCCGTCGCGAGGGCGTTCCGCAGGAAGGCGTCGAGGTAGGCCGCCTCGAGCTTCGTCGCGTCCACGATCTCGCCGGCGAGGACCGGGAGCCGGTCCTTGAGCACGATCGTCTCGCCGGCGTCGGTGACGAGCTCGACGCGCAGCACGTCGTCGGCGGCGAGCGTGACGGACCTCTCGTTCGTCTTGAAGTCGTGCTCGCCCATCGTCGCGACCTCGGTCTTCGAGCCCGCGGTGAACGGCTTGTTCCGGTGGGGGTGCGCCTTCGCGTAGTTCTTGACGGAGAGCGGGGCGCGCCGGTCGGAGTTGCCCTCGCGCAGCACGGGGTTGACGGCGGAGCCCTTGACCCGGTCGTACTTCGCGCGCACGGCGCGGTCCTCGTCGGTGACGACCTCGTCCGGGTAGTCGGGCACGGCGTAGCCGTCCCCCTGCAGCTCGGCGATCGCGGCCTTCAGCTGCGGGATCGAGGCCGAGATGTTCGGGAGCTTGACGATGTTCGCCTCGGGGCGCGTCGCGAGCTCGCCGAGCTCGGTCAGCCAGTCGCGGCCGAGGTCGAAGACGGCGAGGATGCGGCCGGCGAGCGAGATGTCGGCCGTGTCGATCGACACCCCCGCCTGCTTCGCGTAGGCCCGGACGATGGGCAGGAGGCTCGCGGTCGCGAGCATCGGCGCCTCGTCCGTGTGGGTGTAGTAGATCGTCGACTCCGTCACGGGGAACATCCTCCCATGTGGACCATCGCCCGATTCCGGACAGGTCCTGGGTGAGACGCTGTGAGGGGAGGACGCGATGTGGTCGCTGGAGGAGCGGATCGCCGCGGCCGGGAGGACGGTCGCGGACGACACGGGGGTGCGCACCGCGCTCGCGGAGCTGGTGGCGGCGCAGGGGTCCGCCCGACGCAGACGGCGTCGCGGGCTGAGGCTCGGAGCGGGGATCGGCGGGGCGCTCGTGCTCGCGGGGTGCGCCGCGGCCGTCGCGCTGCAGCCGTGGCTCCAGGTGCAGCCGGACCGGCTCGTCATCACACGGGACTGGTACGACCTGTCGGGCGACTACCTCGCGTCCTGCGAGACGGCCTGGGACCTGTCGTACCTCAGCGCCGAGGCGCAGGCGGTGATCGAGGAGCGGCTGCGCGACCGGACGCCCGCCGACTACGGCATCGACGTGAGCGCGGTGCTGCCGAAGAAGCCGGGACAGCTCTCCAGGACGCCGTTGCGCACCGCCGAGCTGGCGAACGGCTCGTTCGACGACGCCGTCATCCGCGACACCTTCGACGCGCTCAGGACGAGCGGCGTCGACTTCGACGTCGCCCAGCCGATGCGGGGCACCGCGGACTGCCGGGTCGACGAGGACAAGCGATGATCCGTCCACGCGATCGGGTCGACGCCGTGCTCGCCGACGCGGGCCCCGCGCTGCTCGGCTTCTTCCTGCGCAGGGTCGAGCCGGCCGAGGACGCCGCGGACCTGGTGAGCGAGACGCTCGCCGCCGCGTGGAAGGCCTCGCGTCGGATGCCACGGGACGCCGAGGCTGCGCGCATGTGGTGCTTCGGCGTCGCGCGCAACGTGCTGCGCAACCACGAGCGCGGCCGGCGCCGCCGCGATGCGCTCGTGGAGCGCGTGCGCGAGGCGATCGCGATCGCCGCACCGCCCGCGTTCTCCGAGGACGAGCTCGACCTCCGCGCGGCGATCGCCGCGCTCCCGCCCGACCTCGCGGAGCTCGTCCGACTGGTGCACTGGGACGGGTTCACGGTCGCCGAGGCGGCGGAGCTGCTCGGCGTCCCCGCCTCGACGGCGCGCTCGCAGCACGCGCGGGCGAAGGCGCTGCTGCGCGAGGCGCTGGCGGAGGAGGCCGCGGAGGGGGCGTCCCGGGTCCGAGCGGGCGACGCGGCATCCTGACCCTCGCCTCCGACGGGACGGGATCGGCCCCGGACTACGGGCGTCCGGGGCCGATCTGCGGCGCGGCTCGGGTCGCCGCGCCGGGGCGTCAGGCCGTGGCCGACTCGACGGGTGCCTCCGTCGCGTCGATCACCGCGGCCGAGCCGCCCGAGGCGACCTCGACCTTGCGCGGCTTCGCGCGCTCGGAGACGGGGATCACGACGGAGAGCACCCCGTTGTCGTAGTGCGCGCTGATCCGCTCGGTCGCGACGCCGTCGCCGAGGTTGAACTGGCGCTGGTAGGTGCCGGCGGACCGCTCGCGGGCGAGCCACTTGACGCCCTCGCCGCTCACGGCCGAGCGCTCGGCGCGCACCGTGAGGACCTGGCCGTCCACGTCGACGTCGATCGAGCCGGGGTCGATCCCGGGCAGGTCGGCCGTCATGACGTAGTGGTCGCCGTCTCGATAGAGGTCGATCGGCATGAATCGCGGGCCCTGCCGCGAGTCGAGGAGCTGGGCGGCGACGCGGTCCAGCTCTCGGAACGGGTCGAAGACGACTGCCATGGGCGGCTCCTCTGTTCGATGTTTGAGAGACTTGAGCCGTTTCGACTCAAGTCCTACCAGATTAGCACTCGGGGCATGCGAGTGCCAGATGTTCTCGGAGGGCGAACGCGCGCTCAGGCGCCGGAGAAGACGTCGCGCCGGATGCGGCGGACGCCGAGCCGGCGCAGGCCCGCCGCGAGCGTCGCGACCATGGCGGGCGGGCCGGAGACGTAGGCCGTGCGACCCGGCAGCCCGGGCACGGCGGCCGCGAGATCGTCGGCGTCGAAGCGTCCCGGCCCGAGCCAGATCCAGCCGAGCGGCAGGGGCTCCGGTTGGACCGGGCAGGACAGCACGACCCGGGCGCCGAGCGCCGCGAGCTCGTCGAGGAACGGCGGCGCCTCCTCCGCGGAGCGGTAGACGAGCACGTGGTCGTCGTCGGGCTCGGCGGCGCGGAGCATCGACAGGAACGGGGTGATCCCGATCCCGCCCGCGACGAGCAGCGTGCCGGTGCCGGCGCGCGGCGGCGTGAAGTCGCCGAACACGCGGGTCGCGACGAGCCGGTCTCCGACCGAGAGCGCGGCGAGGGCCCGCTTCGCCGTCGACGGCGAGGCCGGCAGGCCGAAGGCCACCCGGAGCGTCGTCTCGCCCGGCGCCGAGGCGATCGACAGCACGCGCCGCCGCCCGCGCAGGTCGCGCGGACGATGCGGGACGGCGAGCTCGATCGCCTGGCCCGGCAGGTGCGGCACGGGCTCGTCCGGCCGCAGCGCGAGCGCGACCACGTTCCCGCCCGGCCGCTCCACGCCCGCGACGGTCAGCCGGATCGCTCGCCGGGCGCCGAAGCCGAAGGCGATGACGTTCGCCACGACGATGCCGAGCTCGGGACTGGAGTAGACCGGCCCCCAGCTGAACGGCACCGATGCCACGACCGCCGCGATCGCCGCGACCAGGACCCGCTGCCACCATCGGGGCGGGAGCGTCTGCGGCTCGATCAGCATGAAGCCGGCCGCGAAGACCAGCGGCAGCGAGCCGAGGATGGTCCCGAGCGAGTCGCCGAGATCGAGGCCGAAGGACAGGAACTGGACCAGGCGGACGACCGTCGCCGCCACGACGTAGGCGAGCGCGACGGTCACGGTGCTCGTGCGGTAGGCGACGACGAGCGCGCCGAGCGCGACGAACGGCAGCATCGGCGGCGTCGCGATCCACCAGCTCGGCCCGGCGAGCACGGGTGCGCCGGCGAGGTCGAGGATCCCCGCGAGCAGCCCGACGACGAGCGCGCCGGTCGCCGCCGGGTTCAGCAGGTGCCGGCCGCGCCGGGCGATCAGGAACCGGGAGGCGCCCGCGACGAGCCCCGCGGCCGCCACCGCGAGCAGACTCGCCGTGGCGATGCGCGGGGAGAACAGCAGGAAGACGATGAGCCCGGTCGTGATCACCGACTCGACCTCCGCCCGCGCCCGCACGAGCGCCCCGCCGACGAGCGCCCCGGCGAAGGTCGCGACCAGGGCGACGAGCAGGCAGAGCACCCCGGCGCCGGGCTCGACCGGGACGAGGCCGAGCAGCCCCAGCACGAGCGCCGCGACGACGACGATCCAGAGCACCGCCGCGACGAGCACGACCGGGGTCAGCCGCCCGAGCGCCCGGTCGGCGGTGCCGCGCCAGGTCGCGATCGCGGCGAGCAGCGCCGTCATCCGAACACCTCCCCGGGGAAGCCGGGCGAAACCTCGACGCGTCCCGCCGAGGTGATCCTCGCCCATTCCACCCCCAGTGCGGAAGGCAGGTCGGCGGTGAAGAACAGCGCGGTGGACGCGCCGTCGGCCGTCATCGCGTCGGCGGCGAGGGCCCAGGTGGCGACCACGTCGCCGACCGGGACGCCGGTCAGGCCGTCGACGACGTGGTGCACCGTGCGCCCCGAGAGGTCGACCCAGCGCCGGCGGTTCGTCGCCGAGGCGCAGATCGCGCCGTCCGCGAGCTCGACGACTCCGATCGCCATCGTCGCGTCCCAGGGGTGCTCGAGCGCGATGCGGATGGCGCGGCCCCGGTGCCGGATGTCGCCGCTGGCGTCGACCGTCCAGGCGTCGACGCCGTGCGCCTCGAGCACGCCGGCGACGAGGTCGACGAGCTGGCCCTTGCCGGCCGCGCCGACGTCGATCGCGGCGCCGCCGTAGCCGAGGCGGGAGAGCGCCGCGCCGACGTGGAGGCTCATCCGGCCGCCGGTCGTCGCGGCGAGCAGGTCGTAGAGCGCGAACAGCGGGTCCCGCTCCGCCGCGGGCGGCTCGACGGCCTCGCCGCGCGCCATGCGCGAGACGACGGAGTCCGCGCGGAACCTCGACCAGTTCCGGTCGTAGGCCTCGATCCGCTCGTGGATCGCGCGCCGGACCTCCGCGTCCAGCGGCTCGGGGGTCTCGATCGACCAGGGGACCCCGATCGCCTCGAACCGCACGCGGGCGCCTAGGCGCTCGCCTCGGCGCGGATCGTCTCCAGCGCCGCGTTGAAGCCGCGCCCGGTCAGCGACGACCCGGCCACGCGGTCGACGGAGAGGCCGGCGATCGGCTTGCCGACCACCTCGCCGGCGATCGCCGAGATGAAGTCGCCCTGGTGCTGCTTCGCCTCGCGGTCCGTCGCGTGGCCGACGACGTCGACGGCGGTCACGGTGCCGTCGGCGAGCGTCACCGTCACGGTGATCGACTCGCTGCCGCTCGGGGCGACGTAGGCGCCGTCGGCCGTGTACGTGCCGTCGGCGTACTCCGCGGACGCGTCGGCCCCGGTCGACGCCGTGCCGGGCGCGGAGGTCTCGGCGTCGACGGCCGGGGCCTCGGTCGCGGCCGCCTCGGGGACCGTGCCGCCGGCACCGCCGACGCCGCCGGCGGCGCAGCCGGCGAGCGTCCCGACCGCGGCGAGGGCGGAGAGCGCGGCGATCGCGGTGCGGCTGGGCATCGGCATGGCGTCAAGCTAGCCTGGGACCCTGGAGGTCAGCTATGGCGCTGTTCATCGATCGCTTGACGATCTCGAGCCCCGATTTCGAGGACGGCGGGCGCATCCCGTTCGAGCTCACCGCGGACGGCGGGAGCACCGTGCCCCGCCTCGAGCTCTCCGGCGCGCCGGAGGGCACCGTCGAGTACGCCATCATCTGCCACGACCCGGACGCCCCGCTGCCGGACGGCTTCACCCACTGGACGGTCTACGGCATCCCGGCCGAGGCGACGAGCCTCGACCTCGCCGCCCCCGGCGTCCGCGTCGGGCCGAACGACCTCGGCCAGACCTCGTGGTTCGGCCCGCAGCCGCCGCACGGGCACGGCGACCACCGCTACTACTTCTGGGTCTACGCGCTGCGCCGCCCGGTCGAGGGCGCGCCGGATCGACGCGCCTTCATCGACGACTACGCCGACGCGGTCATCGAGCAGGCGCGGACGGTCGGCGTCGCCGCGCGCTGACGAACAGGAAGCCGGTCGTCACCAGGCACAGGCCGAGCAGCAGGGGCGCGAGCGGGTCCGAGCCGGTCGCCGCGAGCTCGACCGTCAGGGCCGCGGAGAACGCCCTTCCGGACGCCAGACCGGTCGAGACGACCGTGTGCGCCCCGGCCGCGGCATCCGCCGGGATCGTCACGGCGGCGGAGAAGGCGCCGCTCGCGCCGGCCGTGAAGGTCCCGAGCGTCGCGGGCGTCGAGTGCAGCACGACCTCGACCTGCTCGCCCGGCCGGAAGCCGACGCCGCTCACCGTGAGCCGGCCCTCCGGCGCGACGGAGCCGACGCTGAGGCTCGTGCCGAACGCCGCGTCCACCGCCGGCGCGACGAGGGACGCGAGGTTCGCGACGCCGCTCGCGTTCGGGTGCAGCGCGCCGAGCTCGACGCAGACGTACACGTTGCCGTCCTGGCCGAGCGGCTGGTAGTCGGTCGGGCAGACGCCGCCGCTCGGGTACGCGACGGTCAGTCCGCTGATCCACGGGTCGGTCTCGCACAGCGCGTGCGAGCCGGTCGACTCCGCGGAGGAGACGAAGTGGAAGCCGTGCGCGCTGGCGCCGGCCTCGAGCGCGTCATCGAGCAGGCCCTCGATCTCGTGGATGAAGAGGATGTCGGCGCCCGAGAAGGGCACCGCGTTGGTCGCCGGCGGCAGCGGGCTCGTGAAGCACGCGTTCGCCTTCGCGGGGTCCCCGGTCGCGATCCTCGGATAGCCGACGACGAACACCTGGGCGTTCGGCGCCCGGGTCGCGATCTCGTCGAGCACCGCCTCGATCCGCGGCACGACGTACTGCTGGAGCCGGGTGACGAGATCGAAGTCGGCGTAGGTCGGATCGCTGCCGTCGAAGACCTCCCGGCAATTGTTCACCTGGATGCCGGCGAGGAACTGCAGGCCCGTCGCGTAGTCGGTCGACGAGCCGGTGTTCGTCAGGCGGATGCAGGCCTCGGCGATGTCGGCGAAGCCGAGGTCGTTGCCCCCGATCGCGAAGGTCACGACGTCGGTGGAGGCGGACAGGGCCGCGGTCTGCAGCTGCAGCGCGGTCTGGCCCGTCATCGTCTGCTGGACCTGGGAGGTCGCGCTCAGCGCGGGCAGCAGCGACGGCGTCGGGGTCGGCGGCGTCGGCAGGGTCGTGCCGCCGGGGTAGCCGACGTTCGCGGCGACCGCGCCGCTGCAGGTCTGGTCGTCGACCGCGAGCCCGAGCGCGGACGCGACGAGGTGAGGATAGTTCGCGTCCGCCTGGTAGCAGCCGTTCGCGTCGGTCGGCGGCGTCGCCGCGAACGGGCTCGTCGCGCTGAACGGGATCAGCCCGAAGCCCGCCGAGTAGGAGTCGCCGAGCGCGACGTACTCGAAGCCGTCGAGCTCGCCCGGCTCGGCGGAGAGCGCCGGGGCCGCGGGCGCTGCGAGGAGCAGTCCGATCAGGACTGCGATCCCTCCCGCGACCCGCCGCATCCCCTCGACCCTACCCACGGCGACCCCGTCGGCTCAATGCCCGACCGGTACTGTGGCGGCATGTCCGCCTGGCTCGTCGTCGTCGACATGCAGCGCGTGTTCGCCGAGCCGCCGAGCCCGTGGGCGGCGCCGCGGTTCGACGAGGCGCTCGCGGGGGTGCGCCGGCTGCTGCCGGCGTTCGCCGGTCGCACCGTCCTCACCCGCTACGTGGCGCCGCTCGAGCCGACCGGCGCATGGGTCCCCTACTTCGAGCTCTGGCCGTTCGCGCTCGTGCCGCACGACGACCCGCTGTACGAGCTCGTCCCCGCGCTCCGGGACGCCGCCGAGGACGCCGCCGTGGTGACGCGGGCCTCGTTCGGCAAGTGGGACGACGGCCTGGCCGCGGCGATCGACGGGGCGCGCGAGATCGTCCTCGCCGGCGTCTCGACCGACTGCTGCGTGATCGCCACCGCGCTCGCGGCCGGCGACGCCGGCGTGCGGGTCCGGGTCGCCGCCGACGCGTGCGCCGGGGCGAGCGACGCCGACCACGAGCGCGCCCTCGCCGCGATGGCGCTGTTCGCGCCGCTGGTCGAGATCACCGACGTGGCCGCCGTGCTGGCGACCGGCTGAGCGCCGGAGCCGGTCGCAGGCTCGCGGACGGCCGCGCTGCGCGGCGCCGAGCGGGCCGGTCGCCGGTCCACGACGAGGCCCCCGGGCGGGATGTCGGACGATCCGGGCGAGACGCGCCGCAGCCCCTGCGGGTAGGCTGGGCATGCCGCGACTGGCGTTCGAGGTGGACCACCACCGGGGAGCGGCGCACACAGGGATGAGCCGTACGCCTGGGCTCGATCACCGCCCCAGTCGAAGGAGCAGCCCCTGTGAACCAGGCACCGATCCAGCCGGCGAGCCGGCAGTACTTCACCGCCCCCCTCGCGGAGGTGGACCCCGAGATCGCCGCCGTCCTCGAGCAGGAGCTCGGCCGGCAGCGCGACTACCTCGAGATGATCGCGTCGGAGAACTTCGTGCCGCGCGCGATCCTCGAGGCGCAGGGCTCGGTCCTGACGAACAAGTACGCCGAAGGCTACCCCGGCAGGCGCTACTACGGCGGCTGCGAGTTCGTCGACGTCGCCGAGTCGCTCGCCGTCGAGCGGGCGAAGGCGCTGTTCGGCGCGGGCTTCGCGAACGTCCAGCCGCACGCCGGGGCGCAGGCGAACCAGCCCGTCTACCACGCGCTGCTCGAGCACGGCGACCGCGTGCTCGGCCTCGACCTCAACCACGGCGGTCACCTCACGCACGGGCGGAAGCAGAACTTCTCCGGCCGGAACTACGAGATCGTCAGCTACGGCGTCGATCCCGAGACGTACCGGATCGACATGGACGTCGTGCGGGATCGCGCGCTGGAGACCCGGCCGAAGATGATCATCGCCGGCTGGTCGGCCTATCCCAGGCAGCTCGACTTCGCCGCGTTCCGCGCGATCGCCGACGAGGTCGGGGCCCTGCTCTGGGTCGACATGGCGCACTTCGCGGGGCTGGTCGCGGCCGGCCTGCATCCCTCGCCCGTCCCCTACGCGGACGTCGTCACGAGCACCGTGCACAAGACGATCGGCGGCCCCCGGTCCGGCTTCGTCCTCTCGAACGACCCGGCCATCGCCAAGAGGATCGACTCGGCGGTCTTCCCCGGGCTGCAGGGCGGGCCGCTGATGCACGTGATCGCGGCGAAGGCGACCGCGTTCAAGCTCGCCATGACGCCGGAGTTCAGGGACCGTCAGGAGCGCACCCTCCGCGGCGCGCGGCTGCTCGCCGAGCGGCTCATGCAGGCGGACACCAGGGCGCAGGGGGTCGACGTGCTCACCGGCGGCACCGATGTGCACCTCGTGCTCGTCGACCTGCGCGCATCGGAGCTCACCGGCCAGGAGGCGGAGGACCGGCTGCACGAGGCGCGGATCACGGTCAACAAGAACTCGGTGCCGTTCGACCCCCGCCCGCCCATGACGACGAGCGGGATCCGCATCGGGACGCCGGCCCTCGCGACGCGGGGCTTCGACGACGCCGAGTTCACGGAGGTGGCCGACATCATCGCGCACGCACTGCTGCCGGACCCCGACCTCGCGGCGCTGCGCGCCCGGGTCGGCGCCCTCACCGCGGCCTTCCCGCTCTATCCGGGCCTCAGCTCGCCGGGGACGTGGGCATGAGCGCCCGCATCCTCGACGGCATCGCGACCGCGGCCGCGATCAAGGCCGAGCTCGCCGAGCGGGTCGCGGAGCTCAAGCGGCGCGGTGCCCACCCGGGCCTGGGCACGCTGCTCGTCGGCGCCGACCCCGGCTCGGTCAGCTACGTCACGGGCAAGCACCGCGACTGCGCCGAGGTCGGCGTCGAGTCGATCCGGGTCGACCTGCCGGAGACCGCGTCGCGCGCCGACGTCCTCGGCGCGATCGACTTCCTGAACACGAACCCGGCCGTCACCGGCTACATCGTCCAGCTGCCGCTGCCGAAGGGTCTCGACGAGCACGAGGCGATCGAGGCGATCGACCCCGACAAGGACGCGGACGGCCTGCATCCGACGAACCTCGGCCGGCTCGTCCTCGGCGTCGACGGTCGGATCGACTCGCCGCTGCCGTGCACCCCGGCCGGCATCGTCGAGCTGCTGCAGCGCGCCGGCGTGGAGATCGCCGGCAAGCACGTCGCGATCGTCGGCCGAGGGCTCACGGTCGGCCGCCCGCTCGGTCTGCTGCTGACGCGCAAGGGCCTCGACGCGACGGTCACGCTCACGCACTCGCGGACGCCGAATCTCGCAGAGGAGTGCCGTCGCGCGGACATCGTCGTCGCGGCGGTCGGCGTCCCGCACCTCATCAAGCCCGACTGGATCAAGCCGGGCGCCGCGGTCCTCGACGTCGGCGTCACCCGGGTCGGCACGACCGAGTCGGGGAGGGCGAGGCTCTCGGGCGATGTCGACCCGGGCGTCGCCGAGGTCGCCGGCTGGCTCTCGCCGAACCCCGGCGGGGTCGGGCCCATGACCCGGGCGCTGCTGGTGAAGAATGTGGTGGACAGCGCGACCAGGGCGGCCGACGCCGCGGAGGCACGGAAGGCGGGCGGGGCATGAACGAGAAGGCGATCAGGACGTACCGGCTGGGGTTCCCCCAGTTCGTCGTGGGGCTGCTCACGCTCGTCGCGATCGCGGGCGGCGTCGCCTGGATCCTCAAGGTCGCCGGCCTCTGGTAGCACGCCGCGGCTAGGCTCGACCGGACATGACCAGCGATCCGGGGGCCCACCGCGCCGGCCGCTCCGACGTGCGGCGCTGGCGGCGCCACCTGGCGGCGGAGCGAGCGGAGGCGATCGTCTACCGCGATCTCGCGTCGCGTCGCGGCGGCGAGGAGCGGGACATCCTGCTCGCCCTCGCCGACGCCGAGGACCGCCACGCGCAGCACTGGATCGACCTGCTCGGGCCGGACGCGCATCCGGAGCCCCGGCCCGGTCCCGGCACCCGCCTGCTCGGCGCCTTCGCCCGCCGGTTCGGCTCCGTCTTCGTGCTCGCGCTCATGCAGCGCGCGGAGGGCCGATCGCCGTACGAGACGGACGCCGACGCGACCGACGCGATGGCCGCCGACGAGCGGATCCACGGCGAGGTGGTGCGCGCGCTCGCGAGCGCCCGGCGGATGCGGCTCGCGGGCGGGTTCCGCGCCGCCGTGTTCGGGATGAACGACGGACTGGTCTCGAACCTCGCGCTCGTCCTCGGCGTCGCCGCGGCCGGGATGCCGGCGCCGGCGATCCTGCTCACCGGCGTCTCCGGGCTGCTCGCAGGGGCGCTGAGCATGGCGGCCGGGGAGTACGTGTCGGTGAGCTCCCAGCGCGAGCTCATCCGGGCCTCCGACCCCGACCCCGAGGCCGAGCAGCGGATCAGCGACCTCGACCTCGACGCGAACGAGCTCGCCCTCGTCTACCGCGCGCGCGGGATGGACCCGGCGGAGGCGACGGCGAAGGCCGCCCGTGCGCTGCAGCGGCTGCGCCGGCACGAGGACGGGAGCCCGGACGCCCACGTCCTCGCGGCCGCCGCGGGGCCGGAGACCGCGGCCGTGCCGGTGGTCGCCGAGTCGGCGCACGACGCGGTGGGCACGCCGTTCGCCGCGGCGACCTCCAGCTTCTTCGCCTTCGCCGCCGGCGCCGTGGTCGCGGTGCTGCCCTACGCCTTCGGCGCGACCGGCTGGCTCGCGGTCGGGCTCTCCGCGGGCCTGGTCGGCCTCGCGCTGCTGGCGACCGGGGCGTTCACCGGTGTGCTGTCCGGCACCTCGCCGCCGCTGCGGGCCCTGCGCCAGCTCGCGATCGGGTACGGCGCGGCCGCCGTCACCTACCTGCTCGGCCTCGCGTTCGGCGTCGCGCTCGCCGGCTGAGCCGCCATCGCCCGCCCGGGCCCGTCGGTACGCTCGTAGGCGTGAAGCGTTCCGGGAGGCGGCGCTCGGAGCTGGCGATCGACGAGGGCATGCTGCTGGCGGTCCGGGCCGCGAGCCTCGACGTCCGCAACCGCATCGAGGTCGAGACGATCGGCCGCGGGCGCGACTTCGACCCGGAGGAATTCCGCGGCGACGCGATCGCGGCGCTGGGGCAGCTCGCCGCCGAGCAGCGCGCGATCGCCGACCGGCTCGACCTCGAGCACCGCCTCGCCGGCTCCCGCGGCGGCGTCGCCTACAGCGAGCACGACTACCGGCGGGGGGATCGCGCGAACCTCCGAGTGCGCGCGAGGACCGCCAGGCGGATGGCCGCGGAGCTGGACGCGTTCGCCGCGGACGCCGAGCGGGTCGGCGAGCTCGTCGAGCGCGCCCGACGGGAGGCCTGGCGCGACGTGGCCGGGCAGGTGCAGAAGAAGCTGCGGATCTACGCGGCGCCGCCCGAGTTCGACGAGGACCCCGGTCGGCGCGGCCGTCTCTCCGAGCTCGCCGCCGAGCTCGCCGCGCAGGTCGACGCCGCCGCGGCCGACCCGGCAGCCGACGCCGCCGACTGAGCCGGCCGCGGGTTCAGGCGCGGACGACCGGCGTGCGCGGGGACCAGGGCACGTCGCCGAGCAGCGTCGCGGCCGGTGCCTGCGCGGCGTCGGCCGCACGGCTGGAGACGAGCAGCCAGCGGCCGTCCGCGTCGGCGAGCAGCTCGTCGAAGCCGGCGCCGCCCGCGAGCAGCGGCAGCGCATCCCCGATCGCGCCGCCGATCCAGAGGCGCCGCAGGGTCGGCACCGAGCCGCCGCCGAGCTCGCCGAACGCCCCGGCCGCGCCCACCACGAGGAAGCGGGTGATCGAGCCGGAGAGGTCGTCGACCTCGCGCTCGACGACCGCGAGCCCGAGCGGGTCGCCCCGGCCGGCCCCGGCGAGCGCCAGCGCCGGCGCCTCGGCCTCGGCGGCGCGGAGCAGGCCCGCCGCGTTCGAGGACACCGGCTCGGCGACCAGCTCGTGCCGGCGCAGGAACGCCGCGCACTGCGCGAGCGACTGCGGATGCGCGTAGACGGTCGCGCCGCGGAGGTCCTCGAGGCCGAGGCCCGCGCGGGCGTAGGCGTCGAACCGCACCGGCACGTCGACCATGCCGCCCGCGACGATCCCCTCCCCATGCGCCAGCAGCGCGGTCACCGCGCGGCTGACGAGGCCGGACGCGGAGCTCGTGATCGGCAGCACCCCGAGCGTGCCGCCGCCCAGCGCCTCGAGCACCTGGTCGAACGACTCCAGCGCGTCGAGCGCGGCGGCCGGGGCGCCGACGGCGCCCGCCGCGAGGCCGGCGGCGTCCTCGGAGAACGTGCCGGCGGGACCGAGGTACGCGACGCGCGCGACGGCGGCGGTCGGCGTGCGGGCGAGCCCCGTCGGCCAGCGGTACGACTCGGCGACGTGCCGCTGCAGCTCGTCGACGACCGCCGTCGGATCGAGGTCGGCGCGGATCTCGACCCGGACGACGACCGCGCGCTGGCCGGTGCGCACCACCTCGTCCCGCAGCTCGGCGCTGCGCAGCCCCGGCGTCCCGCGCACCACGCGCAGCACCCCCTCGCCGGAGACCGACTCGGGCACCAGGAAGCGCACGTCGCGGCGCACCGCCGCGAGCCGCTGGTCGAGCAGCGCCGCCAGGGCGTCGCCGGTCACCGGCTCCGCGTGGCTCAGCGCGAACGTCACGCGGCGGGGGACGCCCGCGATGCCGAGCGCGGCGGCGTTGCGCGCCCCGGGTCCGCGCAGCAGCACGCCGCGTCCGGGCGGACCGGCCAGCACGTTCTCGATCGTCACCGTCGTCGGCGTCAGGTCGACGATGCGCCCGACGCTGGAGCCGATGCCGACCAGCTCGCCGCTGCGCCACAGCGCCGCGAGCGCGAGGCGCCTCGACTGCGCGGCGGTGATCGCCGCGGCCGCCGTGCTCCGGATGGTGTCGTACAGCGCTCCCGGGAAGCGCGCCTGGACCTCCGCGAGCTCCTCCGCCGGGACGGTCGAGTCCCGCGAGTCGAGGACGCGCACGGCGAGGCCGAACAGCGTCTCGAAGAGCGGCGTCCGCGCCTCCCAGATGTCCTGCTCCAGGTCGAGGCCGCTGCCGGTCACCTCCGCGGCGAAGTCGGCGAGGACGCGGTGCGCCCGTGCCTGGACGAGCGCCATGGCGCGGTCGTGCTGCGGTGCGGTCCCGACCTTGAGGATCCCTCCGGCGCGCGTGACGGCGTCCGCCAGCCACTCGGGGGCCTGCGCCGACCCGTCCGGCACCAGGTACAGGATCTGCCCCGTCAGGCTCGGCGCCGTCGCGTCGAAGAGGGCGTGCACGCCGTGCACCGGCCGTCCCGCCGCCGCGGAGCGCGCGAGGTCGAGCGCCGGCTCGAGCGCGCTCGCGGAGATCAGCACCGTCGCGTCCTCCGCGACCCGCGGCAGCATCTCGCGCAGCGCCGACTCGAGCACCGCCGGCGGCAGCGCGAACCAGATCACCGTCGGCCCGCTCGGCAGCCGGAACGGCGTCGTGGTGCCCTCCGCGACGAGCACGTCGCCGTCCGGCGTCTCGTGGTTCTCCGCGAACCCGACGGGGGCGTGCTCCTGCAGCCGCCAGCGCTGCGCGCCGAGGCGCGTGCGCGTCGTCTTCGAGTCGACGAGCGTCACCGAGCGCCACGGCGCGTACGGCAGCAGGTGCTCGGCGAGCCACCGGCCGGTGCCGAGCGCGGCGCCGACGACGACGAGGGCGGGCGCTTCGGACACGCGTCCATTCTCCCGCGGCTCGGCCGCGGAGGCGGTCGGGGCGCGCGAGGTCGCGTCCGGCGGCGCCCCGGGCGCGAGGCGCTGCACGGCTACCCTGTTGGCATGGCGGAGGCCCGACGACGCACGCGCGGCTCGCTGACGCCGGCGCAGATCCTCGAGGGCGCCTTCGCGCTCGCGGAGCGGGTCGGGCTCGACGGGCTGTCGATGCCGGAGCTCGCACGCAGCCTCGACATCCCGGTGACGAGCCTCTACTGGCACTACCGGCGCAAGGACGAGCTGCTGCGCGCGATGGCCGAGGAGGCGCTGGTGGCGCAGGCCCAGCTGCTGCCCGCGGTCGGGACCTCCTCGTCGTGGCACGCCTACCTCGAGGACTGGTTCACGGCGCTGCGCGACCTGTACCGGCGGCACGACGTGCTCGCCGACCTGATCGTGGTGCGCGTCGACCTGCACACCGACGTCGCGGAGCGGCTGGCGGCCGAGTCCCGGCAGCGGATCGCGGACTGCCTCGTCGCCGCCGGCTTCGACGCCCGGGTCGCGGCGCGGATCGTCGGGGCGCTCACGGTGTACACCCACGGCGCGGTGCTCGCCGAGCGCAACGCGCTGCGCCGGCTCGGCGGTCCGGTGGTCGGCGAGGCGGACGCGGACTTCGCGTTCGGGCTGCAGACGCTGGTGCGCGGCTTCGAGCGCCGCCTGCGCGCCGCCCGCTGATCGCCAGGCGGCCTCCGACCCGCTACTCCTTCAGCGCCGCGATGATCTGCGGCACCACCTCGAACAGGTCGCCGACGATGCCGAAGTCGGCGATCTGCAGCAGCGGGGCGTCGGGGTCCTGGTTCACCGCGACGATCGTCTTCGCCGTCTGCATGCCGGCCCGGTGCTGGATGGCCCCGGAGATGCCGAGCGCGATGTAGAGGTCGGGGGAGACGGTGACGCCGGTCTGGCCGACCTGGCACGACTGAGGGACATAGCCCGCGTCCACCGCCGCGCGGCTCGCGCCCACGGCCGCGCCGAGCGCGTCGGCGAGCTCCTCGACGACCGCGAAGCGCTCCGCGGAGCCGACGCCGCGTCCCCCGGACACGACGATCCGCGCCGACTTGAGCGGCGGCCGGGAGCTGTCGGCGACGACCGGCTCGACCGCCTCGACGACGGGGTCGGGCCCGGCGTCCGGCGCGGCCGGGAGCGGCGCCGGCTCCGGGGCGTCGATCGGCTCGAACGCGCCCTCGCGCACGGTGACGACGGGTCGGGTCGCGGTCGCGGTGGTCGTGAACGAGCCGCCGAACAGCGAGTGGCTGACGACGACCGCGTCGCCGTCGACGGCGGTGCCGACGGCGTCGACCAGCACCGGGGCGCCGAGCCGTGCGGCGAGCCGTCCGGCGATCTCCCGGCCGCCGAGCGAGTGCGCCAGCAGCGTCGCGACCGGGGCCCGCTGCGCGACGGCGGCCGCGAGCGCGGCGGCCGCGGCGGCGGGACCGCCGTCGGCGGTCACCACGACCGGGGTGCCGAGCGCCGCGGCGGCGGCGACCAGCTCGCCGGCCGGCCGGCCGGGCTCCGCGTAGACGAGGACGTCGGCCATCTCAGATCGCCTTCCGCTCGCGGAGGAACGCCACGAGCCGCTCGCCCGCGTCGCCCTCGTCCGCGATCGTGGTCCCGGCGGCCCGTGCCGGCCGCTCGGCGACGGTGAGCACGCGCGAGCCCGGAGTCGTGGACCCGACGCCCAGCTCGCCGGTCGATCGGACGGCGAGCGGCTTCCGCTTGGCGGTCATGATGCCCTTGAAGTTCGGGAACCGCGCCTCGGCCGACTTCTCCGTCACGGAGACGACGGCGGGCAGCGGCGCGGACAGCGTCGTCGCGGCCGTCTCGGTCAGGCGCGTGCCGCGCACGGAGCCGTCCGCGATGGCGACCTCGCCGAGGCTGCCGAGCAGCGGCAGCCCCAGCAGCTCCGCGACCATCGCCGGGACGATGCCGCCGCGGCCGTCGGTCGACTCGTTGCCGGCGACGACGAGGTCGAACGCCTCGCCCCGCAGCGCGGCGGCGATGGCGCGCGCGGTCACCAGCGCGTCGGCGCCGGCCAGCGCGTCGTCCTCGACGTGCACCGCGCGGTCGGCGCCCATGCTGAGGCCCTTGCGCAGCGCGTCCTTCGCCGAGGCGGGGCCGACGGCGAGCACGACGACCTCGGCGTCCTTGTGGCCGTCCTTGTACTGCAGCGCGACCTCGAGCGCGCGCTCGTCGATCTCGTCGACGACGAGGTCGCCGCTGCGATCCAGGATGCCGGTGGTCGGGTCGAGGCGGCGCTCCCCGTAGGTGTCGGGGACCTCCTTGACGAGGACGACGATCTTCATCGCGGCTCCTTCGCGCCCGCGTCGGCGCGAGCTCTCGACGATCGTACGGTATACGCAACGGTAAGCACAACGATCAGGGCGTCCGGCACCGGACGGAGGCTCGGAAGGAGGGAAGGCAGCCCGATCGGCGGCGGAGTGGGCCCGCTGGGTCTCGATCCCAGGCGCTTCGGATTAAAAGTCCGCTGCTCTACCAACTGAGCTACAGGCCCGCGCAGGGGTCCAGGGTAGCGGCTCGACGTAGGCTGGCGCCGTGACCCGGATCGAATCGCTCGAGGCGCACGAGGTGTTCGTGTTCGGCTCGAACGGCCTCGGCTTCCACGGCGGCGGCGCGGCGCGGACCGCGTACGACCGCTTCGGCGCGGTGTGGGGGCAGGCGAACGGGCTGCAGGGGCAGTCGTACGGCATCGACACCATGAGCGGCCCGGAGGTGCTCGCCGAGCAGGTGGCCGTCTTCGTCGAGTTCGCCCGCTCGCGGACCGACCTGCGGTTCCTGCTCACCCCGATCGGCACCGGCATCGCGGGGATCCCGGCGGAGGAGGTCGCGCCGCTCTTCCTCGACGCGCCGGCGAACGTCGTGCTGCCGGACCTCTTCCTCGACGTGCTGCGGGAGCTGCTCGCGTGAGCCGGGAGTTCCACAAGCCGACGCGCTTCGAGGGCCACCGCTTCGAGGCGTTCCTCGGCGGCGACGACCCGGCCCGGCTCTACGCCGTCGCGCACGAGACCGCCAGGACGCTCGTCGACCGCGGGCGGGAGCCCGGCTCCGCCGAGCTCGTGGAGCGGATGATCGCCTACACCGACGAGCACGGGGTCGACGCGCTCGCCGAGCTGTGGGCGACCGCCGCCGCCGAGTCGCTGCCGGGCGCGCTCTGGCGGCTGTATCTGCTGCGCGCCCTGGTGCGGCAGGACCCTGCGGCCGCGGCGAACGCCTTCCGCCGCGGCGTCGAGGCGCTGCCGACGGCGGATCCCGCGATCGCCGGCGCCCCGAGCCCGACCGGCCCGGACGAGGTCGCCGCGCTCGCCGACCGGATCCTGCGCGGCGCCTTCTCCGGCGACCTCGCGGATGCGCTGCATCGCGCCGCGGCGACCGGCCGCATCCTCGCCGCCGGCACGCTCGCCGAGGCCGACGCCTCGGACGCGGCGGCACCGGAGCGGGCCAGCGCGTTCACGACCCGGGCCGCCCGGCTCAGCACGATCGGCGCGGAGCTCGAGGCGGCGGCGCGGCTCGAGCGGGCCGGTCGGCTCGACTGAGCCGGCGGTCCGCCGTCCCGGACTCCGGCTCGCGCTCAGCCGGGGCGCCTAGACTGTCGGGGCCGGACCGCGGTGACCCCGGGCTCCAACTTCAGCCGCTTCGAGCGGCCTTGCGCCGAGAGGCGTCGACCGCGGTCCGGTGTCACCCGAACTTGCCGGAGACGTAGTCCTCGGTCGCCTGCACGCTCGGGTTCGAGAAGATCCTCGGCGTCTCGTCGTACTCGATGAGCCGGCCCGGCTTGCCGGTGCCCGCGATGTTGAAGAAGGCGGTGCGGTCCGAGACGCGGGACGCCTGCTGCATGTTGTGCGTCACGATCACGATCGTGTAGTCGACCTTGAGCTCCTCGATGAGGTCCTCGATCGCCAGCGTCGAGATCGGGTCGAGCGCGGAGCACGGCTCGTCCATCAGGATCACGTCGGGCGAGACCGCGACCGCGCGCGCGATGCACAGCCGCTGCTGCTGACCGCCGGAGAGGCCCGAGCCCGGCTTGTCGAGCCGGTCCTTGACCTCCTCCCAGAGGTTCGCCCCGCGCAGCGACTTCTCGACCAGGGCGTCCTGGTCGGACTTCGACATCCGCCGGCTGTTCAGCCGGACGCCGGCGAGCACGTTCTCCCGGATCGACATGGTGGGGAACGGGTTCGGCCGCTGGAACACCATGCCGACCTGGCGCCGCACCAGCACCGGGTCGACGCCGGGCCCGTACAGGTCGTCGCCGTCGACGAGCACCGAGCCCTCGACGCGCGCGCCCGGGATGACCTCGTGCATCCGGTTCAGCGTGCGCAGGAACGTCGACTTGCCGCAGCCGGACGGTCCGATGAACGCGGTCACCGAGCGCGGCTCGATCGACAGCGAGACGTCCTCGACCGCCTTGAACCTGCCGTAGTAGACGTTGAGGTCCTTGACCTCGATGCGCTTGGACACGGGGCTTCCTTCGGTGCGGGGGTTCAGCGCCCGGTCTTCGGCGCGAAGAGCTTCGCGATGAGACGGGCGACGAGGTTCAGGACCATGACGATGAGGATGAGGACGAGGGCGCCGGCCCAGGCCCGCTCGGTGTAGGCGGCCAGGTCGGCGCCGGGGTTCATGTACTGCGTGTAGACGAACACGGGCAGCGTCGACATCCGGCCCGAGAACGGGTCGTAGTTCATCGACGTCGTGAAGCCGGCGACGATGAGCAGCGGCGCGGTCTCGCCGATGACGCGGGCGATCGCGATCGTCACGCCGGTCGCGATGCCGGCGATCGCGGTCGGGATGACGATTCTGAGGATGGTCGCGTACTTCGGCACGCCGAGCGCGTAGGAGGCCTCGCGCAGCTCGTTCGGCACGATCCGCAGCATCTCCTCGCTGGAGCGCACGACGACCGGGATCATCAGCAGCGACAGCGCGATCGCCCCGCCGATCCCCGAGCGGTAGCCCGCGTTGCCGGTGATCAGCGCGAACATGGCGAACGCGAACAGGCCGGCGACGATCGAGGGGATGCCCGTCATGACGTCGACGAAGAACGTGATCGCCCTGGCGAGCCAGCCGCGCCCGTACTCGACGAGGTAGACCGCGGTCAGCAGGCCGACGGGCACGGAGATCAGCGCGGCGAGCCCGGTGATGATGAGCGTGCCGACGATCGCGTGCAGCGCGCCGCCGCCCTCGCCGACGACGTTGCGCATCGACTCGGTGAAGAACGCGACGTCGAAGCGGGCGGCGCCGTTGACGACGACGGTGTAGGCGAGCGAGACGAGCGGCAGCAGCGCGATCACGAAGGCCGTGGCCACGAGGCCGGTGACGAACCGGTCCTTCGCCTGGCGTCCGCCCTCGACGAGGTAGGCGATGACCCAGATCGCGACCAGGAAGAGGATCTGGCCGAGGAAGATCGCCAGCGCGATGTCGAAGCCCGCGGCGCCGGACGCGGCGCCGACCAGCCCGACGATCGCCGACATGACGGCCCAGCAGCCGATCAGGATCGTCCACGGCGCCCACTTCGGGAGCCGGCCGTGGGTCAGGCGGTTCGGGACCGCCGTGCGCCTGGACGCCGTCGCGACGGCCATGTCAGTTCGCTCCGGAGAAGGCGGCGCGCCGGGCGATCACCCAGCGCGCGACCGAGTTGACGACGAGGGTGATCACGAACAGCACCAGGCCGGTCGCGATCAGGGCGTTGACGGCGATGCCGTGCGCCTCGGGGAAGTTGAGCGCGATGTTCCCGGCGATCGTCGACGGGTTCTGGCCGCTGGTGAGCACGAAGCTGATGACCAGCGCCGGCGACAGCAGCATCGCGACCACCATCGTCTCGCCGAGCGCGCGGCCGAGGCCGAGCATCGCCGCCGAGATGATGCCGGGGCGCCCGAAGGGCAGCACCGCCATCCGGATCATCTCCCAGCGGGTCGCGCCGAGGGCGAGCGCCGCCTCCTCGTGCAGCTTCGGGGTCTGCAGGAAGATCTCGCGGCAGAGCGAGGTGATGATCGGGATGATCATCACCGCGAGCACGATCGCGACGGTGAGGATGGTGCGGCCGGTGCGGTCGACCTGGCCGGCGAAGAACGGCAGCCAGCCGAGGTACTGGTTCAGCCAGTCGTAGATCGGCACGATCGCCGGCGCGAGCACCTTGATGCCCCAGAGGCCGAACACGACCGACGGGACGGCCGCGAGCAGGTCGATGACGTAGCCGAGACCCTGGGCGACGCGGCGCGGCGCGTAGTGCGAGATGAACAGCGCGATGCCGATCGACAGCGGCAGCGCGAACAGCAGGGCGAGGAACGCGGACCAGACGGTGCCGAAGGCGAGCGGGGCGACGTAGACCCAGAAGTTGGCCGGGTCGCCGTTCATCGCGGAGACGTCGCCCACGAACGCCGGGGCCGACTCCGCGATGAGGAAGACGGCGACCGCGGCGAGGGCGACCAGGATGAGGCCGCCGGCGGCGATCGCCGAGATGAAGAAGGTCCGGTCGGCCGGGCGGACCTTCGCGCGGATGCGGCCGGGCTCCGTCGCTGTCGCGGTCATGTCCTGCTTTCGGGTGGGTCGGTCCGGGTCTCCGGGCACGGGCGGCCCGCTCACCCGATGCGGGCCGCGGCGGTCGAACCGGCCGCAGCCCGCATCGGGTCGATGCTACTTACTCGACGATCGTCGCGACGACCGCCTGGACGGCCGCGATCTGGTCGGCGGACAGCGGCGCGGAGCCGGTCTCCGCCGCCGCGGCCTGGCCCGCCGCCGAGGTCACGTAGCCGATGTAGGCCTTGACCAGCGGGGCGACGGCCGCGTCCTTGTACTCGCCGCAGGCGATCAGGTACGAGACGAGCACGAGCGGGTACTCCGCCGGGTTGGTCGTCTTGCGGTTCAGCTTGATCGCGAGGTTCGTCGCCGAGGCGTTGTCGGCCGCCGGCGAGCCCGCGACGACCGCGGCCGCGGCCTCGTCCGAGAACGCGACGTACTGGTCGCCGACCTTGATCCGCGCGATGCCGAGGTCGCCGGCGCGCGACGCGGCGGCGTAGCCGATCGCGCCCTGCGCCGACTTCACGGCCTCGATGACGCCGGAGGTCCCCTGCGCGCCGGTGCCGGTGCTGTACGGGAACGGGTCGGCCGGCTTCTCGGTCCACACGTCGGGGGCGACCTTGGACAGGTAGTCCGCGAAGTTCTTGGTGGTGCCGGAGTCGTCCGAGCGGTGCACCGCGGTGATCGGGCCGCTGGTCGACCAGCCGCTGTTCTGCGCGGCGATGGCCGCATCGGACCAGTCGGTGATCTCGCCCTTGAAGATCTTGGCGATCGTCGGGGCGTCGAGGTTCAGCTGGGCGACGCCCGGCAGGTTGAAGACGACCGCGATCGGGTCGATGAACGCCGGGACCTGGATGAACGAGTCGGCGACGCAGCCCTCGAAGCCGCCCGCGATCTCGTCGTCGGAGAGCGCCGAGTCGGTGCCGGCGTAGGAGACGCCGCCGCCGATGAAGGCCTCGCGGCCCGCGCCGGAGCCGGACGGGTCGTAGGAGATCGTGACGTCGGGGTTCTCGGTCTGGAACGCCGCGATCCAGGACTCCTGGGCGGCGCCCTGCGAGGACGCGCCGGCACCGGCGATCGTGCCGGCGAGCGTCGAGGCCGGGGCCTCGGTCGGCGCCGCCGACGGCGCGGGCTTGGCGCCCTCGTTGGCGGCGCAGCCGGTGAGCGCGAGCGCGCCGACCGCGACGATGGCACCGATGGTGCCGAGCTTCGTGAGCTTCACGAGTGTCCCTTCGGGGGTTTGTGATCAGAACACGGACCGGTGCGGTCCGGCGGTCACGCTACGCACGGAGGGTGACGGGATCGGGGTGCCCGGGTGAACGGGAGGTGAACGGTCCCCGGGGCGGGGCGGAGGGGCGATCAGACGCCGCCGTGGAGCTCCACCTCGACCAGCCGGGGCTTGGTCGTCTCCGTCGTCAGGTGCAGCACCGCGAACGCGCCGGTCGCCAGGCTCGCCGCGCGCTGCAGCCCGGTGCGGTGGGCGGCGGCGCCGTGCCGGATCGCCTCGACGAGCTCGGGGATGACCGGGCCGTGGCTGCAGAGCACGACGTTCTGCCGGCGCTGCAGCTGCTTCGCGATCTGCTCGGCCGCCTTCGAGCGGCCGGCTTCGTGGGCGTCCTGCGAGATCCCGGCGGCGGCCTTGACCGGCAGGCCGGCGAGCCGGGAGGTGGGCTCGATCGTCGTCAGGCAGCGGGTCGCCGGGCTCGAGATCAGCCGCGTCGGGCCGAACGCCGCGATCGAGGGCGCGTCGGTCATCGCCTGCTCGAGCCCGCGATGCAGCAGCGGCCGGGTCGCGTCCGGGCCGTCCCAGTCGCCGGGCGGGATCGCCTTGCCGTGCCGGAGGATCGTGATCGAGAACGTCCTGGCCGCGCCCCGCCGGATCCGGTCGGCGAGGGCGGCGATCATCTCGCGGTCGCGCGCGTAGGAGACGAGCCTGCGCGCCTGCGCGATCGGCACCCAGTCGACGGCCGAGATCTCGTCGTTCGGCGTGAAGCGGGCCGTCTCCACCTGGTGCCCGAGCACCTCGGCAGCCCAGTACTGCACGAACTTCGGGCGTCCGCCCGCGGTGTAGCTCGTGTCGCCGATCGGCGCGCCGAGCGTCGCCTCGATGCCGGTCTCCTCGCGCAGCTCGCGCACCGCGGTCTCCGGCAGCAGCTCGCCCGGGTCGCGCTTGCCCTTCGGCACCGAGACGTCGCCGTAGTCGGGCCGGCGCACCAGCAGGACCTTCACGCCCTCGGCGGTCTCCCGCCAGCACAGGACGCCGGCGGCGTAGACGGTCGCGTCGGTCACCGGCTCACGCTACCCGATGCAGGCGGGCGCCGTCCCGGCGGCGAGCAGCTCGTCGTCCCGCCCGCGGCGCTCACGACGTCCGACGGCTCCCGCCGCCGTCGCGGACGACGGGGAGCTCGCCGGTGAGGATCACCGGCAGCGCGCCGGTCCGCGTGCCGCGCAGGTCGGAGCGGCGACGGGCCGCGATCCGCGACATGAGGACGTCCTGCGCGTCGTCGAGCAGCGCGCCGTCGGCGTCGCGGCTGTGCCGGGCCCAGTCGCCGGAGGCGCCGTCGAGGTGCCAGGAGCTCGTCGTGTCGGCCAGCTGCAGGTCGAAGTAGTCCTGCAGCTCCTGGACGTGCTCCGGGTCGGCGATGCGCACGAGCACCTCGACGCGGCGGTCGAGGTTGCGGTGCATCATGTCGGCGCTGCCGATGAAGACGACCGGGTCGCCGCCGTGCTCGAAGGCGAAGATCCGCGAGTGCTCGAGGTAGCGCCCGAGGATCGATCGGACGCGGATCGTCTCGCTGAGCCCGGGCACCCCGGGCCGCACGCCGCAGATGCCGCGGATCACCAGGTCGATCGGCACGCCGGCCCGCGAGGCGCGGTACAGCTCGTCGATGACCGCCTCGTCGACGATCGAGTTCATCTTCAGCCGGATGCCGGACGGACGGCCCGCGGCCGCGTTCGCGGCCTCGGCGCGGATCAGCCGGATGAGGCCCTTGCGCAGGTGCAGCGGCGCGACCAGCAGGCGCTTGAACTTCTTCTCGATCGCGTAGCCGGAGAGCTCGTTGAACAGCCGGTTGAGGTCCTCGCCGACGGCCTCGCTCGCGGTGAACAGGCCGAGGTCCTCGTAGATGCGCGCCGTCTTCGGGTTGTAGTTGCCGGTGCCGATGTGCGAGTAGCGCCGCAGCCGGCCGCCCTCCTGGCGCACCACGAAGGCGAGCTTGCTGTGCGTCTTCAGGCCGACGATGCCGTAGACGACGTGCACCCCCGCCTTCTCCAGCTTCTTCGCCCAGCGGATGTTCGCCGACTCGTCGAAGCGGGCCTTCACCTCCACCAGCGCGAGCACCGCCTTGCCCGACTCGGCCGCGTCGATGAGCGCCTCGACGATGGGGCTGTCGCCGCTGGTGCGGTACAGCGTCTGCTTGATGGCGAGCACGTTCGGGTCGTGCGCCGCGGCCTCGATGAACGCCTGCACGCTCGTCGAGAACGACTCGTAGGGGTGGTGGACCAGGATGTCCCCGCGCGAGATCGCCGCGAACACGTCGGTCTCCGGGCTCGCCTCGCTCGGCAGCAGCGAGACCGAGGTGGTCGGGACGTGCCTCGGGTACTTCAGCGCCGGCCGGTCGATCGCGCCGAACTGGAACAGGCCGCGCAGGTCGAGCGGCGCGGGCAGCCGGTACACCTCCTGCTCGGTGATGGCGAGCTCGCGCACCAGCAGCTCGAGGGTCGTCAGGTCCATGTCCTCCGACACCTCGAGCCGGATCGGCGGCCCGAAGCGGCGGTTCAGGACCTGCTGCTCGAGCGCCTGGATGAGGTTCTCCGACTCGTCCTCGTCGACCTCGACGTCCTCGTTCCTGGTCACCCGGAAGGCGTGGTGGGCGAGGATCTCCATGCCGGGGAACAGCTCGTGCAGATGGTTGCCGATGAGGTCCTCGAGGGCGATGAAGCGCATCCGATCGGTGCCGTCCTCCGGCAGGTGGATGAAGCGGGGCAGGTTCGTCGGCACCTTGACCCGGGCGAACTCCTCGCGGTCGGTCCGCGGGTTGCGCACCCGGACCGACAGGCTCAGCGACAGGCCGGAGATGTAGGGGAAGGGGTGCGCGGGATCGACCGCGAGCGGCATCAGCACCGGGAAGATCTGCGCGCGGAACACGTCGTCGATCCGCGCCCGGTCGCGGGCGTCGAGGTCGGCCCACTGCTCGATCTGGATGCCGGCGGCGCGCAGCGCCGGCTTCAGCGACTGGTTGAACGAGCGCGCGTGGCGCTCCTGCAGCTCGTGCGCCTTCGCGCTGATCGCCGCGTAGACCTCCTGCGGCGGCGTGCCGATGTTCGTCGGCACGGCGAGGCCGGTCATGATCCGGCGCTTCAGGCCGGCGACGCGGACCATGAAGAACTCGTCGAGGTTGCTCGCGAAGATCGCCGCGAAGTTCGCCCGCTCGAGCAGCGGCGTCGCCTCGTCCTCGGCGAGCTCGAGCACGCGCTGGTTGAAGCCCAGCCAGGAGATCTCGCGATCGAGGTAGCGCTCGGGCGGCAGGTCGTCGGCCTCGGGCGCCGCGACCAGGTCCTCGTCGTCGTACTCGTCGAGGCCGTCGCCGGCGACCGTGTCCTCGAGGTCCGTGACGTCCATCGCACCATTCTGCCGTTCCCGACGTGAACGGGCGATGAACGGGGAGGCCTCGGCCTCGGCCGCTCGGACTACTTGGCGGCCGGCTCGGCGATCCGGTCGGCGACCTCGTCCTCGTGCACGTTGAAGCGGTAGCCGACGTTCCGGACGGTGCCGATCAGCGAGTCGAGCTCGCCGAGCTTGGCGCGCAGCCGCCGGACGTGCACGTCCACGGTGCGGGTGCCGCCGAAGTAGTCGTAGCCCCACACCTCGCTGAGCAGCTGCTCGCGGGTGAACACCCGCGACGGGTGCCCGGCCAGGAAGCGCAGCAGCTCGAACTCCTTGAACGTGAGGTCGAGCGTGCGGCCGTGCACCTTCGCCGAGTAGCTCGCCTCGTCGATGACGACCCCGGAGGTCTGGATCTTCGTCGAGGCCTGCTCCAGCGACCGGCGGCCGATCGCGAGCCGGATGCGGGCGTGCGCCTCGGCGGGGCCGACCGTGTGCAGCAGCACGTCGTCGACGCCCCAGTCGGCGGAGACCGCGGTGAGGCCGCCCTCGGTGAGCACGAGCAGCAGCGGGACGTCGATGCCGGTCGTGTTGAGGATCCTGCAGAGGCTCTTCGCGCTCGCCAGGTCGTGGCGCGCGTCCACCAGGATGAGGTCGGCGACCGGCGCGGCGACGAGCGACGCGGGGGCCGCGGGGATCTGCTTGACGCTGTGCGAGAGCAGCCCGAGCGCGGGGACCACCTCGGCCTCACCCGAGGAGGTGAGGATCAACAGCTGGGCCACGCGACCTCCTGGAACGCAGCCAGTTTAGGCGACGGCGCCCGCCGGACGGCCGTCGCTAGGATTTCGGAATGGTCAAGCTCGCCGCGTGGAGCATCGCGCCGGCCTGGGCGATCGCGCTCGTCGCGGCCGTCGTGATCGCCGTGACGCCGGTCCGCGGCGGCTGGACGCTGTGGATCCCGGCGGCCTGCGGCCTGTGCGTCATCGTCGCGCTCGCGCTGCAGGTCGCGACCAGGGCCCCGGAGGGCTTCGTCGGCCGCGCGGGCGTCGCGGTGAGCGGCGTCGTGCTGATCTTCGCGGTCGCCTCGCTCGTGCTCTGGCTGGTCGGCCTGGCCTGAGCGGGTCCGCGCCGGGTGCGAAGGGGTAGGCTGGCGGCATGACGTTCGCGCTCGAGCTCTTCTTCGTCGGCCTGCTCGGCCTCGCGTCGCTCGCGATCGCGTTCACGGCCGTCGTCGTCATCGTCAACCTGTTCCGCGGCCAGCACTGAGCCGCCGCTGAACGCAGGGAGCGGTCCCGTGTTCGCCTTCGACTCGAGCGTCCCGGCGGAGCTCGTCCCGCTGTCCTGGCTGATCGGGGTGTGGGAGGGCACCGGCGTCATCGACTACGTGGTCGACGCCGCCGACGGCTCGGGCCCGGGCGTGCACCGCACCGCGGAGTTCGGCCAGCGGATCTCGTTCTCGCACGACGGCCTGCCCTACCTCGACTACGCCTCGGCGACCTGGCTGCTGCCGGCACCGGGCGAGGACGCCGCGGATGACGCGGCCCCGGTCGCGCACGTCGCGGAGTCCGGCTACTGGCGGCTGCACCGCCCGCTCGGCGACGCGGATCCGGGCCCGGGGATGCTCCCCGGCGTCGGCCCGCGTCCCTATGCGACCGCCGACGAGGTCGAGGCGCTGCGGAACGCGGATGGCGGCTTCGACATCGAGGTCGCGATCGTGCACCCGACCGGGGTGTCGGAGTTCTATCTCGGCCAGGTCAAGGGTCCCCGGATCGACCTCGGCACGGACGCCGTCGTGCGCAGCGAGACGGCGAAGCACTACGCCGCGGCGACGCGGCTGTACGGGCTCGTCGAGGGCCACCTGCTCTGGGCGTGGGACATGGCCGCGCTCGGCCAGGACCTGCGCACGCACGCCTCGGCGCGGCTCGCGAGGGTCGACTGATGGCCTCGCCGTTCGAGGACCAGCGCGCGCTCGTCGAGGGCCGCGCCGTCGCCGTCCTCGACCGCGGCGTCGTGACCGTGAGCGGCCCCGACCGGCTCGGCTGGCTCGACTCCGTCACCTCGCAGGCGCTCGCCGCCCTCGCGCCCGGGGTCTCGGCCGAGACGCTGCTGCTCGATCCGAACGGACGCATCGAGCACGCGCTGCGCGTCGTCGACGACGGCGCGACGACCTGGCTCGTCGTCGACTCGGCCGAGGCGCCGGCGCTCGCGGCCTGGCTCGATCGGATGCGGTTCCTGCTCCGGGTGGAGGTCGCGGACCGCTCGGCGGAGTTCGCCGTCGTCGGACACGCGGGCGACGCGCCCGACGTCGAGGAGGCCGTCGTCGTCTGGCGGGACCCGTGGGGCGCCGGCGTCGCGCCCGGCGGGCACCAGTACGCGACCGCGGCCGAGCACCCCGCGGCGCAGTGGTCCTGGTCGGAGGCGGTGGTCCCGCGCGACGGGATCGCCGGCCTCGGCCTGCCCGTCGTCCCCGCCGAGGCCGCGGAGGCGCTGCGCGTCGCCGCATGGCGGCCGGCCTTCACCACGGAGGTCGACGAGCGCACCATCCCGCACGAGCTGGACTGGCTGCGCTCGGCGGTGCACCTGGACAAGGGGTGCTACCGCGGCCAGGAGACGGTCGCGAAGGTGCACAACCTCGGGCACCCGCCGCGCCGCCTGGTGTTCCTGCACGTCGACGGCTCCGACAACCTGCTGCCGCGGCACGGCGACGAGGTCGTCGTCGCCGGCGGGGAGGACGTCGTGGGCGTCGTCACCTCGGCGGCGAACCACTGGCAGCTCGGCCCGATCGCGCTGGCGGTCGTGGGCCGCCGGGTCGACC
>ERZ778028.823-NODE-823-length-48460-cov-6.492263_pt1 | contig 48460 bp, 47 predicted proteins | sample MGYA00375758_ERZ778028 | MGnify/ENA primary metagenome ERZ778028 (study PRJEB29350, sample SAMN05389828) | bioreactor metagenome | isolation source: Thiocyanate bioreactor | place: South Africa: University of Cape Town | collected 2014-03-17 ...
TAATTCATGAAGGATCTCTCCTGAATAAATAGTGTAGAAAGAAAGATATTCATGTGCATAAATATTATGTTCGATATCGGAGGAATGGCAACTGCCATTCCAGGTAATAAGTCATATTCATCGTCTCCAACAATGATAACATCTCTACCAGCAACTACTTTGATGAATTGAGAAGTATTTTCATGTTTTTCAAAACCGATTTCTTCCCCCTTTTGAGGAACATTAAGGCGTTTTACATCAAATCATCTGTATAAATGACCCTGCGAAAGACTCCTTCATCAATAGCGAAAATTATTTATTAATAAAAATAATTTATTTTATTCAATTTAAGACTGTCTTCTAATTAATAGTATATAAATTTATAAGATTGAATAACTTCGCTTCAATAATGGACGATAAAGTTAAGGTTTTCATTCTGAAATGGAAGCTTCACGGTGATGATGAAGAACAGCGAGAAATCTTCTTAAGCGAAGAGAATAGGAAATCATTTCGTTTAGATCTTGAAACATCTTCAATCAGTGATGTTAATCCTGCTAGTATTAAAACGAGTTATTCTTGGCTTGATGCAAAATCAAAACTTCTACGTAAGGTTCACTCATAAATTATCATAGACTATATTCGTTTTATTTATTTTTAAGGTATATAAATTTATATACCAAAATGAGTAAAGTTTGTGTTGGGTGAGTAGTGGATCTCTTCAACAATCGATTTGAATGTGAAAAGTTTTAAAGGAGCCATTTATAAAAGTTTCTGTAATCATATGGAAGCAGAGCAATTTCTTGCGGGTGTTAAATCATCGAATAAACATCTGACATCAGAACAAGCACTTTTTAAATCAAATAATTCTAAGATTTGGATTGATGGTAGTTTTCGGAACGGTAAAGCTGGTTATGCCGTAGTGACCGAAACCGGAGTTATTCATTATGGATCAGTTTCAATTCCAATTAATAACCGAGGCAAATTGACAGTTATTTTGAAAGCCTTGCAATTATATTCAAAAACCCCACTTATAATTTGTTCAGATAGTAAATATAGTATCAATTGTTTAACCGAACGATTGTCTGTTTGGCGTTCTAGATTTGGTAGTAATCCGAATAATTTGAAAACTTCAACAGTGGAACCAGTTTCTAACGTTAATCTTTTAACAGATATTGAACCTCTATTGAAAAGTGTCAAATTTGAACACGTAAGAGATCACTTTTAATGAAATGGCTGACTACTGGGTAAACGTTAGAAGGAATAGTCTCAGCGAACAAATGATTACACTTAATCAATAAATTATTAATTCGATATGTATTAATTATATTCTACAAACTGTCTTAATTTCGAAAATAATTGATAAAATGTAATTTTTAAATGGGTTTCCTCAGAGATATAATCGGGGATGAAGATCCTTCAAAGATCGAAAAACTCAATTTATATAATAGAGGATTAAAAGAACTTCCTGTTGAAATTTACCAAATGATTAATCTTCAAGAATTGAATATCTCTTATAATCAACTCACAAGTCTTCCTGCTGAAATCGGACAGTTGGTTAATCTGCAAGAATTGGGCATTTCTTATAATCAACTTACAAGTCTTCCTGCTGAAATCGGACAGTTGGTTAATCTTCAAGTATTGAATATCTCTTATAATCAACTCAAACGTCTTCCTGTCGAAATCGGACAGTTGATTAATCTGCGAGTATTGAATATTTTGAATAATAAACTAAAAAGTCTTCCTGTTGAAATTGGACAATTGGTTAATCTTCAAAAATTGTATATTTCTTATAATAAAATCACAAATCTTCCTGCCGAGATTGGACAATTGGTTAATCTTCAAAAATTGCTTATCTCTAATAATCTATTCACAAGTCTTCCTGTTGAAATTGGACAATTGGTTAATCTACAAGAATTGGACATTTCTTATAATCAACTCGCAAGTCTTCCTGATGAAATTGGACAACTGGTCAATCTTCAAATGTTGTTTATAGATGCAAATCAACTCACAAGTCTTCCTGTTGAAATTGGACAATTGATTAATCTGCGAGTATTGGATATTCATAATAATTGGCTCACAAGTCTTCCCGTCGAAATTGGACAATTGATTAAACTGCGAGTATTGTATATTTCTTATAATCAAATCACAAATCTTCCTGCCGAAATTGGACAATTGGTTAATCTTCAAAAATTGCTTATTCGTAATAATTGGCTCACAAGTCTTCCCGCCGAAATTGGACAACTAATTAATCTCCGAAAATTGAAGATTTCTTATAATCCACTCACAAGTCTTCCTGCTGAAATTGGACAATTGGTTAATCTTCAATCATTGCTTATTCATGATAATTGGCTCAAAAGTCTTCCCGCTGAACTTGGATACCTGGTTAATCTTCAAGAATTGGTTTTTTATAATAACCCAATTGATTTTATCCCTCCTCAAGTTCAAAGATTAATTGATCGACAAACACAAGGTCAATGTATCTACCAGGATCAGCAGTCAGTTCACAATTCAGGAATTCAAGAATCCTTCCGCAAAACGGTTAATCGATTGTCCCAGAAGAAACCCGATGAATTTGATCTTCTAGAAGAGATTCTGACATCCGAGCTGAAGCAGAAAACTAAAATAAGTCTAGTGGAATATTCGGAGATTAAGGATGTTCATTTTCACCTTCAATTGACCTTTGAAGAGATCCTTACTTTCGTTTGGAATCGAATTCGAGTCCATCCTAATAAACTAGAGATTCTGAAAGTTTTAGATTCAGAAATGCAAGATGCCCTTTGTATGTGTCCGACGGGACGAATTACCCGTTTGGTTAACTCGTTGAACGGATTCGACCCGGATGTTCAGTTAACCATCTCAGACAATGAACAACTGAGTAATCTTGTCATTATGACGAAAAAGAAAATCGTTCCTTACGACTTAGTAAAACATCAAGAATTACTTAGAGCAGAGATGAAGGAAAGAAAATTTAGTAAAGAAGTAATTCAAGAATGGCTTAGTTATCTTGATTAAATTTTACTTTATAGTCATGAAATTTCATGACTATTAATTTATTTATCTTGACCTACAAGATTTTAAAGAGATGATAATAATTCATCAGAATCAGTAATAAACAACCGAAAGCTCTTTGCTAATATCTGTTGTTACGATAATTTTAGAATGGAAGGCTTCATTCTCATAGAATACTTATGATCGATGCAGATTTAATTAAAGATTTATTAATACTACATCCTAATTCATCAATTACGACATTATATGTAATAATACATTCTCCCTTATAACGAGTTCGAGTTTTAATGACTTCTTCTAAGTGACGAATTCGCTCTTTAAAAGAGTTGAAAACGTTTTTAATTGGGCTGGATTTATAGGGGCGAAAGATTTCAAATTTCTTCATGATTGCATTTAACTTTTCTTTTTTGAGTTAAAAATAATTACTGTTAAATTTCTCCCGATACTCTACACAATTTATTCAGGAGAGATTCTTCATGAATTAGAAATCCATGATTAAACAGTCCATTCGACTTGATTAAAACCATAATCGCGCACAATCTTAGTTAATAAAGACTTCTCTTTATCGGTAGCTTCATATTGACGACTGAGAATAGAAAGATAACCAGTTGCAACATCACCAACGATTGCGTAGTTGACATAATCAGTAAAGAGAATATTATATTTACCCTTCTGACCAGTTTCAAATGTGATATCAAATACTAAAGGATTATAGGTTGGTTCTGCGACACCTTTAATCATTCGACGAGAGCCCAAATGCAGAATAAAGGGTGCATCATTAGTGCTACAAATATTTCTTTCATAACAATAATTGTTGATCATCATTTGACCATTTACTAAAGTATAGACAGCGACTGCAGTTTCACAACCTATTTCAAACCAGGCATTGTTCCTGCCAATCTCATACCAGACACCCAAGTAATTTTTCAAATCAAACGCCATCTTTAAGTATACAAAATAATTTTGTATACAATAGCAAAAAGATAAAATATAATTTTACTAAAGATCTACAACATTTAATAATATTATATCAATTGATATAATAATAAACAATTTAATTATAGATAATATAGAATAAATAAGAACCACCAGGAATATTAGTTTGAGGAGGTCTTACAGAAATGGTAAAACTGAAAGGATCACTAGGATTAATCGGAGTAGTCTTCGATACAATCGAGAACATATCAGGAACAATAACATCAATCATATCAGTAGTAGGAATACCATTAACAGAATTAAGATTAATTGTAGTAGTTGTTTGTGTGTTAAATGGAGTATTTATCACTACAGCAAAATTCTTAAGTAATACATAGGTCACTGTATTTAAGAAAGATGATCTGAGATTGAAATCATATATAAAACAATAATCGTTATAAGTTCCTGCAACTGCTTTATTACCGTCAGAAGAACAAGCGACAGAAAGCCATTTTCTCTTAGGATCAAGAGGCCCCCAAGTTGCACCCGAATCAGTTGAAATATAAACAGAATCACTGAAAGATGTTGCGAAAAGTTTTGTTCCATCAGCTGAAGATGTAATACCAGTCCAATCATTAATAAAAGCTCTTGGTATCCAAGTTACACCTGAATCATTTGATGTATAAATTAAATTGCTAAATGCAACTGCAGCTAGCTTAGCACCATCTGCAGAAGAAGTAATTGAATTCCATACATTATTCGGAACAGATTGAGGAAACCAAGTTACACCCGAATCAGTTGATGTATAAATAACGTTAAAATTAACAGTTGCAGCTAATTTAACACCATCCGCAGAAGAAGTGATAGAACCCCAATTTCTGTTATTATCTCTTGGAAACCAAGTTAAACCCGAATCCGTTGAAGTATAGATTTGACCTCCATTAACAACTGCAGCTAATTTAACACCATCTGCAGAGGAAGTAATAGAAGACCAATTTTCAACAGTAGAACCAGGTTGAACATCCCAGTTCACACCTGAATCAGTTGAAGTATAGATTTGACCTCCATCAACAACTGCAGCTAATTTAACACCATCCGCAGAAGATGCAACCCCTCTCCAAATAGCCGTAATAAGTGTAGCATATAATCCTTCATCAAATGTATAAACATAACCCGATGTAGTTGTTAGAGCAACTTTATAAGTTTCTTTACTACAAACAATCTTATTATAATCAGAAGGTGTTAATTCAATCTTTTCAGACCAATTTCTACCAAAGTTATAAGATGCAAAGACACGATAATCATCTGAAGTAGATCCAGTGGGCTTTGCAATAGCATAAACAACTCTACCATCACCCGAAGAACAAATTGATTTCCAATCTTTAATAGTTGATGCTGATACCCAGGTAGAACCACCATCATTTGAAGTATAAGCATCAACGTAAGATTGAACAGCTACCATGTATGAACCATTATCTGATACAGTTATTGCAATCCATGATCCAGATGGTCCGGATTGATTCCAGGTTACACCTGTGTCAGTAGAAATCCAAATGTTATTATTGGGGCCACTGTTTACCACCGCTACCATTATCGAACCATTGGTCGACATTGCAATATTCCTCCAATCTCTGGGCATATCATCCAATAATACATTCCAATTAACACCTGCATCAATTGAAACATAAATATATCCGGGACTTGTGGTAGCTGCTAGAATGCTACCATTTGCAGATGAAGCAATAGAAGTCCAATTTAAATCTTGATACCTAGGTGTCCAAGTGTTACCTGAATCATCCGAAGTGTAAATTTTACCACCATAATCTGCAGCGGCGAGACGAGTTCCATTACTGGATGAGGCAAGACATGACCAATTCCTGACACCAGAACTTTGTTTTTGGTTCCAACTTTCACCAATATCTGCTGAAGTGTTAATATAAGTATCATTACCGGCCACTAAAATTAATTCTGAATCGTAACTCATCGCAATCGTATCTACAAGTCCTTCTTGTTGCTCATAGAGAAGTATCGCTCCATTTTCTCCAGTAGGGCCTGAGGGTCCAGTAGGGCCTGAGGGTCCAGTAGGGCCTGAGGGTCCAGTAGGGCCTGGGGCTCCAGTAGGGCCTGAGGGTCCAGTAGGGCCTGCAATTCCTCCTGATGCAGGAAATCCGGGTAAAGTAATTCCACTAAGATAGTGCATTTAATAACTGTAAATAAAATTGAGACAGGATTCTTATTTACTAAATTTAGCAAATGATTACAAAGTAAAAATGTGGCGCTCAATTGTAGAACACACTTTACCCGAATATCGAAATACTTTACAACTTTTAGAAAATGGTTATTATCCAAATTGTGAATTACTCCCTGTGGAAAGATCAACCGTTTATTTACATAATAATGATATGCGCAGTAAAGATATGCCATTAATGCGAGATAAGAAACGTGAAACTAATTATAGTCAAACTGTTATTGTAGATAATCTAGAATTAAGTATTGAATTAAGTGAATCTACTCTAATTCTAAGTATTTTGAATACAGATAAAGAGGAAAATACAATTTATACTTATTCATATGGAAAACTCATCAAAAAGGATCATGGAATTCATTATATTCCAAAACATGTTATCGAATATAATAACGATGGAAAGCCGATTTTAATTACATACAATAATTATGATTTGGTTATCACTCTTGATTATAAGGGATATGAAAAACTATATAATGATTTAAAGGATGATAATTCAGAATACCAGTATTTAACAAATGGGAACAGAGATGAAGACGATGAAGACGATGAAGACGATGAAGACGATGAAGACGATGAAGACGATGAAGACGATGATATCGAAGAAAATGAGTATAAATTAAATGATGTCACAATTCGAAATGTATGTGATACAGAGTTTCAGAGTAAAAAACTTCTAGAAGGAATCTTTATTGATCCTTATATCGACAAGGACGGTCAACAGAATTTCCGTTGTATTCTAAGAAGGAAACCTTTTAAGGATACAAGAGGAGATCCTATTTCAATGGAGAAAAGACAACTTTTAAGAGAAGAATTAAACAAATTAACACTTGATCACAAAAATTACTGTCTTGACCGTTTATTAGATTTTAATTAATTATTTTTAAGATTAACTGCCTTTTTATTTTCTATTAAAGACATTTTTAATTAAAAATGTATAGTGTAAATATTTATGAATTTTATTATAATGATAATGTAATAGATTTGATAAAATCTCTATTTGAACAATCTTTAGATAGTGAAATTGTAGCCGATATAGTCAGAATGTCTATTGATGATAAAAAGTGGAGCATTATTGAACATATTAATAAATTCAATCTTAATGATTTTGATTTATATGATTGTAATTTCAATAATTATTCTCTTGATGATTTAAGAAAGTTTAAGGAGTTAACGGCGCTAAATCCTCCTGAATATCTTTTTAACAAATTGATCATTCAGCATCCAGAAATTGAGAAAGAATTGTTAGACTTCTTCGGCGAGCACTGTTTGAATGATTTTTATGATTATCTTCTAGGTGATGTTGATCAACATTATAAAATTATTATGAAGTTGATTGAATCAAATAAATTTCCTTTAAATTCAATTAGTATAGAAAGATATTGTGAATTAGTCTACTTTACTTTTCCTGAAAGTGAATTCTTTATGAATCTTGCATTGAAGAAATATGATAATTTATTTTACAGTCATTTATTGAATTTTTTAATTAAGAATTATTCTTGTAAACATGAATTATATAAATATTTAATCGATCAAAAAGCTGTTAATACAATAAAACCTAATCTTAAAGAATTTGAAAGGTACACGAATAATCCTGATTTTCTGAGTTTACTTAAAACATTATAAATAGAATTACTATATTAATTAATATAGTAAAATAAAAATTAGTAATAACGAGAAGAGCAACCACACGAAACATAAAATCCTGAACCACCCGGTCGATTGCCGCAAGTAGAACAGCCCTCGTCATAATGAGAGCCATAATAAACTTCTTTCTTTGGTGGCCTGCGTTCGTAACAATTATGACATATGCCCATTTGTGGGTGTTTATAATTTGCTTTATAAAGATTAGAGAAGGGGTAAATATTAGTAATTTTTATACCCGTTGACTTACAATCGTAACATGTATACATCACAGAAGCACATTTATCACAACAACGAGCTTTATAATGAGAAGGGCGTTCATTTTTGTATACGTCCTCTTTTGTCAAAATTGGTCTACAAAACTGTAAATGTTCTGAATGTTCCGCGCAAACATGGCAAACATCCCACGACATGATGAAACGAGCGTCGCTTTTATCAGAAGCTCTTTTGGTCTATTACTTATTTTTATTTAGTTATAAAAATTTATATAGACAGTCTTAGAGGACGATTCAGTAGAGTATATTAACGCGGTCTGTCTTCATTGTGAGGGCAATTTGATTAATTATAATTTTTAAACTGAAAACGATAGTATGAGGAAACAGGGAACAATTATTAGAAGACGTTATTATGCAAATAAATTTGGTAAAGATGAATGGTTTCTGATTCTAACAGTCAAGGACAAGATGACCCAAGTCTCAATAGTGGGAACTTCAAATTATATTCCTTCTGAAGGTGATTATGTAATTGCTTGGGGCGAATTCAATGATAAGGGAGATTTTAAAGCGACCCGAATTACTCTTATGGAACCTCAGGAGATACCATATATTATTAATCGACTCCGTTCTTTCGAAGTCTTTGAAGAGAATGAAATTTTAAATCTTGTTCAAAAGTATGGTAAGAAGATTTGGTCTCTCATCGAGAGAGAAGAGATCCCATGTTCAGAACCTAGCAGGCTTCAGGAACAATTCAGACTGTGGAAATATCGTTCAGATAAAGAAGAAGCAGAAATTGAGCTCTCAAAATACTTTGAAGAGTTAGAACTACCCATTGAAGATAGTAAATCTAGAGGTATTGTGGCCTCCTTGGGAACTATTGCTAAGACTCGCATTCTAGAGGAGCCCCAATGTCTCTATCAATTATTAAGTTCTAAATTTTTGAGTGAATATGCAAAGAAAATCAATATGAATCATATCATTAAAAAAGAGCTTATCTTTCTGGCTAAGTTTCACGAAATGACTCAAGAAGGTAAAGATCTCTGCTTACCCGAAGATCTCTTCTCAAAGAAACATATTGAATTAATGGAGACTCTAATTCAGAAGGGTTATATGAGAAAGTATCAAGAATTTTATTATTTAGTCCCTCCTGCTAACTCTTTCATTGTTAACGAGATGGAAGAGGAAGCAGAGGTTTTAAAAGCAGTTGATTATTTAACTATTGAAAGAACAAGCGCTCAAATCATAGTTGATTTGTTACAAAACAATCAAGAAATCATCTTTCCTAAATACACGGAGATTGCAGAAGAACATGAATTATCAACAGAGCAAACCGAAGCATTACGAATGTTCATGAAGAATCGTTTCTCTCTCGTTTTTGGAGGTCCCGGTAATGGTAAGACTAAGATGATCTCGGCCGTCGTGGCACTGGCTTATGCAATGGGAGCTACCTTTAATCTAGTAGCTCCAACTGGCCGAGCAGCTAAGCGCATTCGAGAATTGATGAATGAAGATAGTCACACCATTCATCGTTTCATTTTAGATCCTAATCTTGTTAGAGGACGTTTTCTTATCATTGATGAATGCTCAATGATTGATAGTAAACTATTTTACAAAATTTTAACATTAGGAGGATTTGAACGTATTCTGATGCTTGGAGATATCAATCAGTTGCCCCCAATTGCGGCAGGGTTTCCTTTTCTACAACTGTATAATTGTGAAGAGATACCCCGCACTGTTTTAACACAAAATTTCCGCTTTGATAAGAACTCTGAAGGTATTGCAGTTGCTTTAAAGCGTATCATCAATGGTAACCCCAATTTAAAACAGTGTGGCAATGGATTAACATTTTTAGATACTAGAAAAATTAAAGAACCCTTATTGAATAAATTAAGATCTTATGATGACTTTGACGTTGATCAATTTAGGGTCATTACCCCGTTAAGAAAGTTAGTTAAATTGCATATGGAAAATGTTAGATCTATGTTCATTGATGCGAATGAAGAAATTATCCCCGGTGATTGGATCATTTGTCGTAAGAATTTATCAAAAAAGAATGTATATAATGGTGATATTGGTCAAATTACCAGCATTGAAGAAGTAATGGTCGAAAGAGATGTTAAAAAAGATGGTAAAATTGAAAAGATTGAACGGAAGGAACTTCACTACTTCGTTAACGTAGACGGAAACACTGTCGAATTAGAATCGCGTGGTCATTTCGATTTAGCCTATATTACAACTGTTCATTCTTCACAAGGTGGCGAAACAGATAATTTAATCCTCATTATGGAAACTGATTCACGCATTAATACCCGCCAATTACTCTATACCGCCTTGTCAAGAGCTAAAAAAGAAGCCATCGTAATCGCTCCAAAAGAAGTTATATCGTCAATGATTATGCGAATTGAAGAAACTCGTTATAGCTGTCTTGATCTTCTGATTAGAGATAATTATATTAAACCCGATGAATTCGCTTTGGCGTTATCGGACAATCATTAAAAATAAAATTCAATCTTAAAAAATATTTACACATTATAAAAATAGAAATTATTGACGAAATTTCGATCAATTAATTATTGTCTTGAAGACTGTCTTTAATTTCTATTTAAAAAAAGGTATTACTCATTAATACCTTTTACCCATTTGGAATTGTCGAAAAAGCTTCGACAACTACCAAACACAGCGGAGATGAGCGCGTGGGACGATGACGAGCCGGTTGCTTCGTCTTCTCAATGGCAATCAGAGAAACCTTCACAAGTTCCATCACTGAGTTGGGCTGAAGATGATGAAGATGAGCCTCAGAAGATCGTATTTGCTCCTCGTGAAGAAAAGTATACTGATGAAGGAAAAACTGGTTATGAAGATTATGACAAAGATTACTTTGATGATGAAGAAGCCATTGAAGCACCCCTTCTATCGCGTGAAACTCGTCAACGTTATGAAGCTGATATTCTCTCGAATCCTCCTTTCGTCCAGGAACCCACCGAGCAGATTTGCAATCTTGATTTAACCGCTCTCGTTCGCAACAACTATCCGAGTCCATTACTACTTGAAAAGATTTCGGAATGTTTTTCTGATACAGTTGAACTCGATGAAGAAGGAAATCCTATGCCTGCAATTCTCAAATATAAAATTTGTGAACCGTTGGTTGATTCAAAGCCTGGCCAGATGCGCTATGTAGTTGATATTAACGGTGCTCCGTTCATTCTGCGCCGTGAAAACTATAGCGATTGGAATGACGACGTTGTTCACCAGTATCTCATTATGGCTCTGATGCGCAAGATTTACAACAAGATTCCGATGTTGCCTTATCCATTCGGAATTTTCCGCGCTAGCTACAATTGTCAATATACAGGCGAGGATAATGACAAACTCTTTAATTTCCTTTTGACCAGTTACACCTCTTTTAACAATCAAGATACCGTGGCTGGTGGTGATAAGAGTAGCAACGATCCAGGTAGGCGTCAAATGTCTTTCCATGTTGCCGTAGCTCCTCCGCGCACTAAGACGGGCTACGTTAAGCCCCTTCTTAATGCTCATGAAGCCTGGAATCTGGTCAAGTTGATGATCGAATTTCTTGAATTCGCTGACACCTACTACTATCGGTTTTCACATGGTGATGCTCATTATCACAATTGGTATCTGCGTGATTTGGGTGAAGTCAAGCGAATCACAATTCCTTGGAAAGAAAAACCGAAACATTTCTACTCCCGCTATTTGCCCGTTCTTTCTGATTTCGGTCGTGCTTCATTTATCTTTGATGGTAATCGCTACGGTATGGAATCAAAGTATTATGCCGTGCCTCCTCCGATTGATTACATCATTGAACACGACATGATTCAACTTCTTTATGGTCTCATCAAGGATTTCGATTACACTCGTGTCAACTATAACCGGGGTTCCAAGCGGGGCTATTTGCTTGATCTCTACTTCAACGGTGCTCTACAATACTTCTATAAAAAGGATCCAATTAAATATTCTACATTCCGTAAGGTTGATATCGTCGCCGGTTCGGATGGTCGCGGAACCAGTTTTGCAGAGATGGCACGTCTCTTTACTGGCAAGCCAGAAGTCGTTCAATGGATCTACGACCGTATTGATAAAGAGTTCAGTCGCCATATTAGCCCCGTTGGAACGCCGCTTAATCCTTCAACTAAAAAGATCGTGTTGTTGAAGAAACGTTGCGCACTGCTTCCCAAGTTCCCGGCGAATTACAAGCTGCCAACCAAGAAGGATTTCGAAGATGCTCGCCATCGCTCCGAAGTCGTTAACTATCTGCGCGAAGAGAGCGACGATGACCCCTCAGAGAGTCTTAATTATCTGATAAGTTATATGGATCTCTCAATGAAGCTCAATGAGTATGACACTAAGGAGGGATTGATCGTTGATCGTCTTCTGAAGATTCTTGACATTCAAGGCATTCGGCCCGAGAAGTTCAATCGTGAAGACCGCGAAATTTATGATCGCTTCATGCGCTTTAAAAACCAGAAAGACGCTGAAAACAGACAACAGCGTCTCGAAACGAGTTCAGCACAACTCAACCTTGCCGGCAATGTTGAATACATCACCCCCGCACCTCGCAGTTCTCCTAGCTATCGCCCTAAGGCTGATGAAGAGGGCTTCCGTCCAGTGTTCAAGAAACATCGTTAATCAATTGTATAAATGTTCTCTAATTAGAGAACAATAATTAAGACTGACTCTTTATTAAAAGATTATACATAGGAAATATAATAAAAGTCATCATGGAGGACAAGGTTAAAGTTTATATTCTGAAGTGGAAGCTGAATGGAGATGTTGAAGAATATTGTGAACTCTTTCTGAGTGAAGAAACAAGAGAATCATTTCGTCTAGATCTTGAGACCTCCTCAGTTAGTGATGTTAATCTTGCTAGTATCAAAATGGGCTACTCTTGGCTCGATCCTCAATCTAAACTGTTGCGTAAGATTCATTCATAAAATTAAGACTGTATTCCTATTAATTATTTTTACAAATTATAAGTTAATATAACAATGTCAAAGGTTTATGCCGTTCGTGTTGGGCGGATGGTAGGCATTTTCAACAATTGGATAGAATGTGAAAAAAGTGTTAAAGGTTTTAAAGGGGCTATTTACAAGAGTTTTTCGAATCGAATGGATGCGGAACAGTTCATCAATCCGATTTCTAAACAGACAGAAAAACATAAGAATAGAATTTGGGTTGATGGTAGCTTTCGAGATGGTAAAGCAGGTTATGCAGTAGTAGCTGAGAGTGGAGCTATTCATTATGGCCCCGTTTTAACTCCAACAAACAATCGAGGCGAACTAACGGCCATTCTTAGAGCACTACAGTTATATACAGAGCGACCTCTTACAATTTGTTCAGATAGTAAATATAGTATCAACTGCTTAACCGAGTGGTTACCTGTTTGGCGTTCTCGTTTTGGTAGCAACCCTAATAATTGGAAAACTGCGACGGGTTCACCCGTTTCTAATGTTGATCTTTTAGTCGATATTGAACCGTTACTAAAGGGTGTTAACTTCGAACATGTCAAAGCACATCAAGGAATCACCTTTAACGAAATGGCGGATTATTGGGCAAACATTGGAAGAAATAGCCCCAATGAACAAACAATTATGCTTAATCAATAATTTATATACTCTTGAAATATCAAGAGTATAACTGTAAAATTTATTTATCTTGAACTGCAAGATTATTAAGAGAGATTAATAATTCATCTTCATCAGAATCAATAATTATGGTTTTCTCATTGTCATAAGAACCAACCGAAAGATCTTCGCTAACATCCGTATCTGTGATGATGCTTGCATGAAAGGCTCCGTTCTCATAGCAAACCTCGATAACCGATGCAGGTTTGATTAACGACTTATTAATACTACATCCCAATTCAGCGAGTAAGTGTTCAATGACGACATTATGAGTAATAATACACTCCCTTTTATAACGCGTGCGAGTTTTGATGACATCTGCCAAACGATGAATACGCTCTTTGAAAGAGTTGAAGTCGTTCTCAAAAATCTTAATCGTGGTTGTTCCATAAGATTTAAAGGCATCAGATTTTTTCATTACTGCATCAAACTTTTCTTTTGTTACATTATCGAAATAATTTCCATTAAATTTTTGCCGACGATCCTTCTTCACCCAATTACCCAAATATTCGCGAAACTCAAAAGCAATATTAATTGGGCGAAAGAGGCGCATTTCAGTCGCTACAACTTCGGCCGTTTCGCGACAACGAAGAAAAGGTGAAGATACAATTTGAATTACATTTTTTGTTCGCAAAACTTCGGCCGCTTCTTTAATACCTAGATGATTAGCAAGTGGAGGATCAAAAGCAGGTTCCCTAAATCCTCCCCTGCCATTCTCATAGGCTTTAACACCATGACGCATCAAGTAAAATTTAAAATCCTGAGTCATCGTAAATTAATAAGGATATATACAGCATAAATAGCTTTCTATAATTATAATTATTAATTTAAGAGACAGTCTCACCGAATCATTTAAAATATGACTTTAACTCTGTTAAGAAATTAATTCGATTATAAAATTTTATAATCCTGTAATACTATTTAAAAAAGTTTTACAACCTCTAAATGAAACAATGGCATTATGCTATTTTCCTAATTTTTCTGATTGTGATAATTTTGATATGGGGTTTTTACTTTTCCCCAAAAGTGAATAAAATAGAAAGTAAAAATTGTGAAAGAACAGAAGAACTCTATCAATATGTGAGAAGATATATTAATAATGGTGTTTATGATTATTCATTCAATAAATTCACTTTTGATTCAATAACTTTAGAGAATGATAAACTCGTTGTAGGGGGTCAATGTAGAATGACAGATTTTCTTCTATTTATCGTTAAAAATAATCTCTTCTATCCGGTGGGCTTTGACTATAATAGAACTGTTGCAGAAGAGGTTTGTAAGGGTTCTATTGGTATGTTCCAAAGGCGCTTTGGTCTTCTAACTGATTATGTAGATAGTTTAGAAGTCATCACATCAACGGGTATTCATCAATGCAGCAGAGATATAAACCCTAAACTCTTCTGGGCAATTAGAGGAGCCGGTGCTGAAAACTTCGGTATTGTAAGCAAGATTAATTTCACAATAACACGCATACCTTCTCAGATTCAATATTTCGATCTAAACTTTCCAGCTGCAGCCGGAGAGCAGTTAATCAAGATTATCACCGGTAATCAAATTAATAATAAAAACTTTACAGCTCGTATTACGATTAAGAAATTTTCTGTTAATATGAAGGGATTATACTTTGGCCCTGCAAGAAGATTAATTAGAGTTTTAAACTCGTTACCCGAATCATGGGAAGGTGATGTTCGTTCAGTTAGTTATTTTGAGACATTAAATTTAGTAGAAGAATACTCAGAAAATAATCAACATCTTAAAAATTATTATATACCTAAAGTTTTTACCGATGACCAGATTAAAATTTTATACAACTCATTGAATAATATTGAAGGTAATTTCTCAATTCAATTTTGGTTACTAAACAACGATAAACTTTCTCCTAATTCTATGAATAGAGGTAGGAGCGCTATTATTTTAAAGTATGAATGGAAGAATGATGAAGAAGTTGATTGGCAACTTGATCAGATGATTGCATTGACTCAACGCCTTAATCTATCATCCCGTAATAAGTGCTGTCTTGGGCTATTGGATTATCAACTACGTTCATATCGAGCCGCTTATTTTGGTAAGCGTCATAAACAACTTCGAGTGGTCAAAAAGATGTATGATCCTCATCATGTTTTTGAACCTATTTTTTCATTATAAATTATTTTTCTATACTTAAATGTTCAAGGCCGCAGGTGATTTTCTCGGCAATGTGGCAAGAGTGCCCAAACAGTTATTCTCCGCAAGGGAAATTGATAAACGTCTCGGAAAATTGCTGAAAGATTATGAATATAACGCGACTACTAACATTACTAAACAACTTTCCAAGGTTGACGGTATCGATGGTAGATTACTTGTTCTGCTCAATTTGAATCAAATTGACTGTGAAAGATTACATGAACAATTGAAGGATGAATGGGATAACATCTATTTACAAAACTTTCTAGAAGATCTATTTGATGTGTTAATGAGTTACGGTGAAATCTCAAAGGCTCCACAAGAAGCCTATCGCTATTATATTCATGTTAATAACGTGCTGGGAACGGGTGTTCAGGGTGTCGTATCTGCAGGCCTCTTCGGCACTTGCAAGGATTCGCTTTTTGCAATTAAGAACACTAAGGCAAAGGACAATCGAGATCTCATTAGAGAATTTGTTGTTGGTCGAGAGCTAAGCACACTTAGTAATCCCGTTTTCACTCGTATTTATACTATCTTCCCCTGTTCGAGAGCTCTTGATTCGGAAAAGAAGGTCATCTCCTTCTGTCAAACGGGTGAACAGTATACAATTGGGTTTCAACTGTTGAAGGGTAAAACTCTTTTGGAAACTGAACTAAACGCTAGCCAATTTGAAATTATTTTCATCATTCTTCTTTCAGCGCTTTATCAAGCCTCACAACTTGAATTCACCCATCACGATTTACACAATGAGAACGTCTTCATTCGTAAACTGGATAAGCCGATGCTCGTTCCAATTTCAATTCCTGGTGTTGATATTGAATATGTTATTACTGAATATTACCCCTTCATTCTGGATTATGGTCTTGCTCGTATTAATACGAGATATGGTTCTGTTCTGCCCGACGGTTATCAGAAGTTTGGTATTAGAGATGAATATGTTCCTATGTATGATATTTACAAGTTACTTTTCTTTACACTTCGAGATAAACCCGATTTGGGCATTGAGCACCTGTTTAAAAATCTTGAGAATGATTTAACTCCCTACAATTCAAAAGATTTTGTTAAAGCGTTAAGTAAGGGGAATGAATACTTCATTGTTCCCGAATTTTTAAGAGGAATGAGTATTGAAGAGTATGCCATGGGTATCATGGAACATATCGAGAAACACTCCTTTATGGGTAACATTGACCAATATCAAATTGTTGGTGAATATTCACCTGAAGAGTTTTTCAAAAGTTACAATCTTCTGGCTAAAACACCTTCAAGTAATGATGTCACGGATAAGGTGCTTCTCGATTTCAACTACCCTATTAAGGGTAATAGCACTGTTAAATCGGAATCCTATATTGAACTTTATGCTACCATGATGCGAAACCTAATCGCTGAGTTAAATCGATTGACACCACAAATTGAGAATATGAGTGATGAGAAATTTGAAATGTATTATTTCCATTTGACTGATATGTATCGAACGATTCATGACGGCATTCAACGTTATTCACAGCGAGTTGCTCATGATAAAAAGGTTAGAGACATGGCAACTTATGAGAGAAGAGTTAAAATGTATGGTTATGAGCGAGCCCAAGAAGAACCCTTTGATGCAATGGGGCTCGATGGGTTTGAATTAACGAATAAGGATCGTCTCATTGACACCTTTAATAAAATTGGTAAAATGTTAATCATTTGGGATAAGAAGCTAAAGAAGCTGATTGATCAACGAAGAATCGTCGATGTCAGAAATGCCATCTTCAAGGTGAGAGAAATTGCTTTATAAAAATAAATAGTTAACTAAAAATTTTTAGTTAATAAATGTCCTTTCAATTTTATTTCATCAATCTCGATAGGTCAACTGAACGCCTAAAAAGCTTTCTAAAGGAAGCTTCATTTCATCCTGATATTCAATTTCAACGCTTTAGTGCACTTGTGGGTAGCGTCGACAATCCCTTAGGATTACCGGCTGGTGCACACGGTTGTAGTCTCTCTCACTTCCAGATTCTAAAGAATTTCTTAAATACAGATTCTGAATATGCAGTTATTCTAGAGGATGATATTATTCTAAGTTGTAATTTCTCAACTACAATTTTAGAGTTGCCCTCTAAGCTAAAAGAAGATTGGGGTATCGTCTGGCTTGGTCAGACACTTAACTGTCATAATTGGGGAGGACGTCCTCAACCTGAAATTTATGAATATAATGAAACGTTTTTAACCTGTTCCTATCCTCTTGGTTCCTTCGGCTATCTCGTCAATCGAAGAGGAGCAAAAGAGATCTTAATTGAAAAAAAGAAATTTATCTTTTATGATGAAGAACTGTTAATTGCCTGCAAACGTGGAAAGTTTCCTCAATTGATTTTGAAGGAGCCATTAGTGTATGCTAATGTTTGGGTAGATTCCACCATTGAAAACAACAGTTTAACTTATCTACATGAGAACGCCGATCTCAATTTATATCGACGTGATTTTGAACTCAATCTGTTAGCTCGAAATTCCGACTTATTGAAACATTTCAACGTTGAACATTTATTTATTTGTAGACCTCCTAATGATCTTAATAATGAAATTATTCTCTCTCATTTTGAAAAATATAAACAAGATTTCAAAATGGAACACTTAGAACCCCTTAGAACTTATAAACAACCTTTAGTAACGGAATATATCGCAGAAGATATTAAATATTTTGGTAGGGGTCTTTATTATTTAAGAGGAGCTCCTCTTACTGTTTATATTAGAGAAGATAAATATTCAGAGCAGATCCCCCGTTTACCTTTGATTAATTACGTGAAGAAACCATTAAAAATTAATCAAGAGGTTTATGTTCAAATAACCCAGTATCATTATTTATCCAGGTGGCAATTTTTAGAAATCTATAATAATGTTACTCATGTGGGTCATCGCTGCTTTGACTTCCCAATTAAGAACTATTTTTATCAGGGTAATAAACAAAATAAAATGATTATGAAAAATTATATCGAATATCTTAATCTATATTCTAGATATGGTAGAATTAATATTAAGTTTAACTTCCTACGCCATTTGAACGAGTATGTTGATGAAAATGATAGTGTCAAAAGTTTGACTGAACAGTTGAAATATCAAGGCCCCACTATTGCATTCACTGCTAATCCTAATCCCCTATTTACTAAACAACTTAACATTGCGAAACCTTTTGAATACCCCGATATTCTAGTTACACATAGTGCAACTCGTTTCCAAGGAAAGAATAATATTTTACATTTGAACACTCCAACCACTGAGATATTCTCTGATTACAACATTATCGTTAACTGTCGCAAAAGAAGTAATAGGTTAGATAATGAATTCTGGGTGCCCTTATTTATGACTAATATCGTAAATATGAATGATATTGATGAGATCAGAGTGATTAAGTCACGAGAAGAAAGATTGATTGAAGTCGTCTGTCTACGAGATTATAAAAGTATTCAAGGTTATGAGATTATTAAAGACAAACCCGCTAAATTCATCATCGTATTAGAAAGGTTCAATCTACCAGGTTACATCTCAGAAGATATTATTTTAGCTTATGCAAATGGAAGCATTCCAATTTACATTGGTTGTAAAGAAGTTTTGGAGTTCTTCAATTCGAACACCTTTATTTATCTACAAAGTGTTGATGATCTTATGACACTTCCGGCAATAATTGATCAGTTTGATTACTTCAACGCTTTCAATCATAGCATCTGGAAGAATGGAATTCCTCAATTTACGCTACCCTGGTAGTTAGACTATCTTTAAATTAATACTATGCTAATACAAAAATAATTGAGAATATTTTTTTAAAAATATAGAGTGAAAAAAGATTTTCTTTCACTTAAATGAGCTTCGATCGGCTTAATTCATTTGACTTACAAACATTACAGGATAGATGGAATAAATACGGCCCTAAACTGGTGGCCGCTGGTTTCCCAGTTTTAAAAGCGCCTCAAGTAGCAATTTTCATTCGTGCCTATCTCTATGAATATGAAAATTTATATACTAGAGTTTCCATGAATGTTTTAAAAGAATTTCAAATTGACAGAAAGAACATTGTTGAGTCTAATGCTCATAAATACAAATGGTTAATTGGAGGTAAAGCTATACCTATTAATCAGATTAAAAATATTCTAAATGATCTTAATGTCCCTTGTAAATATATCTCTGATATATCATTAGATATTGCATTTTATGAATACGTTTATAAAAGTGGTTTCACAATGCCTCATAGCGCCTGGTTTCAATATGATATTCTTTCTAGTCCAAAACATATCTACGATATCCTTGAAGAGAATTGGCAAGCTTTAATTCCCTATTCTATTACAAGAGACGAGCTTATGCAAATCGTGTGGCGTTCTTATGATTCTTATAGCAACAAAGATTTATTAGTTTATCAAACTTTTGATAATATCGTTGCCTTTTTACAAGAATATCATCTTGAGAATCCGAAGGAAAAGGCACGTTGGGAAATTATTATTCAAGATATTGCACCAGAAGATTATATGACTAAGAAATTCATCATTAATTATTTAACCTCGGTTGAAAGAATTCTTACTGAATCGGTTGTTAAAAAGTTCTTTGCCAATGTTAACGATCCCACGGGCCAGCGTCGAGAACTGATTGAAAGATATCTTACTACAAACTCTTCTACTAAAATCTTTCGTTCTCCCGTATCTAATACAATCACTATTGCCGCTTATCCACCTTATTGGTTTGAAGAGGAATGGCTTATCAATGGTGCTCCAAAACTAACTCCCCCTGAAACGGATAAATTAATTGAGAAACTTATTCAAGAAGCAATCACCGATTCTACATTTGATAAGTTGCCTTCTTTACTTTATATTCCTGCTTATCCAGTTGACGAAAGATTACCGTTTCATTATGAATTGGGTGAAATGATTCAACAGAAAGATTCACGTCTCAAACTTTTTTCTAAAGATGTGATCCTTCGATCTTCTGGCTTCAAAGGAGCAGCTCGTTATGAAAATGATTCAAGCTGCAATAATCTTAATTTGATCAATAAGATTAAACAAGGATTTGATCAAGAAAGATTTGAAATCTACACCAAATTCGATATGTGTAAAGCTAATCCGGGTGTTCATCCAGTTGATAATATTTATATGGAAGAATACAAAGATTTTCTTATTGCGTATGGAACTTATTTCAATCTTAAATGTATGTCAATTGATGATTTAATTGCTAGTTTTGTTAAAAGAGAACTTAACAATGTAGTTATTGATGTTGCTTTTAGAAAGCCTTATGATACCACCTTATTTACGGGTAATCAGGTTAAAGAACTTCAAACACTTTTAGTTGATCAACCGGATAGCTTCACTTCCGATTTTGTTGAAAAACGTTCTAAACTTCTTGCAATCATTGCATTAGGTCTTAGGAATACTTTAACAGTTGAGAATGCAACAGCTTTTCTTACTGAATATATGAAACAAACGGATAGTGAAACAATACAAAACATAGAAACATTTAAGAAAATGTTGACTCATTTGTTTAACGCGGGAATGTATCAGCGCACTTGGAAGGGACCCGGTAATCCATATCCTCACACGAAGGAAGAAGCGGATGTCTTTACTCAAAATGTATCTTCGCAGGCTTGCATTGATTTAACAATGGGTCCTGAACTTTCCTCTTTTCTAGAAGAATATAACAGTTTAAGTCCTAACTTCATGAATTTTGTATCAAATTTCCCTTCTATTTATGCTGTTGTTGCAAACCCTTATCAAATAACACCTTACGGCCAATCAATGGTTAATATGATCGAACAGGTCATCGGGTTACGCGATGATAGCGGTGAACTTCGAAGTAAACCATCTTATCAGGGTAGTATGTGTGTAGGGGGTGTTTCAAAGATTATGATCTATAGTGCTTATGTTTATTTGCGAGCTATGGGTCTTAATATCGCAGGTTTTGATATTGAACGTTTCTATCCCGAATCAGGTCATCGTATACGTTAGTTATTATAGTTTTCTTACAATTGTAAGAAAAATGTATTTATACAAATAGTTTCTGCACATATTCGTAGTCAATATCGTGTTGTTCAAATATCTTAAACTTCTTAGGTTCTCTATGCCGAGAGATAAGCATATGACGATAATTAGTTTCCATTTTCAATTGTTTTTCCTGCTCCTTGACTTTACGTTGTAAGTGTTCCAATGGTTTATAATATTTTTCTTTGAGTATCTTTGAAAATATTTCAAGACCTTGAATATCTTTTTCATAGAGATCCCGAATACAGGAAATCTCTTCATGGCTGATCGAATTATTGCCGATTAACGGCACGATGACACACCAATAGAAACGGTCAGCTTCTCCCGAGTTTGCAAACTCTTCAAAATCCCAAGTCCACACCTCATTAGTTAATGAATTGATGACTTCAATCTTCTTTACATCACCTTTCAAATCGCCCAGATGACGACTAAGACATGCATACAATAAAACTTGATTTCTAGCATGAATTAAGTCACCTCGCGTCATAACTGAATAAGCCTTCATCTCAATTAGTTTACCATCGTGATAAATGTCAGCTTCACCATAGATAAAATCGATTTCAAAGGATGGAAAGGGATCCTTAGCATAACGTCGAGCAGCTGCCGTGAAGTTTTCTAGAATTTCTGGAAATTTGGTAAAGCGAGGTTCTAGTTTAAAAATGATTTCTTTTAAATCACTTTGAATAATTTCTTTCAACCACTCAGCACTCATTCTATGATATGACGCAGTTCGTGATAAATCAGAAAATGTAATAGAACGATTTGCTAATTGATAAATCGTCTTAATAAATAAAGTATCCGTAAAGCGTGGAAGCAAGGCCTCCTGAAAACGTTTTGGATTCTCATTTGGTAAAGGAAAATATTTTTCAATGGTTGGAAAAGTGTCACCAATGCGCCCGGTCATAAGACCAACTCCCGATGGAATGGGCCGCTGCTCCATTTTACATACTATTTATGATTATAAATAATAGTAAATTAAAATGAATCCAGTCTCTCAGAAATTATAATAGAACACAATTTTTATTTCCACGTTTCAGAATGAGACTTCCATCAATGCCATAGAGTCTAAAGGTGTCCTGAGGTGATCCGTTATAATTGTAGTAATAAATACCTTCATAATCAGCAATATTACAAGAAAGAAGTGTTTTTTCATAGTTAGAAAGTTTAATAAGGCGCGTTTTATGATAAACGGTTCCTTGGCCTTGCACATAAAGATCTCCGTTTTCCATCAGAAGAATATGAACACCTTTTCGAAATACGTAGCGCTTCATTTTACCTCGAGGTGTTAAAACGCGACTAATAACATCTTCATAGGATGGTAGACTAGAGTCAACCGAATTTGCAATTGCTGTTGCCATTTAAAAAGAATTCTTTTTTTATTAAATGGCGTCTTGTGAAATTGAGGATTGCCTAGCTCCCTTTAACGAGGAGCTAACTTCACTGAATACTTTCGTATTAAATGCGTTTAGAACAGGGTTTCTTTTGATTGGTTACTTCGCCGAATGTTTTTATGAATTGTCTCTTACAGTCAAACTAATGGCCAGTATTCAGATAGTCTTGATTCTAACAGCGTTTATCTATCTTTTTGTGAGAAGATTAAGAAATCCTAAACGCTTTCAGATTCTCCAACTACCGACTGTCAATGCAATTCCATGGTTGGGTTCTACTTTTATTAGTCTTATTTTTATGGTTTGGATTCTCTTAGTGGCTGCTATTCAAATCGCTTTTGATTTGGTGTGGTTGTCTAGCGTTTCAACTACTCTAATCGCCTGGCACGTTTGGGTTGAGTTCCCCTTAGCAGCTTTTGGCATCTTTATTTTAGTTAAAACAGAATGCACGTGGCGTGAAATGTTCATTCTGTTAATTTCAGTATATAGTGGATTTTTCCTTAATGTCTTTTTGGTTTCATTGACATCTAACCCTTATATTCAGGGATCTTTGGGTATGTTAGCTTTATTGAGTGACTTTATGAATCCTATCATATACGCTATTCTCACTTATCGTTTACAAAATAAAACTGATAAAATTAGAATCGGATTAATGGAAGGTGTGTTCATCTCTCACCTACTTAATTTTTATTTACCATTGATTTTTTGTTTCAATCCTTGGATCATGGCAGTTCTTTATGTAACTTTCCAATCGGTCAATTTTGTTTTAACTTTAGCCTACGTTATTTATGAAATTTATTCTTACAGAGATCTTCCGATTCCATCTATCTTTTAATAAACATCATTATGATTTAACCATCTTCATTGTAAAGCATTTGTTTAATACAAATATTTTTGAAGCATTCTTTTTATAGTTAATTTCTTTAAATAATCATAATATATAGAGCTGTTCAAAGTATTTAGAATTTACATAGTAGAGAAATTACGGTATAACAGAATCTTTATGAGTAATTACTCATAAATCTGGTTAATTTAACTTGTTTCTAGAGTCACTACGTTTTTTCTTATCTTCACCATTTCGCCTTCTACAACACTCAGTAGCCATTGGAGAAAGCATCGATCTTTCAAAATGATCTGATGAATTGCATGACAATAGGCGCCATATCATAGAACAGTAAACGTAGACCCGATTGTTATAAACTGAACACGAATTCATGATTGAGATATTGAATCATCTGAGTATAGAAATGAATTTATTTAGAGGTAATCTAACACGATAAAAGATATATTATTTAGAGTAAAAAATTTTTATTCGGTTATATAAAGATGTCTGGAGAATGTATCACCAAGAGAGAAGTCGAAAGACTTCTAGGACCCGAAGTTCTCACGTATAATAATGGTAGGATCACTTATAAGAATCGAGATATAACCTTTTCCAACGGAGAAAACAAGATTTTTAATATTAATTCAACCAGTTCAAAAGAACCAAATGAAATTGTGCAACAGAGAGTTAATGTGATTTTTTCTAACGCAAACGAAATTCTTATCTATCCAGATTATGCCGAATGCAATATTACAGTTGTTTTATGGGGTAAACAAAAAGTTGACTTAGAGGTTTTTAAATATACATCTATAAGTCCTATCAAAATTATTAAAAATTCAGACGGCAGTATTACCACATCAGGAGGGACGGTGGAGATGAGGACTATTAGATGGACTTATAATTATTTCAAGACTCCCAGTATTGAAGCTGAAAATTCAGTCATATTTGATACCATATCATCAGAAACAAGTAATAACAGTATATCTGCTCCTTACAAAGAAAACATTCTTGTCGAAGATTATTATGATAATGTCAAATCATATTTCAATACCTCTTTGTCATCTAGAATATATAAAGACCAATCTAATGGGTGGATCTATGTTCTACCTGTTTTAGATGTTTATTATGGCGATAATCCTCCATACTACACACGAATTAATTACATGTATGAAGGTAAAAATCACTTTACATTTTAAAGATCTTTATCATTGATTGACGAGCATGATTTCCCCGTAAAGTTTAACAAATGGAAAGAGTTTAATTTTCACGAGGTCTTTTTTCAATCGCAGTTTAAGATGTATCGAACCAATGGATCTTTGATTTACCAATATTTGACGTTTATTTTGGTGATAAACCACCATATTATACAAAATTCAATTATATAAGAGGACAAAACAATTATTTTATCCTTTAAACATTATTTACGTTTCCCTATTAAAATTCGTTCATGTTCTACAAAGATCTTTTAATCAGAGTGTCTTTAAAAATATTTTGAGTTTATAAAAAATAAATAAAAATGGATCAAATTATCTCTGATCATCTGCAAGATTATAATTCTGTTTTCTCACTTCTAACCAATACTTTATCAATTACTAAAAAGGTAATTACAGATGATGATGTAAGATTACAGTTCGGTAAATTTTATTATACTTATACAAAATTTGAAAAAACGGTAATAGAAAAAATATTTACTAATACCAATCATTTATTGATAGAAATTCATTTATGGGGTGCAAGTAAGGTTTTAACTTTAAAAACACATTCAAGAGATGTAATCTCTTGGAAAAATGGAAAGCTTGTATCAAAAGGTGATGATGAAGTAACTTATCATTATGACAATGAAGAAAATCTTATTGCCATCGAACATTCAGATTATGTAGTTATATTAGATATTATATCCGAGAGAGGGGATGAAGTTTATGATAATGTTGATACAATCTTTTTATTTACTAACATTGATATTAATCTTTATCGTTTACATGATAAGAATTATAGAGATCAATTAGAAAATGTTAATTTAAAATTTTATTATGATGATGATAAACTCAATATGTTATATATAACTAATGAAAATAGAGATTATGACGAAATTCTCGAGGAAATAGAGGAATATAAAGATAAAGAATAAACACGATAATATATTTGTGATTACAAATATATTCAAAATTAATATACTGCTTCTAATTTAACTGAACCATCCTCATTATATTCAATGTAAGGACCAATTAACAAACCTTTTCTATATTTTCCTTTACTTTTTACATTACCATTTTTATAATATTCAACGAATTCACCATATCTTCTATCATTCAAGAAATTCTCTATTTTGTGAACTTCACCAGTTTCATAATAGGTATAAAATGGACCTTCTAGCCAATCATTAATATAGTTACCTTTGGTTATGATATTACCGTTCTTAGAATAATTAATATATAAACCATTACGAGAATCATTTTTGTAAGATATTTTAGCTTTTACTTCACCGCTTCGATAAAAATGATAAGTATCACCTTCTTGTAAACCATTGACAAACATTTCCTTTTCTTTTATTCTACCATCAGAATAATATGTAAATGAATAACCATTCAATAAACCGTTTTCATAAAAACTTTCTGATACAATTCCCGATTTACCAAAAACTATCTTTTTACCATTTTTTAAACCTTTCCTATAAGGAATTATTTCCATTCTATGCCAAGAATCATATGTTAATGAAATTGTATCTTCTAATTCAATTTTATTAATTAGAGTTATATCACCCTTACTTTCTTTGTAGAAAATTTTGTTAAATAATAAAAGGTTTAATTCTTCATCTGATATATCTTCCTTATAGAAAGGAATTTCAGCAGACAACAAGGAAAAGGTCTTCCAGGTTTCAAAATCTTCAATATGAGCAGCTATAATTTGTTCCATTTAAATAGTTTTTAATTTTCATCGTGATTAATTATTTCAACAAGTGAACCATCTTCATTATAATGATATTCAAGGCCTGTCTCTTCACCATTTTGATAGATTGTTTCAATTCTACCATTTTCATAATATTTACCATGAAGTTCACCTTTCTTATGATTGGATTCCGTAGTTAGTGTTACATTCGGATAATATTCAAATTGTTTTCCTTCTTTCAATCCATTCAAATAATGGGTTTTCATATGTAAAATGCCATTATCATAATATTGAAGTTCTTCGCCTTCCTTTAGTCCACCTGCATAATTAGTTATAGATTTAATACTACCGTCCTTTTGTAAATGATTATCTGACCTTCTATTTTACCATGAAATTATTGATCAATAATTTCAATCGATTCATTCAAGTAATACATTTTAAAGATATCTTCCTGTAAATCATTTACATATTGACCTTCAGAAGCAAATTTACCTTTATTAAACATAAGATATAATCCATTCTTACTACCTTTCTTATATGTATTTATATATAATTTATCCTTTATACACCTGATTTCTAATCCATTCATATCGATTGATATAATATCTTTAATAGGAATAGAAGTGTAAAGAATTTTTCGAAATATAGTTAAGTATTTCGTATTGTTATTCGTAATTTGTGTGACCGGCATTTAATTGTATAATAGTGAAAATATTTGCCACGTTTTATAATCATTCAAATGAAACGCGATAACCGACAGCATTTTAAAGATTATCTTTAAATAAGTATTAAATCTACAAGTAATAATTTTTAAATGGAAAGGATCATTTTTGATCATCTTTCAAAAGAGAATCTGTCTCAAAGTTATCTTCTATGGAATTTTATTCAGTGTGAAAAGAAGAAAACTTTTGAAGTAATTAATCTCTTCTTTGATAAATGGGAATTCATGTCCATTGAGAGTTATTATTGTCATATTGTTAAAGATAATAAAATAGTATTAATGATGAATATAAACGAACGTCTAAGTATTGAAATTAATGATGAATATTTTCTATCTTATAATAATTTATTCATGATAGAAAAGAATAAAAATAGCGACCTTCAATACATCTGGTATTCAAATGGTAAACCGAAAGTGATTGCTCAAACTAGAAATTTTAAATTGCATGGTTTCTATATTGTCTTTAATTCATATGAACCATTTGATGATGATCTTTGCATTTTTGATCACCGAACAGAAATCGAAGCAGAACTAGAAAAAGATTTTATATATGATAATGTTTCAGTGAAACTTTTTGTAAATGGTCAGAAAGTAGTTTTCAAACCACGGAGAGAAAAATTGATTGAACAGATTAGAAAAGTTTATAATGATCCTAGAAATTATAGAATAGATTCTTATGAATGTATAGAATATTAAGATTCTCTTATTGATCAAATCTTCTTTATAGATTTGATCAATTATTCTGAAAATGAATATAAACGAACATCTAAGTATTGAAATTAACAGAATGAAGAATTATCTTTTACTAATTAGTAATAGATTGTCTTATCTTTTATAATTAACATAATAATTATATTGATAAAATGGAACGTATTATTCTGGAGCATTGCGAAGAAATTTCTTTATCTTTACTATGGGACATGACTTTATATAAAGTAACATATAAACCATCTGTTAAATTAGTATGCGGTAATTATACCTATGAGAAGATTAATAAAACAGAAAAAATTTATAACAAGGTTACTAATGAATATATATCATTAACCAATTTTACCTATTCAACAGTTATTGAAACGATGGATTATAAACTTCATTTTGATCGTTTCGTTTCATCGAACCCACGTATTAATAAAGAGTTGAAAGTAAAAAATTACAGACATGGAAATGAAATTACCTGGAATAATAACTTTGAGCTTAGATATTTATATAATTACTCATTCGGTAAACTAAATTATATTATTATTTATGATATAGTAAATATTCCAAATACAGATAAACGCAAAATAATTGAAAAACTTAACATGTCAAATCTCACCTATTCAAGCTTCCTTCCCTTTCTCAAAGATGGACTCTTTATTACCTGCGATTCAGAAGGTAAGATTATATTTTTATGTAGGCATATTGGTGAAAAATATATTGGTTTATATGAACCCTGTAAAGATAATCGAACTATTCTCGATGCTGATGAATATAAAAATTCATGTTCGAAGACACATCAGAAAGTATTAACTGAAGAAAGTTATCAATACTATCACAATGAGATCATGAAAACGATTGAAGATCTAGATTATATAATCAAATTTTTATAGTAGACAGTATTAAAAATATTATTTAATCATGATATAACATCGTTGTAGAAAATGGCATTGCTACAATTCTCCGATGAAGCCAATATGCCTTTAGATGCATATAACGTTCATATTGAGGCTAATAAATTCGATAATGAACTCTGGAGTGCCTATTGTAAGAATAAATCAACACCCAAGAATTGGGGAAGTTATCTCAAGTATTCAAATGTGCTCGCAGATAAGAACCCCGCCAGACATCCAATTCTCAAGGGTTTAAATTGGAATAATCTTCTTGTTGCTGGCGGCTACTTCACTGCCACAAAGAAGACTGATGTAGATCTCGATCTATTCATTTATGGCCTTGATCATAATGATGCATTAAAGAAGGTAGCTGAAATTACAGATCATATTCTCAAATCAGAGTATACGAAAACTAACAAGGTCAACGTGATTCGCACAGCAAAAACATTGTCTTTCATCTTTAACAAGCCGGAACTCAACACAATTCAAATTATTTTAGCTTATGCGCGCGATCCTCTGGAGGTTCTTCTTTCATTTGACTTTACCATTTGTAAAATTGGATTTAACGGTATGAACTTGCTTAAAACTACATCTTTTGAGCTCGCATATGAACACAAGATGTTTATTGTTTCTGCCGCCGATCTGATGAAAAGTTCTGCTCATTCAATTGGTTATCGAATGAAGAAATATCGGGATCGAGGATATGAGATTGTTTCTCAAGTGGGCGAGTATGAAGTTGTTAATAATGCAACACGTAGTGGATACGACAGCTTTGATTTAGAAACCAAGTATGGAATTAGTGATTATCGATTCTTCGAAAATGTAGTGGTTGTATCCTATAAGAAGCAACCAGACTTTATTGCACTGCGCTATCTAAATCAAAACGAAATGTTGTCTCCGCAAGTTGGGCTCGTCTTTTATTGTAAAAGTAGTATTTGGCACTATATGAATTATCCTGTTAAATATATTGAATTTCTGAAGACACAACGTTATTTACCCGATCTTCCAAATACAACTTTGAATGGTCCTATTACAATGATTCCTATCGTTGATTTTATTAAAAAGATTCATAATCCATAAAGAATTATTTTTTACTAATTAGTAAAAAAAATATGTTATATATAAATGTTAATAGAATGGTTATATGACGTGGATGAAATCAATGAGCGCATTACCAAAGATGTAAACGATATAATAGCCCTTTACACAATGAGGCAAATTATTAATGCGAATATTCACCCAATTTATAGGGGTGAATTAATTGAGAATAGAGCTGACGGTGCCATCTATGCAACCAATTTCTCGGGTGTGGTCTGGAGGATTAAAAGTGATCCTGATGAAGTGATACCATCAAAAAATAGTGTTGTATTTATCTACGTGTTCAAAGATGAACATGATTATGTATTAGAACAAAGAATCGATGGCGTGCCCCTGAGAAATACGAAATTCAAAACCCCAAAAAAGAGAAACGTTACAAATAAATTTGAAGATCTCTTTTCTTATTTAGTTGAAAATTATAGACAAAGTGAATATGAAATTAATGATGATAGTATTGTAGTAAATGACGCTCTTAAATTACTGAATACATCATTCAGACCGAATGAGAATAAAACTGTTATGGAACGTCTCTATGATTTTCTAAGATATATGTGTTTACGCGATGGTATTAATTCTATATTTTTAAATTTTTTTAATCAAAGCTATCCTAATATAGCCCCGGAGATACCCACTGAATTTAAAAATGAAGAAACCTACGAGTTAGAATTATTCGTCTCTAAATATAACCCTTGGTCTATTAGCATCGGTTATAACTATCTATCAAATCCCAAGTTAAAATTCAACCCCAAAATGCCCTTCAAATTGTATAAAAAGGCGAAAGAATTATTAGCTCTCATAGAAATACCTTTGTTAAGTGCAAAAGCAACCGATTTTATTTCATTATATCGAAATGCTGAAGGTATTAGTGTATATACTCTTTCAAGTGATTATGTTAATGGTAAATTGAGAGCCAGAGAACCTTTAAATCGTTTTCGATTCGAAGATTATAAAGATATTATAACTGCTTTATATGAATCTGAATCAATTAAAGTTCCATATGTTCTTTATAGAGGTGTTATTACTGATCCTTTTAAAGATTCCATGATTTTAGAAGATCATGGCTTTTTATCTAAGACTAATAATAAGATAACTGCTCTTGAGTTTTCAAGGGGAAATTATATTATGGAGATCATCTATCCTCCTGGAACTCATCAATTATATATCGATGCAATTAGTCAATTTAAAGGCGAAAGAGAATTCATTACCTATCCAGGAGAAGTTTTAGAACTTGTAGAAAAAATTGAATATTACAGTTATACATTACTTATTTGCAAATGGTTATACAACAAAAATATCAATGTAAAACTAGATACACTATGGGATGAAAAGATACATAATTTATTAAAACCGATAATCGTAACATTAGTGACCGAAGATTATCAAAAAATTAAATTATATACTGAGGATGATATTATTGATAATGAAAGTAAGAATTTATACAAGTTTATCAAATATATTTTCACTTCAAGTAATCTTTCAATGTATAAAGCCATAGAAATAGATGATCGAAAGTATGAAATCTTAAATGATCAATTACTTCAGATAACCGGTTCTGTTAAAACTCCTAATGCTTTTATTGAACATAACGAAAATCTCTATGTTGATAATTCTTTCTTCATTTCACGATTGAATAGAATCTTACCACTTCTTAATTACGAATTACAAACAGGTGATGTAATTTCGCATGAAGCCAATGAATATTTACAAACACTTATAACTATTTTAAATAACTTAACGGCTCCTCAAGAAGATTATGTCCTTTATACGGATTCATTGGATGAACCCATCATCAGAAAGAAATCGATTAAAACTCAAACATATAACATTCCCATTTATTATTCAAAGAGTGTAAAACATCTTGCCTATTCTGATGGCTATATTACATTACCGAATGAATTTATTGACAATAATAAGCATATAAGATTCAGTTATCTTAATTACAAAGTAGATGATAACATTGATATAAAAATAGAGGAAAAGATGAATAAATTTTTCAAATATATTAATGAAAATATCAATAACATCGACATATTTGAAGATGAAAAATCGCAAATTAAAAGATTAGTTATCAACACTGAAGATGGTTCAATAAACATAGATTATAATGTAACTACAGTTTATTTAGAATTATTTAAGCTATTCAGAATGTATACAGTTAAAGAAATGATTCTTGTTACAGTATCAAGTTATGATGATTCAGGCTATGAGAGAGAATATATAATTGATCTATAATCAAGACTGAATTCGAATTGATTTTTATTTGTAATTACAAATAAACAAAATGCTTGATTTTATTCTATATCGAATTATTTTTCCTCTATATGGCACAGTTGATCGTAAATTAGAATTTCCCTATCATATTCGAAAGAATGATAATGCAAAATACAATGTCTTTTATTTTCACGGTAATGCAGAACTAATCGGAGGTAACAATTTTATATTCGAATTATTGCATGATGAATGCAATTTTATCGAAATTGAATATCCCGGCTACTATAACAGAACAGAACCACTACCACCGTTTGATAGTGTTCAGTTCATGTCTGAAATCGAAGATACCTTTAATCAAATTTATTATAGTGATAATTTACCGGACTTGCCAATTATTTTTATTGGTTGTTCGATCGGTTCAATCGTTGCGGGTGCTCTAGCTAAACGATTGGATACTGTAACTATTCATAAAATGGTTCTGATTACACCTATTGCTGAAATTAGCTCCAACTTATTTAATGAAGGAGATCCTAGAAGATTATTCTTTACAATTGTTGATTCAATTCCCGAGTTTAATAATATTGAGATGCTGAAGCAGACTGATTTTCCCGTGTTACTCATTACTGTAATTGACGATAAGGTTGTTAGTAATCACAATACAAATCTTTTAATGAATGTTCGGTCTGATGTTGAAAATATCTATGCGACGGGAGATCATAACAATATTAGATTCGATTCATCATTATTTAAAAATTTTATAATTGATGATTAATAATTATATGTTCGAAAGATTTTATCAATCAATCGATTGATAAATGTTGTTAATATAGTTCAGGGAAATATTTTTTACCTACCACATTTAATTCACCAATAACTTTATCGTATGAACTCAAAAGAGTATTAATATCCATGAACTCATTTAAAAATAAATAAGGAACTCCAAATTTTTCAATATATGTCCATATGGTTTTATCTCCTGATTTAGCAGCTGTTAATAGTAATTCAAACATAGTAATCGGTTTAACCATTTTGAGAATCTGATTAGCTATATTAATTTCAAATGGTAGATAATATAATGTTAGAATAATATCTGCACGAGAACTCTTAGGTGTCAGGTGTAAAAATGTACCTGGATACTTGATCAGAAAGTAGCTTAAATATGCTGGATGGTTTGCTAACCACATATATAAATTATGAAATTTGACACCTTCTGCATCCCAAGTCAACACCGTTTCAACGGGGCAATCCTCGGCTGGGTTGTCAGTTTCAGAATAGATTGTGGAAAAATCAAAAAATTCAGGTTTATATTTTTCAATCATATAAGTTGATTTATACAGAATATCCGGGTTTACCACATGTTTAAAATACTCATAGAGTTCAATTGAATATTTCAAATCATTCTTAAAAAGAGCAAAAAGAGAAGGAGTAATTCCGAACTCCTCAACCATTTTTTAAATGATATCTTCTAAATTATAGTAGACAATCTACATTTTAGAGTATCTTTGAAATGATTTTTTCAAAGATAAGTGTAAAATGAAAAATGGAGAAAGTATTAATCAGTTTAGCATATACTTTTCATTCTTGTATGTCTTCGATCTTTATACCCAAAGATTATTTTCTTGGGAAACTTGAAGAATGTATTAATGTTTATTTTAATGTTCGCGATAAATATGTTATAAAATATTCATATAGTTGGGATCGCGAAGAGATATCCAAGTATATAAGATATAAAATCGGTAAATATTTTTTACGTTCAGAAGGTTTTAAACCTGTTAATGAATTACATTATACACCCAGAGAATATAAAATTAACTTGAACGGACGAGGACTTAACACTCTTTCAGCAGAGAAATTAATTAGAGATGAACTCCCCATCTTTTTAGATATTGAGCATGAAGAAAAATGTGTATTCCGTCTACAGGTCAAAGAAGAAGCATCAGAAAATATTTATAAAATTGGTGAAAATGATATTTACGATGATATGGTTGATAATAAAGGATTTAAAAGATTTTCGGAAGTAGAGCGTAAGATTTCATGGCAAGCTTATTGTCAGAGTAGGGAAATAGAACAACAAAATGTAACCATGGTTCGTTATTATCAATATTAATAATAAAAATTATTCCGTTGTCTTCTTTCTCCAGTTCCTCCTCCTAATAGACCTTGGCTTCGGCTCTCGATAACGCGAACACTCCGGAACCATCACAAGTTTTGAACCTAGGAAACGTCGATCACGCATGATAATTTGATGATATACAGTATGACAATAGTTACATACTGGTGTTTTGTCGTAATAACAATACACCATAGCGGTGTTATCGCAAACAGAGCAGACCGCCATGTTGAATAGATAACCTCTTCGTAATTCTGTAACAACCATTTTATTTAAAGACAGTCTTAGGTAGAATGACAACTTTATATCAGTGTTAAGATTAACATAATAAAGTTGTCATTCTACCTAAGACTGTCTTTAAATTTTAAAAATATAGCACGGATATTCCGTAAAAATGGAACGTCTAAAACGTAAACACGAACCCGCAATTAAAGATCATGTTGGATCTCATATCATACCCTGGTATGATAGAAACACATTTAAGGGGGGTAAAAATGGTAACTTTGCTTGGATGATTAGCTATAATTCACAGTTAAAAAGCTACTCACTTGCAGGTCCTCTTGACATTGATAAGATTCATCAATTAACCGATAACATGGAATTTCGCGAACGTATTAAAAATGATATAAGCATGTTGAAAAAATTAACTTTATCTCAACATATTATTTATTTGATGGTCAAGGATGGGAACGAAGGAATGAGTATAGCAATTCCTTTCATGTAATATTTCTCTCATTGTAGAAGTTAATATTTCTTTTCAAATTTGAAAATAAATATTTTAGATGTATAAGAATGGAAAGTATTTTTTACCTACTTCTACATTTTTATTAATAACCCTATTCTTTTTGCTTGGGTCATATCGACTGATTATATTTTTAATTTGAATAAAATCATCTAAATATAAATAGGGCACACCGAATTTATCGATATATTCCCACACGGTAACATTTCCATATCTAGCAGCAGTCCACAGTATTTCCAGCATAGTAATTGGTTTATCAATTTTGAGAATTTCGTTAACTCTCTTAATCTCGAAGGGAAAATAATATAAAGTCTTAATTATTTGTGAACGAGAACTTTCACTATTAAGATGTAAAAATCTTCCTGGATATTTATTCAAAAAATAATTTATATTTATCGGATGGTTGGCCAACCATAAATAGAGACCTATAAATTGAACTCCTTGTTCATCCCAAGTAAATACTGTTTCAGCTGGGCAATCGTCAACCGGTCTATCTTCATCAGAATAAACTTTGCTGAAATCAAAAATTTTCGGTTTATACTTTTTGGCCATATAAGGCACTTTATATAAAATATCGGGTTCTGTTAAATTACTTGTAAGTTCATAAAAATTTACTAAATAAATTAAATCATCCTTATGTTGAGCGAAATAAGAAGGAGTGATACGAAAGCTACCTTCCATTTTATGAGAATAATTTAGTCATAAATGTTTGTAAAGGAGACAATCTTTATTTAAACATATTTTTATAACAGACACACTTAAAAATATTATTTCTTTAATCAATATTTTAAAAGTAAATAAAATGGCAGAGATGGGCATCTCTATCGAAGAACATCTTGAAAAGCTTTTTGAAGAGATAAGTTTTAACCTTGATGCAGAGACTCGAGCTAAGTATGACAGGCTATACGAAGAGATCCCCGATTTTATGGTTGAAATTACTCTTCGTTTAGATAAATTTGTATTAAATACTGTAGAAGATGAGGATATTCAATTTTTCATCGATAATCAACTTACTTTTGATGTGAAAAATTTTTATTACATGATGGGACTTCTTCAATGTTCCTCATGGGATATTTTAATTAAGATTATGCGTCTTGCTACTGGTCATGCTAACATGAGTGAAAATGAATTAATTCTTCTTAATTTTGAATGGCTTGTTAAAAATATTAATAAAGATATTCTGCGTAAAATTTCAGAAACACCCAATCTAACAGAAGAACAAAAACAGCGTCTCAACACTGATTAATAATTTCTACATAAATTTCTGAATTCAGAAATTTTATTCTGTTATAAATGAATGCCGACGAACAAAGATATCTGGAAATGACCCCGGGTCGTATGCCCTTTGGTATGTAGATTTTCTTGTTTTTAATTCTAGTCATTATTATCGTAACAATTTCTTTATCGATTTAATATCCATAGTAATAAGTTTTGAAATGACCTTCTGGTATATTTTCTAAATACTGATTTAACCTTTTAATAATGTTGTTGAAACGAATACTCCAATAAGTCCCATTCGCTACTACTTTACCTTCTTTAATAAGCACCGCTGAATTACCCCGTGAATTCATATCAGGATTAAAGCGCAGAATAACGAGAGGCCGTCCTTCAAAATCTGAGATTAAATCTTGATTGCGCAACTCTTCATTTTTACGATCACGATGAGCATTCTCATCAATTTCGATCACGATGACATGTGAACCCAAGTCGTATAGAACATCAACACGACGACCTGATGGAAGCTTCTTTTCGACTTCAAACTTTGGCGCCACCTTTTGCAATTGCGCAATAAAGAATTTCTGTTTATCAAGGGGTTTATATTCAGTTTTTCGTTCTGTTCGCAATGCACGCACAATTTCTTTCCAATAGTAGAGAGGTTTATTTTCTGCTTGCATGATATGATAAATTTTAGCCGCTAGCTCAGCTTCTGAAATAGTGTCTTTAAACTCTGTTAACCAGAATTTACGTCCATCATGATAGACAAGATTCTTTTGCTGAACCTTCTTCAAAAGTTGATCAAACTCTGTATTTCTCTGCACCGAAGAAGCCATGATTGCTATAATAGATTTTATCGATAATCTGTTATATTAAGAAGGCAGTCTTTAAAAAAATATTTTTGTTATCTTTTTATTTTATTTATTTAAATGTCATCTATTCTTTTTAGTGAGAGTAAGGGAGGTAGAACTAACCCTTTAAGGGATCTTTCCCGCAATTTAGAAGGAGCCAGTAGCTCCCGAGAAGCCGCTTCTTCTTCTCGAGCATCCGAAAGAGCTTCAGAACGTAGAGCGCAACAGGAAGTTAGTTTAGATCCTTATGAAGAACTTGTCATGTCAAATGTGTGGATGGAAACTAGAAATCAAAAAGATAGAGAAAGAAAAGCTGCTTATACAATGACTCCAAGAGAATCTTTTGAATTTGATAATGTAGTTATGATTCAAGATACAATTAAGGATTATGAAACTGGTTTTGATGATTTAGTTCAGGGTATCAGGTCTCATGAAGCAAATGTAGCAGCAGAAGCCCTTGAAAGTATTGATCAGAAGAAAGTTTTTGATGAAAATGAAGCTTTTATTAAGAATTACAATTTAAATTCAGTGGTTAAAATTCATAGTATCCTTCGTCGTAACGTAATTAATGAATTGGAAAAACTTAAAAGAGGTGATGAAATCTCGAATACTTGGTATTCTACATATTTAAAATCTCTCTTGCATGGAGAGGATGTAATTCATGAAACCATGACACCTATTGAAATTATAACATTGTATTATGCATTTGAATATCTAGGTAAAACTAAGCGTATAAATTGGAAGCATTTTCTACCTTCACTTAGCGATGAAGTCATGAGTATAATGTCTTCGGTAATTAAGGAACCTGTATATAGCATTACCACATCATTAGAAAATTATTTACATGAACAAGGAGATCTTTTTAATTATGTAGAAATCATCGAAGAACTTAAAAAGGGTAGAGTTCTTCCAAAAGCTCAGCATGCCTTAGTTCTATTTTATTATATTCAATCTCGTCATAATAAAGATTATTATATTTTTATTAATCAAGATGATCTTTTTCTTAAAAAGATTCTTAATTCTAATCCACTTGAAATGATCAATGTGTTAACATCTCTATATTCACATTATCAAGACTTAACGCAGATTTATTCAAATCGTCGAAAGTGGGCAGAATTATTTAGCGAAACATATAAATACGTTGTGAAACATCCAGAACTCGTTTCAACATTAACTGAACTTCTTCATCAAGATGTCAACTTTCTTTTCAAAGCTGATTTTAATCTACGAGAAGAAATGGTTAAATGGAGAAGTTATTTATTAGATCCTAGACTTTCTACTCAAACTAAAAGAGATATAACAAATTTTATAGAAACTATCACATCTTCTTTATATTACGGTGCTGATCATTTACCCAATATAACATCTCGTCTTTAAATATTTATAATGTATTCATAATTATGAATATAAATATTCTCTACTTCGAAATCATTGAAGATGTCAATGTCTTTCGCAAAGTTATAAGTGGTAATAAAACCATCTTTTCTATATAGATTTTAATTCTATTCTTTAAATCGCTTAATAAGTTGGGATCTGTTAAATGTTTATTCCACTTATTAATATCAAAACCATAATTAAATGATTTATGCTCAACATCTTGATCGAGGAGTTCATTTAACACATCAACAAGATCGGGATGATCGCTTACGTAATCATTGGTTTGTTCAAAGGCCTTCGTCCAACTTTCAACATCATTATAGATTTGAGGATGAATCCTAACAATGGTTGAGTTAGCTTTAAATAAATCTTTGTAAAGCTGTACCAAATCTTGACTAGTAAGAATTAACTTCATAACCAAGGCATCATTAAGATTGAATAAATATGAGGCCGAGCTACTACGTGTAAAGCAGTAGTAGTGTAGAGCGAGTGCATGACGAGCATTCGGTAATTCATTGCCCCTTCTCAGTTCATTAATGATTTCTACATAATTATAAATATGTTCTTGATTTCTCAAATATTCTTCTAATGGTGTTAGAATTACTTCGAATTCCATTTGGGCAACTTGATCTAACACTTCGAACAAATGGGAAGGAATGTGAGACTTCCAATCGATCAAATGTTTCTTATCGAGATAAGCACAGACATAATACAAATTCACAAATTCTTCAATGAACTTATCACTGAAATCTAAATTATCAACATTTCCCGCTAGAATATGCTTAATAGATTCGGTATACCAACTCTGAAAGATTTGTTCCTTGTTCTTAATTGCTTCAACTTCTTTCAGAATATGATGTCTAATGTTACTGTGATATTCAATTAGAAATTCTTTGTCAAATACTAATTCTTTTCCTTCATCGATTAATTCATAGCAACCTTCCTTTAAAATTCTATACACTTCTGAAATATCACCACCACAATTTTCACTCGATCCCTGAACAATATCATCTAATGCCCAACAGACCCCATTAAAACGTTCTAACATTTCGTTATAGATTTTTAAACGATGTGCTAGAACTTCTTCGGTGTCCTGCTTGCACACGCTTCGCCATTCATCCGAATCAATGTAGGCTTCCAACGCATAACTTTGTTGAAGTCGTTTAATATTTTCATCAACCTTTAATTGAATATGACTCATTTTTAAGGTCAATCTGTCTGTAAATCTTCTTTGTTAACTATTCCATCATTCTTTACAGACAGCCTCCAAAATAAAAGCTTTATAATAAAAATGCACAATTTCACCGTTTACCATCACAAAAAAATGAATATTGGCTTGATTGGTCCCTCGCGCAGTGGTAAGACGCGCTTTGTCTACCAAGCGCTCAACCAGCAACCCTTGACGAACGCCTATAACCCTACAATCGTTGTAGAGGTTCACCCGTTGACACTCTACACTTATAAGGGTGAATATAACACAACTTTATACGATTTTGGTAGCAAGTATCATTATGACTATATCGACGAATACTACAAGAAGACTAAAGTAGCCCTTTTCTTTCCTGGGAACAATGAAGGGGAGAATGAACAGATCGTAAAGCGATATCAATCAGTTTGCCCTAGCAATAAAGTCATTAATGTAACGACAACATCTCAGCCACTGATGAGTGCTCTTCGTTATATGACGAATAAGTAATAATCTATTATAATCTATTATAAGAATAAATTTATTCTTATATACTTCTTATTCAAGAACGACTTCACAGAAATCATAAAGAGGAATCAATTTAACCTTAACGACTCTTTGCTCCACAATATTTACACTTGGGAAATAGAAAGGGCCATCTGAACCTTTATATCTACGATGATTATCAGGATCAATAACTATAAAATTATAATTAATATCTACATCTACAAAATAACAATCTTTCCCAGATATGGGTGCATATTCATCTGCCAAAGTATTAATATTCATAGTATCTGGAAGATGTGCTAAAACAAGTCTTTTTGCATCTTCATGTGAATTAGCCATCTTAAAGGGAACTTTGCATACAAAATCTTCTCTTTTTAGAAAGTAATAACCAATTTGAGCTGCAATGTATTCATTCAATGAAACTTTTGCATTTAAAAGATAAGTGTCAATTGCTTCTATAAGTTTCCCATCATATAAATGTTTAGGAACGAAGAAAAGGCAAGGGTCTTCTTCGACCTTGGTAGGATAAGACAGAACAATTAAAACTGTTTCCATCTTTTGAATTCAATATATTTTATCTAAAAATAATTATTTAGTAAACAATCTTTATAGAATTTCATCTAAGGTTTTATGTTGTTTAAATGGATTTTCTATGATATCATTTATATATTGTATAAATGATATCATATTACCGGGGTTTCCAATATCTCTTTTAAATCGATCTAATTTAAAAAAGTTTATTCTATAATCTACATAATAACTATTAATAAATTGATCATTCGTATAAAGTTTATATACATAGTTATCCGGACAATAAAATCTATCGACTTTGTATGATGTTTTATAAATTCGAGTATCATATACCGATTCGCCACTAAAGGGAAAATTTCTTTCTATGAAATATTCTACATCTTTAATATTTAGATGAACGTATTCATCATTCGAAAATTGAATATAAACTATTTCGTTTTCTTCATTCCATCTTATCATTAAATTATTATTGCTATATTTTCTAATAATATTATTTCGAAATTTATATACTTTTAAACCATTTTTTATCTTTAATTTATCTTCTGAATATTTTATTTTAATAAGTGTATTATTACGATATTTTATTTTTTCTGAGTAAAATTTTAAATTAGAAAAAATAAAATTAGTAATGACATAATCTCCTATTTTGTATTCTGAGTAATCGTGATTATTTTCAACAGTGTAAATTCTTAAACAATCGTCCAATAGTAGAAAATTAGGATAAATTGATTCACTTAAATGTTCAGCAATTACTCGTAACATTTTAATATAAAGAATTAATTATTAAATCAAAATATTCTTTATTGAAAAAGATTCTAATTTCAATTTAAAAATTTTTAACTGATTTAATCTCCGAAGAATCTTTTGAATAAAAAGATCTTTTCTATCATTAAAATAAGTTATATTTAAAAATTTCATTCGTAATATTTTTACTTTCTATATTGTTATGATATGGAAATTTTATTTCTTAAAATATCCATATCATCGAATACTTTAAGAAAATATTCGACAGTATAAAAAATAAAATGGAAAGAAATTTAATCATTTTGACTACAAGAGACTCTGATACAAAATTTTTCGCTATACCAGTTGAAGATTATGATTTAAGACTTTTAGAATCAATTGATCTTTATATTAATCATGTTAATGGAGAAGTCAATATTTATAAAGACAGCGACGATTCAATCCCATACATTATAGCTCAAATTGGGCTGTGCTTTATAAGCATGAGTTCACGAAAGTTATCTTATATTAGTATTTGTATTCATGAAAATTTATTAACATTAGATATTAACCCAGAAGAAATTGTGGAAAAATATTTACCATCTTGTATGTATGTTGACAAAACTTTAACTTATAAAAAAGATGATTTTTATAAAGTCAGTGTAAGATTAAAAGAAACTGTTTATATTTCTAGCTTTTTTAATTATCAAATACCTTTTAATGTTTCAATCAAAAATTATAACATTAAATCTATTAGGTATATACATAATAATGGGTATAAACCTTTCTATAATTATTCTGATCAATAAATTATTTAGAAAAAATAAAATTAATTTCTTTAAATGGGCAACGAGAAGGCATGTTCAAATTTTCAGGTGTGCCATTTTGGGCTTCCTGGCTTTCCTAGTTTGGTTTCTTCAAATGAAGCTAGCGGTGTAAATAGTTATTTATACACAATGAGTCCTATAGACGAAGGATACATCGGAACGTTCGTTAGAAAACAAAGGATTTTATTTCTAGCAAGCACTTTAGAATTAGCCGGTGGCCCATCAACTATTCCATTCACTTTTACTAATTTGGATGAACTTATTGGAGCAACCGATCTTAGAGTAGGATTGATTAATCCGGTTGGAACAGCCATCATTGATAATACTATTCTTAGTGGTTCTACTTTAAGTTTTGAAGCAAACTTTAATATATCTCTGGGATCAAATACATATTATTTGATCTTTTCAGTTTCATACACTCCAGCTCCTTAATTATTTTTTTATAATGTTAATTAACATTATATTTTAAATTATGACACAAACTTTTCACAACCGGTTGCATGACGCAGTGTATAGATGTTTTTCTTCTTCCAATCGGTCCCGACTGCCTTTTCACTCATGAAATACATGTCCCCGTGATGGAGATCAATTTTAATCGGTTCTCCTACGGCTTCTGATTGACGATACCATTGATAATAAAGAGGCATTGAAGCACCCAGACGCAAGGCGATAACAATTCGACGTTCACTATCTCCATGATAACCGATCCCGGTCTTGGTGATATCATAATAGCGGTTGCCTTCTGCTACTAATTTTTTACTAGTGGTCTTTTCTAAATTCTTCCTTACTGTATCGAGTAGGGGCACTTGATCAAATGCAATAACACGACCTTTACCTTGTTCATAATCGGGTTCCTGGGAGAAATCAGCAAAACAAAGGTTATATCGAGCCTTCTTATCAACAACTCGACCATACATTTTAGCCTTGGTGTCCCAATTGAGCTTTTGTAACTCTTCGAACAACTTATCCAAATTGGTTTCTCGATCCAATGCTTTACGAACTACTAAAACATATGCATTTTCGTATTCACCGGTGGGGTTCAAATTGATTAACTCCGTTTCGAAACCCCGAATGTCATAGGCATCATAAATCAATTCGAGTTCTTCTAGACTAAAACCCTTAGTCTGCATCTCTCCGATCTTCTCCATTCCAACATGATTTTCTGCCACATCGCCAAAGGTGATTGTGATCGTCTCTTCGGGCTGAGCTACTTTCTTGGAGTGTTGTGTGCAGAAACCCCCTGCCTTAGCGGCCCTTTTGCAGGGTGCGCCCTTCGTCGTCGTGGCTTGACAATTTTGACTTGCCATTCTTTTAAGTAGAGAAATTATGAAAAGAAAAATTATTTTGAATTCAGTCTGTGATATTATAAAATAAAAAATGATTGCTTTACATGGGCAAGAATAACGAGTGTCAAAATGTGCAGGTGTGCCAATTTGGCCTTCCTGGATTTTCGAAATCATCAACTACTGAAGTAGAAGATATGAATAGTTATGATTTTGATACAACTTTTACAGAACCAGATCAATATACAGGAACTCTTGTTAGAAAACAGAAAATTTTATTTCTTACAGTTGAAATAAATATTCCTACTAGTGTAACACAATATAATTTTACCTTTAATGGTTTGACAGAACTTATCGGAGCTACTAATGTTAAAGTTGGTCTTATTAATTCAAATCTTTTTACTTTAATCGGCGCTAATGTTGTTGGTTCTACTTTGAATTTCTCAGCTCTACTTTCTAGTTTAATACCACAGCCTATAACGCTTAACGTATTTTTTTCTGTTTCCTATACCCCAGCTGCTTAACTACATTTGATAAGGTTAATTAACCTTATTCAAACTTAAAAATGGGAACAATAGAATGACGTAGACTATAATTAAAACCCTTTTATCAATATCGAAAGCTTTTGCATTCGGATGTAAAATTGTTAAGAAGACAGACCTCAAATTTCCAGAATCCCCCTTCTGGAAATTAGAAATACAAAATGACAGGACGTTTAGAAGTTGACGATTTTAAAAATCTTGATCCGGTTGAATGGGTTCGCAAGCGTCCTAATGTCTACCTGGGGTCTGAGATTGAAGATCGTCGCGAAGAAACGGTTTTAATTGTAAGGGATGGTCAATTAAAATTTGCGCGTAAACAGGTTAAAACCTCGGTGGCCAATCTTCAAACCTTTCGTGAGGTTATGAGCAATGCCAATGATAATATTCGTCGCTACAAAGAAGGTGTTGTATCCTGCACGGTTAAATTTGAAAATGTGGGTAAAAGAGAGATTCCAATTATTGAAATTTCAAATGGCGGGCATGCTCCGCCAATTAAAATTATGAAAGATGATCTCTATCTACCACATATTATCTTTGGTAAACTTTTTTCAGGCTCTAATTTCAATGAAAGTAATGCTGATTCAAATGTTGGTGGCGTCAATGGCATTGGTGTCAAGGCTACTAACATTTTCTCCGAATTCTTCGAGGTTATAATCATGGATACGGTAGATCATAAGAAGTGGTTTCAACGCTTTGAAGAATTTGAGCCCTTAATTCAAGATGACGGTTTACCCTATAAGATTACCGATTGGAATGGTTCCGCTTCCAAAGTGTCCGTTAGGTATCGTCTTAATGAACGTCTGGGTATTCCTCATTTAGGCCTCTACGCTATGGATGTTATCGCAGCAGCCGTGACATCTATTTCTCACCTAACTTTTCACTTTCAGGATGAGAAATTTAATCTTCGTAATCTGAAGCTGGTCGATTGGCTCTCTTTCTATCCTGAGATCGAAACGGAACAAGCCGACGAAGCCCCAATGGAAAATGAAGAAGAGGCTTCGATGAAGGAAATTCCAGTAGAGGAACCCACCACTGGAAAAACTCGCAAATATAAGAAGAAGGTCAAATTAGCGATGAAAGCAGTTAAACAGGCTGAATATCTGGGGCCACCAGCACCACGAGTTATTGTCTCCTGGAAAGATGCCTTCGGCAATGAAGTCATTGTTGCCGATGTTCATAAGGATTTCAATTTTCCCCGTGTTCAAGGTTTTGTCAATGGTATTCCCTGTTCAAAGGGTATTCATATTAAAACGGCTCTACAAGTCTTCGCTAAGGCCTTTGAAGAGAAAATGTCCTCTGATAAAGATTTAAAGGCTAAATTAAATAAGTATAGGAATGCTAAATTTCCCTCCATTCTAAAAGACAATGTTTTAATTATTGTCAAAGTTGAACATAAGGGTCGCCTACTCTGGGGTGGTGGTCAAAATAAAGATGAATTCGTCGGTGTTCAATCAGACACTGGTGAGAAGATTAAGATCGATCTTAATATGTTGAGTGCCGACGAGAAAATGAACCCTCGAGGTAAGGAGTTGCCCGTTTGGGGTGATTGGAAAAACACTCGCTTAATGCAGGTTATCGTTAATTCATGGGAGAATGACATTGTTAAAGAAATGAAGAAAAGTGATGGTAAGAAAATTAAACATGTCAATGTAAAATGTTGTGAAGACGCCAACTTAGCAGGCACAAAAGATAGTGATAAGTGCACTCTGATTTTCTGCGAGGGTGATTCAGCGGCTGCTTATATTCGCAAGTATATCGCATTAAAACCAAATGGTAAAGATTACTACGGCATCTTTGCCTTTCGAGGTAAGCCCCTTAACGTCATGAAGGCTTATATTGAAGATATCATTGAGAATAAAGAGTTTGCAGATCTCAAAAAGGCTTTAGGTCTTCAATATGATATGGATTATACCTTACCCGACAATCAGAAAACCCGACGTTATGGTAAGGTGATGATTGCCGTTGATGCAGATCATGATGGAGCACACATTAGAGCTATTATCATGGCCTTCTGTCGTTATTATATTCGAGGTTCATTTGAGACGGGTTATATTACTTCTCTTTGCACTCCAATCGTTCGTGTGCAATGGCAAGGTGAAACCTATCGCTTCTATCGAGATGGTAGCTATCGTAAATGGATTGAAGAGGACCCCAAAAGAAAGAAAGCTCTTGCTAAATACTATAAGGGTTTGGGAACTTCTGATGATGATGAGATTAAAGATGATTATGAAGCTAATATGGTAGTTTGCCATCGCTTTGATGAAGAGAGTGAAAACCTCTTTACTTTAGCAATGGATGATGGACGCTCTGATGATCGAAAGAATTGGATTAGTGAAGATCTTGAAGAGATTGAAGAACCCGAACGAGGCGATCAACTGGTTAGCCACTTTCTCAAAGGTGAACTAATTCATTTCTATCATTACTCTTTATTAAGAGCAATCGCTCGATTGGATAGTGGATTAAAGGCGGTTCAACTTCAATTACTCTGGGCTCTTAAGAACACCAAAGATCTTAAGAAGGTTCAAGTGTTAGCGGCTCGAATGGTCGACACGATGAAGTATCATCATGCGGATACTTCAGCTTCTAAGGCTCTGATTCAAATGACACGCAATTTCACCATGTCGAATAACGTGCCCTATTTCATTGGAAAGGGTCAATTTGGCACTCGCTTTGGTGGAGGTAAGGATGCATCAGCACCCCGTTATATTGAAGCTCGCATCTCTCCGGTAGTGGAGAAAATCTTTCCTCCAGAGGATTACCCTTTATTGACTTTACGAATGGAAGAGAACGAACAAGTTGAGCCTCTGTTCATGTTACCAATCATTCCTAACGTTTTACTTAATGGTATTGATGGTATTGCTGTAGGTTGGCGCTCCTTCATTCCAGCTTATAATCCAATCGCCATTATTAACAATATTAAAAGACTTTTGAGAGGAGAAAAATTTAATTCCATGATTCCTTGGTATCGCAACTATGGAGGTCTGGTTAAGGTGTCAAATGATGGAACCTATTTCACAAGTCAAGGTAAATTTGAAGAAAAGGGTAATGACATTATTATTACTGAATTACCTCTCTTTTATTGGACGGGAACTTTCCGAGCTCATCTCGATGATATGATTGTAGAAAAATACATTAAGGATTATTCCGATTTATCCAAGCCCGAAACTGTTCGTTTTGTGATTAAGGGTCTTACCAAAATTAAGAAGACTGATTATGAAACACTTGAAGAATGGGAGGATGCCGTCTTTGAATTCTTCGGTCTGGAGCGAAGGCATTCGCTTGAAAGTATGGTTCTACTTCGTGATGGCAAGCCTCATAAATATAGCACCATTGAAGAAATCTTTAATGATTTCATTGAGTTCAGGCGTCCCTATTATCAAAAGCGCATTGAGATGAATCAAAACGGCTTGAAAGCAGAATTGAATAAAATTCAACAAGCGATCCTGTTTATTGAATTGGTATTGTCTAAACGAGTTGAAATTGACGATATTGATTTAATCAACAAATGTCTTAAACTAGAAAAGCAGCTTCAAGCTGAAATGATTGAAGAAGTCATTGAGAAATACTCAATTCGCCATCTTCGCCCTGAAGGTTTGATGAAACTTCGAAAGCGAGCTGAAAAGATTGGTGAAGAGTTAGCAGAACTTGAGAAAAAGAGTGTTAATGATCTCTGGTTTGAAGACCTAAATCGTCTGGAAGCTTCTTTAAAGAAGCTCTAGTCAATTATTATTTTCTTAATTAAGAAAATATTAACTCTAATACCTTTTACAATGTGGTGATGTATAGATAAATTTTTGGTATATCTTATAAATATTTTCTAGTTTAAAAAATATTTATATAAAGATAGATACATAAAATTTTCTGTGTTGAATCTGTGTTTACAAAGTGTTTCTGTGTTTACAAAGTGTTTTGTGTTTACAAAGTGTTTTGTGTTTACAAAGTAAACCAGAAATTAATTTTGTATTTCTGTATTGCTATATTTTTTGGTATATCTTATAAATATTTTTTAGACTTAGAAAATATTTATAAGATATACCAAAAATTTTTA